>Ga0137455_1000178_pt1 | contig 15767 bp, 13 predicted proteins | sample EasRivERMGT600_2_FD_102334 | JGI IMG/M metagenome (GOLD analysis project Ga0137455, IMG submission 102334) | Soil microbial communities from meander-bound floodplain in the East River, Colorado, USA - East River MetaG ERMGT600_2 | ecosystem: Environmental > Terrestrial > Soil > Floodplain ... | reverse complement strand
TCTTGGAACAAAGTTATGTTCACTTGAATGGCAATAAGCGGATTTAAGATCCCCACAATGGCACACTTCAGGATCTATTTCATTCCCGCACCCAGGACATACATTGGAGCCAATGTCGGGAATCGAACCCGTAGTTCCAACGCTATCGGAGGCTTCTGGGGTTGCTACCCTTCCAGAAGGTGAGCCGACCAGACTCACATCATTGGCTGTTAAAGTGTGATGAATGAAATGAACCATTTCCCAAGCCCACCCCTGTTGTAGGATTTTAATATCTTTCCCGTGCTTCTTGTGGTACGGACCATTGCAAATTTCATAGAGTCTCCAAATGATTTTGTAAACGTCCTCTGGTGATCCGTTAACTGCGTGCTTGTTTGCATTTTCGATAGCCGCATTCCAAGCTGTCTCAGCGAGTATTCCGGCATCCTTTCCAGCACCAGACCACTCAGAAGTTTCAAACCATTGGTGGAATGCAGTGCGACCACTAATCGGCATCTTGGCTGCAATAGCTTTGCAGCGTTCAAGTTCTTTGTGACCTTCTCTGCTCATGGCTCACTTACACCCGAGTATCCAATCTTGCGAATCTTGACCTCGTAATCCCTTCCCTGCTTTAGCCCTTCTACAAAGCATTTTCCTCGTATTTCATAAGGCGTCCACCGGGCATAACCAGCTTGCCACCAAACGGTGTCTCCGGGCTTTATTCGCTCAGAATTTTCATTTCGCTCAACATAAATGCCGCACTTACTTGTGCTGTTTTCTTCCTCGCAGTTAACCCAAATGCGATCTGGAAGCACTTTGGTTTTGGTTACAATTCCGCCAATCATGCGAATAAACTTTCGTGTAATTTTGTGCGCTCCTCAGCCAACCTTTCCAACGCCTTTTCCTTGGTGTGGCCGATTCCCACAAGCTCACCTTCAACCTCACTTCCGAAAATAGTCCCGATTTGTGCGGTGGCTTTCCAGCACGGTTTGCCGTGATTTGGACATAGTTCAAAGACAACTCCATCTATGGTTAGTCCCGGAGAACAACTGTAATGTATGTGTGTTTTCATAACTTCTTTTTGCGACCGCGCGCCTCAACTCGCGGCTGATTAAGTAAATTCCTCACCTGCCTAATCCACTCACGACTCTTGCCCAATTCCAGAGCCAGCCCAATGTTGGATTTGCGCCAATCGACACCAGCGAACTCGCGCAATAAAGCCTGTCTGCGAGCCACACCATTACCACGCCCATCCTTGGCGATATAGCCAACCTTGATCAATTGCTTGCGGCAAAGCATGTAAGGCATGCCAAGGGTCTTAGCCGCAGCGCGATAGGTGAGTCCCGGTGGCAGGCGTTTTATGGCTGGATTGATCGGCTTTTCGAGCACGCTCGGCATACGGTCTTGTGCCTTATTGTGTGGGTATTGTCAAGTCATATCACTCCATCCACCGGACGCACCCATCAGTTGAACATGCCGCATGGATGTGGCCATTGTAACCAGACACAGAATATTTGAGCATTCCAGTTTTGCAGACAGGGCAGGCAATGCTTCCAGCCACACCGTGCTTACCACCAGTGGCCGATACAATTGCGATTCTCGCGCTTAACATACGATTACAATAGGCGGTGTTTTCGGCATCATGCGCCTTAATTTCTTCGTCGGTTGGAAACTCACACTTTGGGCATGGCTTGGCCAACTTATTTTGGCCAAGGAAACATGGCCAAGCTTCAGTGTGTGGATACGGATAGGTATCTCCGCGTTGACGCTTCAGAATGAAATCCACTGGTGTCCGAACGCTTTCAAATTCCACCCCCGCATCACAGTGCGTTTTCTTTTCCATTCGGTCAAATAAACCGGAGTAATGTTTGCACCAATTCCCCCAATTGCTATTGCCTCGGATTGGTTCGATTATTGTTGGCTTCATACTAAACCACTTCTCGCATGTGGACGGTGCGACCGTCTCTAACGCGATTACGCAACGCCTCATCCTCGGTAGTGTAAGCGTTCATTGATAAGGCGTATATATTCACCCACAACTCTAATGGCTTGGGTTTTACTCGGAAACGAGCAACATCATCTGAATCGTGGATTGAAATCTCACTGAAAGCCCGCCACTCATTATGATTATGAGTTAGGACTTCAATGGTTTCCCCATTCGCATACGCCTCGATAATGGGGAGGAATTTCTTTGCGGTTTCTCTTGTCATGCGTGCCACTCTCCCACACACACGGAAATTGTCAAGTGGAAACACCCACACTGTGGGGTTGGGTCACTTCTTCTTGGCGTTTTCGTCAAAGGTTTGAACACTCATACCAAGTATGTCCAACATCTCAATTGCGGTAGCCTTGGTAATTCCTAACTCCTTCATTCTGTCCACAACTTCACCGAATGGAACCCAATCACCACCACGCGGCTTGGCAACCATTGGTGTAACTAAGTTCGCTGCAAGACTTGCTGGTGTAACTGTGTCGCCAGTTATGGTTGTGCCCCTGCGAGCATCAATTACAGCACCGGGCACCGGAGCGAGTTTTGAGCGTGCGAAATTGGCAAGCACAGATACCACATCTGACTTTCCGTAAGGCACCTTACCACTAATGTTATGCTCCTTGCCTTTTGCACTTTTGGTTTTACCGCTTCCAAAGCGAGACATTAACACTGTGGCCTGAGATAACCCCATCATCGGATCAACTCGGGTGTTTCCGAATTTGAGTTTCCCGAAATCAGGGGAATTGGAATCAGTTTCGACTGTGGCACCAGCCATCATTCCCAATCCATAAACCACCGACAATCCAGCAAGTGTCCTCGCGTATTCGCCAGCGACCAATCTTCGGGTGCGCATGGTTCCACCGATCAGTGGTTGTCCGAGTAGTAATTGAAACCGACTTGTGACCAAGCGTGGTGAGAAGAAAAAAACAGCAAATGTCTCAGCCGCAGCCGCGTGTTTGACAAGATTCCCGCGACCTGTGGCCACATTGATGTAATTGGCAATAGCCTTTAGTTCAGCTTCACTCAATGGCGTTCCGCGTTTGGTAAGGCTGCTCACCATGGTGTCAAAACTATCCGCACGCAGTTTATTCAGGAAAGTGACGTAGGCGCGTTCAGAATGGCGAACCCCGGGAACCTTCTCAGCCCATGACGGCAGGAAAGCTTCTTCGTGCATCTTCACTCGGTTTTCGAGTGGGGCAAGATACAAACCAGAGCGTTCGTAAACGGGTGCGTTTGGTCGGTTATGTATCTCAGCTTCGTTCTCTAATGCACTTCGCTCTGATGCAAACGCCTTGAGCATGGGGCCAATACTGCGTGACGCCCTGACTGGGTGCCCAAGTGTGATAAACCCACCCTGACGCAATACCGCAGACAAATCCATTGAGGACAACAACGCACGCGGGGACGCAATCGCTCGCAATGCTTCATCGCGAATATTGGCCATTGTGCTTCGGTTGGCGAGTTGGTCTTTAGCTCGGGATTCGTTCCACTGATTCTTTACTAACTGCAACTCGGCGCGGATCTTATTTCCATCAGTATCCAATGGAATAGAACTGCGATCCTTTTTGGTGTAATCACCTTCGGCCAACTTTCGTTCCAGATCTGAAATCTCATGGGTCCATCGTGTTTTTAGGGACTGAATTGCGGACTTTAATTGTGTGGCAGGATCAGTGACGGTGAATCCACCTTTCTTCTTTTCCTCATTAACCTTAGCAATCAATCTGCGTTCTTCATCAGTGGGTTCGCGGCGCTCAATTCCGGTTTTCTTCGGTGCCTCACCCTTGGACATATCCTCCAACTTGCCAAGTTGCTGCATCTGACCTTTTAGATCGCGCAACTTCTTGTTGATTTCGTCCTTGGAAAGCTGCTTGAATTTGCCATACCCGGAAATGGCATTCATGGTGTCCAATCGGGTGTGGTCGGGAATCAGAGGTTCCAACACTTCATGAACAGCATCAATCAAAGCCTCGCGTTCTGTGACACCTTGCTCGACGAAATGACGGGCAAGCTTCTGCGCCAACCCACCAATGTCAGCACCCGCCTCATCAACCACTTTGGATTTAATCTTCTCAGTGATTGATTCGACGGTGTCTGGCGTTCCTTTGACACGCGATTTGGCTGAAGCCTTGGCTTCGTTGGTGACGCCGATTGTGGCACTTACTCTCTTGTCTAATAAGTCATGTGCCTTGTCCCAAATCTCATCTAAGTGTGGTTTGATCTTCTCCCCAAACTCACCAAGCATCTTGGTTGACCATTGAGCAAAGGTGATTGGCGCCTTGGCAATTTCAGCCGCACCAATAATTACCAAATCAGGCAATGCGGCCGGCAGGTTGAACAGCTTACCCTTGAGCCGTTCTCGGGCGGCGTTGGCCTGCTTGTCCAGTGCATTTACGATCTTATCCGCCAATGATTGCGCTTCCTGGCTGTGCTTCTTGAGTGTGTTGATTTGTTCATCAACAGCATTGGTTGTGGTGCGAGTTTCGTGCTCTTGAATGTGGGTTTCGAGCTTGTCCGATTTCTCTTTGAAATCAGCCGCAACCTTGGCGAGTTGTGCGCGTTCTTCGGATGTGAGTTTGCGCCCACCATTATCCGCACGTTTCTGCAACTCCAACCCAAGCAGCGAGAAATCATCCGCCGCAATCATCTTGCGTGCGGCACCCGTGCGACCCCATTCGGTGCCGACCTTCTTGGTTATGTCAGTGAGTTCTTTGATCTTGTCCGACCATGCCTGAACCATGTCATTGATGGCAGGAATGTCCTCGGTGCGAGCTTGGTCATAAGCCTCAGCCAATGCGCGAGTGGATTTGTTGTATTCATTCTTCAACTCCACCAAACGATGATGCAACAACGCGCTTTCGGTGGCGTTCTGTAACGCACGCGGATTGGCTTTGAGTGAGGCAATGAGATTATCCTGAACAGCGGGATTTTCGTTCACCTGACGCATGGCATCATCCCATGCAGAGCCATAATCTTGACGTGCAGGTTCCTCGAACTTGGGCAATCCCATGGCTTCACGGTCACGCTCAACCATTGCATTTTTGATCGCCGTCGTTCCTCCATCAACCTTTGGAGGCTGACTTGCCTCCGTCTCAACCTTGGGGGCTTCTTGCGTTTCGGTTTCACTGATTTCCTTTGGTTGAGGTTCTACTTGTTCTCCACTGCCGGGTGTCTCTTGAACCCCTTCTGTGGTGCGTCCATGAAACTCCGTGTCGGGTCCGGCTTCGGCGGGGGCTGGCTCACTTGGGGGACTTTCATTCCTGGTTTCACTACTGGTGACGGGTTTTGGTTCTGCGGTTTGATAAACATTTTCTGGTCCTTTCTCGGTTGTTGTTGTTTCGATTGTTGCCTTGGGTTCTTCTGAAACTCGAATTGCTTCTGGTGCTGACAGTCGTGCTTGTTCAAACAATGCCTTGGCGGTCATTGGCGCATACGAATCTTGCGCCTTCAAAAAGTCAGCATGACTGATACCACCAAACGCGGCACGTTCTTCAGCGATAGGATCGAACTGTGGTCTATCAAGTTCACGGGCGAGCTTCACCGCAGGAGGTTCCAAACCGCGTGCGGTTGCCCTGCCTGTGAGTCCAGCCATTAGCATGGTTCCACCAACATCAGTCATGGCGGCATACTTTTGGTTGGTGGTCATCTGATCCCAATTCTCGTAGGCACTCGTAATCTGTTTCCCAAGCGAATCGAGCATGTCCACCGTGAATGCTGCGGCGGTGATTGTTGGGGCAGCGAGTCCAGATATTGCGGCGCCCACACCAAGCTTGGACGTGAAGAACTCAGGGATACTCAAGGCAATATTCGCAGCCTCTTTCCCAACCGTCATGGTGCGTGAATCTGTCTCGTTGATCTTGAACTTAGGAACTGTGACCAATGGGTTTGTCAATTCCTCCATCACTTCGTTCTTAACCGAAAGTGCAGCACCTTCAGGCAAGGACAATTTGGGTCCACCCGAGATTGTGGATTGTGGACCAGTGCGGGGAATCAGGGGTTCAGGACGTTCAAGCGTGAGTGGTTCTGAAGGTGCAGGTTCGGCAAAATCACTCTCACTGAAGGTCAGTGGTTCAGACTTGAAATCTTCTTCTGTGAAAGTGATCGGCATTCATTACCTCTCAAATTCAGCATTCACCGTTTGGATGATTTGTTCTTTTGTCCAGTCAGGATGCTCTTTGGCCAATTGATTGGCACGATCCATCTTGGTGGTCACCACTGGCTTCATTGCAGCAATCGCGGCCGCCTTAGTGGGGGCATTGGTGGCTTGTTTGAGTGCAGTCACTTTTGCCGCACTGACAATCACAGCCTTGTCTGGATCTTTGTCATCCAAGCCTTTGGAAATTGTCATCAACTGATTCGGGGTCAAAGGTTTGGGTTCGTTCGATCCTTTGCGAATGATATGGATTCCCTTTCCTCCTGGCATCCATGAAAGAATACTACCGTCAGGAAGGGTTTTGGTTTTCGGTTCAATCGTTGTGGTGTCAAGCTTCTCAGGCTTGGGTATCGAATATGTTTCCGTAACCTTATCCCCAGTGATTCTGGTAGTTGGAACTTCCCCACGCGCAATGGCGTCTTGCCGTGCCTGTTCAGCGAGATTCTCCGCACGCACCTTAGCGGCATCCATTGCGGCACTTAAAGCTTGGCGTTGCATTGTTGATGGCATTCCCATCTTGTCCCGGGACATGCTGGCGATGGCTGAAGCGGCACCCGAATCCAATTTGAACAGCGTGCCCAATTGCACATCGAATTGTGCGGCATCGTGATTGGCATTCTTGGCGAGAAATCCACTGGCGGCATCCCTCTGCATCTTCGAGAATGTCAGAGCGTATTTGGAGGTCTTGAACGCGGGTGGTGGAACATTCGCCAAATCCAATTGGTTCTCCAAACCGTTAACGGTGTTCGCCAATAGTGTGGCATCTTCCTGCTCGGCATTGACTTGCTTGGTCTTTAGCTCCGCAGCTTGAGCCGCTTGTTGAATCCGTGCTAATGCACCTGCTTGAACGAGATACTTGGTCTGGGCGTTCAGGTTGATCTGTTCCATCTTCAACTTGAAGAATGGATCGGCTTCAGCCATGCGTGCCTCTTGGAATCCTTCCGAGTAGGATTTACCTTGAGTCAACGCATTGGCACCACCTGCGAGAGCAAGCCCAATGTCGGCACCAATCTTATTTGGGTCAGGTGGTCGGGTTATGCGTTGCAACCAATCGGGCACCTGAACGTCAAAGATATTGGAAGCCATTAGGCGAACCCTCCGTATCCACCACCAAATCCAGCACCAAAGTCGCCCGCTGATCCACCACCACCGAAGTCACCACCCATGTAGCTCGCAGAATCCCATCCACCAAACCCTTCATTTGGTGCGGTGGACCAACCTCCAGCACCATAGGTTTGTGGATAGCCGACATTTCCGGTTGGTGCTTGTTGTGCCTGAATGTGTGTGGACGAATTGTCCTTCGATCCTGTGTATCCTCGAATGAACGCCATACCAACTTGGTGAACTGCCTGATAAACCGCATTCATCACTGGGTCGGGCATGGCCTTGATTTGGTTCTCCAAATATTGCCGTTGGAATTGCGTGTTTCGTTCCTCAACATCAGCCATGTATTTGAACTTAGGATCAATGAACATCGAAGTGTAAACCGCTGTGGCAGGCGAAAGCATTCGCTCATTAGCGGCAAGCCAACTCTCCGCTGAACCCAAGGCCTTCTGTGTAATGTCGAGACTGGTCAAACCCAAGTCGCGTGCGGCAAGGTTGCGGCTCATCCCAGAACCCGCGTAACCACCCATCAGAGATTGTCCCGCTGCATTGCGTTGCACTGCCGCACTCACGTCCGCAGGGATTTCACCCCTCGACATGGAAAGAATGTTCTTCCCAATCTGGTCCTTGGTCTGTGCCCATTCCGGACCCATGGTGGCCATCAACATTTTCTCCAACTGCTCGCGGGTGAGGTCGGCAAGTTGTGCGGCTTGTGGTTCCGCATCTATGTTCCCGGCAATCGCATCCATCTGCGACTTACCAGTGTCCACTTTCCCCAATTGGGGAATAACGGGTTTTTTTCCAAATATGTCGGACAAGAATCCCATAAAATTAGTAAGCGTAACTGTTTCCGAGTATGTTCTCCACACCACCACCAGACAGTGAAGGTGGTGGCATGCGGATCGGCTGCACATTGCCCGATCCCAAATAGTGCAACAATTCTTTCTCCAACAACTCTTTGGCACTCGATAGCCCACTCGCAATAATGGCGTCACTCTTTTGGCCATCAGGTTCGTGCTCCGATTTGTTGATCGCCATACACATGCGTTTCAGGGCCGGCAGATTGCCAATGAGCAAATAATCGGTATCGTTCTTCACCGGAATGAAATCCAACTTGGCCATAATCTCGACCTGCGAAGTTGGGCAATCAGTGGTGCTTGGTGGACAAATGCTCGGGAAATAATAACGAGCAAAGGACGGGCGCGTGTCGTCATACTGATACGCACCAATCAATCTCTGCGTGAAAAGCGTGGTGTCATATTCGTAGAGCCATGTTTGCCCGTTCATGGTGGACGGAAATTGCAGGTCGGTGACAGCAGAGAATAACTTGGTTGAATTGGTTCCAGGGGATTGCGCGAGAGTGATTAACTCCCCATCCTTCCATGTGCCTGATTGCAGTGTGCGAATCCAATTGCTGTTTTCGTCGTAACCAAGGGCGAGAACAACTTTGCCAACGTCACTCGCCAAGTCGCATACAAACCTCAGTCGTTTGTCAACTCCCTGAACGTCCGCGAACGTCGGGAAACGTCCGCGATAGATTCCATCACGGCTCCAACTCCAACCACCGCGCCCACAGCACGAATCAGAACTGGAGGGTCCACCGCTTCCTGTGAGGGTGTTGCGTGTGCCCCACCCGTTTTCTAGAAATTCAAACCATTGCGACCGCATCGTTATCGGGTGGCCACAAAGCGCCGCAGCCTCAATCGCCGCAATTCCGCGCGGAAGCGTGATACAGCCTGAGTCAGCGCAAATCCTAAATCGTGCGTAAGTGCCCCAGTACATTCCTTCCTGTAGGAGCATTTGCGTAGCCTCGTTTAGGATCTGGACGAATCGAGGATCAGTTGAACACACACCTATGGAGGCGGGGATTCTGCTTTCTTTGGCGTCGGCTAAGGTTAGGCGTGGCATAAGATTACCCTACAAAAAATTGGCGGCTCGTGCGCCTCAAGAAAAATACACCGTAATACGGAGGAAGATGCGACACGGGAATTGGCACCGCTGCTCCACTGGTCCCGCCCGCACTCTCTGTGACAAGCGTTTCAGGGTCAGGTGGTGGATCAACACTACTCCTGTCCACCGCAAAGAAATTGTTACCTGTGCCCGTGGCGTTATGTGAACCCTTGGCCGTGTGCGTGTGTGGTGGAATGTTGGGCAGTGTCAAAGTAATGTCCTCCTTCTCCAATCCGCCCGTATCAGTAACAGCAACCACAGTTCCAGAAACAGGCAATGTTCCAGCACCCAACGGGAATCGAGCGCGAAGGGCTGTCACTTCTTCCCACATTGGTCCTGACATCACCGACAGTGGACTCGCGTCCCCACCGTCAAACGTGGTGAAAGTCGGCAAAGCCTGATCCCAAATGATAATGGTTCCTGGCACCAGCGGGTGTTTGGAAATCCATGCGCCTGAAGCGAACACGTAAAGGTGTTCAGGGCGTCCAAGTGAATCTACTTTCTGCCATGCCAGCGTGGTATCGCTTGGTGCGGTTGGTGAAACCCACACGCCCGTGAACGCGCTCGGGAAGGTGACGGTCTGCACCGCACTAAACCCATTGACCATCTCCTGATAAGTAGCGGGGCAGAAACCGGACGCCAGAACTCCGGGCGTTACTGGTAGAACAAGTGGGTCTGACATAATCTTATGTTAATCAATCGTGCAACTCATCGCAAATGTTGTAAGTGTAAAAGTCGGTGCCGCAATCCTCGAACACAATACACTCAACTTCACCCTGACACTCGCCCTCGGTGGATTCAGTTACAAGCTTGCATGTGGTCTTGAATATGCGAACGCGGCATGAGCCTGTGACCTCCAACCGAAACTGGAACTCGTTCCCAAGGCGGACAGGTTGGGCGCCTATGACGTTACAGGTTTCGGACGGCTGAGCGAGTTTTATTGCGGCTGCAAAATATGACTTCGATCTTGGTTTCCAAATCGTGCAAGTGAACTCGCCAGGTGTTGGTGGGGCACATTGTTGATCGGAGACACAGAAATTGAGCGTCTGCCAATCCACCCATGCAGGATATTGGTCGGGGCGAAACTTAACTACGATCTCCACGTTCCCGCTGATTTCGTCAATGTAAAGCTCGCCCATGTGCAAGCTCTTAAGTTGCGTGTCATCCCCATAATTCTCCGCTCGCGTTTCCGCTACAGATTGAATATCGGCATGCTGAATGACGATCATACAAAACCACCCCCATAACTAGTGCGCAACGCCTGCACTGCGTTGTAAAGTGCGAGCGATTCGCCAGAAGTTAGCGCCGTTCCCCAACACACGAACGAATTGCGTTTCTTGCTAAGTCCGGTTGGTGAACCGTTTTCATTGGTGGAATGGACATAGAGTCCAAGACTGGATAATCCATCTCCACCACCTAACGGGACAGTATTGGTATAGACGGCAGCATGTGGGTTGGTGCTGTTAGCAAAGTAGGCATCCAGGCGATTGGTGGCTGTTCGTGATTGCAACAAAAATCCAGGTTTATCCGAAGTGCCAAGAATCGTCCCTGCATCATACATAATGCAGTTGCTGAAATACGTCTTGTTATCGTTGTAGTGATAATAATTGCGGAAGCTGGTATTTGGTCCAGTGGCAGATCCATACTCTGTTTGGGCACTGGTGCGGTCGTCGGTGTGGACGTACACGCACCCATGGCTTGAACTTGTGGTCATGCCTGAAACCAATGGGCTTGAATTGCTGCGCAGGTATTGTGATGAGCCGTTCCCTTTTAATCCATTCACCGTCAAATCCCCACCTACGAATGGACCACTGTTTGTCCATGAAGCGAACCCATCTCCTTGTTTAAGTGGCGTTATTGCGGCGATCAAGTTGTCGGGCGCGTAGGTGTTCATCACCACGATCTTGCTCCACACACCAGCACTCACTAATGCGGCATAGAAAACGTCATTGGCTTCAAATGTATTGTCAGATGGTCGTGCTCCACCAGCGGCTTGAATGCGTGACAACCATTCACAATTCAACGCACTGAGAAGATTGAAACTTTCAGCATCAGACGTGCTTTCTGAATAAACTGCGGTGCCTTCGTAAGTAGCCGTGAAATCGTGCTGGCCAGTGGCCAAGGTAACTTCCAATTCAGCCACACCAGCAACCAATGGAACAGTCCCAAGTAGATCGCCATCATCCCTGAATGTGACGTTGCCAGTTGGCACACCACTATCAGACGTGACTGTAGCGGTCAGGGTGAACTCGGTTTCACCAGTGCAATCATCAGTTAGAGGTTCAATGACGGTTTCGGTGGGAATGGTTTCAGGGTTGGAAGTGTATTGGTCATCCACCCCATCTTTCTTCAGTTCCCAAAACTCGATGTCATCACAGCCGGCCACAATCGCGTAAGCGCGTTCAATGCCACTGATGCGAGCTTTCGATAACGCCAGAACATCAAGCCCAGTCCAAATGCCTTCCCACGCGGAAGGCGACTTCTGCCCCATGCTCGATAACAGATCGAAATTAACTACAGCCAATCCCTTGTGTATTATACCCAAATCGGTGCGCATTGGTCCTGTGGTGCAGAGAAAGCGATTATCGAAATACAACCCCGCTCCGAATCGCAACATTGCGCCATCGTCATACTTGAGAACATCAGCCAATTCACGGCTGAGTGGGACGTTGCCGGGGATTCCAAATGAGCGGCGGGCAACAATGAATGAACGAATCCCATCCAATGAACGATACCAAATATCACCGTCAATCTGAACGAAACAGCGACCCCCTTCAGGGCCGGATTCCAGTAATGCAATGGTTTGGATTGGGTTGCGTAGGTTCTTCCATACAGTGCGATCCACGGGCGCCTGATTGGAGAACACCATGTTTGGGGTGCCAATAATAAGCGGGCCTTGACCAAGACTTGTGTCTTGTGTGGCAAGGAAACTCATGCTCGTAATCGGACCTGCATTGTAAGGCACAGCGAATGATCCTCCTTCATTCAAGAAGTCATTTTCGTCCCACCCAAGAATGTCAGAACGTGAAAGCGTTGTTCCATAGGCAAGGTTTCCGCCTTCGTAGGTGCGACCCCCGGGACGTGAAATCCAAATGCGTCCCCAACCATACGCCCCAATCTCACCCACCGGAATCTCACCAATTCCTGCTTGTCGCGCAGTGGTGCCATTCCATATCACTGTCTTGTGTTGCCCACCGAGAACGATCATGTAGTTCTCGGCTTGGAACATGAATATGAAATCTTTGCTCGCAGGAAATGGGAACTCGCCTTTGATTGGATTCCCCGACTGATCGAGAACTGAAGTGCCCGCAGGAACCGTGTTGCCCGGAGTGTCCCCGCCAAAATAAACGAACGGCACTGGATTACTCCCGGGACTGTTCGTGCTGTAAAGTCCACCGTTAATAAGCACCCCAATCCCATTTGGAATACCAACAGTGGTGTTCAGCCGAATGTTAATTAACCCACCAATTGGCACAATGAAATCCTCGACCGTGCTGACTAGCACAAATGGCGTCACATCGCGCAATACCCACGTATCGGAAGTGAGGAAGAACAAGCGACCACCACGGGCAATCATCCACCCGCTTTGGCCAGCTTCCCCGTCGTAATACGCCCACCCTTGGAACTTGCCCGTCCAATTGGTTTGAGTGGCGTCATCGTAGAAACTGAACATGTGGTTCGCATAAGGCGGGCGCGTGCGCATGTAAGCACCGCGAAACGTCATGTTGATGGCGAGTGCAACTTGATCTGTCCCAATCAGACTCGGGGCTTTGCCTCCGTCCATTCCTCGGGCAAGCGTTCTGAATCCGGCTGCTACTCTAGAAGTGTCAGGCATTAGAATCCGGGCACCGACATTTCAGTGATCTTCATCCACGACACCTGCACACCGCCCAACCGCCGTGCGGCATTGTGCGAACCATCATCAATGCCATTAACGATAAGGTAATTGCCGCCCCCGGTTCCAATGCGCAGCTTCAGCGTTAGTGCCACACCAGTCAGAGCAAGCTTGTGAACCAACCCAATCTGAACAGTTTTGTTAGCGGTGCCTTGATACACCGAATTAGCTGCAATCGCATTGGCACCAGAATCCTTGAACAATGCGATTACAATGTTATCCACAAGATCGGCGGTGACGTTCAGCAGACATTCCACAATGGCGTAACTGTTTCCGTCAGTGTCCTTGGGTGTGAACGATTGCGAGAACAATTCTTCACCCTCAAGGGTTGATTGTGGGATCGAATCGTCGTAGGGAATTGCAGTGTGCGTGACGGTGGCGGCAACGGTTTGGGCAATTACTTCCTGAATTGTTCGACCACGATCCGTCCACACCAACGCATTCGCATTGCCAACCGTTAACACCTGAGTCTTGGTGCCGCGTGCGAGTCGAATCCAGTTGGTGCCGTTGTTGGTGATTATGTCGCCCAACGCGGCAGAAGCAGGAGCGAGCGCATTGAATCCAAGTGTGTTGGTGATTTGTCCAGTTCCACCATTGGCGATTGCCGTTGCGCCTGTGACTTGGGCGGTGTCATTCAATGCGACCTTTTCATAAATGTGTCCTGTGGCTTGGGTGCTATCGGCTTTGAGTCGCATCCCATTGGTGCCCACCGGGAACCGCACCAGATTGGCCAATGGATTGTTGGTGCCGTTATCAATGAGAATGTCGCCCTTGGTTGTGGTCGGTGAAAGATCGTTGAGCGTGCTCGTTGCCCCACTGGCCCCGGTCGCGCCCCGGATACCTGCAGGAGAGATTTGCGCCCCACTGGTGATGACTGCCGCAGGTGCCGCATTGCCAGCGTAACCGAGATTATTCAGGACAACATGTGTGGCATCAGCTTTCGATATTACAGTGTAATACCCACCACCTAACACGAATACCGCTTGACCAACCACCATCCACGTAGAATCAACAACAGGAATGCTCGCGGTATCAGCAGCAGAAGCAGGTTGTGTGAAGTTGGAAGTGGTTGTAGTGAACGCATCTACGCCGTCTGTTCCGTTCGTGCCGTCTGCCCCTGGTTCGCCTTGCGGGCCGGGAACAGATGACGAACTTGAAGTGGGACATTCACAGGAACAATCGGCTGCTTGAGTAAGAACCGCTGACATATGGTACTGCGGTAGCCTGATAAGTGTGGAAAGTCAACATAAACTCCGCTACCTATGGTGTGTGCCGTTAACCAGAACCTACAACCAGAAGTGGCCGGAAGGCACAGAGCAACTCAGTGTGGAGTTGATTTGCGGCCGCGATAGGCTCTCCACTGAACGCGGTGGACTCGGCCCATATCGCCACAACAAAAACTCCATAAATCTGATTTGGGGGAACGTTTACAAACAGAATCTCTGGCACGAATGGCAGATCGAACGCATCCGAAGCCTGAGCAATTACAAGACGAATGCGTGGACGGGCGCGGGCGCGGCTGGAAAAACTTTTGATGCTGGTTTGTTTGGATTTCTGTTCTGGTTGCAGAAACCGGATAAGACTTCAGTAATTCTCACGTCCACAACTGGCAAGATGGTGCGGCGCCGTATCTGGCCAGTTATCCAAAAGCTCTACAATGACGTGGAAGGATTGCCCGGGAATCTCGTTGACTCCAAGACCACACTTCAAACCCGAAAAGGTGATGACAAATCAGGCATCTACGCTCTGGCTGTCCGTGATGGTCCTACAAGCAAAGCGGTTGCCGATATTCAGGGCTTGCATAATGAGCGCATGTTTCTGGTCATTGACGAAGGGACCGACGCACCGGAAGCGATCATGTCAGTTATTCCCAACTTGCGTAAGGGCTGCAAAGATTTCCGCATCCTGATTATTGGCAACGCCGCTTCACACATCGATCCGCATGGCAAATGTTGTGAACCTAAAGATGGGTGGGAATCAATCACGGTTGATGATGAGTCATGGGAAACCAAAGGAGTAGCTGAGTGGGAAATTGAACCGGGGATTTGCTTGCACTTCGACGGAATGAAATCACCCAACGTCAAGGCAGGCGAAGATAAGTGGCCATTCCTGTTTACCACCAAAGACTTGACGCGTGCACTCGCGCTCCCGGGAGCCGAAACCACAGTTGGATTTTGGAAATATACACGCGGATTTTGGACCCCAGACGGTGTATGTCGAACTGTCCTTTCCGAATCCATGATCAATAAACACAAAGCGCGTGGCCATGCGTTCACTTTCAACACCAGTTCCCGCATGGGGGCAGGACTCGATCCGGGGTTTGGTGGTGATAAGTGCGTGCTCAGAACATTCAGACTCGGTGACATTGGCAATGATCGACTCGGGATGCAATTGGTTCATACTTACTACATTCCTATCTCAGCGAGTGCCAAAGAGCCAGTGCATTATCAAATCGTTCGCATCTGCAAAGAAATATGCCTGCGTGATGGTATTGACCCATCATGCTTTGGGTTGGACGTGACGGGTGAAGGTGGTGGGCTTGGAGACATCTTTTGCCGTGAATGGTCGGACCATATTATCAAAGTGGAGTTTGGTGGCTCACCAAGCGACCTGCCTGTGAGTGAGGAAGATTCCCGGCTTTGTGTCGAACTTTATGATCGTCGTGTCACTGAGCTTGCCTTTGCAGTGCGCAACTTCGTCAT
>Ga0137455_1000177_pt1 | contig 15780 bp, 14 predicted proteins | sample EasRivERMGT600_2_FD_102334 | JGI IMG/M metagenome (GOLD analysis project Ga0137455, IMG submission 102334) | Soil microbial communities from meander-bound floodplain in the East River, Colorado, USA - East River MetaG ERMGT600_2 | ecosystem: Environmental > Terrestrial > Soil > Floodplain ... | reverse complement strand
GGGCTTTGGTGACTCTGGCGATGTAGGCCTCGTTGACGTCGACCTCGACCTCGAGTGTGGTCAGATCGGCCATGGTGACCACGGCGCCACGGGTCAGTCCGCCCCCCACCGACGGCGCTACCACCTCGCCGACCTCGTCGGCCGGCGGCGGCCTGACCCGCACCGCCATCGTCACCATGGCCGATCTCGGCACGCTGGAGGTCGAGGTCGACGTCAACGAGGCCTACATCGCGCAGGTGCGGAACGGGCAGCCGTCGCGCATCACGCTCGACGCCTATCCCGACACCTCCTTCGCCGGCCGCGTGCGCCAGGTGGTGCCGACGGCGGACCGGCAGAAGGCGACGGTGCAGGTGAAGGTCTCGATCCTGGATCGCGATCCGCGCATCCTGCCCGAGATGGGGGCCAAGGTGACGTTCGAGCGCGAGAGCGACAACCCCACGGCCGCGGCCGCGCGGCGCGTGCTGGTGCCGCGCGGCGCGGTGGCGCAGGGAACGAACGGCGCGCGGGTGTGGATCGTGGAGCAGGGGCGGGTCTCCTCCCGCGAGGTCGAGGTCGGGCCGGAGCGGGGCGAGCAGGTGGAGATCCGGCGCGGGCTGAGCGGCGGCGAGACGGTGGTGCTCGATCCGCCGGGGAGTCTCGAGGACGGCGCGCGCGTGCGCGTGGCCACTTCATAGAGGGGGTTCGATGGGCTCGGTGCAGGTGCGCAACGTCCGCAAGGCATACCGGCGGGACAAGCAGGAGGTCCCGGTGCTCGACGGGCTCACGCTCGACATCCGCGAGGGCGAGTTCGTGGCGCTGATGGGGCCGTCGGGGAGCGGCAAGACCACGCTGCTCAACCTGATCGGCGGCGTCGACCAGCCGACGTCGGGCGACGTCATCGTCGGCGGCACCAACATCGCGCAGATGAAGGGCCGCGACCTGGCGAAGTGGCGCTCGCGCCACATCGGCTACATCTTCCAGCTCTACAACCTGATTCCGGTGCTGACGGCGATCGAGAACGTCGAGCTTCCGCTGCTGCTGGTGAAGATGGCCGGGCGCGAGCGGCGGGATCGCGCGCGGAAGGCGCTCGAGATCGTCGGGCTCGCCGACCGCATGAAGCACTACCCGCGCCAGCTCTCCGGCGGCCAGGAGCAGCGGGTCGCGATCGCCCGCGCGGTGGTGAGCGACCCCACCGTGCTGCTCGCCGACGAGCCCACCGGGGACCTCGACCGCAAGTCGGGCGAGGAGATCCTCACGCTGCTCGATCGTCTCAACCGCGAGTTCCAGAAGACCATCATCATGGTCACGCACGATCCGCACGCAGCCGAGCGAGCCCGCCGCCAGCTCCACCTCGACAAGGGCGTGCTCTCCAACTGAGAGCGGAGGAGCCATGAGCCTGTTCAAACTGGTGCTGGTCAACCTCGGCCGCAACAAGCTGCGCACCATCCTCACCACCGGGAGCGTGCTGATCGCGCTGTTCCTGTTCAGCTCGCTGCGCGGGATCCTCGACACGCTCGACGCGTCGATCAAGGTCTCCAGCGAGGCCCGGCTGGTCAGCCGCAACGCGATCTCGCTGATCTTCCCGTTGCCGCTCTCCTATCGCGATCGTCTCGCGGCCATCCCCGGCGTGAAGAGTGTGAGCTACGCGAATTGGTTCGGCGGGCGAGACCCCAACGACCCCGGTAACTGGTACGCGCAGTTCGCCGTCGAGGCCGAGCATTACATTCCGATCTACCGCAACGACGTCGAGATCGTCGCCGGCGACACGCCGCAGGCCGAGATCGCGCTGCCACCGGGCATCGATCCCAAGCTCGCCGCCTTCATGGCCGAGCGCAACGCCATCGTCGTCGGCCAGTCGCTGTTCGACCGCATGAAGTGGAAGATGGGGCAGACGGTGATGGTCGACGGCACCATCTTCCCGGGCAGCTGGCCGTTCGTGATCCGCGCCGTTTACCACGCGAAGAACCCGCAGTTCGGCGAGGAGAGCTTCCTGTTCCATTGGGAGTACCTCAACGAGCGCGGCATGAACAACCAGGGACGGGTCGGCTTCTACATTCTCGAGCTGTCGGATCCCAACCTCGCCGGCGACGTGTCGCGCCGGGTCGACACGATGTTCGAGAACTCCGCGGCCGCGACCCGTACCGAGACCGAGCGGGCGTTCCAGGCCGGGTTCGTCAGCATGTACGGCAACGTGCCATTCATGATCGGCGTGATCGGGCTCGCGGTGGTGTTCGCGATCCTGCTGGTCGCAGCCAACACGATGGCGATGGCGATCCGCGAGCGCACCGCCGAGGTCGGCGTCATGAAGACGCTGGGCTTCGACGACGGCCGGATCTTCCGCCTGGTGCTGGCCGAGGCGGCGATCATCACCCTCGGCGGCGGCATCGCCGGCGCGCTGCTGGCGAAGTGGCTGATCGAGGGGAGCAAGTTCAACGCTGGCGGCCTGCTGCCGCCGATGACCGTGAGCTGGACGACGGTGACGATCGGCATCGGCATCGCCGTCCTGATGGGCGCCGCAAGCGGCCTGATCCCCGCCTGGCAGGCCTCGCGCCTCAAGATCGTCGACGCGCTGCGGCGGGTGGACTAGGAGCGACCGACCATGGCCATCCCGATCTCCTACAACGTTCGCCACATCGTGCAGCGCCCGTGGTCGACGCTGATGACCGCGCTCGGCATCGGCCTGGTGGTCGCGATCCTGATCGGCGCGCTCGCGCTGGCCTCGGGGTTCCAGGCCGCGCTGGTCGAGAACGGCTCGCCCGACAACGCCTTCGTCCTGCGCACCGGCGCCGACAGCGAGATCTCGAGCGGCATCTCGCGCGAGCAGGCGGCGATCCTGCGCGCGCACCCGCAGGTCGCGATCGGCCCTGACGGCCGACCGCTGGTGAGCAACGACCTGGTGGTGCTCTCGAATCTCGATCGCGTCGGCCAGCAGGGCTCGTCCAACGTGCCGATTCGCGGCATCGATCCCACCGGTCTGACGGTGCGGCCGCAGATCAAGGTCGTCGAGGGACGGATGTTCACGCCCGGCACCGACGAGCTGATCGTCGGTCAACGGATCGCGCCACGCTTCAAGAACACCTCGATGGGCGACAAGCTGCGGTTCGGCCAGCGCGATTTCACTGTCGTCGGGCACTTCACGGCGGCCGGCACCGCGTTCGAGTCCGAGATGCTCGGTGACCAGGCGGTGCTGGGTCCGGCCTTCGACCGCGACGGCTTCCAAAGCGTGACCTTCCGCATGCGCGAACCCGGCCGCATCCGCGAGCTGGAGAAGGAGCTGGAGGGCGACCCGCGGCTCGGCGTGCAGGTCCAGACCGAGCGCGAGTTCTACGCCGGTCAGTCCCGGGTGCTGGCCACGGTGATCCGGATCGGCGGCGTGTTCATCACGCTGATCATCGCCGTCGGGGCCATCTTCGGCGCGGTGAACACGATGTACGCCGCGGTCGGCGGCCGGCGGCGCGAGATCGCCGTGCTGCTGACGCTCGGCTTCACCCCCGGCGCGATCATGGCCTCGTTCATGATCGAGTCGGTGCTGCTCGCGCTGGTGGGCGGCGTGGTCGGCATCCTGCTGGCGCTGCCGATCAACGGCATCACGACCAGCACCACCAACTGGTCGTCGTTCAGCGAGGTCGCCTTCGCCTTCCGCGTCACCGTGGCGGCGATGCTCTTCGGCCTGCTCTTCGCCACCGCGATGGGCGTGATCGGCGGCTTCTTCCCCGCGCTGCGCGCGGCGCGCCAGTCGCTCGCCGCCGGTATGCGCGCCGCGTAGCCGGCTCGGGCCCGGCGACCACTCGGGCGCCGGGCCCGGTTCATTCAGCGCCGCGCCAGCTCCGTGCTGGCGCGGGTCTCGAGCCCGCGCCGGCGCTCGGCATCGAGTTGCGGGTCGCCCGGCAGGCGCTCGAGCACCTCGCGCCAGGACGCCCGCGCGGACGCCGTGTCGCCGGCGGCCATCTGCCCGTCGGCGAGGCTGTCCCAGGCGTTGGCCGAGCGCGGAAACTGCTCGACGTTCTTGCGAAAGATCGCCACGGCCATCGCGGCCTGGCCGTGCCGCATCAGCCCGTAGCCGAGCGCGTTGAGTTCCGCCTCGGCGAACGAGAGCGAGTCGGGTCGCTCGGCGCGCAGCCGGTCGTAGAGCGCGAGCGCGCCGGACAGGTCACCCTTCATCAGCACCGGCAGCATGGCCTCCGCGATGCCGGGCCGCGACGACCGCACCGGCCGGACGACGGCGCCGCGCGCCACCCGCAGCGCGATCCGGCGCACGGCCGAGAGGTCGCGCGTCGGATCGCCCTCCAGCACCAGGAACGTGGCCTCGGCGCCGGGCTCGAGCGTGCCCACCCGCCGGCGCGGGAACACCGCACGCGGTGTGTCGACCGTGAGCAGACGCACCAGCGCGGCGGCGTCGAAGGCGCCGATCCGCTTCAGGTTCTCGGCCTCGTCGATCACGGTGAACACCGGGTGGTCGGTGCCGAGCGCGAGCCGCACCTTGGCACGGACGAGCTGCGCCAGGTTGGCGCGATGGAGCGCGTCGAGGTCGACCCCGGCGGGCGCGGGGCGGTGGCTCACCGAGGTCGTGACCACCGTGACGCCGCGCCGCGCCGCCTCACGGGCGTCGGCCTCGCCGATCGGCTCGAGCGGGAGGTGCGCGATCTCGTCGACGCCGGCCGCCACCGCCGCGCGGAAATCGGCGGCCGAGGTGACGTGGGCCGTGACCGGCAGCCTGGCGGCGTGGGCGCGGCGCACCACCTCGGGCAGCAGCGCCGGGTCGAGGCCGCGGCGCCCGAAGAACGCCGGGTCGTCGCGGCGGCGAGCGTGCTCTTCGGAGCGCTCGAGGTAGACCTTGATCAGGTCCGGGCGCCGCGCCAGCACCCTCGGCCATTCGATCGCCAGCGCCGCCGCGTCGGCCACCTCGACGTAGGCATCGCCTGCGAAACGCCGCGCCGCCCCCGCGCCGTGGCCGTCCTCGTAGATCTGCACCGGATGGCCGCCCGGGCTGGTGAGGCCGCCGTTGGCGAACACCGCCTGGGGCGCACCCGGCGCGCGCAGACGCTCGCGCACCGCGGCCACGGCCGAGCCTGGGTTGTTGGGGTTCTTCGAGTAGAGGATCCCGGCCTCCACGAAGCGGCGGACCTGGTCGCCGAATCGGGCGGTGTCGGAGAAGACGTGGCTGTGAGCGTCGGCGAAGGCCGGCACCACGTAGCCGCCGCGCAGGTCGAGGGTGTCCTCGATCGCCGTTGCGGCCGCGCCGGCGGCGCGGATCTCCCCGTCCGCGACCACCACGTCGCGGCGCGCGAAGCCGCCGCCGTCGTACCAGAGGCCGTTGCGATACAGCGTCGGGTGCGGGCGATCGCCGTGCGCGCCGACCGGAGGCGCGGCGCCGAGCAGGGTGGCCAGTGAGACGAGGGCACAGAGGTTGAGCAGTCGGTGCATGGAGGTTCTCCACGGCGCGATAACGACATTTGTCGATATTGCGCCCAGCCCGAAGGCCGCGAGAGGGTTCATGGCTCAGCGACCGTGATGGTGGTGGTGATGGAGGCCGGCGCCGGAATCGTGCAGCACGTGGACGTGGGATGGGCTCCCCGCCGTCGGCCGCGGCGCCAGCCCCGGCAGCAGCGCCAGCGCGAGCGCGGCCAGCGCGAGCCGCTGGAGCATGGAGAGCCGGGTGGCGGAGCGACGCGTCGCGTCGAGCAGCCGGCGCAGGCGGCGCTCGGTGGCGTGGACGCCGAGCGCGGCGGCGAAGACCGGGGGGCGGCCGGCGGCGGTCTCGGCGACCCGCACCAGCACGGCTCCGTACTCGGCCACCGAGGCCCGCGACCCGGCGAGCGCCGCATCGTCGCAGGCGTCCTCGGCGGCCGCGCGCGCGCGAGCCACCACCAGCCGGAAGAGCGGGTTCCACCACCACGCCGCCGCCAGCCACGACGACAGCTCGAGCCAGGCGAGATCGCCGCGCTTCAGGTGAGCGAGCTCGTGGCTCAGCACCAGGTCGACCTCGCCGGCGGGCGCCGTCGCCGCCCAGACAGCGGGCAGCACCAGCGCGGGCCGGGGCCATCCGGCGACCATCGGCGCGGCGATCGCGGTGGAGACCAGCACCCGCGGCGGCCGCGCCAGACCGGCGTCCGCAGCCAGCCGCGCGAGCCGCGCCATCAGCCACGCCTCGCGCGCGTGCGCCGCCGCGCCGTCCCAGGGGCGGGCCCCGCGCAGCAACGTGCCGAGCGCCCACCGCTCGCGCACCGTGCGCAGGAGAACGACGAGTGCCCCGGCGAGGACGACGGCGGCCACCATCGCGGCGAGCGGCGATGCGCCGGTGGCCGGCCGGAACGCCACCCCGACCTGGGGCAGCACCGGCCAGGCGAGCAGCGGCGGCAGCGCGAACTTGAGCAGGCCCAGGCGCAGCAGCCAGGAGCGGAAGGGCGGCGCCGAGCGCGGCCGCGCGAGCAGCAGCAGGATCGCGGCGACGAGCGACGCCTCCAGCGCCACCGGTGCGAGCGCCGCGAGCACGGTGGTCATCGCCCCGCCCGCCCGCGGCGCCCGAGCTCGCGCAGCAACGCGCGCAGCCGCTCCGACTCGGCCGCGGTGGGCGGCCCGGACTCGAGGAACGAGGCGACGAAGCCGATGCGGTCGCCGCCGAACACGCGCGCGACCAGGCGGTCGACCAGGCCGCGCAACGCCGTCTCGGCGCGCGGCGTGGCGCAGAAGACGAAGGCCTTCCCGACGTGACCGCGCCGTCGCGCCACCAGGCCGCGGCCCTCGAGCCGGGACAGCAGCGTGACCACGGAGGCGTGCGCGAGCGGCCGATAGGGCGCCAGCGCGCGGGCGAGATCGGCGGCGGTGGCCTCGCCGGCCCGCCGCAGCTCGGAGAGGACGTCCAGCTCGGCCTCGGGGACCGCGCGGCGGGGCGTGCGTGGCGTCGGGGCCGGACGGGGTCGCGTCATGGCCGGCCACGATAAAGACATCTGTCGTGATCCGCCGCGGCGCCGCGACGAGCGCGGCGCCACAGCGGCCGGACGCGGTTCAGCGCAGGCGCATCGCCCGCGTCATCGCCATCCCCTCGGGGTGCTCGAGGCGGATCAGATACAGGCCGGAGGCCACCGGCCGGCCGGCGTCGTCGTTGCCGTCCCAGCGCACCTGGCGGGCGCCGGGCCCGAGCGTCCCGTCGATCAGCATGCGGACGCGCCGCCCGCGCACGTCGAAGATCGCGATCCGCGCGCGGCCGCCGCGCTCGAGCGAGAAGTCGAGGTCGGTCCCGCCGCTGAACGGCGACACCGCGCGGAGTGTGCCGTGCTTCGGCGTCGCATCGCCGACCGCCACGTTGGAGCCGGTGTAGCGGATGCGGTGGATCCCGCCGCCCTGTGATGCCCACCACAAGCTGCCGTCGGGGCCGACATGGAACTCGACCGGGTTGCTCAGCCCGTTCCCCCAATCGGCGCCGTTCGGCTGGCCGGGCGCGTTCTCGGTCGTCCACGACGCCCCGTTCCACGACAGGCGGCGGAGCCAGCCCGTGTAGTAGTCGGCGTAGAACACGTCGCCCCAGTAACTCACCGGCCAGTTCGAGGTGGCGCCGGCACGAGGGCGATAGACTCCGGCGCCCATCACGGCGACGCCGTCGCTACGCGGGTACGCCGCGATCGGCGGCCGGGGATTGAAACCAGCGGGCGGCGTGCAGCCGGACGAGTGGTCCTCGAAGCCCTCGTAGTGCGGCCAGCCGAGGTTGTCTCCGGCCTCGATCTCGTTGACCTCCTCCCAGGTGACCTCACCGACGTCGCCGAGATAGACCTTTCCGGTTACGGGGTCGATGCCGTAGCGGAACGGGTTGCGCAGTCCGTAGGCCCAGACCAGCCGCGTGTTCTCGTTCCCCGAGCCGACGAACGGATTGTCGGCCGGGGTGATCTGGTCGCGCGTCGCCGGTCCACCCGCGCCCGCCGGCAGGCCGTCGACGTCGAGCCGCAGCAGCACGCCGCGCAGCGTCGACGGGTCCTGCGCCGAGCACGGGCTCGCGTCCTCACCCAGGCTGAGGTAGAGGTAGCCGTCGTCGTCGAAGCGCAGCGCGCCGCCGTTGTGGTTCGAGGCCGTATCGGTGAGGTCGTCGAGGATGAGGTAGGGGCTGGCGAGCGTGAGGTTGGTGCTGCCGGCGTTTGTGAGGTCGCCGCTGGCAGTGTAGCGCACCAGCCGCATCAGGTTCCCGATACGGGTATAGAAGAGGTAGACGTACGGTCGCTGCGGCCAGCCCGGGTCGATCGCGATCGAGAGCAGGCCGCGCTCGTTCGCGGATCCGTTCAGGCTCGGCACCGTGAGGATCGGCGCCGACGCGACGCCGCCGACCGCCATGCGCACGTTGCCGGTGCGTTGCTCGGTCACCAGCAGCCGCCCGTCGGGCAGGAACCCGAAGCCGGTCGGCACCGAGAATCCGGGGGCGACGGTCTCGTCGACGAAGTTGGCGGGGACCGCGCCGAAGCACAACGCGGCGGTGAGCGTACAGGTCATGAGGGAGGCGCCGAACAGCAGCGCCACGTGCGGCCGGATCTGGCTCGGGAGCATCGGGGGCGTCCTCTCTCTCGGGTCGTTTCCGGGGGGTGGTGAGGCGATAGAATGCCACGCCGAGCCGTTGAAACGAAGTGGAGTCGGCCGCCGACCGGGAATGCGACGGTGCACCGTGGCGGCATCCTGCAAGGTCGCGTCCTCATCTAGAAGGCGCGCGAAAGACCTTCCGCGGGTGCATCGACGTGCACTAGAATGCGTCGCTTCCGTCCCTCCAACCGATTGAGACCCAAGCATGTCCGCGATTCGTGACATCGTCGTTCTGGGCTCCGGAGCGGCCGGCTACACGGCCGGCATCTACGCCGCGCGGGCGAATCGCCGCCCGCTGCTGATCGCCGGATATCAGCCCGGCGGCCAGCTCATGATCACCAGCGACGTCGAGAACTATCCCGGCTTCCGCGACCCGATCGAGGGACCCGCTCTGATGGAGCAGATGCGGGAGCAGGCGGCGCGGGCGGGGGTCGAGATGATCTCGGACCTGGCGAAGCGGGTCGACTTCTCGCGCCGTCCCTTCCAGATCTGGACCGACGAGGGCGGCCACTACGAGGCGCGCACGGTCATCGTCGCCACCGGCGCGACCGCCAAGCTGCTCGGGCTGCCCAGCGAGCAGCGCTACATGGGTGCGGGGGTCTCGGCGTGCGCCACCTGTGACGGGCCGCTGTTCAAGAACAAGCGAGTGGTGGTGGTGGGCGGCGGCGACTCGGCGTTGGAGGAGGCGCTCTATCTCACGCGCATGTGCTCGGAGGTGGTGATCGTCCACCGGCGCGACGCGTTCCGGGCGTCGAAGATCATGCAGGCCCGGGCGCTGGCCAACGCCAAGATCCGCGTGATCTGGGACAGCGAGGTGGCCGAGATCCTCGGCAACGACCGCCCCTCGGTGACCGGCGTCAAGCTGCGCCACGTCCGCACCGGCGAGGTGACCGAGCTGGCGACCGACGGCGTGTTCGTCGCCATCGGCCACCAGCCCGCCACCGCCTTCCTGCGCGGCCAGCTGCCGATGGACGAGCGCGGCTACCTGCTGGTGACGCCGGGCACCACCCGTACCTCGGTCCGCGGCGTGTTCGCGGCCGGCGACGTCGCGGACGCGGTCTACCGCCAGGCGGTGACCGCGGCCGGCACCGGCTGCATGGCCGCACTCGACGCCGAGCGCTTCCTCGAGGCCGAGGATCACCTGGCTTCGGCGGACGTCGCGCCGGTGATGCGAGCGACGTAGCCCGAGCACCATCCTCGAGGAGGCGGATCGTGGAGCGCGAAGTCCTCGAGTTCGACGTGCAGTTCATCGGCGCGGGCCCGGCCGGCCTCGCCGGCGCCATCCACCTCGCGGACCTGATCGCCCGTCACAACGCCGCCGGCGCCGCACCGGCGCTCGGCGAGGTGTCGATCGCGGTGCTCGAGAAGGCGGCGCGCGTCGGCGCGCACGGCCTCTCGGGCGCGGTGCTCGACCCGCGCGCCCTGCGCGAGCTGATCCCCGACTTCGCCGAGCGCGGCTGCCCGCTCGCCGCTCCGGTCACCCGCGACGACGTCTTCCTGATGTGGGGCGGCGGCCAGCTGCGCCTGCCGCTGGTGCCGCCGATGCTGCAGAACCACGGCAACCACGTGGTCTCGATCGGCGAGCTGGTGGCGTGGATGGCGACGATCGCGGAGGAGAAGGGCGTCTTCGTGGTGACCGAGACCCCGGCCGCCTCTCCGATCGTCGAGGAGGGGCGCGTCGCCGGCGTGCGCACCGGCGACAAAGGCGTCGACCGGCACGGTGCGCACAAGCCCAACTACCAGCCCGGCGCCGACTGCCGCGCCAAGGCGACCGTGCTGTGCGAGGGGCCACGCGGCACGATCGCGAAAGTGCTGGAGCGGCAGCTCGGACTGACGCAGGGGCGCAACGCGCAGGTCTACTCGACCGGAGTGAAGGAGCTGTGGGAGCTGCCCGCGGGCCGGGTCGAGAAGGGCCGCGTGATCCACACCATGGGCTGGCCGCTGCCGCACGAGACCTTCGGCGGCGGCTTCATCTACGGCATGACCGACACGCTGTGGTCGGTCGGCTTCGTCACCGGCCTCGATTACCGCGATCCCACCACCGACCCGCACGGCAACCTGCAGCGCTTCAAGACCCATCCGCTGGTGCGCGAGCTGCTGCGCGACGGGAAGATGGTGGGCTACGGCGCCAAGGCGATCCCCGAGGGCGGCTGGTGGGCGATGCCGAAGCTCTCGGCGGACGGCGTGCTGCTCTGCGGCGACACCGGAGGTTTTCTCAACGGCGCGCGCTTGAAGGGCATCCACCTGGCGATGAAGTCGGGCATGCTCGCCGCCGAGACGCTGTTCGACTGCCTCAAGGCCGGCGACTTCTCCGCGACGCGGCTCGCGGGCTACGAGGCGCGCGTCAACGCCTCGTGGGCGGCCGACGAGCTGCGGAGCGTGCGCAACTTCCACCAGGGCTTCGAGCACGGCCTGATCCCGGGCATGCTCCACACCGGCGTCCAGATGGTGCTCGGCGGCCTCGATCTGCTCGGCGACCGGTTGCGCAACCTGCCGGGGCACGAGCGCATGCGGCGTCTCGAGCGGGTCCATCCCGCCGGCAAGCCGCCCGAGCTCAAGCCCGACGGCGCGCTCACCTTCGACAAGCTCGCCGACGTCTACGCCTCCGGCACCATGCACGACGAGGATCAGCCGGTACATCTGGTGGTGACAGACACCAGCGTCTGCGCGACGCGCTGCCGCCAGGAGTTCGGCAACCCCTGCCAGCACTTCTGCCCGGCGAAGGTCTACGAGATGGTGCCCGACGGCGCCGGCGGCCTGCGGCTGCAGATCAACGCGTCCAACTGCGTCCACTGCAAGACCTGCGACATCGCCGACCCCTACCAGATCATCACCTGGGTCACCCCCGAGGGCGGCGGCGGGCCGGACTACAAGCGTCTGTAGCGGGGTCGAGTCGGCGATCGCGGCGCGGGCGCCGCGCTAGCGGTAGCGGACCTTGAGCGTGCCCCAGGTCGAGCGCGTGGCGGGCGTCGCGTCGTGCGGGACCACTGCCATCGATCCGGCCCTGATGAAGTGGTAGACCTGCGGCTCCGGGCGGTCCGGAAAGCGCCAGACGAATCGCGCGTCGGGCACGCAGTCCTGGCCGATGACCCGGCAGTCGCCGAGGAAGACCTGCCCGTCGAGTCCGACGGTGAGGCCGAACGAGCGCCCGTCGATGCTCTCCGAGACACCGTCCGCGATCCGCGTGCGGACGAAGAACCCGAGGTTGCGCCCGATGCCACCGAACTGCGCCGTCCACACATGGCCGTCGGGCGAGACCGCGATGTCGTAGGGGCCGTGGAACAGCGTCGTGCCGGCGGCGAGCACACTCTGTCCGCCCCCCGCCGGCTCGATCCGCAGGATGCTCCCCGTCCCCAGCCACCGGTCGCCGAACTCCGCGACGTAGAGCTCCCCACCCGGGCCGACCGCGACGTCGCTCGGCCAGCTCAGCAGGCCGCCCGACGCGACCGTCGTGACGGCGCGCGTCGCCGGATCGACGTGGAGGACCGCGGCGTTCGCGCCTCCAAAGACCGTGACGTAGAGCCCGCCGTCCGGAGCCGCACACACGCCCTCGGGCGATCGTCCGCCGAGATCCGCGGGCGAGAGCAGCCGGGATTGGGAGCCGTCGCCATCCACGCGGACGATGCCCGACACCGCGTCCGCCACGTAGATCACGCGGCCCACGATCGCGACGTTCGCCGGATCGACCAGCAGGCCACCGCTCGTGATCGGCGTCGACTGGAGGGTGACGGGATCGAGCTTCCACATGTTCCGCTCGGGATAGCGGCGGGAGGAGACGAGCACGATGTCGCCGGGCGCGAGCGTGACGGCCCGGGCGGGCGCGGCGGCTGCGCCGACGAGGAGGACCGCGGCGAGCACGACGCCCCGGAATGTCGTCGCCCGGCGAGCGGGTGGGATTCGGTTCAGGTGGGTCATGTCGACGAGGTCTCGATTGCCGCGTGGAGTCCTTCGGCGGTCGAGCTTACGCCTCCGCGTCGCTGCCGTGCACCACAATTGAAAGCGGCGGGGATCCCGTCCGGAACCCCCGCCACCCTCGTTCCCGGACCTCAGTCCGTCAGGACCACCGTCGCCCGCGCCGCTCCCGAAGGCGTGACCAGCCGGGCGAAGTAGACCCCCGAGCGCTGCGACCCGCCGTCCCAGGCGACCTCGTGCTCACCGGCCGCACGGGCGCCTTCGACCACCGTGGCGACCATCCGCCCGGCGACGTCGAACACCTGGAGGCGCACGTCGCCGCCGGCCGGCAGGCCGAAGCGCAGCAGCACGCCACCGGACCGCGGCCGCGCCGACAACGTGACGCGATCGATGCCGGCGAACAGTGTCGCCTCCGGCTCGCCCGCCGCGTGCGACGCGACTTCGTCGCCCTCGTAGACGACCTGCTGCGCCTCGGCCGGCGGGTAGCGGTTGTAGATGCAGTTGAGCGCGCTGCGGTCGTCCGACTCGAGGCTGCGCCCGGTGGTGCCGAAGTACGACGCGTACATCGTCGGACGCGGCGTGCTGGTCAGCTGCGTGTGATGGATGCCGAGCGCGTGGCCGACCTCGTGGGCCATCACCGCCTGGACGTCGTAGTTCGAGCCGTTGGTGTTCCAGGTGAAGCTGTTGTTGAACGAGATGTCGGTCTCGACGATGCGCTGGCCCGACTGCAGCACCAGCGCGGTGATCGCGAGGCACGACCCGCTGCAGCCGTTGCCCACCGCCCACAGCGCGGTGTTGCGGCCGTCGGTCGACCACCCCGAGGTGGTGGTGCCGCCGTAGCTCAGCGCGTAGGTCGCGGGCGTCACGGCGGTCCACGAGCTCAGCGCGCTCTGCATGGCCGTGGCCTTGCCCGCGCCCTGGTTGGTGGTCCGCAGGAACCAAGTGATGTTGCGGTTGGTCCAGTGGGTGAATCCGGTGGGGTTGCTGCACGACACCGCGGCGCCGGCCGAGAAGCGGCCCACGCCGGTGTTCTGGATCAGGCGATAGGCGTCGGCCGTGCCGGCCACGAACGCCGTCAGGCACGCGGCGGCGATCACCGCGCGCAATGCCGGGATCTGGATCCTCATGGCTTCTCCTCTCCCTATGGCGGGCCGGGCGCTCGAGGCGCGCCGGCCGCGGGATCACGAGTGATCAGCGTCCGCCGGAGATTCTCTTCACCTCGCGCACCAGCTCATCGACCGGCATGCCTTCGACGCCGCCGGGCGGATCGACCAGCCCCTGTTCGTCGGCGACCAGCGGATGATCGATCGCCTGACTGAAGGCGCGGCGACCCATCGGCGTGTCGACCACGTCGAACACGCCCTGCATCAGGTCGCGCACGGTGAGTCGGCCGGGCGCGGAGGGCAGGTCGTCACGGCTGACGAAGATCAGGTACTCCGAGCCCGGCACCAGCTCGGGGCCGCCGATGATCAGCGTCGTGAGATCGCCGACGGTGCCACCCATCAGCGTCAGCACGACCTCGTCGGCGGTGATGGCGCCCTTGAGCGTGCCGATCGTCTGCAGGCTGACGTCGGTGAGGATGAAGCTGTGGTCCGCGTTCCAGTAGCTGTGGATGCCGGTGACGCGACCGTGCAGGACGGTCTCGTTGTCGGCGGTGAGCCGCTCGAGGCCCTGCCGGATCAGCGTGGTGGCGCCGGCCGTCGCGATGACGACGGAAAGCAGGATGGCCGTCGCGGCAAGCGTCGCCGCGAAGCGAGTCGGACGCATACGCGCCTCCTTCTGGGAAGGAACCGTGCAGCGCCGAAGACCGTGCTCCCGTCATCTCTGTGGAAGCCGGGGGGACGGCCTTCGACAGGAACGGAGAAACGGGGCTCTATCGTCGAGGGCGGCGCGAGGGGGATGCCAAGTCGAGCCTGAACTCGTCTCGCCTCCGCCCGAAATGGGAGAAGGCTCATTGGATACCAGACGCCGATCCCACGCTCAAGGAAGTTCCACGCATGCTCGCGCGCTCGACGACTTGTTCGAGCGTGCTGCACACGCAAGGCACGACTTGACTTCGCGGGCGGCCGGGTAAGTATGCTCCTCGCCCGGCCGCCCGCTGGACACAGGAGGTCCCATCGATGCGTTTCCCGCTCCGCCGAGTCCTGCTCCCGGCCGCGCTCTCGCTCGCGCTCGGCGCCTGCGCCGTCGGCGGCCCGTCCGCGCTGCCCGGCTCCACGATGCCCGCGGCGCGCGCCGGCCTCGCGCCGGAGTACCGCCTGTTCTACGACGCCCTGGCCGACTACGGCGAGTGGGTGCTGATCGAGCCGTACGGGTGGCTGTTCCGCCCGTCGATCAGCTATCCGACCTGGCGTCCGTACGAGGAGGGCTTCTGGGTTCCGACCGACGCGTGGGGTTGGGTCTGGAACTCGGCGGAGCCCTTCGGCTGGGCCACCGATCACTACGGCCGCTGGTTCCGCGACGACTACCAGGGCTGGGTGTGGCAGCCGGGGCTCGAGTGGGGACCGGCGTGGGTGGACTGGTCGATCGCCGGCGACTACGTCGGCTGGCGCCCGCTCGGCACGGGCGCCCCCGGCACGCTGGCTCGCGACGACGCCACCTCCTGGGCGCCGGTCCAGCGACTCGGCCTGACCGACCTGAAGCTCCACGTCAAGCACAGCAGCGAGCTCGGCGCCGTGGTGAACGAGGCCAAGCCCGTCAACAACACCGCGCTGCGCGGCGGCGCCGTCGTCAACCTCGGCCCGCCGATCGCCGGGATCGAGCGCGCCGCCGGGCGCACGCTGCCCCGGGCCCGCGTCGAGGACATGGTGCCGCGGGCCGCCGAGGCCGACGAGCCCGACGTCGAGGCGACCCGGCGGGCGGCGGAGCGCGCCGCGCGCGACGCGCGTTCGCTCGCGGCGACCGGTGCGGCAGCTCCGGCACGGGTGCCCGTCGTGCGTCCGATCGCCCCGGCCGGGGCCCAGCGCCCGGCGAGGAAGGCGCCCGCGGACAGCACCCGTCGCTGACGCGAGGAGCCGCACCGGTGTCCCGCCCGTGAACGCGCCGACGGCCCCGACGCGCTCGCCCGCGGCGCGGATCCGGGCAGGCGCGCTCGAGCTGGGGTTCAGCGCCGTGGGCATCGCGGCGGTCACGCCGCTCGAGGCCCGCGATCGCTACGAGGCCTGGCTCGCCGCCGGCCGCCACGGCACCATGACCTGGCTCGCCCGCCCCGGGCATCGCGCGCGGCGCGCCGATCCCTCACGCCTGCTTCCCGACGTCCGCTCGGTGATCTCGGTGGCGCTCGCACACGATCGCGACCGCGATCCCTCCCGCGACCGCCGGCTCGGCCGC
>Ga0137455_1000176_pt1 | contig 15784 bp, 10 predicted proteins | sample EasRivERMGT600_2_FD_102334 | JGI IMG/M metagenome (GOLD analysis project Ga0137455, IMG submission 102334) | Soil microbial communities from meander-bound floodplain in the East River, Colorado, USA - East River MetaG ERMGT600_2 | ecosystem: Environmental > Terrestrial > Soil > Floodplain ... | reverse complement strand
TCGCCCGCGCTGGCCTCGTTGACGGCGTTGTGGACGAAGGTCCCGAACACGAACTCCGGGTCGAGCCCGCGCCCGCACCGCGGGATCTGCACCCAGCCGGCCACCGAGAGGAAGTACTCACAGGGCGAGCAGAAGATGGCGTAGCCGCCGGCCTTGAACGCGTAACGGATCTGGCTCTTGTAGATCGCGGCGGCGTTGGCGGGCAGTCCCTGCAGCGCCGCCTCCTCGTCGACGATGTCCTCGAGGATGGTCTGCACCGGGAAGTTGTTGGTCTCGTTCACCAGGTAGGCCCGCAGCGAGTCCCGCCAGGTCGCGCCCAGCACCGTGGCGTTGAAGATGCGCTCGTACATCAACCCGGCGTCGGCGAGCGTCAGCTCGTTGGGCTCGACGACGGCTTCGTTGCCGCAGCCGAGACGGTGATGGATGCCGGAGTTGAGCATCCCCACCACATTGCCCGCCGTCTGGTTGATGGCGCCCTCGCCGAGGTCGGCCACGAAGGACTGGGTGCGGTTGTTGTCGGAGTTCTTGAGCATCTTGAACAGGCTGGACCGGTAGCTCTCCTGGATCGGATTGGCGTCCACCGGGCAGGAGCCGTTGGTCGCCGTGAAAACCTGGTGGAGCTGCCCCATGGTCCGATTCCCGGCCTCGACGTCGCGCATGAAGTGGAGCGCGATCAGCCCCTTGATCGTGCTCGCCGGCTCGAACACGAAGTCGGGTTGGAGGCTCGCCAGCACGCCGCCGCCGACCTGCTTGAGGTAGCAGCCGGTGGCGCCGTCCGCACCGTACTGGAGGATGCCGCCGATCCGCGTCGTCAGCGCGTTGGAGTTGTTGATCATGAGCGCGCCGTAGAGGCGCCCGGTGGGCCCGGCGTAGGACTCGATGTCAAAGATCCGCGCCCCGTTCTGGTTGACGAACGAGACCAGGTTCGCGACCGAGGTGTCGTAGTACCACCACCAGTTGGTGCCGCCGGTGTTGGGCAGCATGACGACGTTGAACCTGCGCTGCCCGCCCTCGGTGAAGACCTCCCAGTCGTAGAGCCGCGCCTGGTTGGCGTTGATGAACCCGGTCACCTGGGCCTCGGTGATGTTGAAGTACCACCACCATGCGCTGGCGTCCGCCCCGGTGTTGGAGATCATGACCACGTCGAAGAAGCGGCTGCCGCCGGAGACGTACGAGCTCAGGCTCACCAGCCGGGCGTTGTTGGTGCCGACCAGGCTCGAGACCTGGGCGCTGGTCTGGCCGACGTACCACCACCAGGCCTTGGCCGCCGGGCCGGTGTTGCTCACCATGACGCAGGTGAAGCGATCCTGGCCGCCGACGCTGTAGCGCCGGAGATCGATCAGCCGCGCGTTGCTGGCGTTGAGGAAGCCGATGATGTCGTTGACCGTGACTCCGTAGTACCACCACCAGCCCGAGACCGCGTGGACTCCGCTGTTGTGGACGAAGGTAGCGCTGAAGGTCTGCGGCGTGGTGCCTTCCTCGGCCTCGACGTCCACCAGCCGCGCTCCGGTGGTGTTGATCAGATTGGTGATCTGCGGCTCGGTGACGCCGTAGAGGTGCCACCAACCCGACGGCGTGGCGTCGGTGCGCTCGTCCGCGCCCGCCGGTGGAGCGACCAGCATCGCGATCACCGTGATCGCGGACAGGAAGAAGCCCCTGCGAGTGGCGGGAGTTCGATCCGCGGAAGACCGGCAGCGCCCGTCATCGGCGTGATCTCGTCGTCCAACGGCTCCTGGGTTCATCGGCGTCCTCCTTCGGCCTGTAGCCGACGGCTCGGGTGGGGGGGCGATGCCGTTGGGCAGGTCGGCACACGGCGCACCGGGGCTCCTCGGCGCGTCCGCCCAGGGTGCGAGGGGCCTCGGCTCCTCGCCATCCCTGCACTGTGGAGAACGAAGGGCCGGGGTCCAACCGCACAGGCGCCTGCCGGTGGCGACCGACGACCAGGGGGTGGCGGCTCGGCGCCCGCGCCACCGGCGGGCGAGGGGCGTTAGCGGGTCTTGCGCCGGCCGGCCGCCAGCGGCGCCGCGTTGAGCTCCCGCACCACCGGGATCAGGTCGCCCACGTCGTAGAAGTCCACCGCCACCAGGTTCGGGAGCCGGCCGCGCTCGCGCCGGAACGCGCGAATCCGCGCCAGCAGGGCATCGTGGGCGTTCACGATCGCGGCGTTGCTCGGCTTCGGCATCGGCGTGGACTCGATCCAGTGGTTCATCAGCAGCAGCGAGCCGGAGGTGCCGCCCCGGTTCGGGCGGTTCGAGAACTCGGCGGGGTCGTGGAACGTGTAGGGCGTCTCCTGCAGCACCTCGAGCGCGGGGTGATACCAGTCGACGCCGGCGCTCTGGTTCTCGGCCATCACCAGCACGCGCTGGTCGCTGGCGACCATCTCGCGCAGCGTGGGCCACGGTGGGCGCGCCGGGCCGCGATAGACGAAGTCGATCAGCCCGCTCTCGCGGAAGCAGCGCTCGACGTCCAAGGGCGTCACGCCCTCGTCCTGAATCACGAAGATCAGCACCTCGCCGGGGTTGGCCACCAGGAAGTCGCGGACCTCGCGCAGCGCCGGCACCAGCCGCTGCGCGCCGAGCTCGCAGAAGCCGTGGCACATGTACACGTCGCGCTCGCCTTCCTTCTGCCCGGTCAGGCGGTCGCGGATGCGGAGCGCCGCCGCCATGCCCTCGGGGCCCAGCGCCGACTCGTACTTGGCCATCGCGGCGCCCTCGTTGTCGAGCTCCGTCTTCACCTTGTCCCCGACCGGGACCGCGTAGTGGACATCGATCAGGAAGCCGCGCACGCCGTCCTCGAGCTGGCGGTGCATGCCGGCGCCCTGGTTGGGGAACATCCAGCCGGAGATGTCGGCGCCGGACATCGCGTTGTGGGCGGTGGGGAAGACGACCTGGTCGAGCTTGCGGTCGCACAGCGCCGGCGAGCCGTTGCAGGCGACGATCTCCTCGGAGCCGGACGCGTCCCCATCGGAACGGAGGACCATCCAGGCCATCCCGCCGGCCAGCACCACCGCGAGCGTGCCGACCAGGGCGACCGCGCCCCGGCGCGGCGATTGGCGGCTCGCCTGCGCCCGCCCCGCCCGGGCCTCGACCTGCGGGAGCAGGTGGAGCGCCGCGACGAACGCCTCGCGCAGCCCGGCGAACGTCAGCACCAGCCCGAGGAGCCAGACGGCGAGCGTCGCCGCCGGCAGCGGCCACAACAGCGCCACCGCGCCGACGACGGCGCCGAGCAGCCCCCGCGCCAGCCGCAGCCGCATCCGCGGCTGCGGCCCGGTCAGCCAGCGCCGCGCCCCGTCGGCCCACGGTTGCAGCGGCACCCGCTCGAGCAGCGAGGCCGAGGCGGCGGCGAGCACCAGGCCCGCGAACCCGAGCACGGCGGCCCAGGTCATCAGGCCGCCGAGGAAGGCGCCCGCCAGCCCGGCGAGCGCCGGCGCGCGGTCGTGGCGGGCGAACAGCGCGAGGACGTCGCTGCCGAAGCGGCCGACGATCGCCAGCACCAGGCCCGCGATGGCGAGCGCGACCCCGATGCGCACGATCGCGCGCCGCCGGTCGCTCGCCAGCCACGCGCTCGCCGCGCACAGGGCGATGCCGAGGGCCAGCAGTGCGAAGGCCGCGATGCGCATCCGGTTCGCGATCCGGACCAGCGCCATCGCCCGCTCCCCGCCGGGCAACGACTCGAGGCTGCCGAGCGCGGCCGACAACCCGGGGGGAATGCGCTTCGCCAGCGCGGGGTGGGTGGCCGCCGCGCTCTCCACCAGCGCGCCGAGATCCTGCACGGTGAGGACGATGCTCTTCCCGGTGCCCGACATGATCGCGTGGTGGGTCGTGCGCGCCCCGCGCCGCACCGCGGCGCGGAAGGGGGCGGAGGACACCACGCCACGGCACACGCCCACCAGGATGGGTCGCAGGCCGATCAGATCGGGCTGGGCGGAGACCACGGCGTCGACCACGTTCTCGGCCACGAATTCGGCGACGCGGGGATCCTCGAGGCTCGCGGCGACCCGGTCCGCGAAGGCGCGCTCGTTGAACACCGAGCGCCTCACGTAGCCCATCAGCACGGAGCCCAGGATCAGCAGGACGCCGAGGACGCCGCAGGCGACGGACAGGATGCGGCGGTTGTGACGCGCGGCCATCGGACCTCCGTGGTTCAGATCGTGTCGATCGTCGCCGGAGCCGGCAGCCTAGCAGCTAGGGCCTTCGCGCCGCGCGGTCGGGCACGCCCGAGCTAATGCCCGAGCTTCTTGCTGGCGCTCAGGACGTTCTCGATGACCTCGTTGTAGTAGGGCTTCTCCTTGAGGCTGGCGTAGGCGCCGGGGAAGAGCACCAGGGTCAGGTCCACCGATTCGTCGGTGAAGTTGTTGAGCACCACCGCGCAGCGCTGGCCTTTGTTGAGGCGGGTGTTGTCGATCATCGGGAAGTCGAAGTAGCTGACGGTGAAGCTCGCCGTCTTGGTCTCACGGCCCAGCTCGGGATCCGGCGTCTCCAGCGTCAGCCCGACCTCGATCTCGCGGTTCTTGCGGTCGACGCGAAGGATGTCGATCCCCACCGTGGTCTGCACCTCATCGAGCACCAGCGTCGCCGGCTCGAGCGACGAGCCCTCGGGATCGCCGCTCATGTCGACGGTGCGGTCGATCTTCTTGCCCACGCCCTCGAGCACGATCATCTGCTTGCGGGCGATCTCGCGCGCCACCCGTTCCAGCCGCTCCTGGTAGGCCGCGAGCTCCTCGCGAGCGCTCGCCGACCTCGCGCTCTCCTCGCCCTTCATGATCCGCCGCTTGAGGTCGGTGAACAGAGGCGTCAGGTTGAGCGACTCGTGGAAGTTGTAGGCGAGCAGCTCGAGGTTCAGCACGTCGGTCGCGAGATCACTGCCGGCCGGGCGCAGGAACGAGGTGATGATCGAGACGAACATGTCCTTGCGCAGCGCGCTCTCCGACTCTTCCCGCCGGCTCATCAGCTCGGAGTAGAGCCGCGTGTTGGTCTCGAGCGCCTGGCGGCGATTGAGGAAGTCGGAGGACAGATAGCCGAACAGCCCGATCGCCAGCGCCGTCAACAGCCCGCCGACCGGCTGGAGGATGATCGCCAGTTTGTCCCAGAAGTCCCGCTTGCCGTCGCCGGCCATGCCTACTTCCTGCGCAGGGTGAGCTTGCCGTCCTTCTTCTCGAGGATGAGGTCGTACCGCGTCGCCTCCTTGTACGAGTACACCTCGAGCGAGACCGGCTGCTTCTCATGGACCATCGAGATCACGCACTTGCCCGGCTCCTTCACCACCAGCTTGTAGGAGCCGAACTCGTCGGTCGCCGTGGTGTCGACCGGCACCGGCCGCGTCTTGGCGCCGTCCGCCGGCAGCCGCGCGATGATCACCTGGACGCCGGCGGCCACCGGCTTGCTGCCGATCTTGATGTCGCCGAAGACGCGGCCGGCCCGGGCGCCAGCCGGGAGGCAGCAGACGAGCAGGGTGAGCAGCAGGACGAACCGGCGTCGCATGACAGACTCCTTCCACGGGCCTCGCGTCTGCCTCGGACGAGGGACGCGGGCATCGATGAGGTCGCGGGACGCCCCGGAGGTTAACCCTCCGGTCGCCCCACGGCCACCCCGCGGCGTCCGGCCAATGTCACGCTCGGGGGCGCTTGCTACGTTGCCCGGCCTCCCCATCGAGGTACCACCCCTCTCCAGCATCCTCGGTGCGGCCGGGATCGATGCGGCGAAGACCGGGCTCAGCAACTCGATCGCCAAGGCGGCCGGCCAGGCCGCGACGGCGGGTCCGGATCTGCTCGGGGCGCTCCAGGGCAAGGGGCTCAACGCCTCCGCGGTTCAGGGCGTCGCGCAGTCGCTGATGGGCGCAGCGACCAGCCAGAATCTCAAGCCCGACCAGATCGCCGCGCTGACGTCGCTGTGGGAGCCGATCGGGAAGTCGCTGATCGGCGGCTAGGCCTTACTCGAGCCGGACGACGCGTCGAGTCATCGATCGTTCTCCGACCGCGGACCGCAGGAAGTAGATACCCGCCGGGACCCTGGAACCTCGCGCGTCGCGGCCGTCCCAAGTCAGCGCGTGCGTTCCAGCCGGGCGCGGTCCGTGCAGCAGCACGGCGACCTCGCGGCCGTCGACGCCGAACACGCGCAGATCGACGATCGATTCCCACGGCAGCGTGAGCGAGACGCGGGTCGCACCCGAAAATGGGTTCGGGCCGGCGGTGAGGCTCGGACCGCCGCTCACCGCGGCCGGCGTCTGGACCGCGACGACGCTGCGCTGGATCTCCTCCATCGCCCAGGCCGCGCTCTCCGCCGTGATCATCACGTGCTCCTGGTTGGCCGCCGGCACGTACACCGCGTCGAAGGGTGTCAGGGCGAGCAGGTCGGGCGCGCCGGCGATGTCGAAGAAGGGGTCGGGTGTCGCCAGCGCCAGCGCGCTCACCACCGGGATGAAGTCGTGCGCCGGGTGCAGCGCGACGATGTCGCCGAACGGCGCCGGCACGGCGTCGAGCTCGGCGAGCGAGGCCCGCGAGCCGCCGGGCGCGCCGTCCCACGGCCGGGTCCCGGTCACGGTCGCGCTCTGGGTGGTGGTCGTGAACAGGATGCGCAGGCTGCCGTTGAAGATGGTGCCGCTCGACTGGTCGGGCAGCGCCCAGACGTTTCCGGTGACCGCGGTGAAGAGCGAGCTGTACTCCCAACGGACGAGCTGGGCGCCGGGCGAGAAGCCCTGGTTCTGGCCCTGCCCGCTGCCGTTGGCGATCGCGACCCGGCGCGGCAGCGCGGGGTAGTCGCCGATCGCCGCGAAGTCGGCGAGCATGCCCGCGCGCAGCGGGTCGGGCACGCCGGTCGCCCCCGGCGGGTTGGTGTAGTGGTAGATCAGCATCTGGCGCGCGGCCGGCCGGTCGAGGATGGCGAGGAACGCGGCGGCGTCGGTGGACTGGCCGGCGAAGAAGCGGATCCAGTACTGCAGCCCGAGCGGGATGCTGGCGCCGCCGTGGGGCGCATCGAACGAGATCCAGGTGCGCACCCGGCTCGGCAGGCTCTGCGACTCGAGCCAGGCCAGCGCGTAGCGTGAGCACAGCCCGCCCATGCTGGCGCCGACCACCGCGAGCGTGGCCTGCGGGGTGATCTGGTCCTGCACCTGCTGGATCAGCTCGGCGACCACCAGGCCGTTGCGCTGCACCGGCTCGGTGGCGTCGGCGAAGTCGAGCACGACGGTGTCGTAGCCGAGGGCGCGCAGCGACTCGAGCAGGTTCTCGCGATTGAGCAGCTCGTAGAGCTCGTCCCAGCCCATGCTGTTGTCGAGGTCGAAGCCCTCGACGACGACGACCGGGTTCACCAGCGCGTCGTGGCCCGGCGCACGATAGATGTAGGCGGCGCCGCTGCCCGCCACGCCCTGGTAGGGCACGCTGGCCACGACCTGGAGAGTGTCGTCGGGCGCCGGCGTGCCGAGGCCCGCGACCTCGAAGGCGAAGCGGGAGAGGGCCACCGAGCCGTCGGCGCGCGTCACCCGGGCCGACAGCACGCGCAGGCCGGTGATGGTATAGCGCGCGATCGTGCGCTCGCCGAGGCCGACGCGGCGGAAGCCGCGGCCGTCGGCGAAGTCGATCTCGATCGCGCCCGCCGGCGCGTCGGAGAGGAACCGATCCGCCTCGAGCACGAAGGCGACCTCGGCGCCGCGCAGCGTCCGCGGCGCCAGCGCCGCGGCGGCGAAGGCGCGCGAGACTTCGAGCGCCGACGCGTCCGCCGCCGTCACCCGTCCGCCCTCGATCCGCAGCGAGCCGTCTCCGAGCGCGTCCGGCCGCAGCCGCTCGTAGGCGCGATCGAGGATCGCGAGCGGGACCACGCCCGCGCGCCGCGCCGCACGCAGGCCGGCGTCGAGCGTCGAGCGGTCGGGGCCGGGCAACGGCGTGAGCGCGGCGCGGCGCAGCTCGTCCCACGCCTGGCGCCAGGTCGCGGCCGTGATCACCGGCGCACCGGGTCCGCCGTCGAGCCGCTCGAGGCCCGCGAGCGGCAGCACGCGGTCGACGATCACGCCGGTGCGCGACCGGGAGGCGAGCGGGCCGAGGACGTCGATCGGCACCGCGTCTCCCGTCGCGCCCGCGGAAGTCGCCGGCATCGAAAGGAGCACGAGGAGCGCCGAGAGCGGGGCGACGAGGCGTGCGATCAGGCGGGGCGGCATGATGAGCTCCTTCAGCGTCCGGTGACGGTGAACGCGGCCCAGTAGAAGGGGTGGGTGTCGTGACCTTCGCGACGCCGGTTGCGAAGAACGCTGCGGCTGGCCTCGCGCATCGCGCGGCCGGCCGCGACCGCCTCGCTCGTACGCGCACGATAGAGCGCCTTCATCCAGTCGCGGGTGGCCTCGTCGGCGATCGACCACTGGCTCGCGATCACCGCCCGGGCGCCGGCCAGGCGGAACGCACGGCGCATTCCGACCGAGCCCTCCAGCGGCCACTGGCGACCGACGCCCGATTGACAGGCCGACAGCACGACCCAGTCGACGTCCGAGAGGTCGAGCGTCGTCACCTCGTCCGCGGTGAGCAGTCCCTCGTTCTCGTCCTCGCCGCCGGAGCGCGCGTGGTTGGCGCCGGCCAGTGCCAGCCACATGCGGCGGCCGCCCCACGGCGAGGGATCGGGTTTCGCGGGCGGCACCGCGGGCGCCGGCACTGTGGCCGCGGGCGGCGACTTGGTTCCGGACGGCGCGGGCGCCGGGAGGGGATCGGTGCCGCCGACGCCGCGCATCCCGGCGTAGACCGGCGCGCAACGATCGCCCCACAGGATGCCGTGGGTCGCGAGGTGCACCACCGCGCGGCCCGGGGCCCGGGTCTTGAACGCGGCCTCGGAGCCGGCCGCACCCACCAGCAGGGTCGCGGGCTCCGCGGGCCGCTGATCGTCCCAGGCGCGCGCGATGTCGCTCACCTCGGCGCGCGCCCCGGGAAGCGGCTCGAGGTCCACCGTGGGCGCCCGCGTGCAGTCCTCGCCCAAGCCGCGAAGCTGCTCGACGATGGCGAGGGTTCCGGAATCGGCGCCGGGCTGTGCCGCCGCGGGAGTCGCGGCGGCGAGAATCGCGTTCGTGCCCGCCTCGGTGTCGTCGGCGTGCCCGAAGTCGGGATCGCCGAGCGCCAGCAGTCCGCGGCCATCGCGAGCCGGCGCGGCGAGCAGCTCGCGCTCCGCGGCCGGGGTCAGGATCTCGGCGCCGCCCTCCACCAGATAGCGACCCTTCTCGAGCGGCAGCGCCTGCCAGGTCAGGTCGGCCAGCTCGCCGTCGGCGACCAGCACCACGGTGGTGGCATCGCCCCAGTGCGGCTCCAGGCGGTCCCAGGTGCGGGTGCGCACCTGCGCGCCGAGCCGGCGGCACTCCTGCTCCTGCCCGCGCCCGCGGCCCCGCGGCGGCGTCGCCAGGGTCGAGCGCCAGGCCGCGATCCGTGACGACAGCTCCCGCGCCGGTCCGAGGTCGACGCGCTCCAGCGGCGCGCCCGGGCCCCGGGTGACGAAGGCAACGACGCGAGCCGTGTCGCTGCGCGGCGCCACGGTCACGATCGAGACCAGCGCCTGCTCGGAGGTCAGCGCGGCCCGGATCGACGCCAGGCTCACCGTCGCCGTGTCGCGGGCGACTCCGCGGACGGCGGCGAGCGCCGCGTAGCGCCGCTCGGCGGCCTCGGCCTCGGCGCGCGCGGCGCCGAGCTGGGGTCCCTTCGCGTCTGTGACCTCCATGCGCGCGGCGCGGCGCACCGCTGCCACCCAGCGCGCGTGCGCCCCGGCCAGGGCCGTGTCCGATGCCGCGGCATGCGGTGCGTGGCGGCGCGCGAACTCCGCGGTCACCAGGCCGCGCCAGCGCACGAGCCGGTCCCAGGCGGTCTCGATCGCCTCCGGCCGACCGGTGCCCGAGAGGGCGACCAGCAGATCGAGCGGGTCGCTCAGGTCGCCGGCCATCTGCAGGGCGCGCTGGTCGGGCAGCGCGCGCACGTTGCGGAGCAGGCGCTCGCGCTCCAGCTCCTCGCCCCGCTTGGCGTAGGTCGACGCCTCGTCCAGCCGGCCGCGCCAGTGCTCCGCCCGCGCGCGCACGCGCAGGTAGATCGGGTGGGCGACGCTCTCCACCTTCGAGCGATCGCCGTAACGCGCCGCCATCTCGTTCAGGGTGGAGTCCAGGCCGGCCGAGTCGCGCCGCGCCATCTGGACCGTGGCCTGGCTGTCGAGCAGCTGGATGAGCACGTCGTCGATCGGCCGCGCGGTCGCGCGCTCGCGCGCCAGGCCCTCGGCGAGCGCGCGCTGAGCGCCGTCGAGGTCGCCGCGTTTCACCAGCAGCTTGGACCAGTAGCGCTCGATCTGGTTGGCGATGTGGTCCGTGTCGATCGGCTTCCCGAGCAGCGCCGCGCGGGTGCGGGCGAGCTGCTCCGCCACGCCGGCGGTGTCGCCCATCATGATCGAGCTGGCCGCGGCCCGGAACCGGTAGGTCTCGGTGCGCGCGTTGCCGGCTCCGAAGTAGGCCTCGGCGCGAGGCAGCACCGACGCGAAGATCGCCCGCGCCCCGGCGTAGTCTCCGAAGTCGTAGAGGCGGAGCCCGATGTTGTACGAGGGAACGATCAGCCGGATGGAGCCCGGCCCGCTGTTGCGCGTGATGATCTCGATGGTGCGCTCCAGAGTCTCGATCGAGCGCGCGATGTCGCCCACGTGCAACTGCACGTTGGCCAGCTCCGAAACCGGAGGGACGAGTCGCGTGTGCCATGGGCCCAGGGTGCGCTCGTAGATGCCGATCGACTCCTCGAGCGTGCGGGTCGCCTCCTCCAGCCGGTCGGAGCGCCCGTAGACGGCGCCGATCTCCGAAAGCGCCTCGGCGACCGCCGGGTGCTCGCGTCCGTAGCGCCGCTCGCGCAGCGCGAGCGCCGAGTCGTAGGCGGCGAGCGCGAGCGCGAACCGATCGGCGCGGCGCTGCGCGTAGCCTTCGGTGATCCAGAGGGCGGCCAACATCGAGTCGGCGTCGGTCACCGGCGGGCGGCACAGGGCGCGTCCCCGCGCCGTCACGGCAATCGCGGAGTCGGCGAGGTCGACCTCGGTGAGGAACCGAGCTGCGACGTCGACGGCGTTCACCCAGCGGGCGGTGTCGGGCCGCGCCATGCGCGCGTAAATCCGCAGGCTGCGCTCGAGGTACACCGGCCCCATCGAGTCGCCGTACATGAACCGGCCGCCGCGCGACAAGCCGCGATAGAAGTTGACGCGGGCCAGCGCGCTCGAGTCCGGCGACGGCATGCGCTCCAGGCGCTCGAGCAGGGGGGCGGCGACGCTGTCCAACTGGGCCCAGCTGCGCGCGGCGTAGAAGCCTCGCGCCTGCTCGAGCCACGCGGCCAGCGAGTCCGCGGACGAGAGGGCGGGGTCGGCCAGGCCCGGCCTCGGCGCCAGGAGGCACCAGGCTGCGAGCAAGACCACGGTCGACCGGCCAGCCATCGACACCTCGCGGGTTGGACCATGGAGGCTATCACCGATGCCGGGACGCCGGCGTGGCGCCTGTGCGCCGGCCCATCCGCCACCTCCGGCGCGCAAGCCACCAGCTGCCAGCGGTTGACGGAGCCCCTCGCCCGTGGTATTTAGGCCACCCTAACCGTCGTGAGTCCATCCTCCGATACCCGTCCCGAGTGCTTCCACTGATGCGATGTCTGCGGCCTGGCTATCTCCGAGTGGTGTACGGCCTCCTGATCGTCGCGGCGGCAAGCGGCGGGAGTCGGGCGGCCACCGCCCGCGGGACCACCCGCGAGACCGCACCGCCTCGCTCGGAGCGCGTGGTCGCGCTCAACGGCGTGGTCACCGAGATCGTGTGCGCCCTGGGGGCGGGCGATCGCCTGGTCGGCATCGACATCTCCAGCACCTGGCCGCCTTCCGTCGCCGGGCTTCCCCGCGTCGGGTACCAGCGCTCGATCTCCGCCGAGGGTGTGCTGTCGCTGAAGCCCGATCTCGTGATCGGGACGCAGGATGCCGGTCCGCCCGAGGCGATCGAGCAGATCCGTGGCGCGGGCGCACGGATCACCATCGTCGACAACGCCCCCGGGCTGGTCGCGGCGGCGGAGCGGGTACGCGCCGTGGGGCGCGCGATCGCGCTCGAGGCGCGCGCCGACTCGCTGGCGCGGGCGATGACGCGCGACACCCGCGCGGCGCGGCCGGCGAAGCCGTCCGGGCTGCGCGTGCTGGCGATCTACGCGCGCGGTCCGCAGGTCGTGATGGTGTCGGGGCGCGGCACGCCGGCGGACTCGATGCTGGCGCTCGCCGGAGCGCGCAACGCGGTGCACGAGTTCGAGGGCTATCGCCCGCTCACGGCCGAGGCGGTGGTCGCGGCCGCGCCCGAGGCGATCCTGATCCCGAGCACCGGGCTCGCCAGCCTGGGGGGCGTCGCGGGACTGCTCGAGCAGCCGGGGCTCGCGCTGACGCCGGCCGGGAAACAGCGCCGGGTCATCCAGCTGGACGCGGAGAAGCTGCTCGGCTTCGGTCCGCGACTGCCCGACGCGTTGCGCGAGCTGGTGCGCGCGCTGGCCGAGCCGGCCGCCGCGACCGGCACGGCGGGCGGGCGGCCGTGACCGAGGTCACGATCCAGCCCGGGGTGCCTCACGCCGCCGTGCGCGTCCGCCGGGCGCGACCCCGGGCGCTGCTCGCGGGCCTGGCGATCGCGCTGGTCACGGTGTCCGCGATCTCGGTCGGCATCGGCGCGGTGCGGATCAGCCCCGCGCAGGTGGTCGCGATCACCGTCGCCCCGGCCGGGATCTCGCTGCCGGTGTCCTACGACGAGGCCCAGGCGGTGGTGCTGCGCTCGATCCGAATGCCGCGGATCGTGCTCGGCATGATCGTCGGCGCGGCGCTGGCGCTCTCGGGCGCGGTGCTGCAGGGCCTGTTCCGCAATCCGCTGGTCGATCCGGCGCTGGTCGGCGTGTCCAGCGGCGCCGCCCTCGGCGCCGCGCTGCTGATCGTGCTGGGCGGGCCGCTGGTGAGCACCCTGCCCACGCCGCTCGCGCTCGCGGCGCTTCCGGTCGCGGCCTTCGTCGCGGCGCTCGTCACCACGGCGAGCGTGTTCCGCATCGCCTCGGTCCGCGGCGGCACCGACGTCGTGCTGATGCTGCTCGGCGGCATCGCGGTCAATGCGCTGGTCGGCGCCGGCATCGGCCTGCTCGCCTACGTCGCCCCGGACGCGCAGCTGCGCCAGTTCACCTTCTGGACCTTCGGCGGTCTCGGCGGCGCCACCTGGGCCTCGCTCGCCGTGGTCGCCCCGCTGTGCGGGCTCGCCGCGATCGGGCTGATGCGTCTCGCCCGGCCGCTCAACGCGCTGCTGCTGGGCGAGTCGGAGGCCGGGCACCTCGGGGTTCCGGTCGAGCAGGTCAAGCGCCGCGCCATCGCGCTGACGGCGCTCGCGGTCGGCGCCGCGGTCTCGGTCTCGGGCGTCATCGGCTTCGTCGGCCTGGTGGTGCCGCATCTGCTGCGCCTGGTGATCGGGCCCGATCACCGCGCGCTGCTCCCCGGCGCCGCGATCCTCGGCGCGCTGCTGGTGGTGGTCGCGGATCTCATCGCGCGCACGCTGGTGGCGCCGGCGGAGATGCCGATCGGCATCGTCACCGCCGCGGTGGGCGCCCCGTGCTTCATCTGGCTGCTGGTGCACACGCGCTCGACGTGGGGGCACGCGTGATCGTCGCCCGCGGCGTGTTCTATCGCACCGGCGGACGCACGCTGGTCTCCGACGCCGACCTGCGCGTCGGCGCCGGCGAGGTCGTGGCCGTCGTGGGCCCCAACGGCGCCGGCAAGTCCACCCTGCTGCGGATGCTCGGCGGCGAGCTGAAGCCGAGCTCGGGCAACCTGCGGCTCCACGGCCGCCCGCTCGACGACTGGGCGCCCGGCGAGCGGGCGCGGGCCCGCGCGATCCTGCCGCAGCACTCGGCGCTGTCGTTCCCGTTCACCGTGCGCGACGTCGTCCGGCTCGGCCGCATGCCGTTCGACGGCGCCGGCGGCGAGCACGCGGTCGACGCGGCGCTCGATCGCACCGAGATGCGCCGCCTCGAGTCGCGGCTCTACCCGACGCTCTCGGGCGGCGAGCGCCAGCTCGTCCACCTGGCGCGGGTGCTGGCCCAGCTCGCCGGCGAGGACGGCTCGCCGGCCGGGCGCCTGCTGCTGCTGGACGAGCCGGTCGCGGGCCTCGACCCGGCCCATCAGCATCGGGTGATGGCGATCGCACGCGAGGAGGCCGCCCGCGGCGCCGCGGTGCTCGCCGTGCTCCACGACCTCAACCTCGCCGCCCAGTACGCGGACGCGCTGGTGGTGCTCCACGGCGGCCGCGTCGTGCGGTCGGGGCGCGCCGCGGACGTCCTCACCTCCGAGATGGTGCGCCTGATCTTCGCCCTGCCGGCGATCGTCGTCCCCCATCCCTGCTTCGAATGCCCACTCGTCGTCGCCCACCCGCACGCCGCCACCCCGCGGCTCGAGGAGATCTCGCTATGAGCTCCACCGACACCCTCCGCGAGGAGCGCCTGCAGGCGGCCGACGCGCTGCGCGCGCGCTGGCACGCGTTCCGGGAGGAACAACCCAAGGTGCGCATCCGCGATGCCGCCGCCACGCTGGGCGTGAGCGAGGCCGAGCTGGTCGCGCTCGACTGCGGCGCGGGCACGATGCGGCTCGAGCCGCGCTGGGAGGAGCTGCTGCACGGCTTCGGCACGCTCGGCGAGGTGACGGCCATCACCCGCAACGAGTCGGTGGTCCACGAGAAGCACGGCCGCTACGAGAAGATCGAGGTCGACCCCGCGCACGCCCTGGTGCTCGGCGAGGCCATCGACCTGCGGCTGTTCCCGCGGGTCTGGGCCAAGGCCTTCGCCGTGACCTCGCGCACGAAGGACGGCGATCGCCAGAGCTTCCAGGTGTTCGATCGCTCCGGCACGGCGATCCACAAGGTGTTCGCCAAGGAGGGTAGCGACGTCGCGGCGTTCGAGCGCCTGCGCGCCGCGCTGGCGGCCGCCGATCAGTATGCGGCCGAGGCGACGGAGGCGGCGGCGCCCGCGACGCCGGATCGCCCCGACGCGGAGATCGACGTCGCGGGATTCCGCGCCGCCTGGGCCGCGCTGGCCGACACCCACGACTTCTTCCCGCTGCTGCGCCGCTTCCGCGTCGGCCGCCGCCAGGCGCTGCGTCTCGCGGACCCGGAGATGGCGTGGGCGGTGCAGACCGGCGGCGTGCGCCGGGTGCTCGAGCAGGCCGCGGCGCGCCAGGTGCCGATCATGGTGTTCGTCGGCAACCCCGGCGCGATCCAGATCCACACCGGGCCGGTCGAGCGCATCCAGGACGTGGGGCCGTGGCTCAACGTGCTCGACCCCGGCTTCAACCTGCACCTTCGCGAGGATCACGTGGCGGGCGCGTGGGTCGTGCGCAAGCCGAGCGTGGACGGTATCGTGACCAGCCTCGAGGTGTTCGACACCGCCGGCGAGATGATCGTCCAGTTCTTCGGCAAGCGTAAGCCCGGCATCCCCGAGCGCGAGGACTGGCGCACGCTGGTGGCCGAGACGCAGGAGAAGCTCTAGCACGGGATTAACTTGGCGGGTGTGAGGGTCGGATTGCTGTGTGTGTGGGCCGCACAATCCCCGCTTTCGTATGGCCCTCCTCACTGCCTCTTATCAGGCGAGTTCGCCGCACTGCTGAGGCCGATGGCTAAGCAAGGCGCTGCGATCTTCTTCCGGGCAAAAGCCAAGTGCATGACCCAGATTCCTGCCGCTCGCAAACACTCGCTCGGCCCTCTATCCTTCGCCCACCAGGGAGCAATCCCTCCTTGCCGCCATATTCGCAAGTGACCGAGGTGAGACGTG
>Ga0137455_1000175_pt1 | contig 15788 bp, 9 predicted proteins | sample EasRivERMGT600_2_FD_102334 | JGI IMG/M metagenome (GOLD analysis project Ga0137455, IMG submission 102334) | Soil microbial communities from meander-bound floodplain in the East River, Colorado, USA - East River MetaG ERMGT600_2 | ecosystem: Environmental > Terrestrial > Soil > Floodplain ... | reverse complement strand
CGCGGCGGCGCGCCGCGCATCGACGCCGTCGAGACCGCGTGGCGCGAGCAGAACCTGCCGCCGCGGGTCGACGACCTGGCGGTCGCGCCGCAGGGGATCGGTTTCCGCGAAGGCGACCTGCAGCCGCGCAGCGAGCCCGTCACCCAGACGCTGCCCGGCGGCCTGCGGGTCGAGTATTCGCTGCCGCCCACGCCGGTCGGCCGCGCGCTGCGCGAGCTGCCGGCGTGGGCGCGCGGCCTGCGCACGATCCAGTGGCGGGGGAGCGACCCCAACGGCGACCCGCTGCGCTACCGCGTCGACGTGCGGGCCGAGAACGAGGACGCCTGGATCGAACTGGGCGAGGACCTCGAGGCGACCTCGTTCACCTGGGAAAGCACCGCGCTGCCCGACGGCCGCTACCGCATCCGCGTGATCGCCAGCGACGCCACCGGTAATCCGGTCGACGAGGAGCTCACCGCCGAGGCGCTGAGCGAGCCGTTCTCGCTCGACAACACGGCGCCGGCGCTGACGTCGTTCGAGGCCCGCTCGGCGGCGCGGGCGGTCGAGGTGAGCGGGCGCGCCGAGGACGAGGCCAGCCTGGTCACCCGGCTCGAGCTCTCGGTGGACGACGGCGATTGGCGCGTCGTCTCGCCGGAGGGTGGTCTCGCCGACGCGCGCGTGCTCGAGTTCCGTACCCGGCTCGCCGACCTCGCACCCGGCGTCCACACCATCGCGGTGCGCGCCATCGATCTGGCCGGGAACTCGACGGTGCGCGCGCTGCGGGTGACGGTGCCGCCACGCCGCTAGCGGTTCCGTGACCGGGCGCACCGGCTGATGCCGGACCCGCCGCGCTTCGGCGTCGTCGAGGGGGGTGCCCGCGTCGCATCGCCGGGCCCGCCGCTCGAGCTCGCGGCGCTCGGCACCGGGCTGGTTCTGGTCTGCGGGCTGATGGCGCGGCTGCCCTCGTGGCGCGCCGAGCTCGGCGCCTTCCAGTCGCTGTTCTTCATCGCCTTCGCGTTCTACGCCCTCGCGCTGCTGCGCCGCGGACGGGCCTTCGGGGCGCACCACGTCGTGCTCACGGTGCTGGTGGTCGCGGTCGCGGCGCGGATCGCGCTGCTGCCGGTGCGACCCACGCTCTCGGACGACGTCTACCGCTACGTCTGGGAGGGACGCGTCGCCGCCGCCGGCCTCGACCCCTGGCGCCACGCCCCGGATGATCCCGCGCTGGCGCACCTGCGCGATCGGGCGATCCACCCCCACATCAATCATCCCGGGATCGCCAGCGTCTATCCGCCGCTCGCGGTCGCGGGCTTCGCGCTGGTGGCGTGGCTGTCGCCGACGGTCATGGCCTTCAAGCTCTGGGTCGTGCTCCACGACCTGGCGCTGGTGGTGCTGCTGCTGGTCTGGGCCCGCCGGCACGCCCGCGACCCCGCGCTGGCGATCGCCTACGCCTGGAATCCGCTGGTGCTGGTCGAATACACCGGCACCGGGCATGCCGATCCGACCGCACTCGTGTGGCTGATCGCCGCCTTCCTGCTGCTGCGATCGCGGCCCGCCGCCTCCGCGCTCACGGCCGCGGCGGCGGTGCTGGTGAAGCTGGCGCCGGTGGCCGCGCTGCCGGCGCTGTGGATGCGGTGGCCGTGGCGCGCGCGGCTGCTGGCGCTCGCCGCGATCGGCGCCGGGCTGGTGTGGCTCGCCGCCGCATCGCAGGGGCCCGCCTCCGGGCTCGGCGCCTGGGGCTTCGGCTGGCGCAACAACGAGCTGCTCTTCGCCGGCCTGGCGGCGCTCACCGGCGAGACGCCGGCGCGCTGGGTCGTCCTCGGCGCGACGATGGCGGCGGCGCTGGCCTTCGCCCGCCGCCTCGAGCCCACCGACGCCGCGCGGGCGACGATCAAGACCGGGCTGCTGCTCTCCCCGGTGCTGCACCCCTGGTACCTGGGCTGGGCGCTGGCGCTCGAGCCGCTGCGCGCCGACGAGCGGGGCGCGTGGCGGATGGCGCCGTGGATCTTGCTTTCGCTGACGGCGATCCTGTCTTATGGCGTCCTCGCGCCGCCGGGGGAGGGTGGCGCGTTCCATCTGCCGCTCGCCTGGCGCGCGGTGGAGTACGGCGCGCCTGCCGCGCTCGCGCTCGTGCTGGCGCTCGCACGGGTCCCGGGCGGCCGGGGGTCGCGGGACCGGAGGGACTGATGTTCTCGTCGCTGCTCGAGGCCGTGGCGGAGGAGGCGTCGGGCGACCGCGCGCTGGAGTCGGTGCGCGCGCTGTCGCGCTTCCATCGCGTGCAGGCGAGCCCTGGCTACGACCGGGCGGCGGAATGGCTGGCCTCGCAGCTCGAGGCCATGGGCCTCGAGGTCGAGACCGAGTCGGCGCCGGGCGACGGGCGCAGCCGCCGGCTCGGCTGCCTGATGCCGGAAGGCTGGGAGTGCCGCCACGCCACCGCCACGCTGATCGACGGTCGGCGCCGCCAGCGTTTGTGCGACTACGAGGCCGAGAAGCTCTCCCTGGTGCTGCGCAGCGCCGCCGCACGCGGTCGCTACCGCGTCGTGCGGGTCGAAGGCGGCGCCGAGGAGTCGCACTACGAAGGCGTGGACGTGCGCGGCGCGGTGGTGCTCGCCGACGACGCGCCGCAGCGGGTCCACGAGCTGGCCGTGGTGGCGCGCGGCGCCGCCGGGCTGCTCACCGACCACCGCCGGCTGGTGCCGCCGGTGCGCGACGCCTTCGACGATCCCGACGCGCTGGCCTACACCTCGTTCTGGTGGGGCGGCGACGCACCGCGCGGCTGGGGCTTCGTGGTCACGCCGCGCGCGGGACGCGACCTGCGCGAGCGACTGCGGCGTGGCGCCAAACTCGAGCTCGAGGTCACGATCGACGCGCGCGCGTTCCCGACCACGCTGCCGCTGGTGTCGGCGCGGCTGCCGGGTGCTCAGCCCGGCGAGGCGCTGATCGTCTCCCACCTCTGCCACCCGCAGCCGTCGGCCAACGACAACGCCTCCGGGGTCGCCGCCAACCTCGAGGCCGCACGCACGCTCGCCGCGCTGCGCGCGCGCGGGGCGTTCGGCGATCGCGGCCGATCGGTGCGCTTCCTCTTCGTGCCCGAGTTCACCGGCACGCACGCCTGGCTCGACCGGCCCGGCCGCGCGGCGGCGGTCGCCGGTGCCGTCAACCTCGACATGGTCGGTCAGGACCAGGCGCAATGCGGCAGCACGTTCCTGCTCGAGCATCCGCCGTGCTTCGCCGCCTCGTTCGCCGAGGAGCTGCTGCGACGGATCCGCTTCGGGGCGCTCGACTGGGTGCGCTCGTATTCCGGGCCGGGGCACTATTCGATGACCCGCACGGCCGAGGTGCCGTACTCGGGCGGGAGCGACCACGCCGTGTTCATCGATCCGGCGATCGGCGTGCCCTGCCCGATGCTGATCCAATGGCCGGACCGCTACTACCACTCGTCGCACGACACCCCCGACAAGACCGATCCGGCCTCGCTGGGGCTGGCCGCCCGCTGCGCCGCGACCTACGCCGGCTTCCTCGCCGGCGCGGGTGAGCGCGAGTACCCGTGGCTGCTCGGCGCGGTCGGCCGCGGGGCCCGCCGCCGCCTGCTCGAGGCCGCCGACGCCACGCGCGCACCCTGGGCGATCGCCCACGAGCGGCGTCGCGGCGACGCCGCGCTGGGGAGCCTGGCGCGGCTCGGCGTGGGTGCGGGAGAGATCGACGCGGCGCGGGCGGCGCTCGATGAGTTCGCGCGACGCGAGACCTCGGCAGCCGAGAGCCCCCCGGCGACCTCGGGGCGCGAGGCGCGGCCGCGCCGCCGGCTCGGCGCGCCGATCATGATGCAGCGCTACCTGATCGAGGGCTGGGACGCCCTGCCCCGCGAGCAGCGCGAGGGCTGGCGCCGCCGCGAAGCGGCCATCGGCGACGGCCTGGCGCTGGCCGAGGTCGCCTGGTATGCCTGCGACGGCACGCGCACGCTCGACGACATCGCCACCCTGGTCTGGTTGGAGAGCGGCCGCCACGAGCCGGCCTTCGTCGAGGAGCTGTTCCAGCTCACGGCGCGACTCGGGCTCTCGGAGTGGGCGACGGCCGCCGCGACCTCGCGCGATCCCGACGTGCCGTCGACCGCCGGGCGCTGAGGCGCTCGCCGCCGACTCCAACTCGCTCCAGAGCGAGTTGAGCCGCGCAGGGCCGAGCCGGCCGCATGAAACCCCGGCCTTACCGCCACGCCGACCGTGGCGGATCAACGTGGCGGGGTGAAATGCGAACGCGGACCGTGGTGAGCCCGCGGTCCGCGTTCTACATGGCTACTTCGCGCCGGCCGCCTTCTGCCACTTGCTCAGCGGCTCGAGCGTGACTTTCGTCACCAGCGCCTTCTTGCCGGGGTTCGGGCCGCTCGGACCCTTCGGGGTCGTCGGATCGACCGCCAGCGCGACGATCTTGTCGACCGCGTCCATGCCGGAGATGACCTCGCCGAACACGGTGTAGCCACCCTTGTCCAGGCTGGGCAGCGCGGTCACGCAGATGAAGAACTGGCTGCCGCTCGAGGCCTTGGTGGGATTGACCTGATCGCCCTGGCGCGCGGTCGCCACCGAGCCGCGGAGGTGCGGGAGCTTGATCTCGGCCGGCACCGTGTAGCCGGGACCGCCGACGCCGTCGTCGTTGGGATCGGCGTTCTTCGTGTTGGGATCGCCGCCCTGGATCATGAAGTTGGTGATCACCCGATGGAAGTAGGTCCCGTCGTAGAACTTGTCCTTCACCAGCTTCTTGAAGTTGGCGGTCGTCTTGGGTGCGTCCTTCTCGTGGAACTTGATGACGATCGTGCCCTGAGCGGTCTGGAGTACGGCGACCTCGCCCGCGGGGGCGGCCGCGGCGCTCGGCGCTGCGGCGGCCGCGGCGGCGGGCGCGGGCGTGGCCTTCGCGCCGGTGTCGGCGGCCGTGGAGGTCGAATCGGCGGCGCCGGCGGGGCCGGAGCCGATCGCGAGCAGCAGTGCGCTCGCGGTCAGTAGACGCGTCATGTCGGGTCATCCTCCTGAAAGGGAACGCGCGTGGCGGGTCCGCCGTTGCGCGGGCACGGAGTCTAGACAGCCGCGCCGAGCAGGGTCAAGGCGCGCGGGTGTTCCCGCTTGGAGGCGCGCGCGGAGTTGCTATACTCCCCGGCCGCTCCGCTCATGGAAACATCAACGATCCGTCAAAACCCTGGCGATGACGCCCCACTGGCGGCCCGTCACCCCGCGATCCCGGCGATGCGAGAAGTACCATTCCGGGTCGCAGGCGGTGCAGGCGCCGCTGTCGTGGATCGCCTCGGGGGACATGCCGGCCTCGACGAGTCGGCGGCGCACCGACTCCGGGACGCTGAGGTGCAGGGCGGCTCGGTCGTCGCGACCGGGGGCGGCGCGGCGGTGCACGGCCGCGGCGGGGAACTGCGCCGCGACCTCCGGGCCGACCTCGTAGCAGCAGTCACGGATACACGGACCGAAGTGGGCGGTGACCTGGCCCGCGTCGCAGCCGGCGGCGGCGGTGAGCGCGCGGAGCGCGGCCTCGGCGACGCCGGCGGCGGCGCCGCGCCAGCCGGCGTGGATCGCCGCGACGCCGCCGGGGGCGGCGAGCAGCACGGGCAGGCAGTCGGCCGCGGTGACCGCGAGGGCCAGGCCGGGACGGGTGGTGACCAGGGCATCGCCGTCGCCGGCGAGGCCGGGGCCGTCGGCGCGGAGCACGCCGGCGCCGTGAACCTGGCCGGCGGTCGCGAGCTGCTCCGGGTCGAGGCCGAAGGCGGCGAGCAGGCGGGAGCGGTTCTCCATCACGGCCGCGGGGTCGTCGGCGGTGGAGCGGCCGAGGTTCAAGGTGTCGTAGGGTGCGTGGCTCACGCCGCCACGCCGGGTCGAGAAGCCCATGCGCAGTCCCGGCGGCACGGTGTCGGAACGCCACGCGGGCACGGCGGATCGGGAGTCGAGGGTCCACATGGGAGCGGGCATCCTGAGGAGATCGCGGTGATGACGTCAAGCGGGAGGAACGTGAAGTGAGCATCCGTCGGATCACGATCGCCGTCGTCCTCGCGGCCGGGGTGTTCGGCGCCTGGGTCGCGCTCGCGCAGACACCGGCCAAGACCACGCCCGCGCCGAAATCCGCCGCCGCCACGCCCGCGCCGAAATCCGCCGGCACGCCCGCCCCGCCGCCGGCGATCGCCACGGTCGGCGAGCTGCGCATCCCGAAGGCCGAGTTCGACCAGCGCTACGAGCAGATGACGCGCCAGTACCAGCAGCGCACCACGAGCGAGATCCCGGTGGAATACCGCGCGCCGCTGCGACGACGGCTGCTCGAGAACCTGATCCGCCAGCGGCTGCTGGTCCTCGAGGCCCGCCGGCGCGGCATGACCGCCACCGTCGCGGAGGCGGAGGAAGTGCTGCGCCAGGACCCGACGTTCCAGGTCAACGGCGCGTTCAGCGAGGCCAAGTTCATCACCGTACGCAACAGCCAGCCCGACGTGTTCCAGCGGGCGATCCGCGACCTGCAGGCGACGCTGCCGGCCCGCCGGCTCGCCGACCAGCTCGAGAAGGAGCACACGCCCTCCAACGCCGAGCTCCAGGCGTCCGCCAACCGCAAGCTGTCGCGAGCCACGATGAGCGTGCTGGCGCTGCGTCGCTCCGACTTCGAAGGCGACTATCCCGAGCCCACCGAGGCCGAGATCATCGCCTGGCACCAGGCGCATCCCGGCGACTACCGCACCACCGACGAGGTGCGGGCGACGCTGATCTTCGTCAGCCAGCCGGCGCTCCCGGATTCGCTCGCCGGCTCCGATCTCGAGATGCAGGCCTGGCTGACCCGCATGCGGCAGCGGGCCGACAGCACGCTCGGAGCGGTGCGGCGCGGCGCCAAGCTCGAGGCCATCGCGGCGCAGTATGCCTGGCCGAAGCAGACCGTCGTCCTGCGCCCCGGCGCCTTCCCGTCGTACTGGAAGGGCGACGCGCAGGACGACGCGGCGGTGATGTCGATGAAGCCGGGGGAGATGCGCTCGGTCCCCGGCGTCGATGCCCACCTCATCGTTCGCGTGGACGCGCATACCCCGGCGGGATTCGCCGCGCTCTCGGCCGCCGCCCCCCAGATCCGGGCGCGGATGCGCATCGACGCGCGGGCGCGCCACCAGGACACGGCGTTGCGCGCGCTCTACGCGACCGTGCGCGACAGCCTGCGCGGGCCGGCGTGGCGCATCCGCTACGCGGCGCTCGACACCGCGACGGTCAAGGTGGCGCAGCCCTCGGCCTCCGAGATCGACCGCTACTATCGTGGCCATCTCGCCGACTACTCGTCCTTCGACGCGGCCGCCGGCACGGTGATCGCCAAGCCGCTGGCCGAAGTGCGCGACGACGTGCGCCGGCGGATCGTCGTCGAGCGCCGCGACCGCGCCATGAGCTCGGCCACCGAGAAGCTGTACGACGTCTGGAGCCGCGGACGTCGCGACCCCAAGCTCGAGCGCGAGATGACCTTCGTCCGCGAGGTCGGCCCGCTGCTCGCCGGCAGTGTCGTCGACAGTGGGCTCGCCGGGGCGGCCCTGACGGATTCGATGGCCACCCGCTGGGGCGATCTGGGCTCCGGGGTCATGGGCTACGCGCACGGCCTCGTCGTCTACCAGGTCTACGAGCGCACGCCGGACCACGTCCCCAGCTTCGAAGAGGCCCGCCCGGCGCTGGTCGGCCGCCTCGAGCCGGCGCGCCATCGCGAGGAGGAGGCCGAGGCCCGTCGCCTCTACGACGCCGATCCGTCCCAATTCCGGGTCGGCGACGCCGTCCACTTCACCCGCCTGGTGATCCCCCCTGCGGACATGCTCGACATCAAGCTCACCCGGGCCGAAGTCGAACGCCAGTACCGCGAGCACATCGATCGCTATTCCGCGCCGGAGCTGTCGCGCATCCGGCACATCCTGATCGAGCCCACCGACGCCGGCCCCGAGGCCGACCAGGCGGCGCGCCGTCGTGCCGACGATCTGCTCGAGCGGGTCCACAAGGGCGAGAAGGTGGCCGACCTGGCGCGGCGCTACTCCGACGACCTCGCGACCCGCGATCAGGGCGGCGACGTCGGGGTCTTCCGCCGCGGCATGATGCTCGACGAGTTCGAGCGCGTCGCCTTCACGATGCGGGCCGGCGACGTGCGCGGGCCGGTGCGGACGCCGGCCGGCTGGCACATCATGGAGTGCCTCGAGTACGTGCCGCGCGAGAGTTCACCGCTCGCCTACTGCTACCCCAATGTGGCCGGCGACGTGGCGGACGCGAAGGCCGACGAGGTCGCGCGACGCCGGGCCGACAGCCTCTACCGCACGATCAAGACTCCGGCCCAGGGTCGCGCCGCCGGCAGGAAGACGGGCTACGCGCTGATCTCCAACGAGCACGTGATCGGCTCGCCGGTCAACGTCCGCGAGCTGCAGCCCTACTTCCAGCGGCTCGAACAGCTTCCGGCCGGTTCGATCTACCCCGGGGTCCAGAAATACAAGGGGATGGGTTGGGTGGTGAGCTGGGTCGACAGCGTGGCCCCGGAACGCGTGCCCTCGTGGGAGAGCGCGCACGATCAGGCGCTCGACCGCGTGCGACGCCGGGGCAGCCTGCGCAAGCTCACGGCGAAGCGCGTGGAGCTGGACTCACTCGGGCGCAGCGGCTGGTCGCTCGACAGCCTGGGCGGGCTCTGGGGTGGGCTGCAACGCCTCGAGCGCGTGGCCCCCGGCGCCACCATCGCGCGGCTCGGCGGGCGGCGCGAGATCGATTCGCTCGCCTTCGGCAGCGAGCGCCGCGCCCCGGCGCTCGCACCCGGGCAGACGGCGGGCTGGATCGATCTGGCCAACGGCAGCGTGCGTGTGCGGCTCGACGAGCGCATCCCACCCGATCCGGTCGAGACCGCGAATGCGATCGAGAACGAGCGGCGCATCGGGCTCGAGCGCAACCTGCAGGCGGTGTTCGACAAGCTCAAGACCCGTTACCCGGTCCGCATCCTCGACGCCGAGCTGCGGGCGACCGCGCTCCCTCCGCTGCCCGATTCCTGATCGGAGCCCGCGCCCCGGTGACCGCTTTCCGTACGGCGGCCAGCCGGGTCGTGCAGAATGCGATGACCGGCGTCGGCGCGGGGACCGGCCCGGGACGTTCGATCGGCCTCCGACCGGCCCCCCGGACCGGTGGTACGTTCCGTGCAAATCCCGCTGCGGAACCCCGTCGCCGACCGTTCCTGGCGCGCCCGAACCACCGAGCACTCCGATGACCTCGAACGCACGCGCCGCCTCGGCGGCCGACAACCAGCAGCGCCTCGTCCTGGTCGATTTCGACTGGCAGGACGCCGACCTGGTCCCGACGCTGCTCCAGCGTCCGGGCATTTCCGTGCGACTGGTGGCGGGGAACCACCACGACGACGCCGGCGTGCGACTGGCCGAGATGTGCGGCCTGCCCCGGACCATCGACCTGGCCGACCTGACACGCGAGATCTTCGATCTCGCGCTGGTGAGCGAGCGCAGCCCGCGCCGCAGCCAGATCGAAGGCCTGCTGCTCGCGCTCGGCACGCCGAGCGTGACCCCCCAATCTTTCATCGGCGGCGAAGAAGGGCAGATCGCACTGCCGCCGCTCGACCAGCCTGAGATCCACGCGGCGGCGCTCGAGGACGCGCTCGGCGGGGAGCACTTCGAGGCCATCGTCGAGAAGACCCTGTCGGAGGAGGAGCCGCCGCGGCCCAAGCCCACGCGCGCGACCGGCCGGCGTCTGATCCAGAAGCTGATCCTCGAAGAGTTCCCGAGCATCGAGGACCGCCAGGGCCTGGAGCTGGCGCTGAGGGAGCTGGTCATGGGCACCGGCGCCGGTCACGCCGAGCTGCTGGTCGGCGGACCGGATGATCTCGAGCTGGTGGTCCAGATCGGGCCCTCGGATCCGCTGCTCAAGGGACTGATCGAGCTCGCGGTCCAGCTCGGCGCGCCGCAGATCATGAGCAGCCTCACCGGACCCACCTCGGGCAAGGCCTGGGGCGCGTGGCCGTTCCGCACCGCCCAGCGCCGCGGCGTGCTGGCCGCGGCCGCCATCGATCCCGGCGAGAACTGGGAGACCTGGCAGCAGACGGTCGAGGAGCTGCGGGCGATGTGGGACCACGAGGATCGCGCGAAGGCCGGTCCCGCGTTCCCGCTGGTGCCCGAGCCGAAGACCGGCTGGCTCGAGACCGAGGACCTCTCGATGCGCCTCGAGCTGGCGATCGAGCGCAACCGGCGCGACGGAATGAAGTTCGCGCTCCACCGGGTGGAGTTCCCCGGCTCCGCCGAGGCGGTGAACCTCCTGTCCGAGCGGCTGCCGGCGCAGCTGCGCGACACGGACTGCATCTGTCGGCCGACGCCGCGGGTGCTGCTCCTGCTGACCGCCGCGCCGCGCGACACGTTCCCACACTTGCGCCGCCGCCTGCTCCAGTTGTGGCAGGAGGCCTGGCTCCAGATGGGCTACGAGCGCCCGATCCCGGGCTTCAAGGAGGAACGCATCGATCTGGGACGCCCCGAGGATGCTGAGGCGTTCCTCGCCGGCGCCCGCGCCTGGCTGAGCGAGAAGGGTCCCGCCGAGAGCTGAGCGTGCCGCGAGGCGGAAGCCGAACCCAGACGAGCCGTTGGGCCCGCCACCCGCCGCATCCCTTGATCGGCTCCGCGGGTGCGTGTCATTCTGCTTTCCCGCCATGAACGCCCCGCTCACCGCCGTCATCCGTCGCCTCGAGCCCGACACCGCCTCGCGGATCGCCGCGGGGGAGGTGATCGAGCGGCCGCTCTCCGCGCTCAAGGAGCTGGTCGAGAACGCGCTCGATGCCGGGGCGCGGCGGATCGAGGTGCGGGTCGAACGCTCGCTCGATCACGCCTTCCAGGTGGCCGACGACGGCTGCGGCATCGCGGCGCACGAGCTGGAGCTGGCGCTGGAGCGGCACGCCACCAGCAAGATCGGCGCGCTCGAGGACCTCGACCGGCTCGACACGCTCGGCTTCCGCGGCGAGGCCCTGCCCAGCATCGCGGCGGTGAGCCGGCTCCGCATCACCAGCCGCCGCATGGAGGACGAGGGCGCGGCCTTCGTCGCGGTCGAGGGCGGCCGGGTGACGAAACAGGGCGCGGCCGCCCGCGCGCCCGGCACCACCGTCGAGGTCTCGGCGCTGTTCTTCAACACGCCGGCGCGGCGCAAGTTCCTTCACTCGCCGACCGGCGAGCTGCGTGCCGCGATGCGCCTGCTCGAGGCCTACGCGCTGGCGTTCCCCGAGGTCTCCTTCCGGCTGGTGGTCGACGAGCGCGAGCGCTTCGACTGGCCTGCGGCGGCCGGCGTGGGTATCGCCGCGGCCCGGGCGCGCGCCGCGGCGCTATGGGGGGCGCGGCACGCGGAGCAGCGGCTGGCGGTCGATGCCGCGCGCGACGGGCTCGCGGTGCGGGCCCTGCTCGGGCTGCCGGAGCACGCGCGCACCTCGCGCGAGGGCCAGCTGGTGATCGTCAACCGCCGCTGGATCCAGAGCCCGATGGTCGGCCAGGCGCTGCGCCAGGCCTACGGCAACCTGCTTCCCGCCGGGCGCTATCCGGCTGCCGTGCTGTGGCTCTCCGTGCCGCCGGAGCGACTCGACGTCAACGTGCATCCGACCAAGCGCGAGGTCCGCTTCGCCGACGAGGGCGCGGTGTTCTCGTTGATCGCGGCCTCCTGCGCGCAGCCGCTGGCCCATCTCCACCCGCCCTTCACGGTGGTCTACGGCCAGGCGCCCGAGCCGCAGTGGGCGAACCGGGTCGCCGAGCCCGCGCCGGAAAACCAGACCGCGCTCGGGCTCGACGTCGCCCGGCCGGCCGTGTCCGACGCCGCGACGGCTCCGCCGGCGACCGCCGCGGCCCCCGCCGAGCCCGAGCTCTGGCAGCTTCATCGCACCTACATCCTGGCCCCGGTGCGCCATGGGCTCGTCATCATCGACCAGCACGCCGCGCACGAGCGGGTGCTCTACGAGGAGGCGCGCGCGCGGATGGAAGGAGCGAAGGGTGCGGCGCAGGGGCTGCTCTTCCCCGCGCTCATCGACCTGACGCAGACCCAGTTCGAGCTGCTGCTCGAGCTCGGACCCTGGCTCCAGCAGCTCGGGTGGGACCTGCTGCTCATCGGTCCGCCCAGCGTCGTCATCAAGGCGCTGCCCGCCGGCCTGCCGGCCGAGCGCGCCGGCACGCTGCTCCAGGACATGCTGGACGGCGTGGCCGAGGACACCGGCCGTGACGCGCACGAGGACGTGTCGGAGAAGGTCGCGCGCTCGTACGCCTGCCATGCCGCCACCCGCGCCGGCGATCCGCTCACGCCCGAGGAGATGCGGACGCTGGTCGACCGGCTGTTCGCGACCTCGAAGCCCCACGGCGATCCCCACGGCCGGCCGACCTTCGTGAAGCTCGACCTCGACGAGCTGCACCGGCGCTTCAACCGCGGTTAGCGGCCGCGCGATGACGCCGCGCACCTTCGCGGTCGTCGGCGCCACGGCGACGGGGAAGACCGCGGTGGGCGAGGCGCTGGCGCGATCGCTCGGCGGCGAGGTGGTGTGCGCCGACTCGCGCCAGGTGTTCCGCGAGCTCGACATCGGCACCGGCAAACCCGCGCCGGCGGAGCGCGATGCGCTCCCGCATCACCTGTTCGACGCGCTGGCGCTGGGCGAGCGCGCGACGGCCGGGTGGTTCGGGCGCGCCGCCCGCGCCGTGCTCGCGGGGATCCGCGGCCGGAGTCGCACGCCGGTGCTGGTCGGCGGCTCCGGACTCTACCTCGAGGCCGCGCGGCGCGGGCTGGCGGACGAGCCACCGCACGACCCGCGGGTGCGCGCCCGCTTGGCCGCGGAGCTGGAATCTGCTGGGGCCGAGGCGATGCATGCCCGGCTCGCGGCGGTCGATCCGACGACGGCGGCGCGGCTCCACCCGCGCGATCGCCAGCGCGTGACCCGCGCGCTCGAGGTCTGGGAGTCCAGCGGCCAGACGCTGACCTGGTGGCACGCTCACGCCGGCGCGCGCGCCGATTCCGAGCCGTGGACGATCGTCGAGCTGACCGTGCCGCCCGCCGCGCTGCGGGCGCGGATCGAAGCGCGAACGCGCTGGATGTATGCGAACGGCCTGATCGAAGAAGCCCGTGCGCTCATGGCGCGCGGGCTCGGGGCTCCACTGCGCGCTTTGCGCGCCGTGGGTTACGACGAGGCGCTGGAGCTGATCGAGGGCCGTCTCGACCGCGCCGCGGCCGAGGAACGCACCAGCCTGCGCACCGTGCAGCTCGCCAAGCGCCAGCGCACCTGGTTCCGCAACCGGGTCGAGGCGGTGCGGATCGAGGCGGGGGAGGACGACGCCGCGGCCCTGGCGCGCGCGGTCGTCGACCGCGTCACTCGAGGATGACGATCCGCGCGCCGGACTCGAACCCGGTCGCCGGGACGCGCGCGCGCAACAGGTAGAGCCCGGACCCGAGCGCGCCCGAGTCCCACCCGATCTGCACCACGCCCGCGACCGGCGTGACGACGCCGTCGGCGACGATCGCGACCCGGCGGCCGGCGAGGTCGTAGATCGAGACCTCGACCGGCGTGGCATCCGGGACTCCGACGAAGGAGATCTGGAGCCGCGCGCCGGCGCGCGCCGGCGACGGCCACACGCTCAGCGCCGACGGACCCGACGGCGCGAACGCGAACGGCGCGGAGCGCGCCTCGCCCGACACGCCCGGCGTCGAGGGCGCGACCCGGACGATCGCGGCGGCCGCGGGCGGCTGGGGGATGGTGAGGTCGACGACGTTCAGGGTCTGTCCGCCCACGCCGGAGGCCAGCGTCGCGAAGTGGGCGCCGCCGTCGCGGGAGAACTGGAGATCGGCGGGCTCGGCGCCGTTCCACGCCACCCGCAGCGGCTCGACGGGGGAGGAATGCAGCGCCCGCCCGCGCGCGGCCGGGGCCGGCGACTGCAGGCGGTAGCGGGCGAGGTCGAACAGCACGGCGCGTCCGGTCTCGGCGCCGAGGGCGGCGGCGTGATAGGCGCCGAGCACCACGTCGCCGAAGCCGTCGCCACGGACGTCGCCGACCCAGGCGATGGAATTGCCGGCCCGGCCGCCCACCACCGGCAGGGTCTCGTCGGGGAGCGTATCCGGCGCGGCGCCGCCGTAGAAGACCTGCGCGTGACCGGCGTCGGGCGCGCCGCCGATGTTGAAGGGCGCGCCGACCAGCAGGTCGGCGTAGCCGTCGTCGTTGACGTCGCCGGCGCCGAGCCCGAGCCCGAAGGTCGCGCTGGGATTCTGGCCGCGGAAGACCCAGGCCGGCGCCGAGTTCGGCAGGCGGTCGCCGCGAACCAGGTAGACGGCCCCCGCCGAGGCGCCGCGGTCGTCGTTCAGCGGCGCGGCGACTGCGAAGTCGTCGAGACCGTCGCCGTCGAAGTCACCCACCCCGCGCAGCGGCCAGCCGAACGCGTCGCCGGCGTGGGTGGCGTAGACGATGCGATCGGCCCGCGAGTCGATCGTCGGGCCGCCGAGATGGACCCACGCGGCGCCGGCGTCGAGGCCCACCAGGTCGTTGTAGGGAGCCCCCGCGACGAGGTCGTCGAAGCCGTCGCCGTCGATGTCTCCGACGCCGTCGAGGCCGCGGCCGAGCTGGTCGTTGGGCTGGAATCCCTCCAGCACCAGGTCCGCCGTTTCGTCGGCGCCGGGGCCGCCCCAGAAGAGGAACACGGCGCCGGCGTTGGAGCCGGCCCGGTCGTTGAGCGGCGCGCCGACGGCGGCGTCGGGATGACCGTCGCCGTTCAGGTCGCCGGCGGCGGCGCAGGAGAAGCCGAGGAAGTCGGCCTGCGCCTCGCCGGTGAGCAGCAGATCTGCGACGCCGTCGGGCGCCGTGCCGCCGAAATAGATGTAGGCCCGGCCGGCGTTGGGTCCGCCGCCGTCGTTGCCGTCGGCGCCGACGATCAGGTCGTCGAAGCCGTCGCCGTTGAAGTCGCCGAGGCCCGCCACCGACTCGCCGAACTTGTCGCCCACGCCCTCGCCGTGGAGCACGAGGTCGGGCACGCCGTCGGTCGCGGGGCCGCCCCAGAACAGGTAGGCGACGCCGACGTCCATGCCGTCGCCGTCGTCGACCGGGGCCGTGGCCACCCAGTCAGGGAAGCCGTCGGCGTTGAAATCGCCCACGCCGGCGACGGCGTAACCGAACTGCTGGCCGGAGGCGAGCCCGTCGCGATCCACGGCGATCGCCACCGCGATCGCGGGAACATGCCCGCCGCCGGCCAACGCCGGCGGCGCCAGAGCCGAGAACGTGGCGACGATCGCCGAGATGAGCCGTGGAGAGGCGGAAGCCGACATGAGCTTGTTACACGATACGCGATCGTCTGGTTCGCGCAATGTCCGCCGTACGATCCTCAGCCTCGGTTGACACCCGGTCGGCAAGACACTAGCGTTCGACGCACTCGTGGCAACCCTCGCCATGCGGGCATAGCTCAGTTGGTAGAGCGCGAGCTTCCCAAGCTTGAGGTCGCGGGTTCGACCCCCGTTGCCCGCTCCATTTCACGTCAGCCATCCGGCGCGCCGGGGCGTGCAGACCTGACGTCCGGCGCGCTGGAACTTTCGAGCCGGATGTCCGCTCCTGTCGTCGCCATCATCGGTCGTCCCAACGTCGGCAAGTCGACGTTCTTCAACCGCGTGCTCGGAGCCCGGCGCGCGGTGGTGCACGACCGTCCCGGCGTCACCCGCGACCGTAACGCCGCCCGCAGCGAGTGGGCCGGGCGCGACTTCGTGCTGGTCGACACCGGCGGGTTCCTGCCCGCCGCCGCCGAGGGGCGCGACGCCGTGGTGCGCAAGCAGGCGGAGACCGCGATCGAGCTCGCCGACCTGGTCCTG
>Ga0137455_1000174_pt1 | contig 15795 bp, 11 predicted proteins | sample EasRivERMGT600_2_FD_102334 | JGI IMG/M metagenome (GOLD analysis project Ga0137455, IMG submission 102334) | Soil microbial communities from meander-bound floodplain in the East River, Colorado, USA - East River MetaG ERMGT600_2 | ecosystem: Environmental > Terrestrial > Soil > Floodplain ... | reverse complement strand
GGTGCCGATATCGAACAGCCGCACCGACGCCGCGCCCAGTCGGAGATTGTGCGCGCACGCGCGCAGCAGTCCCGCGATCGGGTTCGGTCGCAGCACCTCGCCCTCGCGGCTCATCGGGTTGCGCAGGCGCACGAGGCGAGCCGCGTCGGCGCCCACCAGCACCGCGGTCCGCTGCGCCTCGTCGGCGGAGACCAGCGAGGTGCTCCACGCCTCGACCAGGCCGCGGCCGATCATCGCGCGGCGCGCGCGCTCCAGCGTGCGCTCGAGCGGGCCGCGCACCGCGTAGACGCCGCCGGTCTCCGGCGCGGCTTCCGGAATGCGCTCGTAGCCGTGGGCGCGTCCGACCTCCTCGACCAGGTCGTCCTCGAGCACCACGTCGGGGCGCCAGCTCGGCACCCGCACGGCCAGCGGGTCGCCGCGCTCGACGCGGAACTCGAGCGCCTCGAGGTGGCGACCGGCCTCGTCGGCCTTGACCGGCACGCCGAGCAGCCGCGCGCAGCGCGAGGTGCGGAGCCGGATGGTCCGCGGCGCCGGCGGGGCCAGGTTGCGCTCGCGCGCGGTGCCGAGGCGGAAGCCGGGCGAGACCTCGCGCAGCAGCGCCAGGAAACGCGCGGTCGCGGTCGGGGCGATCTCGGGGTCGACGCCGCGCTCGAATCGGCGCGACGCCTCGGTCGTGAGTCCGAGCGCGCGCGCGCCGCGGCGGACACGCCGTGGCTCGAACCAGGCGCACTCGAGCAGCAGGTGGGTCGTGGCGTCGCCGACCTCGGTGTCGGCGCCGCCCATGATGCCGCCGAGCGCCACCGCCCGCTCGCGGTCGGCGATCACCAGCACCTCGGGGTCGAGGACCCGCTCCTTGCCGTCGAGCGTGACCAGGCGCTCGCCCGCCGTGGCGCGGCGCACCCGGATGCCGGGGCCGCGGAGCTTGGCGAGGTCGAACGCGTGCAGCGGCTGGCCGATCTCGAGCAGGACCAGGTTGGTGAGGTCGACGACGTTGTTGATCGAGCGCTGGCCCATGACCTCGAGCCTGCGGCGCAGCCAGGGCGGCGACGGCGCCACCTGCACGGATTCGATGACCTGCGCGATGTAGCGCGGGCAGCCTTCCGGGTCCTCGATCTCGAGGTCGAAGTCCTTGCGGCCCGTCCATTGCGCCGCCAGCCGCGAGCGCGCGGCCTCGGTCCAGCGCCCGCCGAGCGCGGCCTTGACCTCGCGGGCGAGCCCGAGCACGCCCTGACCGTCGGGCCGGTTGAACGGCACCTCGACCTCGAGCACCTCGTCCGGGGGGGCGAGCAGCTGGTCGATGGGCCGGCCGATCGGAATCGGCTGGCCGCCGAGCAGTTGCTCGAGGTCGAGGATGCCCTGGTGGTCGTCGGAGAGCCCGAGCTCGCGGGCCGAGCACAGCATGCCCTCGCTCTCCTCGCCGCGGATCGTGCTGCGCTTGATCACCGTTCCGCCGGGCAGCACGGCCCCGACGGTGGCGAGCGGCACGATCATCGCCGGCTTCACGTTGGTGGCGCCGCAGACGACCCGCAGCTCCCCCGCCCCGCCGTCCACGCGGCAGAGCGAGAGCCGGTCGGCGTTGGGGTGGCGGGCGACCTCGAGCACCCGGGCGGCGACCACCCCGGGGTAGGCATGGCCGTGACGATCGATCGCCTCCACATAGAAGCCGCGCAGCGTCAGGGCCTCGGCAATGGCCGGCGCTTCGGCCTCGACCGTGACCCAGTCGCGCAACCAGGAGATCGGCAGCTTCATGCGGTAGGGCTCCGTGCGGATCGATGGGGCCTCCGCCCATCCGGGCGGAGGAACGAGGCGGGCACTCTAGCAGCGGCCCGATGGCCGCGGAAAGCATGTGGGGCGCGAGGCCGTTCCTGCCGATAACCGGGGCGGGCCGGCGCGCTCGAGCGTGGCCCGACCCCGGAGGAGCCATGCACGTCCATCCCCCGCAGGCCGGTCCCAGGCCCGCCTTCGCCGCTGCGCTCGGCGTGCTGCTCGTCGCCGCCATTGTCCGCGCCACGCGCGTCATGCACGGGCTGCCCGATTTCCTCGAGGAAGCCCTCCCCCTCCGCCAGGCGCTGCAGCTCTTCGATCCCGCCACCGGGGCCTTCGACCCGAACCCGCACTTCTTCAATTACCCGTCGCTGTCGATCTACGTCCATTTCCTGGTGCAGCTCGTCGTGTTCGCGGTCGGCTGGATGCTGGGTTCCTGGCACAACGCGGCCGACTACCTCCTGAGCTACCGCCTCGATCCCACCGTGATGGTCGCGGTCGCCCGCGGCGTCGGCATCGCCGTCGACCTGCTGGCGATCGTCGCGGTGATGCGGATCGGCGAGCGGCTGATGCGTGGGGCCGGCTGGGTGGCCGGGCTGATCGCCGCGGTGTCGCCGCTGCTGATCGTGACCTCGAGCTCGATCTTCTGCGACGGCATGATGGCCTGCGCCGGGCTGTGGGCGCTCGAGCGCGTGCTGGCCTGGTGCGACGGCGACGAGCCCCGGCCGATGGCCGCGGCGGTGCTGATCGGGATCGCGGCCGGCGCCAAGTATCCCGGCGCGTTGCTCCTGCTCCCGCTCGGCGTCGCGATGGTGATCCGCGACGGGCGTGGCGCGCTGACGCGCTGGGCGGCCTGCGCCGGCGTGGCGCTGGCCGTGTTCCTCGTCACCACGCCGTTCGCGGTGCTGGCCTGGCCCGAGTTCGTCCGCGACCTGTCGTTCGAAGGCGGACACGCGGCGGAGGGACACCTGGGCAGCGCCGCGCGGCCCGCGGTGCTGTTCTTCCTGCGCCTGCTGGTCGGGGACCTCGGGTGGGCCATCGCGCTGGCCGCGGTCGCGGCGGCGTTCGTGCCCGCGCTCGCGCGCCGCGCGCCGCGCGACATGGTCGTCGTGCTGGTGGCCGCGGCGGTGGCGTTCGCGCCGATCGCGCTCGGGCGCATCGAGGCCGACCGCTACCTGGTGCTGACCACGTTCCTGGTGGCGACCCTCGCCGCGGCCTCGATCGTGACCGCCATGGCCCGCGCGCCCCAGGGGGTGCGGATGTCCGTCAGCCTGGCCGCGATCGCCTGGCCGCTGTGGGCGACCTCGCAGCTCTCGTTCGAGAGTCCGACCACCACGCAGATGCAGGCGCGGCGCTGGTGCGAGGCCAACGTCGCCCCCGACGCCGTGCTGATCCAGGAGGCCTACGGCGTCCACCTCTTCTCCCACGGCATGCGCGAGGCCGCGATCCGTACCCCCGAGTTCGCGGCCGCCTCCTCGAAGATCCAGGACCGGGTCCGCTCGGTCCGCGCCTTCCGGGTCGCCACGCTGCCGCTCGTGGTCTCCGGCCGCTGGAACGGCCGCGTGAGCCTGCCGGACGGCTCGCGGCGCGAGCTGCGGGCCTTCGACCACGGGGTCGAGGTGAACCGCATCTTCTACGATCCCGCCCTCTTCGCCGGCGCGGACTACGTCGTGACCAGCTCGGCCGTCCGCGACCGCCTGATCGCCGACTCCCTCCGGGTGCCGGAAGCGCTCGCCGTCTACCGCTGGCTCGAGCGACACACCACGGTCGCGGCGCGCTTCGATCCGCGCGGCCGCGTCCGCGGCCCGAGCCTGGTCGTCCACAAGGTGGAGGCTCCGGCCCGCGCGCTCCTGGCGCCGAGCGGCGCGCTCGATCCGATGTGGTGGACCAGGCCCGTCGCCGCCGACTACGCGGACCGCGTCGCCGCCCTGCTCGGGCCGCAGGCGATGCGTCCGGCGTCCGACGACGGGCCCCCGCTCTGGGTGACGACGCTGAAGCCGATCTTCGACTCCAAGGTCGGCGGCTTCGCGTCCGAGCTGGCGCTGGAGCTGGCCGCGCTCGAGCGCTACCCGGGCTCGCTCCCGCTGGCGTTGTCGATCCACACCATGCACCCCGAGGACCTGGGCGCGTGCGCGCTCGCCAGCGTCGCGGCGCGGCGCACCGGCGACCCCGGCCTGGCCCTGAGGGTGCTCGAGCGGACTCGCCGGTCGGTCGGCGAGATGCCCTCCGAGCTGGAGCTGGAGACGGCCCGCGCCCAGGTCGCCTCGGGCCACCGTGAGGATGGCGCCCGGCTGCTGGGCCGCCTGATCGCGCGGCTCGACAGCACCGGCGCCGTCGCCATGCAGGCGATGCGCGAGCTGGCCGAGCTCAATGAGGCCTCGACCCGGGCGCAGGCCGAGTCGGCCGCCGCCGCGCAGGCGGCCGCGGCCCAGCGTGCGGCTGCGGCGGCCGCGGCCAAGGGCAAGGTGGCGGCGAAGGGCAAGGCGCCGACCAAGAAGCCCGCACCGGCCTCGGGGGTCGCGACGATCAAGCCCGGGCGCTGACCCGGGTGAGGCGCCAGTCTCCACGGGCGCTTGCGGTTGCGCGGATCGGCTCGCGTGCCGCGCTCGCCTGCGATGGCCGCCTCCTCTCCATCGAGCCTATGATCGCCCGAGTCGCGCCCGGCGCTGGGGCCCGCTTCCGAAGCCCTCCGAGCCGGGTCGCAGCGGAGGTCCGCATGCGACGTCTCGTCTCCCGCGTGATCGCGCCGCCTCTCATCGGCCTCGTCACCGGCTGCTCGCCCTTCTTTGGCGACGGGGGTTGTGAGCCCCCACGCGCGACCGACGCCGCCTTTGGATCCGTCGGCCTCCAATGCTACGCGCCGCCGTGCGGGGCCGGCACCCAGGTTCCCCGCGGCTCCGACCCCCACCTCGTGCTCACCTTCCAGTGTCCCGGCGAGAGCGAACCGTTCCTCGCGGCGGTCAAGATCGACGGCCAGCTCTTCACTCTGGTCGAGGTCAGAGGCAGCGGTAGCTACACACCGGACGTCTACGTCGATTTCGGCGCGTGGCAGCCGACGGACACGGCGTGGCACCCGGTGGAGGTGGTGATCGACCCGCTCAATCTCTTTGCCGAGACCGACGAGTCGAACAACCGCGGCACGGGGCAGCTGCGCGTCGTCGATCCCGACGTCGGATTGCTGGAGCCCTGCGGCTTCATGATGCCCGGGGACTTCTCTCGCATGGTGAACGTGGTGCCCTTCGGCACGGCGGTCGACGTCCGCCACCGGATGTCGTACGACGGCCCCTACGAGGCCGTGGTGAGATCGGTGCGGAGCGGAACCGTGCTCGAGGCCACGAGCGTCGTCGGCTACAGCTCGTGCGGGCCCTATCCCTACCAGGTCAACATTCCCGACTTCCTCACGCGGTGGACGCCTCCCGCGCCGGGCGACTACGACGTCGAGTTCCGGGTCGAGCCCACCCGGCCGACGACCGATCGCATCCCCTCGAACAACGTGGTGACGAAGCGTCTCACCGTGACACCGCCCGCCGCCGGCGTCTTCGCCGGGCCGCCCGGCGACCGGTCCGGACGATGAGCCCGCGCGCCACGGTCTTGCTCGCGATCGCGGTCGGGATGCTCGCGGCCGCGCCCGCGCGAAGCCAGCAGCGCTTCGGCATCGAGGTCCACGGCAGCGCGAGCGCGTTCGCGATGGGCGAGATGAACGATAGCCTGGCCTCGTTCAACCGACTGTTCGGCACGAGCCTGGACGACATCGGGGACGGCCGCACCTGGGGCATCGCGCTTCGAAGCTGGCTCCATCCGGACGTACTGGTGCGCCTGGCCTGGGAGCACCTCTCGGCGGAGAGCAAGGACTCCGGCGTCACCATCGACATGGACGCCAACGCCTTCACGGTCGGCGCGACCTGGTTCGCGCCGAGCAACGGACCGCTGCGCTATGGGTTCGGACTCAGCCTGGGGCCCTACTTTCCGGACGGCGGCATCGGGGGATCGCAGGCCTGGCTCGATGCCTCGGGCGTGGGGTTCGGCGTGTCGCCGACCGCGGAGGGGATGCTCCGCATGAGCGAGCACTTTTCCGTCGGCGTCGCCGCCGGCTACCGGTGGGCCGCCATCAACGGGCTGAAGTTCGACGAGGGCGACAGCGACCTCGAGGCCGATTACACCGGTGCTTTCCTGCGGCTCTCGGTCGCAGTCGAGAGCCCCGGCGACTAGCGCGGGCCTCCTACGATCTCCCCTCCGCCTCCACCCCCCGTTCCTCGGAGACGATCCACTCCTCGACCGCGCGGTCGAGCAGGCTCAGCGGCAGGCGGCCGTTGGTCAGGACGGCGTTGTGGAACTTGCGCAGGTCGAAGCGCGGGCCCAGCCGGTCCATCGCGCGCTGGCGCAGCTCGAGCAGCTTGAGCTGGCCCACCTTGTAGGCGCAGGCCTGGCCGGGGTTCACGATGTAGCGCTCGATCTCGGTTGTGACCTCGCTCTCGGACATTCCGGTGTTCTCCACCATCCAGGTGATCGCCTGCTCGCGGGTCCAGCGCCGCTGATGGATACCGGTATCGACGACCAGCCGCACGGCGCGGAACAGCTCGGCCTGATAGGCGCCGAGCGAGTCGAACGCGGTCGGGTGGAATCCCTGCTCGAGCGCGAGGCGCTCGGCGTAGAGGCCCCACCCCTCGCTGTAGGCGGTGAACGGGATCACCCGGCGGAAGAACGGCAGCTCCTTCAGCTCCTGGGCGATGGTGATCTGGAAGTGATGGCCGGGGATCGCCTCGTGATAGGCGAGCGTGCGCATGCCCGGCTTGTCGGTCTCCTTCGGGTCGCGCAGGTTGGCGTAGAAGGTGCCGGGCCGGCCGCCTCCGATCGACGGGGCGTTGTAGTAGGCGCCGGGCGCGGTCTTCTCGCGGAACGGCGGCACGCGCTTGACCTCGACGCCGAACTTGGGCCGCACGTCGAACAGCGGCTCGGTGCGCCGACTGGCATCGTCGACGATGGCCTGGAAGTCGGCGAGGATCATCGTGCGCCCGGAGTCGCCGTCCGGGTACTGGAAGCGCGGCTCCGCCCGCATCCGCTGCATGGCGTTGGACAGCGTCCCGGCCGCGTAGCCCTTGGCCGACAGCAGCCGCCACATCTCGGCCTGGAGCCGCGTCACCTCGGCCAGCCCGAGCGCGTGGATCGAGTCCGCGGGCATGTCTGTCGTCGTGTGATTGCGCAGGCACCAGGCGTAGTAGGCGTCACCCTCGGGCAGCTTCCACACGCCATCGTCTGCCGTCGCCTGGTCGCGCTGCTGCTCGAGTTTGGCGGTCAGGCGCTGGTAGGCCGGATAGACCGTCTTCTCGATCTCGGTCGCCAGCGCGGACTGGAGCTGCTCCTTCTTCGCGGCGTCGAGCTTGGGCATGGTGTCGAGCTTGGCCGTGAACGTGGTGTAGAGCGCGTTCTCCCGTGGGGGCGGCGCGATCAGCGCGGTCGTCTGCGCGATCACCTTCTCGAGCACGAAGCGCGGCGGCAGGATCCCCTTCTGCTCGCGCGCGTCGAGCTGCTCGATCACCTGGTCGAAGGCCACGCCGAACTTGGAGACCCGCTTGATGTAGTCCTCCGCGTCGCGCGGCGTCTTCATCGGGTGGATGTTCATCATGAACTCGGGCAGCCCGCTCTGGATCCCGGCGAGCTGGTTCACGGGATAGTTGTGCCAGCGGAAGCGCTTGCCGTCGCCCTGATTGGCCATGAACCACTCCATGACGTCGGCGGAGAGATTCTGCGAGCGGTTCATGCCCTTGCGGTCGTAGCTGCGCAGCACCGCGAGCTGCCGGTCGAGGAAGCGCTCCTCCTTGTCCTCGGCCGCGATCGAGAAGTCGTCGAGGTCGTCGGCGTAGTAGCGGATCGGGGTCTTGTCGAGGATGCCGAGGCCGGTGATGCCCATCGGATGCTGCAGCATGAAGGTGGCGAAGGTGCGCATGTAGTAGTGGTCGATCGACCAGGGCTTGAACCAGATCGTCGGCACCAGGAACGCCGCGGCGGCGATCAGCACGACCAGGAACGTCAGGCCTACGAAACGCTTGAATCGGCGCGACGGCATTCGGCGTTCTCCTTCCGGGAGTCTCGGGCTCAGAACTGCTGCAGGAACCGCAGGTCGTTCTCGAGGAACAGGCGCAGGTCGGGCACGCCGTAGCGCAGCATCGCGATGCGCTCGAGGCCCATGCCGAAGGCGAACCCGGTGTAGACCTCCGGGTCGTAGCCGACGGCGCGGAACACGTTGGGGTGCACCATGCCGGCGCCCAGCACCTCGAGCCAGCCGGTGCCCTTGCAGACGCCGCAGCGGCGCTCGCCTTCGGGGCCGCGCTGCACGCCCCCGCCGCCGCAGATCACGCACGAGACGTCGAGCTGGGCGCCCGGCTCGACGAACGGGAAGTAGACCGGCACGAACCGCGTGCGCACGCCGGAGCCGTAGATCGCGCGGGCGAAGGTCGCCAGCGTGCCCTTGAGGTGGGCCAGGCTCACGTCCTTGTCGACGAACAGGCCGTCGATCTGGTGGAACTGGTCCATGTGCGTGGCGTCGATCTGCTCGGCGCGGTACACGCGCCCCGGGAACACCAGCCGCAGCGGCGGCTTGCGCTCCTCCATCGCGCGCACCCAACCCGGCGAGGTGTGGGTGCGCAGCAGCACGGTGTCGTCGACGAAATAGGTGTCGTGGGCGTCGCGGGCGGGATGGTCGGGCGGGAAGTTGAGCTTGGTGAAGTTGTAGGCGTCGTGCTCGACCTCGGGACTGGTGTAGACCGAGTAGCCGAGCCCGTGGAAGAGGTCGAGCAGGTCGTCCTGGATCCGGCCCAGCACGTGCCGGCGGCCCACCCAGGGCTTGCGCCCGGGCAGGGTGACGTCAAGCGACGCGGCGCTGCGCGACTCGGCTTCGCGGGCGAGCGCCCCGGCGCGCGCGGTCTCGATCTCGCCGAGCCAGCGCTTGATCAGGTTGAGGCCGCGCCCACGGACCCGGCGGGCCTCGACCGGCAGTCCCGGCAGCTCGCCGAGCGCGAGCGTGACGACGCCGCGCTCGCGCCCGAGCAGTACCACGTGCCGTTGCTGGAGCGCGGCCGCGTCGGCCGCCCCGGCCAGCGCCTCGGCCGCGCGTCGATAGAGCGCGGCCAGGGCGGGATCCAGCGCCTCGAGCTCCGCGACGTGCGCCGCGTGATCCGGCAGCAGCGGCGTCGGGTCGGCGCCCGGCCAGGTGGGGTCGAGCGCCGCCACCAGATCGACGGGAGCGGTCACACCACCGCCGACTTCGCGACCTCCGCGAGCTTGGTGAAGGCCACCTCGTCGCGAACGGCGAGATCGGCCAGCAGCTTCCGGTTGACCTCGACGTTCGCTCGCTTGAGCCCGGAGATCAGCGTGCTGTACGAGAGCCCGTTGAGGCGCGCCGCCGCGTTGATGCGGGTGATCCACAGGCGGCGGAAGTCGCGCTTGCGGGTGCGGCGGTGCTCGTAGGCGAACTGCCCGGCCCGCTGCACCGTCTGCAGCGCGGACTTGAACAGCTTGCGGCGACCGCTGTAGTTGCCCTTGGCGGCCTTGAGGACCTTTCGCCGGCGAGCCCGGCCCGGGACGACGGTCTTGGTGCGTGGCATTGCGATATCTCCATGCCGCTCACCGTCCGTGGGGTGTGGCGGCGGCGGGTTCGGGGGTGTCTGGTGTTAGCGGCGTCCGAGCATGCGCAGGATGCGGGGTTCGTCGACGGCGGCGACCATGGTGGTGCCGAGCAGCCGGCGCTTGCGGCGGCGCGACTTGCCGATCATCCCGTGGCGCTTGCCCGAGGAGCCCCGCTTGACGTGACCGCTGCCGGTGACCTTGAAGCGCTTGCCGGCCGCGCGGTTGGACTTCATTTTCGGCATGGTGTTTCTCCTTCCGCCGCGTGCGCGTGCGCTCCCGGCGATCTTTGAAACGGACGGCTCTAGGCCGCGCCGTCGGTGCTGTTCGGCTGATCCGCCTTGGCGCCGGTGCCGCCCCGCAGGGGCTTGGGCATCATCACCATCGTCAACGTGCGGCCCTCGGATCGCGCGGACGTCTCGACCGTCGCCACCTCCTGCAGCTCCGCGATGATCTTGGCGATCAGCCGGTGACCGATCTCCTGATGGGCCATCTCGCGGCCGCGGAAGGTCACCGTGAACTTGACCTTGTCGCGCTCTTTCAGGAACTCGCGCGCGTGATCCATCTTGAAGCCGTAGTCGTGGCCCTCGATCTTGGGCCGCATCTTGATTTCCTTGAGCTGCGTGACGTGCTGCTTCTTCTTGGCCTTGCGGGCCCGGCGGTTCTGGTCGTACTTGAACTTGCCGTAATCCATGATGCGGCAGACGGGCGGGCGGGCTGTCGGCGACACCTCGACCAGATCGAGCCCTTTCGACTGCGCCATCGTGAGCGCCTCCCGGACCGTCAGGACGCCGATCTGCTCGCCGTCGTCACCGATCAGTCGAATCTGGGGGACACGAATGCGCTCGTTGATGCGTACTTCCGGCTGCTTGGTCACCGAAATGGCAAAGCCCTCCTGTGGGTGGACGTCGTTTGGACCTCCCAGCCCGCGCGCCCGAAAAGACGGACGCCGGACGGCGTATCCGCGAAGCGGAAACCCCGCCCGGCGTCGTGCCGGTCGCACACGCCCGAATGATGCGCGTGCGTTTCGGAACCCTTGAGCGGGGCCTCGTGGGCCCGCGGGGGTGAGAAGCGCGGGGCTTCTGCTTATTTTGACAGCGGGCGAGAATCTACACGGCCCGGGCCGCCGGGCGCAAGGTCCCTCCCGCCCGGCGCCCGACGGCACCGGAGTCCGTGGCATAGTGCGCGGTCGAAATCGAGCCGGGACGGCGAGGTCATGGAGGTGATTCACGTGGCGCGTGGATGGATCGCGGTGGCGGCGATCGTGGCCGGCGCGCTGCTGGCCTGGGGCCCGACGGCGCAGGCGGCCAAGGTCGACACGCTCACGCTCCGCAACGGCGACCGCATCACCGGCGAGATCAAGACCCTCAGTCGGGGACGGCTCTCCTACGGCACCGACGACGCCGGCACGCTGTCGGTCGAGTGGGACAAGATCGCACGGCTGGTCTCCCCGCGCCGGTTCGACATCGAGCTCGATTCCGGCCGGCACCTGTACGGATCGCTGCTGCCCGCGCTGTCCCCCGGCCTGGCCCGGATCGCCGAGGCGACGGACACCGTGACCGTTGGGATCCTCTCGGTGGTCCACATCAGCCTGCTCGAAAAAGCGCTGAGCGAGCGACTCGATGGCTCGCTGGACTTCGGACTGAGCCTCGCCCGCACCAACAACTTTGCGCAGACCACGGTGGACGCCGCCGTCCGCTACCGAACGCAATTCCACCTCTTCCGGTTTCGCGCGAACTCGCTCGTCATCAAGCAGGACGAGGCCGAGGACACGCAGCGCGGATCGTTGGTCCTCGAAGGCGCGCGCATCCTCGGGGGCCGCTGGTACGCGGCGGCAGTCACGGGACTCGAGCGCAACCTGGAGCTCGGGCTGGACCTCCGCGTCTCGCTGGCGGCGCTGGGCGGACGCTTCCTCGCCCAGACCAACACGTTCCTGTTCAGCGCGGGTGCCGGCCTGAGCGGCAACCTCGAGAATCCGAGCACCGACGCGACCTGGAACCTGGAGGCCGTCGGCCTCCTGGACGGCGGCTACTTCACCTACGACTATCCCAAGACCGACATTTCGGGGACCCTGACCGTCTATCAGAGCCTGACCGAGTCGGGGACGCGGCTCGAGTTCGAGGCGACCGCGAAGCGCGAGATCATCCCGGACTTCACGCTCGGCGTCTCGGGCGTCGACAGCTACGACAGCGCCCCGCCGTCCGATGGGACCCACAACGACTGGAACCTGCAGCTCACCGTGGGCTGGACGTTCTGATGGCCGGTCAGCTGCGCTCGCGGGTCTCCGCCAGGATGCGGTCGATGAACGCCTCGCGGCTCATCACTTCGAGCTGCCCCGCGCCCTTGCGGCGCGGCGAGACGGTGCCGGCCTCGGCCTCGCGCGGGCCGACGACCAGCATGTAGGGGATCTTCTCCAGCTCGGCGTCGCGGATCTTGGCGCCCATCTTCTCGTCGCGCACGTCGGCCTCGACCCGCACGCCGGCGTCCTTGAGCATCCGGACCGTGTCGTGCGCGTAGTCGTTGGCTTTCGCGCTCGCCGCGATCACCTTGGCCTGCACCGGCGCGACCCACACCGGGAACTCCCCGCCGGTGTGCTCGATGTAGATGCCGACGAAGCGCTCGAGCGAGCCGAGCAGTGCGCGGTGGAGCATGATGACCTCGTGCTCCTGGCCGTCGGCGCCGGTGTAGTGGACGCCGAAGCGCTTGGGCAGGTTGAGGTCGACCTGGATGGTCGGACACTGCCACTCGCGGCCCAGCGCGTCCTTGAGCTTGACGTCGATCTTGGGCGCATAGAACGCGCCGCCGCCCTCGTCGATTTCGTAAGCCAGCCCGCGGCGCTCGAGCGCCTGGCGCAGCGCCTCGGTGGCGAAGTCCCACTCCTGCTCGCTGCCCAGGAACTTCTCCTTCGGCCGGGTGGCGAGGTAGCAGGTGTACTCGTACTTGAAGGTCTTGAGCAGGTGATCCATCAGGTCGAGGATGCCTTCGACCTCGCCCGGGAGCTGCTCCGGGGTGCAGAAGATGTGCGAGTCGTCCTGGGTGAAGCCGCGCACCCGCTCCATGCCGTGGAGCACGCCCGAGCGCTCGTAGCGGTAGACGGTGCCGAGCTCGGCGAAGCGCACCGGCAGGTCGCGGTAGGAGTGCCGGCGCGAGTTGTAGATCATGATGTGCCCCGGGCAGTTCATCGGCTTGGCGCGATACGGCTGCCCGTCGATGTCCATCGGGGCGTACATCATGTCGGCGTAGTTCTCGAGGTGGCCCGAGATCTCGTAGAGCTTCTCGCTCGCGATGTGCGGCGTGTAGACCATCTGGTAGCCGCGCTTGAGGTGCTCGTCCTTCCAGAACCCCTCGATGACGTGGCGCAGCATGCCGCCGCGCGGGTGCCAGTGGATCAGCCCCGCCCCCACCTCCTCGTGCACCGAGTACAGATCCAGCTCGCGCCCGAGCCGGCGATGGTCGCGCTTGAGCGACTCCTCGATGCGCTTGAGGTGCTCCTCGAGCTCCTGCGGGCTGGCGAAGGCGGTGCCGTAGATGCGCTGCAGCATCTCGTTGCGCTCGCTGCCCAGCCAGTAGGCGCCGGCGACGTGGGTGAGCTTGAAGGCGCGGATGCCGCCGGTGCTGGCCAGGTGCGGACCGCGGCAGAGGTCGACGAACGGGCCGTTGGTCCAGGTCGTGACCTTGGCGTCGGGCGGGATCTGCGAGAGGAAGTGGAGCTTGTACTTCTCCCCCGCCGCCTCGAATCGGCGCCGCGCCTCGTCGCGCGAGATCTCGCCGTGGACGAACGGCTGGTCGGCGGCGACCACGTCGCGCATCCTGGCCTCGATCCGCTCGAGGTCCTCGGGTGTGAAGGGCTGCTCGCGGGCGAAGTCGTAGTAGAAGCCGCCGTCGACCGGCGGACCGCCGGCCACCTTGACCTCGGGGAACAGCTCGGTCACCGCCGTCGCCAGCACGTGAGCGGCGGAGTGACGCAGGCGGTAGAGGTCGGGACCGCCCGGATACTGGGCGACCTCGGGTCGATCCTGCTGGGCGGACGCGGTGGTCATGGGGAGAAGGGGCACCCGCCCCCCCGGCGGGTCGGGAAAGATGGTGGGCGATACTGGACTTGAACCAGTGACCCCTTGCTTGTCGAGCAAGTGCTCTACCAACTGAGCTAATCGCCCGGAAGGCCAAGCATTAAGCCGGATGGGGCGTGGGCTGTCAACCGACATCGGCGCCGAGATCGGGCCGATCAGCGGACGATGGCGACCTTCCGCTCGGTGCGCCTGCCGCCTTGGTCGAATCGCAGCAGGTAGATGCCCGCCGCGAGGCTCGACGCCTCGTCCATGCGGACGGTGTGGCGCCCGAGGCCGAGAGCACCCACCTGACGCATGGCCACGCGCCGTCCCGTCACGTCGAGCAGCTCGAGAGCGCCCGAGTCGTCCGAGTGGAGCACGAACGAGACGGAGAGCGAGCCCCGGCTCGGGTTCGGCCACGTGCGCAGGTCCAGGCCGAGAGGCGTGGGAGGCACGCCGAGCACCGCCGGTGCGATGCGTTGGGCGTAGAGGTGGTATCCGCCGTCCCGGTTGTCGACCCAGCTCACGATCGCGCCGCCCTCACCGTCGGACACCACAACCGGGTCGTTCTGAAGCCCCGACAGCGCCGCGACGGGCTCGCCGCCGGGGATCGCGTCCGGAGGGATCGTGCCGTTCGCCATGACGCGCTGGTGGTAGACGTCCCAATTCCCGTTGCGCGTGTCGGACCACACGATCACCACGCCGCCCTCGACGGACGCCATGCGTGGCCAGCCCTTGACGTAGGGACCGGTGACCACCGGCAGTCCGGCCGCCGACCATCCAGGACTCTCCGTGCCCGCGCTGGAGAGCCGCAGCGCCGTGATGTCTTCGCCGGAGCGATAGTCCAGCCACGCGAAGAACATCCCGCCGGCGTGGTCCGCGACCACGTCCGGAGGGGGGCCCGCTGTCAGGGGTGGCGGATTCGGACCACTATCACCCGGCTTCGGAACCGCGAGCAAGCGGCAGTCGGTCTGCTCGAGCCCGTCTGATCGGTGCACGAAGTACCCCGGCTGGCTCGGTGTGTACTCGAACCAGAGATCGAAGACGCCTCCCAACGCGTCCACAAAGGGAGCGGGCCACCCCTGAGCGACCGCTCCGCCGGAGGTCACCCGTTGGAGCAGGTTCCTACGCACCCCGTCGTAGTGATCCCATTTCGCGAAGACGCCGCCTTCGCCGTCGCGCGCGAGCTGTGCGGGCATCAGATCGAAGGTGGCGGGCGCCAGGGGCCATCCGGCCTCGGGCCATCCGGGAGCGACCTCGCCGGAGCCGAGGAGCCGGATCAGGTAGATGCCCTCTCCCGGTTGCCGCGTGTCGTACCAGCAGACGTACACGCCGCCGGCGTCGTCCGGAGCCGTCGTCAGGCCCCAGTGGTTCGGAGTCGACGAGATCCGGAGGCCCTCGGCCGGCCACAGGCGATTTCCGGCGGCATCCAGGCGTTGCGCGTAGTGCTCGTAGAACCCCGAGCGGTAGTCCTCCCACACGAAAATGACGCCGCCCGATCCGTCGGCGACCAGCTGGGGCGCGAAGCGGTTGCCGGCGACCGTGCAGACCGGGACGCCATTGGGGGCCCAGGCGGCGGCGGGAGCGGCGACGAGCAGGGCGAGCAGCGACGCGAGGAACCGCAGACTAGCGCGCATCGAGGGCTCCTGTAGAAAGACGGAAGGGAAAGGCTACGCCCGTTTCAGTGGCGGGTAAAGAGGTTCCCCGCACGCCGATCGTGACCGGCTTGGTATCCTCGAGGCCCATGCGGATCGCGACCTGGAACGTGAACTCGCTGAAGGCGCGCCTGGAGAAGGTCTCGTGGTGGCTCGAGCGCGCCCGGCCGGACGTGCTGCTGATGCAGGAGACCAAGCTCGCGGACGCCGCCGCGCCGGTGGACGTCTTCCGCGACGCGGGCTACGAGCTGGCCCACCACGGAGAGGGCCGGTGGAACGGCGTGGCGATCGCCAGCCGCTGCGGCATCGCGTCGGTGGTGACCCACTTCGGCGAGCCGCTGCGCGCGCCGCTGACGTTCGACGCCGGAGACGACGAGCCGCTCGCCGAGGCACGGATGATCGCGGCCGTCTGTGGTGGCATCCGGGTCGTGAGCATCTATGCGCCCAACGGCAGGACCGTCGGGTCTCCCTTCTACGAGGCCAAGCTCGCCTGGTTCGAGCGCCTCGCGCGCTGGCTCGAGGAGGAGGCGGATCCCGCGGAGCCGCTGGTGCTCGGCGGCGACTTCAACGTGGCCCCCGAGGACGCCGACGTGTGGAATCCGCGCGCCGCACACGGCGGGACGCACGTGTCGCCGCGCGAGCGGGAGGCCTTCGCGCGGCTCCTCCGCTGGGGGCTCGTCGACGCCTACCGCGTGCATCATCCCGAG
>Ga0137455_1000173_pt1 | contig 15824 bp, 9 predicted proteins | sample EasRivERMGT600_2_FD_102334 | JGI IMG/M metagenome (GOLD analysis project Ga0137455, IMG submission 102334) | Soil microbial communities from meander-bound floodplain in the East River, Colorado, USA - East River MetaG ERMGT600_2 | ecosystem: Environmental > Terrestrial > Soil > Floodplain ... | reverse complement strand
TATCCGCGCCGTAACCCGTTCCTGTTCTCGGTTCGCGTGCCCGCGGATTTCGGTACGAAAGAACTGATCTGGACGCTGACGGCGAACGGCAAGACCGAAAAGGCGTACGCGTCGCTGAAGGCCGATTACCAGATCGATCCACAGGTGATCTCCACCGAGGTTGGCGGCGACTTCGGCAGCCTGCGCGACGAGTTGCGCACCAACATCCCGCCGGAGCTGTCGGTCGCAGAGACCAAGCGCAGCGTGAAGACCGGCGAACCGGTGTCGCTCGTGGCGGTGGCGAAGGATCCGGACAACATTCCCGCGCGCCGGGGCTCGCCCAAGCCGCTTCCGGAAGGGCAGACGCCGACGATCACTGCCGCGGCGCTGTACCGCCCGCCATCGTCGATCGTCGCCATCAGCGGCCCGGGATTGCGTTTCTCGTGGATCGTCTATCGCGGCAATGCGGCCGCGGTGACGTTCAACCCCGATCAGATGAAGACCTGGACCGACACGCGCGCGTATGCGAACTCGCCGTGGTCGCCGCCGTGGGCGATTCCGCTGCCGCCCACGGACAACAAATGGCAGACGCAGGTTACCTTCAGCGAGCCCGGCACGTACGTCCTCCGCGGCGTCGCGAGCGACGGATCGCTCTTTACCTACGAGAACGTGACGGTCATCGTCAGCCGCTAGCTACTTCTTCTTCGGCTTGAACGCATCCTCCACCTGCTTGCGGATGTCCTTGTAGTTCTTGCCGAGCGTCTTCTCCTCGTCTTCCGTCAGAATCCGGAAGGGCACGCGGAGGAGCGACTTCTCGAACTGGACGTTGAGGAAGTACTGTCCGTGCTTGATGCCGCCGGGGATCTTGAAAAACAACCGGCCGAGACAGGCGCGGCGATTACTGAGCTCGACCTCGTCCCACATCCTCGCCGGGCTGCCCAACTCGGCGAAGAAACCGACACGGCACGCCTGTGACGCCATCGGCGGGAAGTAGTTGATCGAATCGCGTTGGACCTTCGCCCGGGCGTCCAGGGCGCTCAGGTTCACCTTGCGATACTCCGGCTCCGACAGCAGCGGAATGGTCGTGTTGTCGGGCGCAGTCACCGCGATCTTGTCGCGCGTGAGTTTGTAGGCCGGAGTGTTATCGAGGACGGTGGTCCCGAGGTCGATCATCATGTATTCCTCGCCAATCGATCGATTGGCGACCTGGTAACCGATGATGACGTAGGCCTCGTTGTTGTACGCGGCGCGGACGAACTTGCCTTCCATCGTCATGATCTGCGGCACGCCCGGGTCCGGGATCTGGACCTGGACTTTCGGCTTCTCCTGGCGTTCGGCCTGGAGGCCAGCCAAGCCGGCGACCGCGAGGGCGGCGACACACGCCAACCATTTCTTCTGCATAGAACCTCCGGCCCCGGTGATGCAGAGGTCATGCCCGCGGGAACGCAGGAAATCGGCCCGGAATTCACCGCACACGGCGGGCCGTCACGGACCACCATGATCGAGCGACGGTATTTCGTGAGCGCTCTCGCTCGATCATCTGTGGATCGTGTACCCGGGTCGGTATCAGTATCCGTGGACGAACGGAATACCGTTCGTTCGTGGTTGGTGGGCCAGCCTCAAGTCAAAAGCTAACCCGCACCCCCCATTGGATCTGGCGTGCGTCTCTGGCGGTTCTTCGATCCAGAAACGCCGCGGAGTTCATGTTTCGGATCACCGCTGGGCTGTTCGGCACGATGTTCACGTGGTTGGTGACGTTGAAGGCCTCGGCCAGCAAGTCGATACGCGCCCGGCGCCCGGCCCGGAACGATTTGGAGAAACGCAGGTCGAGCGTGCGGTACGGATCGAGATCGAGCCGCGCGCGATCGACAGGCGGCAGCGGCGTGGTCAGGCCCGCTCGAAACTCGTTGATCAGCCGGAGCGCGGCGTCCTGGCCATCGCGTCCAACCGTGATCGGCAGGCCAGCGGGGCGATCGCCCGTGTCCGACCGATCGCCGTCCAGATCCGTGCCCGCCTGCACCAGCATCGGCGATCCGCTGATCAGCTTGAGGATGGCGCTGAACTGCATCTCGAACGGCAGCGGAAGGATCGCGGCGGCGGTCAGGTTATGCCGCTGGTCACTGGGGCTGTAGCCCTGTTCCTGCGGCGTGCGCTGCGTGCCTCGCTGGGTGTTGAAGAAGTCCACGCCGTCGAGCCAGGTGCGCGAAAGGGTGTACGACACGTGAAGCTGACCCCCGCCACGAAGGCGCGTTCGAAGTTCGGATTCGAGCGCGTTGTACCAACTCCGGGTGTAGTTCTCGAGCATCACCACCTGGGTAAAGTGCGGCTCGGGCCTGGGATTGCTCGCACTAATCGCTCCCGAGGCCGGCAAGTTACGATCCGTCGAGCCGGTTTGACGATCCCCATATGAGTGGATGTAATCCACGTTCAGCGTCGTCGCGCCGCCGATTTGCCAGGCGATGCCCACGGACGTGTTCTGCGCGAAGGCCTGGACGAAATCGTCGGGAACGACCGTGCCCAACTGTCGAACGCTCCCGGCGAGGACGGCTGCGACATTGGGATAGAGCTGCAACCGCGCCGGGTCTTCGACCAGCACGGCGGGCGAGGCGAGCTGGTTCATCGACCGGAGCTGAAACCATGGACGGTTGCGGCTCACATACATCCCCCAGCCGCCGCGCAGGAGGAGCTCGCCGTTCCCGCGCAAGTCCAAAGTCGCGCCGACTCGAGGCTGGATGTTGTTGGTATCGGTGCCGCGGTCGCCGGTGACGAAGGTCTCGAGGCCGGCCAGCGACGGATCGGCGAGGGCCGCCGCGTAGAACTCGTTGATGCGAAGCGTCGGATCGAGGTCGTAGCGCAGACCTGCATTCACCCGCAGCCGCGAGCCGACGCGCCAGTCATCCTGCGCGAAGAGCGCCAACTCCCGTGCTTCATAGCGTTGCACGTTCGGGACCTGCCACGTGAACTGCGTCGGCCAGGTTTCCTGGACGTTCGGATTGAACGGTAGATTGCTTCGAAACCGAAACAACCCGTCCTCGAAGAAATGCCCATGCAGCTCGTGCCACCCAAGGTCGAACTCGCCGCCGACTTTCAGGTCGTGCGCGCCCGCGGTCATGTAGACAGCATCGAACAGCGCCAGCCGGTCCCGCGGAAACGTCAGCCAGTCGCCACCAACCGTCAACCCGGTGGCCACGGACGGCCGTATTTCGGCCGGACGACGATTCGCGTGATGCGGAACGCCGCCGCTGGTCTGGTGGAACCAGTGCGCGCGAAACGTGTTCACAACGCGCGACGACACCGCCCAGTCCTCCTCGCCAATGACGCTGTGCGCGCGGTTGAACTGGTCGATCTGGCTGGTGTCCGAGGACGGATTGAGCAGGCTTCGCTCGCCGTCCTGATTGTCGTAGACATAGCGTACAAACGCGCTGTGCGCGCCTGAGAGACGGTGGTCGATCTTGACCACGGCCATGCGCTCGTCCGAGCGAGCCGGAAAGATCCCGTTCTCGCGGCCCGCGAACGGATTGGACGCCGAGTGCGCGATGATGCGTGCGGTGTCCTGGTGATCCGACTCGTAGGCACCAAACGCATGCGTTCGACTACGGACGAGCGGGCCGCCGATCGACAGACCGAGACGCTGTTCGTCGAAGGGCGGCTTGGTTGGCGCGAATGCATTGCGCTCGTTGAGCGAGTCGTCGCCACCGAAATAGAAGGTGCTTCCCTGGACGTCGTTGGCGCCGCTCTTGGTTACCACCGACACGATCGCGCCCAGCGCCTTACCGTATTGCGCGTCGAATTGATAGCGGAACACCTTGAACTCCTGCACGGCCTCCTGCGTCAGGTTCATCGTTGGACTTCCCCACTGCGCATCGTCGATGTCGCCGCCATCGATTTGAGTAGTGAAGCCGCTCCGCTGGTCGGCGACGCCGCCGAACTTCGTGGTCGCGGAACGTGTGACGGTGGCGTTGAGGGGGCCCGACCCCGGCAACAGTTGCGCCATGACGAGGAAGTTGCGGCCGATTTCAGGGAGCGAGGCCAGTTCGCCTGCGACGAAGTGCGAGGATGGTCGCGCCTCGGCGCTCGAAGCCAATCCGGCATCGGCTTCGACAACGACGCTAGTGGCAACGCCGGAAACGGTCAGCGTGAAGTTCAGCGTGGTTTCGGTGCCGACGGCGAGCGTGACTTGGCGCTCGATTGGCGTGAATCCATCGAGCGCCGCAACGACGCGATACGAAGCTGGTTGCAAGGCGACGGATCGGTACTCGCCGCGCTCGCTCGACACCACCGTTTGCGCGCGGCCGTTGGCAGTGTTGGTCAGGCTGATGGAAACACCCGGAACGCGCGCGCCGCTTGCATCGAGGACGGTGCCACCGAGTGTCGCGCCAATAATCTGGGACAGTGCCGGGGCGCCCAGACCGAGAGCCGCAATTGCCAAACACAAGACACGTCGCATCACGGCTCACCTGGGAAGCTGCGCGGTCCAGTTCGTCAATAGCGTCAGCGGCGCGACTGCGGGATCGCGAAGAACCCGGTTGACAAGCAAACGCTGTCCGTCGGGCGTCAGTTCGTAGGCGACGTTCCCGCGGAGATACCCCTCATAGAGCGTTTGCTGCCTGAACATCATGGTCGGCGTACCCCGCTGCACGTGACGACCGAGCGTCAGTGGCACGGACACGAGATTGAAGTCGGGCGTGACGTAGATCAGTTCCTTCCCGTCTCGTCCCCAGCGCGGCGCGATGCCTCCAGCGGACGACACGCGATATCTCGCTCCCGCGTCATCGACCGGCGCCACATACACTTCGGCGGCTCCCGATTCGTTCGAGACGAACGCCAGCCACTGGCTATCGGGCGAGAAGCGTGCCGCCATTTCCCAGGCGAGGGTCGTCAGGTACCTCCTGGGTTCCTGGTTGTTGCCGAGTGGCAGCAGCCACAGATCCTGGTTGGTCTCGCGGTTCGCATCCGAATACACCAGGAGGCGGCCGTCGCCGGACACGTCCAGCGGTGACTCAAGGCCGCCAAGCGCACGGAGCAGTTGGTCGCCGCCCCTTCCGTCCGCGAGCTTCTTGTAGAGATCGGGTGGTCCGCCGGAGCGGAAGTACACTGTCTCGCCGTCAGGAGACCAGACCGGGCCGCTGGAATGGCCGTCGGAGGTGAAGCGGGTCGGGATCCCGGAGTCGCTATCGAACATGTACAAGTCGGCTGACGAGTTTGGCTCGACGATGTCGATGGCAATCCGGTGACCACTCGGCGAAATGCGAAGGTTACCGAATTCCTTTCCGGATGCCAGCACGCCAAGTTCCTTTCCTGCTCGATCGAGCCATACCAGCTCGGAGGACTGCGCGTTCTCCTGAATGGCCAGCAGCCCATTCGATGACGCCGACATCTCGACCATGCCGGTTCCGTCGTAAGACTGAACGCCATCGATAATCGGGATCGGGTCCCCGCGAAGTTGAAAGGTCGTAGTATCGAACTTCTGAGCCAGCACCGTGCCCGCGGTCGCGTAGAGGACATGGCCGGTTGGCACATAGAGCGTCCGTGAGGCGATGCCGGGCACCCGCACCGGAGGATCGCCGTTGACCGAACCGACGTACAACGTGTGGTCAAGGCCGCGTCCGCCTGGTGTTGGATGCGACGCGACGAAGAAGAAGTGCTCGCCATCGGGGAGAAAGCTCGGCCAGAAATGCTCGCGCTCGTTCATCGTCCGATCGAGCCGCGTCACCTGCCTGGGTTCGCCGCCCGTCGCCGGCACGACGAAGATCCCTTCCTGACCCTTCACCGAAAGGTCCGAGAACAGGATCGAGCCACGACTACCCCAGTCTGGAAGTGAGTCGACCACGGCGTCGCAGATCGTTTGTATGGCGCCTCCCGACACCGACACGCGTTTCAGTGTTCCGCCGGCCCGAAATCCGATCCACTGGCTGTCCGGGGACCAAAACGGGACCAATGCGTCTTCAGTGCCAGGCAGGGGGCGCGCAGCGGCCTCATCGAGCGCGCGCACCCACAACTGAAGGGCTCCCCGGGTCATCGGTGCCATGGCCACGAACCGGCCGTCGGGCGAGACCGCGATGTTCGTGCGCGCCTCGCGCAGCGGCATGCGGACACCGGGTGGCAGGGCCATCTGGAGCCGCGCGAGCCGCTCGCCGGCGGTGCTGGAGTCACGATCGAAGAGCAGTCCCGCTATAACTCCCGCCGTCGTGAGGGCTGCGGCGCCCAGGGTCAGCGCGACTCGAGAGCGGCGTGATGAAACAGGCAGGTTGCGACTCGATTGGTCAATCCACTTCAGTTCGAACAGCACGTCACGCGCGGATTGCCAGCGCTCGTCGGGATCCTTCGCCAGGCAGCGTTCCACCAGATGATCGAAAGCGGGAGGCAGCGACGATTGCACGCTCGACGGCAGTGGTGGATGCCGCGCCAGAACGGACGCCGTCAGGTTCGCCTGGCTGTCGCCGCCGAACGCACGCTGCCCCGTCGCCATCTCGTACAACAGCGCCCCGAACGCGAAAATGTCCGCACGCGCATCGATGGCCTTGCCCTCGATCTGCTCCGGCGCCATGTAGGCGAAGGTGCCGAGCACGGCGCCCTTCGCGGTCAGTGCTGGATCGAAGGAGCGTGTCGCCTGGGCGATATTTGCCGCGCCGGCCGGCTGACGAAGCTTCGCGAGGCCAAAGTCCAGCAGCTTCGCACCCGACTTGGTGAGCATCACGTTGCCGGGCTTCAGGTCGCGATGCGTGATGCCGCGCGCATGCGCCGCGTCGAGCGCGCTGGCAATCTCCGATGCGGTCCTGCAGAGCAGGTCGAATGGAAGCGATCCGCTGATCAGTCGATCCGCGAGCGATTCGCCGGCGACGAGCTCGAAGACCAGGAAGTCGATTGGCGGCGCCTCGGCAGACGGCGTATCGTGATGCTGCGGAGCGTCGCGACCGACATCGAAGAGCGCGCAGATGTTCGGATGACTGAGCGCTGACACGGCGCGGGCCTCAACGTCGAACCGCTGGCGCGATTCGGCGTCGATGGCCAGATCGGCGGCCATCGTCTTGATGGCCACCGACCGATCCAATCGGACGTCGCGGGCACGATACACTTCGCCCATGCCGCCAGCTCCCAGCGGTCCGAGAATCTCGTACGGGCCGAGCTGAGTCCCCGCGGCCAACGTCATGAGGAACGCGCCGATTATAGCCATCGCCCAGCCACAAGTCCCCGGTTGAAATAACAACGGCGTCAGGGCATCGACGCCGGCACGTCGAGCGTCATCGGGCGCAAGAAGCGCCGTTCCCAGAAATCGCAATTCGCCTCCTGAGGCCGCTCAGCGCCTCGAATGGTCGTATCCAGGATTAGAGAGAGGTCCGGCCCTCGTCCGAGCTCGTTCGGGCGCGTAAACGCGGGCCACCGGACGAGGCGTGAAGGCTCGCGATTCGGGTTGCCTCGCGCTGCAAATGTGGTCCAGTACTCGCTCATTGCACTGAACAGCGCGAGATCCGATTCGCCGAGCGTGTGACTTGCATACTGCGGCGGCACGTAGTTGTTGCCGAAGACGATGTTCGATTCGACGCCGTGAATCACGTGATCGAGCGACAAGTCGTCGATCTGGTACTGATACGAGTAGAGAAACACGGGCTCTCCGGTGCCCTGAACGAGCCGTGCCAGCCGCCTCGCTTCGCACGTGAACTGACCGTCGCCAACCACGCGCGCCATCGCCTCCATCGGCGAGCCGTAGGCGGCCGACGGGTACGCGGCCAGCACCTCGGCAGCGTCCTCACCGAACTCTGCCGAGACCCACGATTCGTACTGTCCGGCACTGACGCCCATGGGGAAACTCCGCGTGATGAAATTGCCCCAGCCTTCGTCGCGGTTGCTGCCGACGATGAGAGGCACGTGGTGGAAGGCGTGATGCTCGAACAGCGTCCTCGGCTGGTCGGGAATTATTAGTCCATCGACAATCGGTCGCCAGTGGACGCGGTTTGGCTGCTCGATCACCTGCTCCATTGCCTGTGTCCCGGCGATCAACACTTGATCTCTCGTTTTCGATCGCATGCATGGCAGCAGCGTTGATGGATCAGTGCACCCCAACCTCGCCGCAAACTCCTGTCCTCGATCCTCGGCCTCGGATAACGTCGGCGTTCGAAGGGTTGGGAAGGCGCTCTGGACGATGGCCCGCTGAAAAAGCGGTGCGCTGTCTGGTGAAACCAGGTGAAGGCCTACGCTCTGCCCCCCGGCCGAAGTGCCGGCAATGGTCACGTTCCACGGATCACCGCCGAAGTGCTCGATGTTGTCTCGCACCCATTGAAGCGCCGCCCGTTGATCGAGCAGGCCGTAGTTGCCGGTGGAGGGATGTGTTGGGTCCTCGTCCGCGAGCGCCGCGTGCGCCAGGAACCCGAACGGACCATGTCGGTAGCTCGGGGCGACGACGATTACTCCCTGCTCCTCGGCCAGACGTCGCCCGTTGTGGGAGGCGAAGTTGGCTGAGGCCGCCGAGAACCCCCCCGTGTGGAGCCACACGATGACCGGCGCCGGTTGTGTAGGAGGGGGATCGCTCACCCAGACATTGAGCTTCAGGCAGTCCTCGGAGCCGGACGGCGATCCGCTAAAGACGGTCGGACAACTGGGCGACGGTGTCGTGGCCGCGAGTACCGACGGCGACCACGGCACGGCGGTCTGCGGGGGTTTCCAGCGGAGCGCGCCGACCGGGGGCGCCGCGAACGGCACGCCCAGGAACGTGCAAGACGCGCCGTTGTCGGTTCCCTGCACGTCGCCCTCAACCGTCGTCACCAGGCACGACGGGCCCTGCTGGCGCGCTTCCCGCGCGGCTGAATGTTCGACGCCCACACACGCAGCAAAAGTCAGTATCGACGCAACCCATTGAGTGCGCATAATCCACCTCACTGTGGGCGTAATATGGGCGCGCAGCCGCCGGCGAGTCTCGAGCTTGCGATGAGACTTCCCTGACTTTTCGATGAGGTATGACGGTTTCCTTCGGTGACTTGACGCTCGACACCGACACGCGCCAAATCCGCAGAGGAGCGGTCGCGGTGCCCATCTCGCCCAAGGCCTTCGAGCTGCTGACGGCGCTGGTCGATGCGCGCCCGCGCGCACTATCGAAGGCCGACCTGCACGAACGGCTCTGGCCCGACACCTATGTGACCGAAAGCAACCTCGCCGGTCTCGTGGCCGAGATCCGGCGAGCCATCGGCGACGATGCGCGGACACCGCGGTTCGTGCGGACCGTGCAGCGCTTCGGCTATGCCTTTGCCGGCGACCTGACCCCGGGCGCCCCGACGTCGAAAACCGCGGTCAAGTGCTGGCTCGTTTACGGCGACCGCAACTGGAGCCTCCCCGATGGCGAGCACGTGATTGGACGTGGACAGGGGCCTGACGCGATCGATTCAGACACCGTGTCGAGACAGCACGCGCGAATCCTCGTGTCGGCGGGCAGTGCGACAATCGAGGACCTGACGAGCAAGAACGGAACGTTCGTTGGCGATGAACCAGTCGCATCGGTGCGGGCGCTGAAGGACGGAGACAAGATCCGCTTGGGTTCGGTACGGCTCACCTTTCGCGCCACACTGGCCGGACCGTCCACACGTACTGCAGTCGTGTGAGCGCCGGCGCGACAGTTTCGCGTTCAGCTCTTTGGCTCGAACCAGCCGATGGTGCGATTGGACGGCGTAAGGTATTTCGCCGCCGCGGCCTGCACTTGCTCAACCGTCACGGCGTCCAGACGCGTGCGAAGCGAGTGGTACGCCCCCCACGACGAGATCGTCTCGAAATACCCGATCTGATGCGCGATGTCGGTGACGCTGTCGCCGTCGTAGACGAACCGCGCGCGCAGCTGCGCGTGGGCCTTCTTCAACTCTTCGGGCGTAATGCCCTGCGTGCACAGCCGATCGATCTCGCTCAGGACGACCTCTTCGACCGCGGCCAGCGTCTGGCCTTCGGCGATGCCGGCGCTGATGTTGTAGAGATAAGGATGCTGTGTCGGCATCAATTGTCCCGCGACGTTCGACGTCAGCCCCTTGTCGACCAGCGCCCGATACAGGCGCGCGCTGCGCTGCGGGCGGGCGACACCGCCCCCCGACCAGATGTTGAGTCCGGCCGCGCCGTTCAAAACGGCGTCGGCGACGAGCAGCGGGAAGAACGAGTCGTGCTCGAACGCCGGCGCATGGAATGACACCTTCCAGTACGCGGTCGTGCCCGGCTTGCGGAGCACGATCCGCCGCTCGGCCTGTTGATCGGGCTCGACCTGCTTGACGCGAGCCGGAGCCGCGCCCGGAGGAATCGCGCCGAAGTGTTTTTCAACATTCTTCAGCGCCGTATCGGTGTCGACGTCGCCGACAATCACCAGCGTCGCGTTCGACGGAACGTAATGACGGCGATAGTGTCCGTAGAGATCGTCGCGCGTCATCGTCTGCAGATCCGACAGCCAGCCGATCGTCGGGTGGTGATACGGATGCACCTTGAACGCGGCGGCGGTCACCTCATGATCGAGCAGCAGCTCGGGATCGTTCTCGCCGCCCTGCAGCTCGGAGATGATTACCGTGCGCTCGGATTCGCAATCCGCCGGATCGTACAGACACCCGTCCATGCGCTCGGCTTCGATGAACAACATGCGATCGAGCGCGTCCTTCGACGCCGTCTCGAGGTAAGTCGTCTGATCGATCCAGGTGTAGCCGTTCCAGCTGCCGCCGAACTTTTCGATGATGCCCTTCACCTGGTCGCGAGGGATGTTCCTGGTGCCCTTGAAGTTCATGTGCTCGCACCAGTGCGAGACGCCGGTCACGCCCTGCCCCTCGTCCTTCGACCCCACCCGATACCAGCACCACACCGACGCCAGCGGCGCCGTGTGGACTTCCTGAATCAGCACCTTGAGCCCGTTGCCGAGCACCGTCTCCCGCACCATATTTCCTCACAGTACAATAGATGGACAGTCATGTCGGATTGGAAAGAGACCTGCAACCTGCCGCGTACCGCCTTCTCCATGAAGGCGAACCTGCAGACAACCGAGCCGGAAACCGTGGCCCGCTGGGACGCGATGGACCTCTATGGCAGGATTCGCGCCGCCCGCAAGGGCGCGACGAAGTACCTGCTGCACGACGGTCCGCCGTACGCCAACGGCGAGATCCACATGGGTCACGCGCTCAACAAGATTCTCAAGGACCTCGTCGTCAAGTCCCACAACATGCTCGGCTTCGACGCGCCGTACATCCCGGGCTGGGACTGCCACGGCCTGCCGATCGAATTAAAAGTCGATCGCGAGCTCGGCCCGAAGAAGAAGCAAATGAGCGTAGCGGACTTCCGCCGCGAATGCCGGGCCTACGCGGAGAAGTACGTCGACGTGCAGCGCCGCGACTTCAAGCGCCTCGGCATTCTTGGCACGTGGGATGTGCCGTACAAAACGCTGAAGTTCGAGTACCAGGCGGCGATCGTGCGCGCGCTCGGCAAGTTCGTCGAGCAGGACATGGTCTACAAGGGCAAGAAGCCCGTGCACTGGTGCACGCACTGCCGCACCGCGCTCGCCGAGGCGGAAGTCGAGTACGAGCCGCACACCTCGCCGTCGATCTACGTCGAGTTTCCGTTGAAGGAGGACAGCAAGGGCGAGCTCGCCACGCGTGTGCCCGCGCTCGCCGGCAAGAATGTGTCCGTCCTGATCTGGACGACGACGCCATGGACGATCCCGAACAACCTGGGAATCGCGTTCCATCCGACGTTCGAATACGGCGCGTTTGACATCGAGGGCACGGCCGTCATCATCGCGAAGGACCTCGCCGAAACGGTCGGCAAGAAGATCGGCAAGCGCTTCGATCGGCTGCTCGCGTCATTCGACGGCAAGACGATGGAGCGGCTGGTGTTCCGTCATCCGCTGTACGAACGCGATTCGCTCGGCGTGCTCGGCGACTACGTGACGCTCGATGCCGGCACCGGCGCCGTCCACACGGCGCCCGGCCACGGCGCCGACGACTACAAGACCGGCGTGCGTTACGGGCTCGAGATCTACGCGCCGCTCGACGCCGGCGGCCATTACAACGAATCGGTCGAGCTCTTCGCCGGCCTGAAGGTGTGGGACGCGAATCCGAAGGTTGAAGCGGCGCTCAAGGAGCGCGGCCGCCTCTGGTATCGCGAGGATTTCGAACATCAGTACCCGCACTGCTGGCGCTGCCACAACCCGGTGATCTTCATGGCGACGTCGCAGTGGTTCATCGCGATGGACGCGAAGCAGTTCCGCGAGCGCGCCCTCAAGGCGATCACCGACACGCGCTGGATCCCGTCGTGGGGCCAGGCGCGCATCGAAGGCATGATCGCCAACCGCCCCGACTGGTGCATCTCGCGCCAGCGCGCCTGGGGTGTGCCGATCCCGGCGATGGATTGCACGAAGTGCGGCACCGCGATCTTGACCAAGCCGCTCGTCGACAAGGCGGCATCGGTGTTCGACGTCTACGGCGCCGACGCCTGGTACGAGCGCCCGATCGAAGAGTTCGTGCCGGACGGCATGAAGTGCGCCGAATGCGGCGGTACCGAATTCGAGCGCGAGTTCAACATCCTCGACGTGTGGTTCGATTCCGGATCGAGCCACGAAGCGGTGCTGCCGTTCCGCGAGGATCATCACTGGCCCGCCGACATCTATCTCGAGGGCAGCGATCAACATCGCGGCTGGTTCCACAGCTCGCTGCTCGTCGGCATCGGCACGCGCGGCCGCGCGCCGTTCAACCAGGTGCTGACGCACGGCTTCGTGATGGACGAGCAGGGCCGCAAGATGTCGAAGTCGCTCGGCAACACCACCGCGCCGCAGGACGTCATCAAGCAAAGCGGCTCAGAGATCCTGCGCCTGTGGGTCACGATGGTTGATTACCGCTACGACATCAACCTCGGCAAGGAGGTGCTGGCGCGGACGGTCGAAAGCTATCGCAAGTTCCGCAACGTGATCCGCGTGCTGGTCGCCAACCTCTACGACTTCGATCCGAAGGACGATGTCGTGCCGAAGGCGAAGATGCAGGAGATCGATCGCTGGGTGCTCGCCAAGTACGCCGACGCCGCGGAGAAGATGGTCAAGGCCTACGATGACTACGACTATCCGGCGATCTTCCAGATCGTGAACCAGTTGATCACCGTCGACCTCAGCGCGTTTTACGTCGACGTGACGAAGGATCGCATGTACACCTTCGGCGCGAAGTCCGAGTCCCGCCGATCCGGCCAGACCGCGATGTTCATCGTCGTCGACGGCCTGGCCCGCCTGCTCGCGCCGGTGTTGTCGGTGACGATGGACGAGTTGTGGCGGATGTTGCCGGGCGATCGCGAGGAATCGGTGCACATGGCGCTCTTCCCGCGCGATTTCGAGCAGTGGCAGGATGCGGCGCTGCTCGAGCGATGGTCGGCGCTGGCCTCGGTGCGCGATCAGGTGAACCTGCGGCTCGAAGAGAAGCGGAAGGACAAGACGATCGCCGCGAACCTGTCGGCGCGCGTCGTCATCGGCGCAGGCGGCGAAACCGCGGCGCTGTTAAAGCAATACGAATCGTTCCTGCCGACGCTGTTTGGTGTCTCCGAGGTCGAGCTCAAGAGCGGCGTCGGCGTGACGGTCGAACGCGCCACCGGCACGAAGTGCGAGCGCTGCTGGCGCTATGTGCCCGAGGTCAGCGCCGAGCCGGATCGCACCGGCCTCTGTCCGCGCTGCGTCGAGGCGCTTGCCGAGCCGGTGAGCCTCTAGTGCTCGCGTCGCGGCGCCTCGAAGTCATCGTCGCCGTCACGGTGGTGATCCTCGATCAGATCACCAAGGCGTTGGTCCGTCCGGCACTGACGCTGCACGAGAGCATCGAGGTGATTCCCGGCTTTCTCGATCTGACGCGCGTGCACAACACCGGCGCCGCGTTCGGGATGCTGAACTCGGTGGACTTTCCGTTCAAGACGGTCGTGCTGTCGCTGGTGGCGGCGATCGCGCTGGGCGGCGTCGCGTGGTACGCTGCCACGGTGCCGCTGAGCGATCGGCTGGCGCGCGTCGGCATTGCCGGCGTGCTGGGCGGCGCGGTGGGCAACCTGATCGATCGCGCAACCAGCGGCTACGTGCTGGATTTTGTCGATGCCTACTGGAACGGCTGGCATTTCTGGGCGTTCAATGTCGCCGATGCCGCGATCACGGTGGGCGTGATCTTCATGATTCTCGATATCCTAGGGCTGGGAAGACGTCGTGCATCCAATCCTGTTTAACGCCGGTCCCGTCACCATCTATTCCTACGGCGTGCTGCTCGCCTCGGCATACCTGCTGGGCTTGTGGTTGGCCGTGAGGCGCGCCCGCGCCGCCGGCATCGACGGCAACCGGATCATGGACCTTCTGATCTGGGTGATCATCGCCGCCCTCGTCGGCGCCAAGGCGCTGCTCTTCGTCGTCGACTTCGAGCACTTCACCAGCAGCTGGCAGGAATTCACCACGCTGTTGCGATCGGGCGGCGTGTTCTACGGCGGATTGATCGCGGCGATCGTCGTCTGCATCTGGCAGCTCAGGAAGCATCGGCTGCCACTGTGGTCATCGGGCGATCTGTTCGCTCCCGGCATCGCGCTCGGCTACATGGTCGGCCGTCTTGGATGCTTAATGGCCGGCTGCTGCTACGGCAAGCCGACGACCGTCGCGTGGGCCGTGACCTTCACCGATCCGGCCGCGAACTTCAACGTCGGCACGCCGCTGAACGTCGCGCTGCATCCGACGCAGCTCTACGAATCCGCCGCGGGCCTCGTCATCCTGGTGGCGCTGCTGCTGCTCGAAAAGCGTCCGGGCCATTTCGCCGGCCGCACCTTCTGGAGCTTTGCGTTCCTCTACGCGGTGTTGCGCTTCATCATCGAGTTCTATCGCGGCGACGATCGCGGCCTGGTCTTCAACGCGATCTCGACGTCGCAGTTCATCTCGATCGTGCTCGCGCCGCTCAGCCTGTTCATGTTGTGGTACCTGAGCCGCCCGACGGCGGCGCAGGCCGAGCCGGCTGATCCCGCACGCGGTCCCCGCAAGCCGCGCTTCGTGTGAACCATATCGAATTCACCGCGGAGAGCGATCACGCCGGTGAGCGGCTCGATCGCTTTCTGACCGCGCAGATCCCCGACTTTTCCCGCTCGCAGATTCAGCGGCTGATCGAAAACGGCCACGTCACGCATTCGCGGCACAAGAAGGTCAAGCCCAACTGCGACATTCGCGAAGGCGACGTGATCGGCGTCGAGCTGCCGGAGGCGCAGCCGTCGACCGCGCAAGCGGAGGACCTGCCGCTCGAGATCCTCTTCAACGACGCGGACGTCGTCGTCGTCAACAAGCCCGCCGGCATGGTCGTGCACCCGGCCGCCGGCAATCCCAGCGGCACGCTCGTCAACGCCCTGCTCCATCACGTCAAGGATCTCAGCGGCATCGGCGGCGAAGTGCGGCCCGGCATCGTCCATCGTCTCGACAAGGGCACGTCGGGCGTGATGGTGATCGCCAAGAACGACGACGCGCACAAGGAGCTCGCGCGCCAGTTTCACGATCGCGAAGTCGAGAAGGAATACGTGGCGCTGACGTGGGGCCTGGTGCAGCAGCGCAAGCGCATCAACGCCGCGATCGGCCGCGATCCGAAGAACCGCGTGAAGATGTCGACGCGTGCCGGGCGCGCCCGCCACGCCGTGACGCGCGTGACGTGGTCGCGCGATCTGAAAGGCGTGACCCTCGTGCGAGTCGCGATCGCCACCGGACGCACGCACCAGATCCGCGTGCATCTCAGTGCGATCGGTCATCCGATTGTCGGCGACGCCCTCTACGGCGGCGTCCATCGCCGCGTGCCGCACCCGCTGCGCGCCGTCACCAAGCTGACGCGCCCGTTCCTGCACGCCGAGCGATTGGTGTTCACGCACCC
>Ga0137455_1000172_pt1 | contig 15829 bp, 18 predicted proteins | sample EasRivERMGT600_2_FD_102334 | JGI IMG/M metagenome (GOLD analysis project Ga0137455, IMG submission 102334) | Soil microbial communities from meander-bound floodplain in the East River, Colorado, USA - East River MetaG ERMGT600_2 | ecosystem: Environmental > Terrestrial > Soil > Floodplain ... | reverse complement strand
CTGCAAGGGCGACCGCTCGAAGATCACGTGGACCCAGGTCGAAACCGGATCGGCGATCACCTGGAAGTATCCGAGCTGCATCCTGCAGGGCGACGATTCGATCGGCGAGTTCTATTCGGTCGCCGTGACCAACAATTTCCAGCAGGCCGACACCGGCACGAAGATGATCCACCTCGGGAAGAACACGCGCAGCACCATCGTGTCGAAGGGGATCTCGGCCGGCAAGGGGCAGAACACCTATCGCGGCGCGGTCAAGATCGGCAAGAACGCGGCGAACGCCCGCAACTACTCGCAGTGCGATTCGCTGCTGATCGGCGATCGCTGCGGCGCGCACACATTCCCGTATCTCGAGATCAAGAACTCGACCGCCAAGGTCGAGCACGAAGCCTCGACGTCGAAGATCGGCGAGGACCAGCTGTTCTATTGCGAGTCGCGCGGCATCGCCAAGGAAGACGCCATCAACATGATCGTCAGCGGCTTCTGCAAGGAAGTCTTCCGCGAGCTGCCGATGGAATTCGCCGTCGAAGCGCAAAAGCTGTTGGGCATTTCACTGGAAGGATCGGTCGGTTAGGACATGCTGCAGGTCACGAATCTGAAAGTCCGCGTCGAGGATCGCGAGATCCTCAAGGGCATCAATCTCACCGTCAACAAGGGCGAAGTGCACGCCATCATGGGTCCGAACGGGTCCGGCAAGAGCACGTTCGCCCGGGCGTTGTCGGGGCATCCCGGGTACGAAGTCACCGACGGCCAGGTGCTCTACAACGGCCAGGACCTGCTCGACATGGATCCCGACGAGCGGGCCCGCGCCGGCGTGTTCATGGCGTTCCAGTACCCGGTCGAGATTCCGGGCGTGAACAACGCCTACTTCCTGAAGGCGGCGCTCAACGCGAAGCGCAAGCACGATGGCGTCGACGAGCTCGACGCGATGGACTTCATGAAACTCGTGAAGGAAAAGCTCAAGCTTCTGCACGTCGACGATTCGCTGTTGCAGCGTTCGGTGAATGAAGGCTTCTCGGGCGGTGAGAAGAAGCGCAACGAGATTTTCCACATGGCGGTGCTCGAGCCAACGCTCTCGCTTTTGGATGAGACCGACTCGGGCCTCGACATCGACGCGCTGAAGGTCGTGTCCGAGGGCGTCAACGCGATGCGCAGCCCGGAGCGCGCGTTCATCGTCGTCACCCACTACCAGCGGCTGCTCAATTACATCGTGCCGGACTTCGTGCACGTGTTGAGCGAAGGCCGCATCGTCCGTTCGGGCGGCCGTGAGCTGGCGCTCGAGCTCGAAGAAAAAGGCTATGCGGGGCAGACCGCCGCGGGAGCGAGGCAGTGATGGAGACGCTCGTGCAGGCTCCCGCGTGGGTCAGGGAACGCCGCGAGCAGGCGTCCCGCCGTTTCGCGGAGGTCGGGTTCCCGAACACGCGGCAGGAAGACTGGCGATTCACCAACGTGGCGCCGATCGCGGACGCCAAGTTCGCGCTCGCGAATGGCGCGTTCGCCCAGGCCGCGTCGTTGATCGCGGGCGTCAAGGTGCCCGGCGCGCTGACGCTGGCGATCGTCAATGGTCGGTTCGCCGCGGGCCTGTCCGATCTCAGCGCGATGCCCAAGGGCGTGCGCATTGCCGGCCTTCGTGACGGCGCTCGCGACGGCACCGACGGCCTCGAGCAGCACCTCGCGAAGGTCTTCAGCATCGACACGCATCCGTTTGCGGCGCTCAACACCTCGCATCTCGACGACGGCGTGGCGGTCTTCGTCACCAGCGGCGCTGCGATCGAGACGCCGATTCACATCGTCACTGTCACGGGCGGCGACGGCAAGCCGGTCACCGCGCATCCGCGCGTGCTCGTGGTCGCCGGCGCCAACAGCCAGGTTCGGATCGCGCAGACATTCATCGGCGCGGCGGATTCGGTTTACTTCAACAACGCGGTTGCGGAAGTGGTGGTCGGCGAAGGCGCGATCGTGGAGTTCTACACCGATCAGCGCGAGTCATTGCAGGCGTATCACATCGCCAACATCCAGGCGCACGTTGGCGCGAAGGGCGTGTTTGCATCGCACGCGTTCTCAACGGGGGCGAAGATCCAGCGGCACGACATCGGCATCGGCCTCAAGGGCGAAGGCGCCGACTGCACCATGAACGGCGTCTACCTGGCCGACCGCGAGCGCCTGCTCGACACGCACACGTCGCTCGATCACGCGATGCCGCACTGCACCAGCCACGAGATCTACAAGGGCATCCTGGCCGGCAAGGCGAAGGCGGTGTTCAACGGCCGCATCATCGTGCGCATCGACGCGCAGAAGACCGACGCCAAGCAGACCAACCGCGCGCTGTTGCTTTCGGATGAAGCGACGATCAACTCGAACCCGCAGCTCGAGATCTTCGCGGACGACGTGAAGTGCACGCACGGCGCGGCGGTGGGACAGCTCGACGAAGAGGCGATGTTCTACCTGCAGGCCCGCGGGCTGACGCGGGTCGAAGCGCGCGACATGCTGCTGCACGCGTTCGCCGGCGAAGTGCTCGAAGGGTTGAAGATTCCGGCATTGCGCGAGCAGATCGAGAAGACGTTTTTCACGGCGCTCGCGCAGGATGTGGCGGTATCGGCGTGACACCATCAGCAATCGGCGATCGGCGTTCGGCTCTCAGCTTTGACGTCGCGAAGATTCGCGCCGACTTCCCGATCCTGTCGGAGCTCGTGCACGGCAAGCCGCTTGTCTATCTCGACAGCGCGAACACCAGCCAGAAGCCGCTCTCGGTGATCAAGGCGACCGACGATTACTATCGGCACGCCAACGCGAACATCCATCGCGCCACGCACCTGTTGAGCGAACGCGCAACGGCGCTGTACGAGGGCGCGCGAGGGAAAGCGGCGAAGTTCCTCAACGCCGGCGACGCCCACACCATCATCCTGACCAAGGGCACGACCGACGGCATCAACCTGGTCGCGCAGAGTTACGGGCGGCCGCTGCTGAAGCCCGGCGATGAGATCGTCCTGTCGTGGCTCGAGCATCACTCGAACATCGTGCCGTGGCAGCTGGTCGCCGAGCAGACCGGCGCGACGATCAGGGTGGTGTCGATCAACGACGCCGGCGAGCTCGATCTCGAGGAATACGCGCGGCTGCTGTCATCGCGCACGAAGATCGTCGCCGTCGGCCACGTCTCGAACGCGCTCGGCACGATCAATCCGATCAAGTCGATGATCGCCCAGGCGCACGCCGCCGGCGCCGTCGTGCTCGTCGACGGCGCGCAGGCCGCGCCGCACCTCGTGATCGACGTGCAGGACCTCGATTGTGACTTCTACGTGCTGTCGAGCCACAAGATGTTCGGCCCGACCGGCACCGGCGTCCTGTATGGGCGCAGGACGCTGCTCGAGGCGATGCCGCCGTATCAGGGCGGCGGCGACATGATCTCGTCGGTCACCTTCGAGAAGACGCTCTACAACCAGGTGCCCTACAAGTTCGAAGCGGGCACGCCGAACATCGCCGGCGTCGCCGGCTTCGGCGCGGCGATCGATTACCTGACGTCGATCGATCGCGAAGCCGCGCTCGCGCACGAGGACGCGGTCCTCGACTACGCGACCGCGCGGGTTCGCGAGATTCCCGGCGCGCGGATCATCGGCGAAGCGCGCCACAAGACCGGCGTGCTGTCGTTCCTGATCGAAGGCGCGCATCCGCACGATGCCGGCACGATCCTCGATCAGCAGGGCATCGCCGTGCGCACCGGCCAGCACTGCGCGCAGCCGGTGATGGACAAGTTCTGCATCCCGGCCACGATTCGCGCGTCGCTCGCGATCTACAACACGCGCGAAGATATCGATGCGTTGATCAAGGGATTGCACAAAGTGCGCGAGGTCTTCGCGTGAGCGAGCTAACCGATCTCTATCAAGAGGTCATTCTCGATCACAACCGCCGGCCGCATAACTTCCGCGCCATCGACGCGGCGTCGGCGAAGCAGGAAGGCTACAACCCGCTCTGCGGCGATCGGCTGACGCTGTATCTCACGCTCGACGGCGAGGTGATCAAGGACGCGGCGTTCCAGGGCAGCGGCTGCGCGATCTCGAAGGCGTCGGCGTCGCTGATGACCGACGCGGTGAAGGGCAAGACCGTCGCCGAGGCGCGGGAGTTGTTCGAACAATTCCACTCGATGATCACGTCGGACCCCGGCACGCCGCCGGCCGATCTCGGCAAGCTGTCGGTGTTCGCCGGCGTGCGCGAGTATCCGACGCGCATCAAGTGCGCGAGCCTCGCCTGGCACACGATGAAAGCGGCCGTGGCGCACGAAACCGACGCGCCGGTATCCACCGAATGACATATCTCCCAACGATGACCACCGGCGGGCTGCCGGAAGACAGCGCCGCTCACGAAGTGAGCCAGTCGACCGCCGACATCACGCCCGATCCGGCGAAGATGGAGGCGATCGCGCCGAAGATTATCGAGGCGCTGAAGACGGTCTACGACCCCGAGATTCCGGTGAACATTTTCGAGATGGGCCTGATCTACGACGTGCTCATCGATGTCAACGGCCAGGTCGGCGTGAAGATGACGCTGACCGCGCCGGCGTGCCCGGCCGCGCAGTCGCTCCCCATCGAGGTGCGCGACAAAGCGCGCAGCGTCGAGGGCGTCACCGACGCGAAGGTCGAGGTCGTGTGGGATCCGCCCTGGACGAAGGACCGCATGTCGGATGCCGCGAAACTTCAGCTCGGCATGCTCTAGCAGCCACATTCTTTTCACAACTCAGCCCAGTCATCAGGTACGGCGTTTGCTGCCGAGGTGGGCCGGGACATGTGTTGTCCCCGGCGGCGGACACAACCGCTGTCAACGACACGAGGCGCGTCGTCTCGTCTCACTTTTTTCGGAGCTGTCATGAAATTTCTCCCACAGTCATTGATCATCGCGGCGTTCCTGGCCGGTGTGACATCCACTCCTGCCGCGGCCCAGGCGACCGAAGAGCGCGTCACTCTCACTTTCACTCCGGCGCTGGCAACAGTCGGCGGCGACAGCGAGCTTGCGCTCTCGGGCTCAGCGGGCTACCGGTTTACGGAGCACCTGTCGTTCGAAGGGGACTTCACGTGGATTGATGGCGCGGCCGGTGGCGGCCGCGATCGCGTGTTCGCGCTGGGCGATGCGCAGCTCACCATGCGCGGAGTGAACGACATACTGTCGCGCACGACGGCCCGGTTCGGCGCGATCAACACACGCAACCTTCCGAACATCCCAGCATTCCCAACATTCCCATCCCGATCGAGGGCTTCAGCGCCTCGAGCAATGGAACGACCTTAATCGGCACGCTCGGCGTGCGCTACGAACCGACCGTCCAGACCGCGCGCTTCAGGCCGTATGTTTCCGGCGGCCTCGGTGTCAGCCACACCGAACAGGAGTTTTTGGTTTCCATCGGGACGGCGGAGCGTACCGTCGACGAATCGATCTCGCACTCTGGATTCGCGTTCAGCGCCGGGGGCGGGGCCAAGGTTCGCTTGTTCAGCTCGCTCTGGGCGGGGGCGGACGCGAAGTACTTCAGGCTCTCCCGGGATCGGAACATTATCAGGTTCGGTGGCGGTATCAGCTTTCGGTTCTAAGACTTCGGGACGTCCTTCGGCGTCATAATGCCCATATGAGGGCCCTCACGGCGTGCCTGGTGCTGCTCGTGGGCCTGGCACTGCCCGCGTTTGCGCAGGATCCGCAGCCCGCGACTGCGCCCGATCCCGAGATCGATGCGACCAAGCTCGGCGTTGATCTCGCCCGCATTCAAAAGGGCCTGCGCCTCGCCGAGACGAAAGAGAAACTGACGACCGATGGCCTGCGCCTGAGTTTCTCGGTCCAGGTGTATGGACAGGCGCCGAAGATCGACGTGCTCCAGGGCATCGACCTGTTCAACGGCGGCGTGCCCGGCAGCGCGCCCAGCCATAACCAGATGATCGAGTTCTGGACCCCGCCGATCTATCGCACGCCGGGACTGCCGATCTCGGCCCTCGCCTACTGGGCGGCGCAGCAATTCTGGGAGAAGGGCAAGAAGTCGCGGTGCGAAGAGGAAATCGCGAACTACCGCGCCCTGGTCATGCAGGGCGTCAACATCGCCGCCCCCCGCTGCTCGCAGTAGCCTGTATCCAGTAGCCAGTAGCCAGACAACACCGGTTGGGACTAGGATTAGCGCCCCTATGATCCCAGTCGCCATCACGGTCAACGGCAAGGTGCGCAAGGCGCACGTCGAGCCGCGCACACTGCTCGTGCATTTCCTTCGCGAGCATCTGAATCTCACCGGCACACACGTCGGCTGTGACACGAGCCAATGCGGCGCGTGCACGGTGCTCGTCGACGGCAAGAGCGCCAAGTCGTGCACGATCTTCGCAGTGCAGGCCGACGGCTCGTCGGTGACAACGATCGAAGGCCTCGCCCCGGAAGGCAAGTTGCACCCGGTGCAACAGGGCTTCTGGGAAGAGCACGGCCTCCAGTGCGGCTACTGCACGCCGGGCATGATCATGTCCGCCGTCAACTTGCTGCAGGACAATCCGTCGCCGAACGAGAAACAGATTCGCGACGGCATTTCCGGCAACTTCTGCCGCTGCACCGGCTATCAACACATCGTCAACGCCATTCAGCACGCGGCGAAGCACGGCGGCGGAAAGGCGGTGAGGTAGCCATGGCGACCGCGACTCCCGTTCTCCCCAAGCTGATCGGCGAGCGCATCAAGCGCCGCGAGGATCCGCGGCTGATCCAGGGCCTCGGCACCTACGTCGATGACATCAAGGTGACGGGGATGCTTCACCTTGCGTTCAAGCGCTGCGACATCGCGCACGGCAAGATCACGAAGATCGACACCAGCGCCGCCGAGAAGATGGACGGCGTCGAAGCCATCTATACCGGCGCCGACATCGCGAAGGTGCTCGCGCCGATGCCGATCGGCACGCCGTTCCCGTCGCCGCCGCATCACGCGGTTGCCGTCGACGTGGTGCGATACGCGGGCGAGCCGGTGGCCGTCGTGGTCGCGTCCGATCGCTACCTCGCGCGCGATGCGGCCGACGCGATCGTCGTCTCGTACGACCCGCTGCCCGTCGTTGTCGATCCGGAAAAGGCGATGGAAGGGAAGCCCGGCGTCATCCACAAGGATTTCCCGAACAACCTCGCGGTCGCGCTCGTGCCGAGCGGCACCGGCGTCGCGCCCGACTTCTCGAAGATCGACAACACCGCCGTCGACAAGGCGTTCGCGGACGCGGAAGTCGTGATCAGCCAGCGCATGGTGAACCATCGCCTGGTGCCGAACGCGATGGAGCCGCGCGGCGTGCTCGCGCACTGGGAACCGGGCAAGGAGACGATGACCATCTGGTCGTCGACGCAGAACCCGCACATCCTCAAGACGATGATCGCGGCGATGAACGGCCTCGGCCAGCACCAGGTCCGCGCCATCGCGCCGGAAGTGGGCGGCGGATTCGGCGCCAAGATCAACATCTACGCCGAGGAATACGTCTGCTCGGTGATCTCGAAGAAGCTCGGCATGCCGATCAAGTGGATCGAAGATCGATCCGAGGCGTTCGTCGCGACCACGCACGGGCGCGACATCATCGGCTACGTCGACATCGCCGCCCGCAAGGATGGCAAGGTGCTCGGCCTCAAGATGCGGTTGATCGCGGACATCGGCGCCTACAACATGCTGCTCACCGCGGCGATCCCGACGTTGACGATGTTGATGGCGAACGGCACCTACGACATCCCGGCGATTCGCACGACGCTCACGGAAGTCTTCACGAACAAGACGCCGACCGATGCGTATCGCGGCGCCGGCCGTCCCGAGGCGACCTACTTTGTCGAGCGCGCGATGGACATGCTGGCGCGCGAGCTCAAGATGGATCCCGCGGAGCTGCGGCGGCGGAATTTCATCAAGTCAAATCAGTTCCCCTACCAGACGCAAATGGGCGCGGTGTACGACTCGGGTGACTACGAGAAGACGCTCGACGTCGCGCTGAAGGCCGCGAACTGGACCGGCCTCATCGCCGAGCGCGACAAGGCGCGCAAGGAAGGGCGCCTGGTCGGCCTCGGCCTCGCGTTTTATGTCGAGGTCTGCGGCCTCGGTCCGTCATCGTCCCTGCCCACCGGCGGATGGGAACACGGCCAGGTCACGATCGAACGCGACGGGCGCATCACCGCGACGACCGGCGCGTCACCGCACGGTCAAGGCAACGAGACGACGTTCGCGCAGATGCTCGCGGATCAATTCAGCGTGCCGTTCGAACACGTGACGATCCTTCACGGCGATACCGGGATCGTGAAACAGGGCATCGGCACGTTCGGCAGCCGATCGCAGGCCGTGGCCGGCACCGCGCTGCATCTCGCCGGCGTCAAGGTCAAGAAGAAGATGGCGCAGTTCGCCGCGGCGATGCTCGAAGCGAGCGAAGACGACATTGTCTTCGAGGACGGCATGGTCGGCGTCAAGGGCGCGCCGGCAAAGTCGAAACCGTTCGCGGCGATCGCCGGATACGCTTACGTGCCCGTGCCGCTGCCGCAGGGCATGGAGCCGGGCCTCAGCGACGAAGCGTTCTTCGAGCCGGCCAACAACACCTATCCGTTCGGCTGCCACATCTCGATGCTCGAGATCGATCGCGAGACGGGTGAGCCGACGCTGCTGAAGCTCATCGCCGTCGATGATGCCGGCAACCTGATCAACCCGCTGATCGTGGAAGGGCAGATCCACGGCGGCCTCGCGCAGGGCATCGGCCAGGCGATGATCGAAGAGGCGGTCTACAACGACGAGGGTCAGCTGATGACCGGATCGTTCATGGACTACGCGATGCCGCGGGCCAGCGACTTCCCGCGCTTCGAGCTGTCGGCGACCGTGACACCGACGCCGTGCAATCCGTTTGGCGCCAAGGGTGTCGGCGAAGCCGGCACGCTCGGCTCGACGCCATGCATCGTGTCGGCGGCGGTGGACGCGCTGAGCCCGCTCGGCGTGAAGCACATCGACATGATGCTGCGGCCCGAGAAACTGTGGCGCATCATTCAGGGAGGACGCGCATGATTCCGGTTGCTTTCGACTACGAACGCGCGACCTCGATCGACGACGCGATCGCGAAGCTCGGCGCATCGAACGGCGGGAAACTGATCGCCGGCGGGCACAGTCTCGTGCCGTTGATGAAGCTGCGCCTGAGCGAGCCGGGCAAGCTGGTCGACATCTCGAGGATTCCCGGCCTGTCCGGCATCAAGGACGCCGGCGGTCGCATCGAGATTGGCGCAACGACGACGCATACCGAGATCGCGTCTTCAAAGCTGTTGCGCGACAAGTGCCCGATGATCGCGGAAGCGGCCGCGGAGATCGGCGACGCGCAGGTCAGGAATCGCGGCACGATCGGCGGCAGCATCGCGCACGCCGATCCCGCCGCGGATTTTCCGGCAGTGGTGCTCGCGCTCGATGCCGACATTCAGCTGAAGGGCAAGGGTGGCGCGCGATCGGTAAAAGCGTCCGCGTTCTTCCGCGGCTTCTACGATGTGGATCTGCAGCCCGGCGAGATCATCGTCTCGATCCATTTCACGCCGGTGAAGTCGGCGTCCTACGCGAAGCTGCATCAGCGCGCGTCACACTATGCCGTGGTCGGCGTGGCGGCGGCGCTCGACGTGAAAGGCGGCGTCATTCAATCGGCCCGCATCGGCCTCACGGGCGCGACGACGCACGCGATGCGATTGGCGAGCGTCGAGAAGGCGCTGGCCGGCAAGAAGGCGGATGGCATCGCGGCCGCGGCGGCATCGGCTGCCGGCGACGTCGCCGACCTGAACGCGGATCTGCACGCGAGCGCGGATTATCGAAAGGCGATGATTCCAGTGTTCGTGCGGCGCGCGGTGGAAAGGGCACTGGCGCGCGCGTAGGGCTTGCGGGCTACGGGCTTACGGGCTACGGGCTTAGTTTTGATTGCATGCAGGCGAAGAAACGATCCTGCATCATCTTCGCCGCGCTGCCGATCAACCGCTGACCGAGGCGCGCGATCGTGCCGCCGGTTTGCGCCGTGCCGGTGACCTCAACAATTGTGTTGGCGCCACCGCTCTCAGACACAATTCCACGGAGAGCGATCTTTGCCTGGCCCTTCACGAATCCCGGCCGCCCCTGTCCTTCAACCGACAACGTGTACGACGAAGGCTCCACCTTGTCGGAGATGATGACCGTGCCTTCGTACTTCCCGGTGATGGCCGCCATGCCGATGGTGATGGCCGCTTTATAGCGGTCCGCGCCGTCGGGCTCGAGGCGCTCACAGCCCGGGATGCATGATGCGATCGCGGCCGGGTCGAGCATCATCGCCCAGACTTTTTCCGGAGGCGCGTTGAACGTGTAGGTGCCGGTGATGTCCATGGTCGCGCAGCGCGCCCAAGTGTAGCGCGAGATCGCGGACGTCCCGCAGGGTACGCACGGGCAGGAAATCGTCGACGAAGGGCAAGGCCGCTTGGAGCCCGCGCGTCAACGGCGCGTAATCGACGGTGCCAATCAGCGGGTTGAGCCAGACGAGCCGGTGGCAGCTGCGGTGCAGCCGCGCGATCTCTTCGCGGAGGAGCTGGGGGTCGCCGCGATCCCAGCCGTCGGAAATCAGGATGACGACCGAGCTGCCATGCAGCGTGCGGCGCCGCCAGCGCTGATGGAAGCTGCGCAGCGCCTCGCCGATGCGCGTGCCACCCGACCAGTCCTTGACCGCCCGCGACACCGCGGCCATCGCCGCATCAGGCTTGGGCGCGCGCAATTCCATGGTGATGCGGGTCAACCGCGTCGCGAAGAGGAACGCCTCGACATCGCGGGTGCCGCGCGACAGCGTGTGCGCGAACAGCAGCAGCGTCCGCGTGTAATGCTCCATCGAGCCGCTGACGTCGCAAAGCAGCACGATCGGCCGGGGACGGGTCCGCCGCCGCCGCCTCGGCAGCTCGGTGATCTCTCCCCCAGTGCGAAGACTGCGCGACAGCGCGCGACGGAGATCGATGCGACTGCCTCGTCCCGGGCCCCACCGTCGCGTGCGACGCGGTTCGAGGTTCCACGTCAGCCGCTCCAATCCGGATCTGACCATGGCGAGCTCTTCCGCGGTCAGCTCGGCAAAATCCTTGGTGGCAATCCTGTCGAGATCGCTCCACGTGCGAAGGACCAGGGCCTCATCCACGAGCTCGACTTCTTGCCCATGATCATCGTCTCGAGCTGGCGGCACCCGGAAGTCCTCGAAGACCTGCTCGAAGGCGGGAATGTCCTCGTGCCGTTGAATGAGCGTGGCGCGGCACGCCGCTCGCACGTCTTCCTTCGACGAAAGGTCGACGTGTTGCAATGCCTCGGTGAGCGTGATGATGCGATCGGTGCCGATCGGCAGACCCATTCGCCGAAGCGAACGGGCCAGCGCGATCAGGTTGTCGACGAAGTACGACACGTTACACGCGCGCGATCAGCTCGGCGAGGACTCCGCCGCGAATCGCTTCGATGTCTTCCTTCGCCTTGAGCAGCACGCCGAGCGTTTCCTCTGCGGAGGCGGCGTCGAGCGACACGCGATCGAGCGCCGTCAGCGCCGCGGCCCAGTCGATCGTCTCCGACACGCCCGGCACTTTGTAGAGCTCGCGCTGGCGCAACTGCTGGACGACCGTCGTGACCTGCGCGGCGAGCTTCTGCGATGCGTTCGGGACGCGCTCCCTGACGATCGCCAGCTCCTTCTCGAAGGACGGGTAGTCGATCCATTGATACAGACAACGGCGCTTGAGCGCGTCGTGCACCTCGCGCGTGCGGTTCGAGGTGAGGATGACGAGCGGCGCGTGGGTCGCGCGGATCGTGCCGAGCTCGGGAATGGTGATCTGGAATTCGGAGAGCAGCTCGAGCAGGTAGCCTTCGAATTCCTCATCGGCGCGATCGATCTCGTCGATCAACAGCACCGCCGGCCTGGCGCGTTTCGGATCGATGGCCTGCAGCAAGGGCCGCTTGATCAGGAAGGTGTCGCTATACAGCTCCTGCCGCGCTGTCGCGCGATCGACGCCGCCGGCGGCATCGAGGATGCGCAGCTCGAGGATCTGGCGGGCGTAGTCCCACTCGTAGACCGCGTGCGTGACGTCGAGGCCTTCGTAGCACTGCAGGCGGATCAGGTCGGTGTCGAGGGCGGCGGCGATTGCGGCGGCCAGCGACGTCTTGCCGACGCCGGCCTCGCCCTCGAGGAACAGCGGGCGCTGCAGCTTCAAGGCGAGGAACAGCGACACGGCGAGCGCGCGATCGGCCACGTAGTGGTGCTGCGCGAGGCGCTGCTGCAGATCCGATGCGGAAGTCATGCTGTCGCCGAGTGTACAGGGGGTCGGGACCATTTTCCATTAGCTGGAATGCTGCTTGCGTTCTTCTCTGAGAACCCCAGGAGGAGAGCATGCCCAGACGGCGTCGCCGCAGCCTTCATGGCGCGGCATTCCATGTGATGAATCGCGCAGTCCGAAAGACCGTTTTGTTTCAGAATGACGGCGATTACGACGCATTCATCGTTGTCGTTCTCGAGTCGCTCAAGCTCTTCAAGATACAGATTATCGCGTTCCAATTGATGCCGAACCATTGGCACTTTGTCGTTTGTTGCGATTGGATCGAAGAAATTTCCAAATGGCTGCACTGGTTGGCTGGAACTCATGCCAATCGCTGGAACGGCGCCCACGGATGTCGAGGCTCAGGGGCGGTGTATCAAGGACGTTTCAAGGCAGTGCCGATTCAACACGGATCATCGTTGATTCGTGTTTGCCGTTACGTCGAGCGCAACGCGCTGAGGAAGGGACTCGTTGATCGCGCTGAGGATTGGGAGTGGTCGAGTCTCTTTTCTGTTCGCAATAATCGCGATCTGATCCCGGTCTCGGAGTGGCCAATTCCGCGACCTGACAACTGGCTCGAAATTGTCAATGGCGATGAGATCCCCAGCGAGCTGGATCAACTCCGCAAGTGCATTCGACGCAGTCACCCGATCGGCGATCCCGAATGGCAAGCCGCAGTCGCTCCTTTCGCTGGGCTCTCGATGCGTTCAAGAGGTCAGCGACGCGGCCGAAGCCGGTAAATGGTCCCGACCCCTTGAACCGGTTTATTCTGTGGGAGCCGATGGCCGCCGACCTCCTCCTCTGCGCCGCGACGGGTTTCGAGTGCGCACTTCTGCGCGAGAAGCTTGGCGGCGATCCGCGGATTCAGATCCTCCGCACCGGCATCGGGCCCGTCAACGCGGCCCACGCCGTGACGCTCGCAATCGTTCACGACAAACCCTCCGCGATCGTGGTGGTCGGTGTCGCCGGCGCCTATCCCGGCTCGGACCTGCAGATCGGCGACGTCACCTGCGCCCAGAGCGAGTGCTATGGCGACCTCGGCGCCGCGAGCCCTGGCGGCTTTCTCGACATGAAGGCGATCGGGTGCCCGATCATCGACGGGCCTCAACCGATCTACAACGAGCTGCCGATGCAGGTGTTTCCGCTCGCGAAGTGCGTCCGTTTCGTCACGGTGAGCACGTGTACGGGCACCGACGCGATGGCGCGAGCGATCGAGGCGCGGACCGGCGGCGCGGTGGAGAACATGGAAGGTGCGGCGGTCGCGCACGTCGCGCATCTTCATGGCGTGCCCGTCGGCGAGGTCCGCGGCATCAGCAACATCGTCACGAACCGCGATACCAGCCAGTGGAAGTTGAAGAACGCCGCCGACCTGGCCCAGGAGGCGCTGCTCGCGTGGATCGCGCGCCGTTGAACTTCGCGTTTTCGCCGTGCCCGAACGACACGTTCGCGTTTCACGCAATCGTGCACGGCCTCGTTCCTGGCGTTTCGGTCACGCCGCACCTCGACGACATCGAAGCGCTCAACATTCGCGCTGCGGGTCAGGACGCTGAAGTCACCAAGCTGTCAATCAACGCCTACGGGCATGGCCTGCGCGATCGCTACGTGTTGTTGCGATCGGGTGGCGCGGCCGGTTTCGGTGTCGGTCCCATCATCGTTTCGACGTCAAAGCGCAACGTCGGTGGACGCATCGCGATTCCCGGTGAGCGGACGACGGCGGCGCTATTGCTGCGACAACTGGGACGCTTCGACACGGTCGTGATGCGTTTCGATCAGATCGAGGATGCCGTGCTTCGCGGCGACGTCGATTGCGGCGTGCTGATTCACGAAGGGCGATTCACGTATCAGGCCAAGGGCCTGACGCTGCTCGTGGATCTCGGTGAAGTCTGGGAACAGCGCATGCACTGCCCACTGCCGCTCGCGGCGATCGCCATTCGACGCGATCTCGCGCCGACGCTTGCCCCCGCGATCGATCGCGCGCTCCGCGCCAGCGTCGAGTATGCCTTCGCGCATCCCGAGGCGAGTCGCGACTACGTTGCCCGGCACGCGCAGGAAATGGATCCCGACGTCACGCGGCGCCACATTCAGTTGTATGTCAACGATTACACGGTCGCGCTCGACGAGGCGGCCGTGATCAGGATGCTCGAGTGGGGCGAGCGGGAAGGTGTGTTCCCGCCCGCCGACAAGAGCTTGCCGACCTTCGTCTAACCCTTCGACTCGCTTCGCTCGCTCAGGACCGGCTACGGCTTCGCGGTTGTTACTGCCGGCGCGGCCGGAGCAGCCGGAGCAGCCGGGACCTTGCCCCCGGCCTGGACGATCTGCTTCGCGAGCACGTTGGTGACGGTGGCGTCGTTGCGCAGCGCGGAGAGATAGGCCGCGCGCAACAGCTGCTCCTTCCGATTCTTCAGCGTCGAGCTGATCGTGTCCTTCACTTCCGGCATGCTCAGATCTTTCTGGCCCTTCTTGTCCTTGGCGACGATCAGCACGATGGTGTGGGCGCCGCCCTGGCTGACCAGCTGCACGGTGCCGGGATTGGACTTGAGCACCGCATCGCGCAGTGGCGGCGGCGCCTGCGCGAGCGCCGACATCGGCACGAAGCCGAGATCGCCGCCACGCTGCGCCGACTCTGGATCCTCGGAGAAGTCCGCGGCGAGGTCGCCGAACGCAATGCCTGCCTTCAGGCGCTGCATCAGCATCTGCGCCTTGGCCGTCGCCTCTTGCGGCGAACCCGCATCGTCACCGGTGCGATTGGCGCGCTGCTGCTCGCGGACCGGCGTGATCACGATCTGCGCGATGCGCACCGAATCCTCGTTGCGGTTGAACTGCGCCTTGTTGGCGTCGAAGAATGCCTTGACGTCGGCGTCGCTGGGCGTCGCCTTCTCGCCGACTTCCTTGTCGACGACCTTCTGCGCCAGGAGACTGCGGCGCAGATCTTCGCGCATGTCGGCGGCGGTGAGGTTGCGCTTCTTCAGCTCTTCCTCGAAGGCGGCCGGCGGAATGTTTTTCTTCGCCTCGTTGTAGGCGTTCTCGAGCTCCGACTCGGGCAGCTCGATTTTCAGCTCCTTCGCCTTGGCGAGGAGGATGTCCTGGACGATTAGCTCGTTGAGAAGATTGAGCTTCGCCGTGTAGGCCTCTTCCTCCGACGGTTGGACCTGCTGATTATCGGGCACCGCGCGGCGATACGCCTTCTCGACGTCATCGCGCGAAATCTCGTGGCCATTGACGACCGCCCACGCGGTGGCCGACGGCGCGGGGGGCGCGGCGCCCGGGCCCGTGGCGGGACGGCACGCGGCAACGAGGACGATCAAGGCAAGGGTAAACGCGAGTCTGCTCATCTCTCCATTCTATGATTTCTTGCCCGCCTCCGGCGGGCGAGACGGCTCTGGCGATGCTGGCTGTGTGTCCTTCACGCCGTCTTGGAATCTTCGGATGATGTCGTGCAACTGGGTCACGCCCTCGGTCAATGCCGCCGGTCCCGGCTGCAGGATGTAGGTGGATTTCACTTCGTAGATGTGGCCGTTCCTGACGGCCGGCACGTCCTGCCATCCCGGCCTCGACGCGATCCGTTCCT
>Ga0137455_1000171_pt1 | contig 15834 bp, 11 predicted proteins | sample EasRivERMGT600_2_FD_102334 | JGI IMG/M metagenome (GOLD analysis project Ga0137455, IMG submission 102334) | Soil microbial communities from meander-bound floodplain in the East River, Colorado, USA - East River MetaG ERMGT600_2 | ecosystem: Environmental > Terrestrial > Soil > Floodplain ... | reverse complement strand
TCGGCCGTGCCCGAGACCACGCGCGTCGACGGTCAGGTCATCAGCTGGGGCGAGAACATCGTCTGGGGCGACAACATCGTCTGGGGCGACAGCCTGTTGATGCGGGACACCGCGTCGGTGTTCGCCGACGCCTGCGCGCTGGAGGCGTGTCAATAGCCATGGCAACGCTGCAGAATCGCGCCGAACTCAAGGAGCACGAGATGCTCGCCGATCAGACGGCGAACGAGACCGTCGCTTCCAGAGTCACGACGTCGCCTGATGCGGTGACGAGCGATTGGCAGGCCGGCTTGCCGCGGCTTGCCGGCGACGGTGTGACGCTCCGAGAAGTCCAGGTGTCGGATGCGCCGGCACTTTTTGCCATGCTCACGACCGAGGAGGTGGCGCGCTTCATTTCGCCGCCGCCGACCAGCGTCGAAGGATTCGAGCGGTTCATCGCGTGGGCGCAGCGTGAGCGTTCGGCGGGCCGCTATATCTGCTTTGCCGTCGTGCCGGCGGGGCACCACACGGCGGTCGGCATTTTCCAGGTGTGCCTCGCCGATCGTGGTTGCCTGGTGGCGGAGTGGGGCTTTGCCATCGGGTCGCCGTTCTGGGGGACAGGGCTCTTCCAGCAGGCGGCGACACCTATCCTCACCTTCACCTTCGAGGTGCTCGGCGTGCAACGGCTTGAAGCGCGCGCGGCGGTCGCCAACCGGCGCGGCAACGGAGCGCTCAGAAAGATGGGCGCCGTCCCGGAGGGTTTCTTGCGGAGCTCATTTCTTCGGGGAGAGGTGCGCATGGACCAGGCAATGTGGGCTATTCTCGCCGAGGACTGGCGGCAGTCAAAAGCCGTATGGGGAGCTCGTCCCGGCAGAGGACGCGTCCTCGCGTTCACGCGGACGCCAGTGTAGCTATTTTCGGCCGGCGGCCAACGGCCACCGGCCACGGCCGTGGGGTTGCACCTCCCCCGCAACCCGCACGGCGAAGACAATTCCCCCTCCGTCTTACCGAGACCAACTCCCGCCGCGCTTTCGTTCGGCCTCCTCCAGCCACTGCGCCATCTTCTCGTCGCTCTTGCCGTACCGCGCCCAGCCGATGGCGTTGGCGTTCCAGCGATAGTCCTCGATCGTCATGTCGATGCCGTGATCGATCAGGTATTGCATCGACTCGTAGTTGTCCTCGAAGACGAGGTGATGCAGGATGCTCGCCGGCTCGTGCGAGTTCCACCTGGTGTTGATATCAGCGCCGTGTGCGAGGAGGAAGTCGGCCACGTCGAAGTGGCGGTTGATGACGGACCAGGCGAACGCCACGTCGAGGACACGCGGCACGCGTTGCGCGCCCCACTGGCGCGCATATTCGTCAACTCGGTCCTTCGGCATGTACGGACTGGATGGGTAGTGGTTCGCGACGTCGCCCAGCGCCGCCGCGCCGGATTCGTCGAACCAGCGCTTCACGCGCGAGAGATCCCCGATCGCGGCCGCGTGCGGCAGGTCGTCAGGTAATGGCCAGATGCGGGTGAGGAGCGGATTGAGGTGGAGCTTCGCATAGGTGCATGCGATCTCGATAGCTTGCGTTGGCGGCGGCGGCTGGCGCCGCAGGATCGCGGGAGCGAGATCCAACAGGGCGGCGATGAAGGGTCCTCGATCGTTCAGCGTGGCCTTCTCGATCAGCTCGTTCTGAAACGGCACGTACTCGTCGCCCAATAGCCACGGCTCGCCTCGCAGAACGCTGACAAACGTCGCGAGGTCAGCATCATGAATCGCGCGCGTGACTCGACCCATGGCAAACGCCTTCCACGCTTCCGTCTTCGTGGGGTTCGCCCAGTCCATCGATTTCCTGTCGATGAAGAACGTGATGAACGAACCGCGGTCCGTCATCGCATCGATGCGTGTGCCAAGCTCAGGGTCGAGTGCGACGGCCCTCTCGAGAAGGAGCGACGCGACGGCCTCGTAGTGGAAGCTGCAGGCGATCAGGAACGCTTCGTGGACCTTCGGCTGATCGTTGTCGTCCAGATGCGCCCGCACCGCGTCGAGATCGCCGAGCGCGGAAAAGAACGTGAGCGTGCGCGGCAGCAGGCCTTTTCGCTTGAACAGCTGGAGCAGCCCTCTTGCGCGAGCCTGAATGAGGCCCTCGCAGACCGATGGCATCACGACCGCCCCGGCGTCGATCAATAACTCCGCGCACGCGGCACGTGTGAACCACTTTTCTCTCTCGGGGTCGCCGGCGTCGCCATAAGCGCCAGTGGCGATTCCGAGCAGGCCGCCTTTGCTGTCCCAGTCGTTGCCCTGCCAGGACAGCAGCGCGGGGTATTCAGCCAGCAACTGCTTCAAGCGTTCGACGTCGTTGTCGTGAATGACCTGTCGCGCTCGCGCCACGGCCCACTCCAACCCGGTGCCGAGGCGTTTGCTCACCTCGGTAATGAGATCTTTCCAGCCGGAGAAGCCATACTCACGCGCGAGCATGAGCTGCGCCTCGCGTTGCGACAAGGACCGGTCACGCGCGAGCTTTTTTGCTTGTTTGCGGAGAGAGTCGAGAGACGGACGAGGTGGTAGAGACTTCGAAGCGGTCATAGCGACCTCCTTTCATCAATCGCCTGTGACCCGCTGAAACCAGGCTGAAAGAAGGTGCACGCGCACACGACTCAGTCCAAACAGGTGGGAGTATTCCCTTGCCGCGGGTGGGTGGCGCCCTGTCAGCGCGCTCCCGCGAGTATCAAGGGAGGGTTGCCTCAATGTCAAACTAAGCCGATGCTATTATCCGGCGCGTATGATCCGATATTCTGAATAGCGCGTCTCCCCATGCCTAGTGTGATTGCGATCGTCATAGTCAGGCCCGAACACCTGACGTCAGTGAAGAAACGGCTGGCCGAGTCAGAGGTCGTGGCCGTGGTTTCGGAAGCCGACTTGGTCCAGGTGCAGGACACCGTGTTGTCGCGGCCGCCGGACGTCGTCGTCATGCATTCGGCGTTCGCCGCCACGTCGCGCGGGGCGACGCTGGTGGCCGGCCTGAAGGCCAAAGCCAGCGAGAACGGCACGGCGATTCGCGTCTTCATCGAAGACGATGTGAAGTCGCCGCTGATCCTCTCGGAAGCATCGCTGTCGCCGCTCGACGCGCTGCTCGAAACCACGCGGCCGCTCGAGCGCGCCGGCACCCGGCAAGCGGCGCGGTATCCCATGAACCGGTTCTCAGTGGCCGTCAACGGCGAAGACGGACAGTTGATCGATCTCTCGATCTCAGGCGCGCAGGTGCAGTCCCCGACGCGGCTGCGTCCCTTGAAGATCGTCCGATTGATTCTGCCGGATCCCGCCGGGGATGTCCGTCTGCAGGGGCAGGTCGCCTGGGCAATTGCGGTGCCGACCGGCGGGGCCATTCAGTATCGCGCCGGCATCGAGTTCGTGAAGCCCGACAAGAAAATACTGTCGGAGTTCTGCAGCCGTCACGGCGGCACGCCCGATCCGACGTTGAGCACGACGTAACCCTTCGACTAGTTCACACCGACCTTCGGCCAGCGTGAACTTCGCGCAGGGCAAGCGCGTCACATGGCGCGCAACGCGCGGTGCTGCCAGCGCCGAATCCGCCAGCGAAGCCCCGCGTTATACGCAAGGTAGTACCCAATCACTGTCGCGCCGGCCGCGAGGGATTCGGGCACGCCGAATGCGGTCACCAGTTCAGTACCGGAAAAGCCCGCCCGCGCCATCGCCAGCGATCGAAACAGACCGTACAGGACGCGCGCCGAGACGATCAGCGTCACGATCAGGACCAGCCAGCGATTCGGCGTGTAGTGCAGCGTGCGCGGGGTCGGTTCCCACCGGGTGATCGCCAGCGCGAGCCCACCGAGCAGGACACCTGCCGCCAGTCCCATCGCCGCGCCCGTGAACGCCATGGGAATCCAGATCGTCGTGAAACCGGCCGAGGCGAGAAAAAAGATCGCCGAGAACGCCATCACCGCGAGGTTGAGCGTGGCCACCCATGGACGAGCCAGCCGGCGTGCCTTGCCCGCGCGGTAACGTTGGATCAGCATCACCGGCATCAGCGCGATGAGGATGATCGGCACGACCAGCAGGAGCAAAATGAACGGCACTTCACAAGCGTAACAAGGTATGTGTGAACATCGCTAAATATGCGTGCGTGGCTGCGTACCGACCTCGGCAGGGCGAAGTATTTGCTCTACGCGTTCATCATCGTCTCCACGATCGCATTTGCGTGGTTCGCCAAGCAGAGCTACGCGGTCTATCGACTCACGCGCGGTGTCGGCGACACGTGGTTTCATACTGGCGACGGCCGCCGCTGGTTTCGACTCGATGAACAACGGCACGACGTCCCGATCGCGGAGATCGCTCCGCACCTTCAGCACGCGTTCGTCGCCGTCGAAGATCATCGCTTCTTCCTGCATCCCGGCGTCGATCCGATCGCGCTCGGGCGTGCGCTGTTTCGAAACGTGCGCGGGGGCGGCTCACGGCAGGGCGGCAGCACGCTGACGCAACAGCTCGCGCGCACGCTGTTCTTGTCCAATCGAAAAAGTTACGGTCGCAAGGCGCGCGAAGCGGTGATCGCATTTCAGATCGAAGTGCAGCTCAGCAAGCAGCAGATCCTCGAGCTGTACCTGAATCGGATCTTTCTCGGCGCCGGCATCTACGGTGTCGAAGCGATGTCGCAGCGGGTGTTCGGCAAGCCCGCGAAATCACTGACGCTTGCGGAGAGCGCACTGATTGCCGGCCTGGCGCGCGCGCCGGCGGCGCTGTCGCCCTGGTCGAATCTCGAGGAGGCGCGGGCGCGGAGCCACGTCGTGCTGGCGCGCATGCGCGACGAGGGATTCATCGCCGATGCGGAGTATCGCGCCGCGCTGCAGGCGCCCTTACGCGTGCGTCCCTATCGCAGCGACAGTGACTCGCGTCATGGCTACGCGAAGGCCTACTTGCGCCAACGGTTCCGCGATGAATTCGGCGGCGATCATCCGCCCGACTGGCGCGTGCAAACGACCTTCGTCGCCGAGTTGCAGGATGCCGCCGAGGCGGCGGTGCAAAAGGGATTGCAGCGCACCGGCAAGCCGCAGCTTCAGGTCGCGCTGGTCGCGATCGATCCGGCGACCGGAAACATCCTCGCTCTCGTGGGCGGCCGCGACTACCAGAAGTCCGCGTTCAATCGCGCCAGCCGCAGCCGGCGTCAGCCCGGATCCGCCTTCAAGCCGTTTGTATTTGCGGCGGCGCTCGAACGCGGCATGTCGCCGGTGTCGACGCTGACCGGCCTCAATCAGATCGCGCCGCAAGGCCCGGACGAATGGACGCCGCGCAACGTGCACGACGACGCGCCCGGCGAGCTGACGCTGCGAGCGGCGCTGATCGAATCAAACAATCGCGCCGCCACGTTGCTGCAGCAGCAGGTCGGCACCGGCCGCGTCTTGCGCGTCGCGTCACGCTCCGGACTCGACGATCTCCCCGACGTTCCGTCGCTGGCCCTCGGCTCGGGCCTCGTCACGCCGCTGGCGCTCACGACGGCGTTCTCGATGTTTCCCAACGGCGGCCTGCGGGTCCGGCCGCGCGACATCGCGCGGGTGCGGGACGCTGACGGCGGCACCGCGTTCGAGCAGCGTGTCGAGACCGAGCGCGTGATCGCTCCTGAAGTCGCGTTCCAGATGGTGTCGATGTTGGAAGATGCGGTCGATCGCGGCACGGGATCCGCCGCCCGTCAACTCGGGATTCGTTTTCCGATCGGCGGCAAGACCGGGACCACCAACGAATTCAAGGACGCCTGGTTCGTCGGCTTTTCATCGTCGGTCGTCGTTGGCGTGTGGGTCGGCTACGACGATCCGAGACCAATCGGCGCCGCCGGGTACGGCGGGCGATACGCGCTGCCGATCTGGGCGGACTTCATGCAGCGTGCGCCACGCCTGCGCCCTCCCCTGGAGTTCGAGCGTCCCGCGGGACTCGCGGAAGAGGCGTTGTGCGCGATCAGCTATCGCAAGCCTGTTGATGGATGTCCGATCTATACCGAGTACTTCAAAGAGGGCGACGAGGTTCCAGATCGTCTCTGTACGATCCATCCCGGCTCGATCCGCCAGCGTCTTACCCGCACGGTTCAAGGCTGGATGTCCGAAGCCGGCCGGCGGATCCGCGGGATCTTCCGCTAGCGGCGATTACGCCGAAGCGATCGGTTCCGGAGCGTCGGTCGCCAAAGGCATGTCGATCACGAAGATGCACCCCGTTCCGGGCAGGTTGCGGAAGTTGATGTCGCCGCCGGAGCTCCTGACCGCTTTGCGCGCAATCGAGAGGCCGAGGCCAAGGCCGCTGCGATCGTACTTGCGCCGGTCGGTGAAGGCCTGGAACGGGTCGGCTTTCGCTTCCGGAATCCCGCCGCACTCATCTTCCACTTCAATCAGCACCCGATCGCCGTCGCGCCGAGCCCGCAGCGTGACATGGCCGCCGGCGGGCGTGAACTTGAACGCGTTGTTCAAGAGATTCATGACCGCCGACGCCAGCAGCTGCGGGTCGGCGTTGATGAAGAGGCTGGGGTCGGGCTGGCTGATGGCGAATCGCAGCGCGCGGAATTCAGCGTGGAGGTTGGCAGCGAGCGCAATCTCGTCGAGGAAGACATTGATCGGCACTCGTTCCTGCCGCGCGATATTCGCGGACATCCGGATGTCCGACAACGTGCTGTCCACGAGATCGCGCAGGTTCATCAGGCTTCGCCCCAACACGCTGCCCGTGCTGCCGTTGATGGCGACCGTGCCGCGTTTGAGCGTGTGAAACGCCAGCAGCGCGGTGTTCAGGAGGTCGCGGATTTCGTGCGCGAGTTGCCCGGATCGTTCAATCTCGCCGGTCGATCTCGACTGGGCCGTGATGCGCGCGTGTTCGGTGACCGCTCCCGCAATGGCGGAATCGAGACAGCGATTCAGCACGTGAAATTCTTCGACGGTAATGGCGTTCTTGCTCTCGACGGCGACTTCGGTGACCGCCTGGCAGATGTCGCCGTAGTCGTGCACCACCTGGGAGATGTTGAATCCCAGCGCGCGCAGCTCCGCGCCATGCTGCACGGCCGACATGCCGATGGCCGTTTCCGAAAACGGCGTGTCGGTGGTCTCGAGACGAAGTGTTTCGGTGAGTTGCGTCAGGAACAGCGGCACGCCGTAATCGAGCTCGCTCGTCGAGACGAGCGGCCACGGCCGATCAGTGAGCTTCGCTCTGGATCTGTCGATGATCGCGTCGCGATAAGAGACGAGGAATTCGTGGAGCATTGGTGGATCCTTGTCTATTGAACTGAGAACAACGGTACTACCGGCCGCTGAGACGGGGTGTCTCGTTTTGAACACCCCGTTCCGCCGTCGCGGGCCTAGTTCGAAAACGCCGGGATGCCGGTTTGCGCGCGGCCGAGGATCAGCGCGTGCACGTCGTGCGTGCCTTCGTAGGTGTTCACGACTTCGAGGTTGACGAGGTGGCGGATCACGCCGAACTCGTCGACGATGCCGTTGCCGCCGAGCATATCGCGCGCATCACGTGAGATGGCGAGCGCTTTGCCGCATGAGTTGCGCTTCAGCATCGACGTGATCTCGGGCGACGCCGTGCCTTCGTCCTTCATGCGGCCAAGCCGCAGGCAGGCATTGAGGCCGAGGGCGATCTCCGTCTGCATGTCGGCGAGCTTCTTCTGGATCAGCTGATTCGCCGCCAGCGGCCGTCCGAACTGCTTGCGCTCCATCACGTAGTTGCGCGCGCGATGCCAGCAATCTTCGGCCGCGCCCATCGCGCCCCAGCAGATGCCGTAGCGCGCGCTGTTGAGGCACGTGAACGGCCCCTTCAATCCGCGGATGTCGGGGAACGCGTTCTCTTCCGGACAGAAGACGTTGTCCATCACGACTTCGCCGGTGAGACTCGTACGCAATCCGACCTTGCCGTGAATCGGCGGCGCGCTCAAACCCTTCATGCCTTTTTCGAGGATGAAGCCGCGAATCTTGTCCTCATCATCTTTCGCCCAGATGATGAACACATCGGCAATCGGACTGTTGCTGATCCACGACTTGGTGCCGGTCAACGAGTAGCCGCCGTCGACCTTCTTCGCGCGCGACAGCATGCCGCCCGGATCGGATCCAAACCCCGGCTCGGTCAGACCAAAGCAGCCGATGAATTCGCCGGTCGCGAGCTTCGGCAGGAATTTCTGCTTTTGCGCTTCGGTGCCGAACTCGTTGATCGGCACCATCACGAGCGAGCCCTGCACGCTCATCATCGAGCGGAAGCCCGAATCGACGCGCTCGATCTCGCGCGCGACGAGGCCGTAGCTCACGTAGTTCATGCCGGCGCCGCCGTATTGCTCAGGGATGACGATGCCCAGCAGATCGAGCGCGCCCATCTCGCGGAAGATCGACGGGTCGGTCCTTTCGTGCCGGAACATCTCGAGCACGCGCGGCATCAGCTTGTCCTGCGCGTAGGAGCGGGCTGTGTCGCGGACCATCTGCTCTTCGTGCGTGAGCTGCTGTTCCAGGAGGAGCGGGTCGCTCCAGTTGAAACGGCTTTCGGTTTTTGTAGACATGGTCAAAGGCTCGCTGCGGTTGGAGGCGCCGTCAATCCGGCAATGAGAATTCGTCCCGCGGAAATAGGTCCGTGTTCAGGTCGGCGGTCTTTCGCGCATCGCCCGGCCCAATCCGGTACGGTTGCCCGGCCAGATACGGGCTCAAGAGGCCCACGATGTCGATGCCGGCTTCTGCATAATAATCGCGGACGGCCGCGAGGCGCACCTTGATGACGGCCGGGTCGAACTCGATCGGATCGCTGCTGCCGACCATGATGTCGCCAAACACCAGGGCATGGGGAAACACGCTGGCGAACGTGTCGCGCGTCCGCGACGTCGGCGCCCACGTCACCGCGAACCCCCCGGGCTTGAGCCGCCGCCGGAGCAGGTCGAAGTATTCGCGTGAATACAGATTGCCGGCATAGGCGCTCGTCGGACGCAGCGCGTCCATCTCGATGATGTCGAACACCGGCCCGGAGCGCAGCACGAACGCGCGGCCATCGCCGATGACGTGGTCGATGCGTGGATCGGTCAGCACGCGGGTCAAACCCGGATACGGCTGAATCGCCGACTGCCGGCGCAGCGTCGTCAATTGCGCCCCGATGATCTCCACGCAGGTGAGGCGCGACGTTTCGCTGCGGCCGGCCGCGGCAAACGCGGTGTCTCCCGATCCAAGGCCGATGATGACGATGTTCTGCGGATCGGGATGCAGCAGCGCCGGCAAGGCGCCGAGCACGGTGTGGATGCCGCCGTACGGAATCCAGCTCTGGCCGATGCCGTTGACGAAGACGGCGGTGTTGCGGCTGGATTGTGATGGCTTCAGGACGGAGACGCCTGATCCGTCTTCGGCGGCGATCACCGCGTGCAGGGCGGAGCCGTGCAGCCGCGCCCAGAGTGTGTGGCCGTCCGGCAGCGCCATCAGGACCGCAACCGTGATCGCGAGCGCGCCGGCAGTCGTCACCAGGCGTGTGCGGCCGCTCGATACTTGCCATAACGGAACGGCGAGCAAGGCGCCGAGACCGACGAGTATCCGCAGTGTGACCGCGGTACCGAACGCCGGCAGAAGCCACCAGCCCGTGATCATCGTCCCGACCACGCTGCCCGAGATATTGGCGGATAACAGTGCCCCGACGCGGCGCCCCAGCACCCGCAGATCGGACTGGCATGCCCGCTGAAGGAAAGGGAAGCTGACGCCCATCAGAAACGTCGGCGGTCCGACAATCATCGCCGGGATCACCACATACAAAAACGCGAAATCCCCGAGCGATGCGAACGAGGCCAGGTCGGTGAGCGTTGCGTTCTTGAGTTCGAGGACGGCGCCGTACACGGAGTACGGCTCATATTTTCCGAGGTAGGCCACCAGCCTCGCAGGGTTGCCCCGGTCAATGGCCGACATGATCAACGCGATCGAGATCGCCGCGTACCAGATCAATGCGAACTGCAGGAGCAGAAAAACGCGCCCTGGCGCGATGCCGCGGTGCACGAATCGCGACCCGATCGCGCCACCGAGGCCGAGCCCGGCGAGATATACGGCGAGCACCGTGCCGAACGTGAACGCCGTGGATTTTTGCACCACGCCGAGCAGGCGGAACCACGTGATCTCGAAGCCGAGTGCGATCAGGCCCGTCAGCGCATAGACCAGGATCCAGCTCGAAAAGGGCAAGGCGGGAAAGGCGCGGCCCCGATCGCTGTCGGGCCCCACGATGGTGTGGCGTGCCGGGCGTCGCGCCCCGATGGCGAAGGCGCCGATCGCGCAGAGCACGTTGCTCGCCGCTCCCCACAGCAAGGCGCCCTCGAGCCCGATATTCGGAATCAGGATCCACGTCGTCGTAAACGCGCCCGCGGCGGCGCCGAGCGTGTTCCATCCGTAGAGCGATCCGATGATCCGCCCGGCATCGCCGACGTCATGTGTCAACGCGCGCGACAACAACGGCAGCGAGACGCCCATCAGGCAGGTCGGCACGAGCAAGCTGGCGAACAGCACGATCGTCGCGACGATGATGTTGTCGCCGAGCTGCGGCAGCTGCGTGTAGAGCACGTCGTAAAACAGGAACTTGCTGACGAAGCCGAAGATGCCAATCGCGAGCTCGGCGGCCGCGAAGGCCCTCAAGCTCGCCCCGGGCCCCAGGCGATCGGCGAGTTTTCCGCCGGCGACGTTGCCGAGACCCAGCCCCGCCATGAACGCCGCGACGATGATAGTGATGGAATAGACGTCTGCGCCCGAGAAGAAGACGAGCAGGCGCTGCCAGATCACCTGGTAGAGAACGGCGGCAAAACCGGACAGGAAAAAGACCAGGAACGGCAACGGGACCAGCCTAGCATGTGGACTCAAGACTACGAGCAAATCGTTGATAAGGAAGCCGTTAGCCGCAACGGTGCCTTGACTTCGCGTACGGCCACTCTCCATAATGACCGCAGACACGGACGTAAGCGCGAACCCCAGCCGCTGCCTGAGTCCCCGATGACCCCGAGCCGGGTCGAGACATAACAATGTCGTTGGACGATCGCATTCGATCAACAGTCGATCAGGCCGTAGCTCCGCTCGTTAAGGAGCTGCTCAAAGAGGCCGCTGCCGAGCAAGAGGAAGCTATCCGGGCCGCGAAGGTCCAGATTTTCGAGGAGGCCGAGCAAGCCTCTCAGACCCGCGTCGCCGACGCCGAGATCCGCGGCCGCGCGCAGATGGAGGAACGGATCGCCCAGGCGCTCGCTGACGATCGCGACAAAGCCGCGCGCGAGATCCGCAACCAGCTCCAGGCTGAGGTCGACAAGAAGATGCACGACGCGCTCGAGGTTGCCGAGAACCGGATGCGCGTGGCGCTCGCGGATGGCGAGGCCAAGGCCGCCCAGGATCTGAAGACCGCGGTCGCGGCCGCGCGTGTCAAGGAGCGCGAGATCGAAATGGCCGGCGTGAGCCGCCTGCTCGAGAGCGTTCGCGGCCTCGATGGCGCATCGTCGTTAAGTGAGGTGCTGGATGCACTGGCGCTGGCCGCCGGCCGCGAAGCGGCTCGGGCGGCCGTGGTCGTCCTGCGCAACGATCGCATTCTGGGCTGGCGCATGTCGGGATTCGGTCCGCGCGACTCGCAGCCGAAATCGATCGATTTGTCACTGGCCGAATCAGGTGTGATCGGTCTCGCCGTCGGCGCCGGGCGCGCGGTCACCACGAAGGATAGCCAGAGCGCCAGCGTCGGGCCCGGCTTCGAATCGCTGTCGCAGGATCGAATGGGACTCGCGGTCCCGGTGATCGTCGGCGGCCGCGTCGTCGCTGTCGTGTATGCCGACGCGGTCACGACCGATGGTCACGAGCGTCATGTGCCCAGCTCGTGGCCCGAGCTGATCGAAGTGCTCGCCCGTCACGCGGGCCGGTGTCTCGAAGCGCTGACGACGCAAAAGACGGCGCCGCGCATTCAGCCTCCATCGGCTGCCGGTCCGGCGTCTCCGACACCCTCGACCCCGTCGACGCCAGCTATTCCGTCGTCGAGCGACCCTACGAGCGCGTTGATGCAGATCACGGACGGGGTCGCCGCGGCGGCGCGCCGGACGGCACGGCTGCTGGTCTCCGAGATTCGTCTATTCCATGAGCCCGCAGTGAATGAGGGCCGTCGTCATCGCAACCTGCTGACGCGGCTGGCCCCTGAAATAGAGAAGGCCCGCGAGGCGTATAACGAGCAGGTGCCTGCCGGCGTCCGGGCCCACACGGATTACTTTCACCAGGAGCTGATCAAGACGCTCGCTGGCGGAGATGCGGCGCTACTGGGTAACCTGATCTGAGATGAAACTCCCCTCGTTCGTGGCGGCCGCTGCCTTCTTGGCCGGCGTGACGCTATCCGCGCAACTCGTCGTCCCCGGACGGGCCGGCACGAGTACTCCTGCGAAGTTATCGGCGACGGCGCATCCGCCGGTTCCGAACGATCTGGCGTCGATGTGGCTCGTGCCGGAGCAGAACGCGAAGCTCGGTCCGGCGCTGGCCAACTTCCTGCGTGGCGTTCGGCTGCTCGAGGAAGAGGATCGCGCCGCCGCGGCGCTTCCACTCGTGAGCGACGGGGCGCTGTCGACGACTCCTGTCGCGGATTACGCGCGTTATTACACCGGTCTGGCGTTGATTCGGCTCCAGCGGTATGCCGACGCCGACAACGTGTTCAGCGATCTTGCGGCGCGGCAGATCGAAGGGCATCTTCCCGAGGACGCGGCGTTTCGAGTTGCGGAGATCCGTGAAACGCAGAAGGACTACAAAGGCGCGGTCAGCGTTTACGAATCGCTCGTGCTGAAAAAGCTCGCACAGCCGCAAATGGCGTGGCTGCGTCTTGGCCTCGACGCCGATCTCGCGGGGCGGCCAATGCGTTCGGTCGAAGCCTTACAGCGCGCCTACTACGACTTCCCGACGACGGCGGAGGCGGACCAGGCGGGACAGGCGCTCGACAAGCAGGACGTCGATCTCGAGGCGCCGTTTGTAGCCAAGGAACTGGCGCGGGCCGAAACGTTGTTCCAGGCGCGGCGATGGGCGGGCGCGAAGCAGTCGTACGATCGCGTCAAGTCCTTCGTGACGGCCACCGATCGCGATCGCGTGTTGATCCGGATTGCGGCCGCGGACATTGCGCTGGGCCGTTACCGTGAGGGCCGCGACGCTCTGCGTCCGCACCTGACGGGCCCGTTCGCCGACGAAGCGAACTTCCACTACGTCACCGCGACGCGCGGTTTGAAATTGCGAGACGAGCACATCGCGTTGTCGCGCGCCTTCGTCGAGAAATTTCCAGGCAGCCCGTTTGCCGAAGAGGTCCTCAACAACCTCGCATCCGCGTACATCATCGACGACCAGGATGCCGAGGCCGACGCGGTGTTCCGCGAGATTCTCAATCGCTATCCGGCGGGCCGCTTCACCGAGCGGGCGGCGTGGAAGGCCGGATGGTGGGCGTACCGTCAGGGACAGTTCAGCGACGCGCTTCAGTATTTCGATCGCGGCGCCGAGCAGTTCCCGCGATCTGACTATCGGCCGTCGTGGCTGTACTGGTCGGGCCGCGCGGCTCAGCAGGCGGGCGATATCGAGACCGGCACCGCGCGCCTGCGCCTCGCCGCCACTGATTATCACAACTCGTATTACGGCCGGCTGGCGGTGAAGCGTCTCGAAGGCGAGCGTGGCGGCACGATCGCGCCGACGCTGCGGCGCCAGCCGCTGTCGTCGCCGGCGATCCCCACCTCGGGCCGGATCGCATCGCTGCTGTCGGTCGGCCTCAATCGGGAAGCGATGAGCGAGTTGCAGTACGCGCAGCGCGTGTGGGGAGATTCCCCGCAGCTGCAGGCAACGATCGCGGTGACGCACAACCGGCTCGGCAACGTGCGAGCCGGCATCAACGCGATGAAGCGCGCCTACCCGCAGTACCTCGCTGCGGGCGGCGAGGAGATGCCGTCCGAGATCCTGAAGATCATTTTCCCGGTCGACTACTGGTCGCTGCTGCAGAAGTACGCCAAGGAACGGAGTCTCGATCCGTATCTCGTCGCGGCGCTCGTCGCGCAGGAATCGAATTTCGATCCGGTTGTGGTCTCGCACGCGAATGCCTACGGCCTGATGCAGATCCTGCCGAGCACCGGCCGCAGCTACGCGCGGAAACTCGGCGTGCGGCCGTTCTCGACGCGGCGATTGACGGAGGCCGAGGTCAACGTGCGCCTCGGCACGCAGATCTTCGCGGACGAGATCCGCAAGTACGGAGGCGTCCACTTCGCCCTCGCCGCGTATAACGCCGGCGGCAGCCGGGTCGTCGCCTGGCAGCGGGAAAAGCCGGGGCTCCCGCAGGACGAATTCATCGACGACATCCCGTTCCCCGAGACGCAGAATTACGTCAAGCGCATCCTGGGTACTGCGGAAGACTACCGGTTTTTATATAGTTCTCAGTAGTGACCAAGATTCGAAGCGCCCGGCGAGTCTCCTCGTTCGCCGATTCCGTGTTCGGCGAAATGACGCGGCTGGCCAAGCTGCACAACGCCGTCAACCTCTCGCAAGGCTTTCCTGATTTCGAAGCGCCGCAGGTGATCAAGGACGCCGCCTGTGCGGCGATCCAGGGCGAGCAGAATCAATACGCGCCGCCGTACGGGACGAAGGCGTTTCGCGACGCCATCGCCGCCGACTTCTCGCTGCGCTACGGCGTCGAGCTCGTCGCCGACGAGCAGGTGACGGTCTGCTGCGGATCGACGGAAGCGATGATGGCGTCGATGCTGTCGTGCATCGATCCGGGCGATGAAGTGATCGTCTTCGAGCCGTTCTACGAGAACTACGGCCCGGACGCGATCCTCGCCGGCGCCGAGCCGAAATACATCCGGATGCGCGAGCCGGAGTGGCGCTTCGATCCCGACGAGCTGACGGCGGCGTTCTCCAACCGCACGCGGGCGATCATCATCAACTCGCCGAACAACCCGACCGGCAAGGTGTTCACGCGCGACGAGCTGCAGGTGATTGCCGACCTCTGCCAGCGCTGGGATGTGCTCGCCATCTCCGACGAAATCTACGAGCGCATCGTCTTTGGCGGCAACGCCCACGTCCCGATGGCGTCGATCCCGGGAATGGCCGATCGCACGATCACGACCGGCGGCCTGTCCAAGACGTATAGCGTCACTGGCTGGCGCATCGGCTGGGCGATTTCTCCGCCCGCCCTGACCGGAGGCATTCGCAAGCTGCACGACTTCCTCACCGTCGCGGCGCCGACGCCGTTTCACGATGCCGGCGTGGCGGCATTGTCGCAGCCGGAAGCGTTCTACTCCCAGCTTGCGAGAGACTACGAAACCAAACGCGACCTGATGATGGAGATTCTCGGCCGCCATGGTTTCATTGCCTACAATCCCGGCGGCGCGTATTACGTGATGGCGGATGTGAGCCGGTTCGGCTTCGCGTCCGATTCGGAATTCGCGCAGTATCTCGTCAAGGAAATCGGCGTCGCGACCGTGCCGGGCAGCAGCTTCTACATCGATCCTTCCGCGGCGCCGCAGACGGTGCGCTTCTGTTTCTCGAAGCGCGACGAGACGCTGCATGAAGCCGATCGGCGGCTGGCGCGGCTCTCCGTCCGCCTTCGCCCGGAGGCTTCGGCGGGACAAGTTACTTCAGGCGATAGAGCCTGATCCCGTCCTGGTCGGCAACGAGATCGAGCGCCGCGATCGAATCGATCGCCTTCAGAGTGTCAGCGTCATAGCGGCCCGTGTGGACGGTGACATGGGTGACATGCGAGCCGCGTAGTTCGGCGAGCGCGACTTCGCTCGGAAAGGTGCCGAGGATCCGCCCGCGCGTTTCGAACGTGTCGGGATGGAAGCTGCTGTAGCCGTTCAGGAGCGGCTTGAAGTAGCGCGTGTTCGCGAGCACGTACGGTCCGTTCAGGCTGACGC
>Ga0137455_1000169_pt1 | contig 15852 bp, 16 predicted proteins | sample EasRivERMGT600_2_FD_102334 | JGI IMG/M metagenome (GOLD analysis project Ga0137455, IMG submission 102334) | Soil microbial communities from meander-bound floodplain in the East River, Colorado, USA - East River MetaG ERMGT600_2 | ecosystem: Environmental > Terrestrial > Soil > Floodplain ... | reverse complement strand
TTCAGCGAGCAGGAGGTGGCGCTGTGCCGCGAGAAGCTCTGGACTGCGAGCCTGTTCAAGCGCACGTGGGATCATTTCCGTGCGAAGCTTGGATAGACGTGACGGCTGGGGACTGACGAGGTAACCTCCAACCTCATCCTCCAGGCGCTGAGAGGCTCTTCTCGACCAGCGTCCGCAGCTCCGCGGTGACGTCCACTTCGATGCCGAACCATGCCTTCCACGCCGGCCGGGCCTGGTGCAGCAGCATGCCGAGACCGTTGACGGTGCGGTTCCCGCGCTTCCTTGCCGCGGCGAGAAACGGCGTCTCGAGCGGGATGTAGATGATGTCGGCGGCGAGCGCCGCCTTCGGCAGCTTGTCCAGCCGGATGTCGAGCGCGGCCTGGCCGACCATGCCCTGGCTGGTGGCGTTGACGACCATCGCCGCGCCTTCCAGAGCGTCGTGGCGGCTTTCCCAGGGCAGTGCCTTGATCGGGCCGCCGAACTCATCGGCGATGCCCTTGGCACGGGCGAACGTGCGGTTGACGAGCCTGATCTCCCTGGCGTCTTCCTGCAGCAGGCCGTAGCAGACCGCGCGCGACCCGCCGCCGGCGCCGAGCACCACGATCGGTCCGGCGTCCGCCCGCCAGCCCGGCTGCTCCTGCTTGATGTTGCGGATGAAGCCGTAGCAGTCGTTGTTGCTGCCGGCGAGCGACCCATCGGGCCTGACGACCACGCAGCTGATCGCGCCGATGCGCCGCGCCACCGCGTCCACTTCGTCGACGATCGTCATGGCCTGCTGCTTGTGCGGGATGGTCAGGTTGCAGCCCGCAAAGCCCAATGGGTGGAGCGCGCGCAAGGCCGCCGCGAGACCCTCGGGCCTGATCGCAAGCGGCACGTAGGTTCCGGCCAGATCGTGCTGCTCGAACCAATAGTTATGCAGCAGTGGCGAGCGCGAGTGCATGACGGGCCACCCCATCACGCCGGCAAGCAGGAAACGATGGGGATGTGCCATTGGTTACCAGTAGACCTAGGGGACGGGCTCCATTCTACTGAACCTGCTGCCGGAATGAATCGACGGGATACGGGCAAATGTGCGTCCGCACAATTGTGGTGGCCGGGGATTGGCGCGATACTTCGAGGAGACCCAGCGTGACCCTGAGGTCTCGAAGGTCCGGTTTAGGAGACGCACATGAAGAAGACTATGATGCATGCGCTGCTCGTCCTCGCCGCCGCGGGCGTTTCCGGCGGAGCAAGTGCGCAGGCAACCTCCACGCAGTCCGCCTTTCCGTCCAAGCCGATTCGAATCGTCGTGCCGTTCACACCGGGCAGCGCGACCGACATCATCGCGCGCATCGTCGGACCCAAGTTGGCAGAACGCTGGGGCCGGCCGGTCGTGATCGACAATCGTCCGAGCGCTGGTGGCGTCGTCGCCTGCAGCATCGTCGCGGAGGCGACGCCCGACGGCCACACGCTCATGGTGACCGGGTCCAACTTCGCGGGGAGCGCGGCGCTCTATTCGAAGCTCCCCTACGATCCCGTCAAGGACTTCTCCGGCATCACCCAGATCGCGAGCACACCGCTCGTCCTGGTGGTCGCACCCACGCTCGGAGCGAAGTCGGTCAAGGAGCTGATCGCGCTCGCGCGCGAGAAGCCGGGGCAGCTCAACTATGGCTCGACTGGCCTGGGCAGCGGCCCCCATTACGGCGGCGAGTTGTTCAAGCTGGCATCCGGCGTCAACGCGGTGCATGTGCCGTACCGGGGCTCGCCCGAATCGCTCACCGACCTGATGGCCGGCCGCGTGCACTTCATTCTCTCGCCCGTCCTGGCGGCCGCGCCGTTGATAAAAAGCGGAAGGGTATTGGCGCTGGGCGTGACGACCACGTACCGCGCGCTGGCGCTGCCGGACGTGCCGACGGTGGCCGAGGCGGGATTGACCGGCTTCGAGTACCAGGGGTGGTACGGGATGCTGGCGCCGTCCAAGACACCGCGCGCGATCATCAACCTGCTCGCAAGGGAAACCGGGCAGATCCTCGAGCATCCCGACATCAAGGAGCGCATCGCGAACCAGGGCGCCGTCGCCAAGTCGAGCACCCCGGAAGCTTTCGACAAGCTCGTCCAAAATGAAATCACGACGCGCAGGAAAGTTTGGAAGGCTGCCGGCGTCAAAGCTGAATGACCGGACAGAGCAGGAGCCTGATTCGATGCCTGCCAGCAGGAGCTCCGCGCTATTTAGATCGGCAGTGACCCCGTTGATTCCGGTCACCATCCAGCCCGGCCCCTTATCGGCCCTGCTCATATTGATTGCCGCCAGCGGCCTGCGAGAGTATTCTTTGGCGGCGGCTCTGCCGACCCACCCACAAGGAGAACTCGTATGTCGATTCAAACGGGCGCTGCGGCGCCTGATTTCACGCTGGCTTCGCACACCGATCAAAAAGTCGCGCTTTCCAGCTTTCGCGGCCGGCCGGTCGTGGTCGCGTTCATGCCGTTCGCCTTTACCGGCGGGTGAACGAACCAGGTCAACGGGTTCCGTGCGAACTACGAGGAATTCAAGAAGCTGAACGTCGAGATCCTGAATATCAGCGCCGACCCCGCTCCCAGCCTAAAGGCCTGGGCCGAAAAGCTGGGCGGCATGCCTTTCCCCCTGCTATCGGACTACTGGCCGCACGGCGCGGTCGGCAAGGCCTACGGGATATTCAACGAGGAGCGCGGCATGGACAAGCGAGCGGCGTTCGTGCTCGACGCCAAAGGAATCATCCGCTATGCGAAGCTCTACGAGCCCGGGACCATTCCCGAGAGCAAGGAGCTGCTGGAGCAGTTGCGGAAAATCTGAGCCGCGCGCGGCAAATGAATGGGGTCAGACTGTGCTGACCCGGCTGGTTCGGACACTGCAATAGGGGACAGCTCAGGCTGTCCCTTTTGCTTTGCGCCTTATTCCCACGTGAAGGTGAGCGCCGAGAGTTGCGCCGGCACGCGCAGCGTGCTTACGCATCCCATCCCACCGGTGCCGAGGATCGCGCAGGAAGATGGTAGAAGGCGGTGACGTGGCGGAGTCCGTCACTATCCCGATTCGTGTTTGCAGGTGGGGAAGAATTCACCTTTTCTTGCCGATTCGTGACGTGGTTCGCAGACGCTGATAATCGCCTGTGACTTTGTTCCGTAAGTACCTGAAATACCGACGTACGGTCAACCTATTCCTCCGTTTCCGCGTTACCATGACGCTGCTCTTAATTCAATTATCTTGTCCGTGGGGCGCCGGTGAATCGACTGCTGGTCATACTGGTTTCGGTGGTACTCGGAAGCGCGCTTCCGGGCGGGGCCGTGGCGGATGGCGGGCGCGGCAGCGCGGCGGGCGTCACTCAACTCATTCTCCTGTTTTTTTCGGATGTGTCGCGCGGCTTCCTGCCGAAGCGCGTCGTGGCTGACGATAAGGATTGGAAAATCGTAAAGGATGCCGAGCGGGAGCAGGACGCCCGCAGATCGCAAGAAGAGCGCCGGCGCGAAGCATACAAGCGCGCGGAGGAGCAGGAGCGCGAAGCGCGCAAGGCGCGGGACGAGTATCGACGCGAAGCCTGGAACGTGCTGGGCGAGCGTCGTTATTCAGGCGACGCGCGCGCAGAGGCGCAGGAGCGGTTACGCGTTGCAGAGCGGCGAATGAATGAGCGTGAATGGGAGGCGCAGAAGGCAAAGGAAAGTTATCAGCGCGAGGCACGCAAGGCGCGAGAGGCGCGTCTCCGCGAAGCTGAGAGGGCAAGCCACGGGGGCTAGCGATCCACAGCGTGACGGACGCTCCCCAAATCGCCTATCGCTTGCGGCATGAAGAATCAGGGCCGGGCTGATCCGATCCAAGTTGTCCGGACACTTTGATAGAGGGACAGCAACCGCTGTCCCTTTTTGCTTTGAGTTTCGTGAGCCGCTGGTCCAGAGGCTTGTCCACGAGGCGAGGCGCCAGCGGTAAAATGAATTCATCTTCCGGACGGTCATACTTCCAACAGGGGGGAAATCGTTGAGCAGTGGAGGGGCCGCACCGCCGGCTAGATCCGGACCCGCGCCTGCCGGTGCCGGCGAGCGGGTCATTCGACCGGAATTCACCGGCTCGGCGGGCGAGTATTTCCGCATCTGGATCGTCAACCTGTTCTTCACTCTGATCACGCTCGGCATCTACTCGGCCTGGGCGAAGGTCCGCAAGAAAAGATACTTCTACGGCAGTACCCGTCTTGACGGCGATTCCTTCGATTATTTCGCCAGCCCCAAGACGATCCTGAAGGGACGGATCGTCGCGTTCCTCGTATTCGTGATCTACGCGTTTGCGGTCGAGCTCTACCCGCCGTCGGGCTACGCGTTCTGGGTGCTGTTCCTGCTGATCCTGCCCTGGCTGGTCATGCGGGCGCTCGCGTTCAATGCGCGCAATTCGGCGTATCGCGGCCTGCGCTTCGACTTCGCGGCCACGCCCAGGGAGGCGGCCCGCACCTACATCGGCATGCCGGTCGTGGTGGCGCTCACGCTGGGGCTCGCCTTCCCCTGGTTCATGGCCCGCCAGAAGGCGTTCGTCCTCTCCCATCACGGGCTCGGCACGACCCGTTTCGGCTGTGATGTTTCGGCGAGGGAGTTTTTCGGAATCTATATTCTCGGCACCATCATCCTTCTCGCCCTGGTCGTTCCGGCCGCGGTGCTGATGGGGTTCGCGATGGCCGGCGAGGTGTTTCCGCAATCAGTCTCCTGGCTCGGGTTCGTGATTCTGCTGATCCTGATGTACGCGGCCTACGCGGTGGTCTACGCGTTTATACAGGCGCGCACGACGAACCTGCTCTGGAACGGCGCCCATGGCCCCGGCATCCGATTCTCCAGTTCGCTCGGCGCCGTGAAGTTGGCGCGCCTGTACATCGGCAATGTCGTCGCAATCGCAGTCACGGCCGGGCTACTCATTCCCTGGGCCGTCATTCGCACGCTGCGCTACCGGATCGAGAATGTCGCGATGTTCGTCGAGGACGAGGTTCCCCACGAGGCCAACCCGTTACTCGAGCGGGTGGGCGCCACCGGACAGGAGCTCGGCGACATCTTCAACCTGGACCTGGGAATATGAGTGTCCTGCAGGCGGATTACTTCGACGGCAAGAACTCGCTGAAGCACGCGGTGAGCGTGATGATAGCGGGCGGCAAGCTGAAGGTCGTCGGCCGCGATGTGAACGAAGAGTTCGACGCGCGCGGGGTGCGCAGGTCGCTGCGCATCGCGCACACGCCGCGCTGGCTCTATCTGCCGGGCGGAGGGGCGTGCGTCACCTCCGACAATGACGCGGTGGACCGCATGACGCGCGATCGCCGCTATGAGCTTATCCTGCACCGGTGGGAGTCGCGCCCGGCATACGCCGTGCTCGCGATCGCAATGGTCGTGGCGGTGTTGTGGCTGTTGATCGACCGCGTGCTGCCGGTGGCGGTCAAGGAGATTGCCGCGCGAATTCCGGTTGAGGCTGAAGCGGCGCTCGGCCGCGAGACGCTCGAAGGAATGGAACGGTATTTCCTGCAGCCCACCAAACTGTCTTCCGCCCGGCAGGCAGGGCTGCGCGACAAATTCGACGCGGTGGCGCGCGCCGGGGGCGAGACCGCGCCTTATCGCCTGGAGTTCCGCGCCAGCCCGATGATCGGGGCGAACGCGTTCGCGCTGCCGTCGGGAATCATCGTTATGACGGACGAACTGGTGAAGCTCGCGAGAAATGACCAGGAAGTCGTCGCGGTTCTTGCGCACGAGCTGGGTCACGTGCGCCACCGCCACACGATGCGGCGCCTGCTTGAGAGCTCCGCGACTGCGCTCGTCATCGCCGGGGTGACCGGTGACATCGCGTCGACTACGTCGCTTGCGGCGGCAGCGCCGACGCTTCTGCTGCAGACCAAGAACTCGCGTGACCACGAACGCGAGGCCGATGTCTATGCGATCGAGATCATGCGAAAGAGCGGGATCGAACCGCGCCACTTCGCCGCCATTCTCAAGCGGCTGGAAGGCGAAACGCCGGGGCGCGGCGGGGTGCCGACGTTCCTGTCGTCGCATCCGCCGACCGAGGAGCGAGAGGCGCTCGCGGGCGCGGGCGCCGGCGCCACGAGCGCCGACGAGGACAGCGGGCAGGATGCGGAAGAGGGCACCGAGACGGCAGGGGCGCCCGACAAGCCGGTTCTCGTGGCAGTTGATCCGGTGCAGCGGCACATCATTACACTGCTCGAGCAGCGGAACTACGCGGAGCTGGAGCGCTTGCTGGGGGGCTATCAAGGCGCTTTTGAGGAGGAGCAGAGCACCAGCCCGCGACTAGAAAACGCGTTCCAGGCATTTCGCCGGGTTCCGGGAAGCGCCGAAACTGCACTCAATGAATGGGTCAAGAACTATCCGTCCTCTTACGTTGCGTTGATTGCGCGCGGGAGCTTTTTCTATTCCCGGGGGCTGGAAGCTCGAGGCACCGCGTTTATCAAGGACACGCCCGAAGCAAACATCCGGGCCATGCGTTCCCACCTGGAAAGAGCACGCAGAGACCTGGAGCGCTCGCTGGGATTGACCCAGAGGCCCTATTTGAGCCGCCTGACTTTGATGTCGATCGCCCGCATCTCCGGCAATCGCAGGGGCGCCAGGACACAGTACCTGGAGGCGGTGAAACTTGCGCCGCAGAGCGTGGAGCTGAGGCTCGCGCACATGACCACCCTCGAGCCGCGCTGGGGCGGCAGCTACGCGGAAATGGAGGCACATCTGGCGGAATCGCGCTCGCAGCTGAGGGATCCCGGCGCGGCGGACCGTCTGGCCGCGCGAATTCCCGCCTACCGCGCGCACGAGCGTCAGCAGGCAAAGAAGTATGCGCCGGCCCTCAAACTCTACGACGAGGCAATCGGGCTGTATGCGAGCGCGGGCACGCTCTGCGAGCGCTCCTATGTGCTGAGCCAGCTCAAACGCGATGCCGAGGCCTTCGCCGACGTCAAGCTGGCGCTGTCCAAGGCGCGAGACGATCGCTACTGCCTGGAGCGGGCGGTTGCAGTAGCGTCCGGCGCCAGCAACGCGGATGAGGCAATCGGGTTGATGAGCCTAGTCATCGAGGTTGACCCGGGCTCCAATCATGCGTTCAACCACCGCGGGTGGCGATACCAGCAACAGGGCAGGGTGGATCTTGCCTTCCAGGATTTCCTCGCCTCGGCCAGGCTCGGCGACGGTTGGGGCCAATTGATGGCCGGCAAATACTACTGGGCCGGCAAGGGGGTGAAGGAGGATCGCGAAGAGGCGCTGGCCTGGCTGCGAAAGGCTGCCGCGCAAGGCCATCCCGACGCGAAGCTCAGCCTCGAGCAGGCGCTGCAGCAGGTTGGAGGTAAGTAGGGAAAAATGGGGACACACACCTTTTTGCGGGCGATATGCTCTGGAAAAAAAGGAAAAAGGTGTGCGTGACCGTTTTCACCGGTAGCGGATCTTCATAACGAGGATGGACAACGCCAGCGTCAGCGTGATCACGTTGGCGACAATGATCGGCCAGGCGTCGAGCAGGATTCCATAGGCGAGCCACAGCGCGACTCCGCTCGTGAAGGTCGCGTACATCCCGAGTGAGATGCCGCGCCCGGAGCGCATGCGCCAGGTATGCAGCACCTGCGGGATGAATGCGATGGTCGAGAGCGCGGCGGCGGCGTAGCCGATCAGTTCGGTGGGGTTCATCGTCTGTCCCTGCTCATTTGGGGGCGAATGGTCTCGCGCGGGGCCGGGTGCGGGGGGCGCAGCGGGGGAGGCCTGCGCCAGCCGCACGGGCCGCTCCGTTCCGGTTCCCAACCCGATGATTGTCAGGCATTGTCATGACATTGGGAAATGGCCGGGCAGACGCTATAAACTATGCGGCAGTTGCACCTATGCAATCTCAGGCAACCGATTCGCGATGAGCGCCTCCGCGCGTTATTGTTGGCTGGAACGGGCGGGGGAGCAGGCCACGCTGTTTCTTTCAGGCACGTGGCACCTTCCCCGGATCGCCGAGATCGATGCCGCACTGGCGGGGGCAGGTATGCCCGCTTCGCCCCTGACGCTCGACGGGGCGGCCCTCACCACGCTCGATACCGCGGCCGCGCTGGCGCTGCTGCGGCGCATTGCCGGCGCCGGCGCGAGCATCGAGCGGCTCGCCAACTTCAACGTCAGCCACGTACGCGTGATCGAGGCTGTGCGCGCGCGCGTGGACGACGCCGCGGTCGAGGCCGGGCCGCGCCATCATGGCCCGCTGGCGGTCCTCGGCATGCATGCGATCGAGTTTCGCGGCCTGATGGAAGGCCACCTCAATTTCTTCGGCCGGTCCGCGGCGGCGCTGGGCGAAGTGGCGCTGCGGCCGCGCGTGCTGCGGCTGAAGGAACTCGCGGCCCAGTTCCAGCACGTTTGCATCGAGGCGATCCCGGTCGTCGTACTCGCCACATTCCTGATCGGGGTGGTGCTCACGTATCTGTTCGGCATGCAGGCCGAGAAGTACGGCGCCAACATCTTCGTCGTGGACGGGGTGGCGATCGGAACCTGCCGCGAACTCTCTCCGATCATCGTGGCCGTGATCGTCGCCGGCAGATCCGGAGCAGCGTTCACGGCACAGCTCGGCACGATGCTGCTCACCGAGGAGATCGACGCGATCCGCACGCTGGGGCTGTCACCCATGCAGGTACTGGTGATTCCCCGCTTTCTTGCCCTGGTCGTCGCACTGCCACTGCTGGTATTCGTCGGCGACGTGTCCGGATTGGCAGGGGCGATGACCGTGGCCAATCCCCTGCTCGACATCACGCCCACCACCTTCGTCGAGCGCGTGCACTCCGAGCTGCCGGTGAACCACGTCATCATCGGCCTGGTGAAGGCGGCAGTCTTCGCAGCGTTCATTGCGATGATCGGCTGCCGCATGGGCATGACCGTGAGCCGCGACTCGCGCTCGATCGGCATCAATACCACCTCGACCGTCGTGCAGTGCATCGTGTCGGTGATCCTGCTCGATGCGTTCTTCGCCATATTGTTCCAGGAGCTGGGGTATTGAACGCCGCACCGGTCATCGAAGTGGACTCCATCGTCACCCGCTTTGGCGCGCAGACGGTGCACGACGGCGTGTCCTTCAGCGTGCCCGGCGGGCAGATTGCCGCGATCATCGGCGGTAGCGGTAGCGGCAAGTCGGTGCTCGTGCGCGAGATCATCGGGCTGTTGCGCCCGGCGGCGGGACGAGTGCGCCTGCTGGGCACGGATGTGTGGAACGCGTCGGAGGAGGAACTTTCGGCGCTGCGCCGCCGCTTCGGGATGATGTTCCAGGATGGTGCGCTGTTTTCTTCGCTCACCGTGGCGCAGAACGTCGCGACACCGTTGATCGAGCACGCCGACGTGCCGCCGCATCTGCTGGGTCCGCTGGTACGGCTGCGCATCGCGCTTGCCGGCCTGCCGCTCGAAGCGGCGGTCAAGATGCCGAGCGAGCTCTCGGGCGGCATGCGCAAGCGCGCGGCGGTGGCGCGGGCGCTCGCTCTGGAGCCGGCAGTGCTGCTCCTCGACGAGCCGACGTCGGGGCTCGATCCGATCACCGCCCGCGCGTTCGACAAGATGTTGCGGTTTCTTTGCAACGACCTCGGGCTGACGATACTCCTGGTCACGCACGACCTCGAGACGCTGTTCGGCATCGTGGACCGCGTGATTGTGCTCTCCCAAGGCAAGGTGATCGCAGACGGCCCGGTCAAGGAAGTGAGGCGGGTTGACGATCCCTGGTTGCAGTCTTACTTTCACGTGCGCACAATACTCGAGGGCGCTACCAATAACCATGGAACCTGAAGCCCGATATACGACCGTGGGCGCGACGCTGCTCGCGCTGGTGATAGCCGTCGTGCTGGCGATGGCATGGCTTGCGCGCACCGGCGCCCGCGCGGACTTCGGCTACTACACGATTTACTTCGAGCGCCAGTCGCTGGATGGCCTGCAGGTCGGGGGCGACGTCAACATGCGCGGCGTGAAAGTGGGGCGGGTCGAGAGCTATTCGATATCGCGCCAGAACATCAACCGGGTCCAGGTCACCATCCGAATCGACCGCAATTCGCCGGTCAGCACCAATACGGTTGCCATCGTTGAGCGCAATCTCCTCACGGGGATTGCCCGCATCAACCTCGCCACGCCGGGCGAGCCGGGCCCCGAGCTTGCCGCGATCCAGCCCGACGAAACGTACCCGGTGATACCCGAGGGTCAATCGGATATGGAGCAGCTGGCGGGCGCTATGAATCGTCTTGCAATAACGGGGGCAAACGCGCTCACCAACGTGGAGCAGCTCCTGAACAAGGAGAACCGAGACGCGTTTGAGGCGACGCTCGCCAACCTGCGCCAGGTCTCGGGGGCGCTGTCGCAACGCATGGGCAGGCTCGACGAGGTTGCGGACGCTTTGGCGACGAGCGCCGTGGAATTCGGCAAGTCGAGCCGGGACATCGCGCTGGCGGTGGGGCGCGTGAGCGCGGACGCGCAGCCCGCCATCAAGCAGGCCGACGCCACGTTGCGCGACCTCGCGCGCGCGGTACAGTCGCTCGAGCGCGAGACGACTTCGCTCGCGAAGCGGCTCGAGCAAGCCACCGATTCCAGTGCCCACGAGATCCGCGCCACGGCACAGGAGCTGCGCTCGAGCGCCGAGATCCTCTCGCGGGCGGCCGACCGGCTGCAGGATCCGCGCGCGGTCATATTCGGCCCAAGCGCGGCGCAGCTTGGCCCCGGTGAGCGAATGCGATGAAGAACGCCGCTGCCGCCGTCACCGCGCTTGCACTGCTTGCAGGCTGCATGTCGCTTCAGGAAGTTCCGCCGCGCGAGTACTACGTGCTCGACGACCTGGCGAAGGCGGGCGCATCCGGGCGGGCTGCGGCGGCCGCCAGGGTATTGCTTGTCACCGCGGCGTCCGCGAACCCGTTCTACGACACTCAGAGCCTGGTCTTCAGCCGCGCGGCGGGACAGCGCGCCTATTACCAGTTCGCGGGATGGACCGAACGGCCTGGACGCAGGATCAACGACTTGTTAATGCGCCGCCTCGAAGCGCGCGGCAGCTTCAAGGCGGTGGCGGTCACGACCGCGGGCATCAAAGGCGATTTTGTCCTCAGCACCCGGCTCGAGGAGTTCTACCACGACACCGGCACGAACCCGGGCAGCGTCCGGGTCGAGGTGTCGGCGGAAATCGTCGATTACGCCGGGCGCACGATCGTCGCGCAACGCAGGTTCGCGCAGAGCGTGCCGGCCGCCGGTGAGAATGCGCAGGCGGCGGTCTCCGCTTTCAACCAGGCGACAACGGTTTTGCTTGATGAATTGTCGGCATGGGTGGAAAGCGTTGCGATACAGCCGCGCGTGAGCTGAGCGGTCGGGGTACTGTCGGGATTCAACGACAGAATCGCCGCGCGCCGGGGTGCAGTCGGTGCAATTTTTCACAAGCATGCTCGTGCCGCAAGCGGTAAAGTAAGTGCGGCGCGCGGTGCTCATGGCGGTTTTCTCCGAAATGCCTGAGCGCGTCGGGTTCGGGCGCGGCATCGCGGCGAGAGGAGAGTCCCGATATGCAATTCATCATGGTAGTGCTGTTGATCATCGGCGTTGCGGTACTGATGGTCGCGGGTTTTGCTGGCATCTCTTACGCGCTCGGGGTGCATCTGTATCGCCGCGATGGCACGATCGCGTTTGCGACCGAACGGGATCCGTGTGCGCAATGCAATGCCGACCGCGATTGGTACCTGACGTTGCCGTCGTGGCAGCAGACCGCGATTACCGCCTGGTGGTGGGCAAACCGCTTCCAGTGGGCGGCGAAGGGGTGCCGGTAGCGACATTCCCGAGGCGCGAGCGCGGGCACTTCACGCGCTCTCTTCGCTTCCTTCACGCCTGCGGGCTCCTGGAGTGAGCAGAGCGCCATGCTCGTCCAGCACATTTCCATTACACCCTCGGTGCGGCTCGCAGTCGCGCTTTGCGTGACGCACCTTGCCGCGGCTGGACTGCTATGGCTCGTGCCCATCCCGGCTTTGGGCAAGGGGGCCATCACGCTGGCCATTGCCGTCAGTCTCGTCTATTTCCTGGCACGAGATGCCGCGCTCCATGCGGCGAATGCAATCGTGGCTCTGGAGTTGAAGAGCGGAGGCGGTATCTCGTTCCATACCCGGGATGGAGGTTGGGTGGACTGCGAGCTATCGGGCTCGAGCTACGCTTCTCCCCGCCTCACCATTGTCAATCTCCGGCCGCGCGGGAAGGGACGGACGCGGCACGTGATCCTCGTTCCCGACAACGTGGATCCGCGCGATTTTCGCAGGCTGCGCATGTGGATGCGATGGAAGAATGAGTCAGGCGGCGAGCCGGCTCCCACGGCAGAATGCTGAACCTGGACACCTTTCGTGCCTGGACCCGCCCGGTCACGGCACGCGGCCGCGATGGTTGCGCGTCAGGAACACCTTGCCAGGCGACGGATTTGTCAGGTCCCCCCTGCCGCGGCTATGCTACGAGCGGACGATAACGACAAGAACGGCGGATAGCGTGGCGTCGCGACAAGAAGAGATCAAGGCGCTGAAAGCCGGGGAGCAGTTACCGTCGCACCGCGTGGTCCAGTTGCGCTCGATGGGGATGCACTCGATCCGTTACGAGTTCGTGGTGCGGCTACTGCGCTCGAATCTCAAGTTGGACACGCTCTCGATTTATTGGGAGCAGGGCAACGAGTTCATGCTGAAGCGCAATGTGGAGAGCGTGCACCGCCGGCTCGTGCTCGGCCGCAGGAAGCACGTGTCCGGCGAATTCGCGGACCTCTGGCTGCTATGCTATCCGGACGACGAGCAGATCAGGACGTCGGTCGAGCAGGAAATCGACCGCATGGTAAGAGAGGTGAACGGGCAGGGCGTCCAGTTGGGGGATGAGGGATGCGGGACGAATTAGTTTGCAGTTTGCGGTCTGCATGAAAATTCACGACCAGCACTATATCAACGGCGCCTGGACACCGTCACGGTCCGGCGCCTCGATCGAAGTCCGCAACGCCGCCACGGAGGAAGTGATTGCGCGTGTGCCGGCGGGGACGCCGGAGGACACGGACCATGCGGTGCGCTCTGCACGGGCGGCATTCGGACTGTGGGCCGCCACGCCGGTGGCGCAGCGCGCGGCGCTGTTGCAGGGCATCGCGGAGGGGCTCGCTGGACGTGCCGAAGAGATCGCACGCGCCATCACTGCCGAGGTCGGCATGCCGCTCAAGCTCTCCCAGCGCATCCAGGCCGCGTTGCCGCCGCAGGTGATGGCGAGCTACGCGCAGCTCGTGCGCGAGTACCCGTTCGAGGAGCGGATCGGCAATACACTGGTGGTCAAGGAGCCGGTCGGGGTGGTGGGGGCGATTACGCCGTGGAACTACCCTCTGCACCAAGTGGTGGCCAAGGTCGCGCCGGCGCTCGCCGCGGGCTGCACCGTGGTGCTGAAGCCAAGCGAGATCGCGCCGCTGTCGGCATTCATCCTGGCCGAGGTGGTCCACGCGAGCGGATTGCCGCGCGGCGTGTTCAACCTCGTGTGCGGCACCGGACCGGTCGCGGGCGAGGCGATTGCCCGGCATCCGGAAATTGACATGGTTTCGTTCACCGGCTCGACGCGCGCCGGCAGGCGCATCTCGGAGCTTGCCGCGGGGACTGTAAAACGGCTCGCGCTGGAACTCGGGGGAAAGTCCGCCTCGATCGTCCTGGAAGACGCCGATCTCGCGCGGGCGGTGAAGGGAACGGTCAATTCCTGCTTCCTCAATTCCGGGCAGACCTGCACGGCGCTGACGCGGCTGCTGGTTCCGGAATCGCGCTACCGGGAGGCCGCCCAGCTCGCGGTGGATGCCGCGAAGACCTTCAACCCCGGCGATCCCATGAAGGAGGATACCCGCCTCGGGCCACTGATCTCGGACCTGCAGCGCGAGCGGGTGCGCGGCTATATCCGCAAGGGCGTCGAGGAGGGCGCGGAACTGCTGCTCGGCGGCGCGGAACCGCCGCCGGGGCTTGCCCGGGGCTATTTCGTGCAGCCGACCGTGTTCGGCCGGGTGAAGCCCGGCATGGCGATCGAGCAGGAGGAAATCTTTGGGCCGGTGCTTTCGGTCATTTCCTTCCAGGACGAGGAGGACGCCGTGCGCATCGCCAACGGAACGATATATGGCCTCGCGGGCGCGGTGTGGTCGAAAGACGAGGAGCGCGCGCGGCGCCTCGCGCGCCGTCTCAGGGCCGGCAGAGTCGACGTGAATGGCGGAGCGTTCAACCTGCTCGCGCCGTTCGGTGGCTACAAGCAATCCGGGCACGGTCGCGAGTTCGGCCGCTACGGGCTGGAGGAGTATCTCGAGGTCAAATCGTTGCAGCTAACAGCGTGAATCGTGATTCGTGACGCATCGCGTCATCGCTCTTCCGGGGGTTTTACTTTCCTGAACATGCCGAGCAGCGTCAGGTCGTAGACGATCTTGAGCGCTCCACAAATCACCAGCGGCCAGCCAAAGCTGGTGAGGGTCAGCAGATAGCCTGAGAACGCCGGGCTGACCGCCGCCGCGAGACTGCGCGGCACTGCGGTCATGCTCGCCGCGGCCGGGCGCTCTGCCGGTAAGACCACCGCCATCACATAGGAAGTGCGCGCCGGCACGTCCATGGAGGACAGCAGCGCCCGCAAGCACAGGAACAGCACGGCGAGCGGCAGCGTCGGCATGAGAGCGGCGAGGATGCAGAACACGTTCGCCGGCAGATGGGTGAACACCATGGTGTTGATGAGGCCGATGCGCCGGGCTATCGCGGGGGCGGCGAGAAAGGACGCCGCCGCCAGGACCCCGGTCCAGAAAAAGATGGTGCCGGCGGCTTCCACCGACAGGTCGAACTTGAGGAACAGCCACAGCGCGAGCAGCGACTGCACTGCGAAGCCGCCTGCAAACGAGTCGAGGCTGAACAGCGCCGCAAGCCGGAAGACGATACGCCTCGAAGGTCCCAATGGAACGGAGCGCGTCTCGTCACCGCGCGAGCCGGCCGAAACAAGCCGGCGATAGAGCGCGAGCGCGACGAGTCCCGAGAGCCCGTAGAGCACGAACATCGCTTGCGTCGCGGCCTTGAGCTCGAGGACGTTCCATTGCGCGAGCACGCCGGGGATTGCGGCGGCAAGCGCTCCCAGCGCGCCGACGAGGTGTCCCACGAGGCTATAGCGCGCGAACAGCGTGGTACGCTGCTCGCTGGTTACTGCGTGGGACAGCAATGAGTTCTCGAGCGGGGAAAAAACGCTGACGTCGCCGCTCGAGGGGTTGAGGGTCCCGATCACTGCGATCAGCAGCAACGGCCAGAATTCCGTAACCACGGCGAAGCCGAGTCCGGTGCCGAGCATCAGCAGGCATGCGGCGGTAAGCATGGCGTGCATCCGGAACCGATAGGCAAAGAGGCCCGTGAGCAGCGTGAGCAGTCCCGACCCAAGCAGCGTTGCGGTGGCGATCAAACCAACCTCAAACGCGCTGTAACCGAGCAGCGTGAGGTAATACGGCAACAGCAGCGCAACATACCCGTCGGTGAAGGCGCGAATGCCGCGCGCCGCGAGGATGAGCGCGGCATCGGGTGACGTGCCGGGCGGCAACCACCAGGATCGTAGAACGGAATGCGACATGGCCGCGCGAAGCCTATCAGGAATATTGAGTGCGGGCAGGCGAAGTAGCTTACGCCGCTGCCCCGAAGTTGATACGATGCGAGCTTTTCGAAGGGGATTCCATGATCGACGTCTATAGCTGGCCCACGCCGAACGGCCATAAAGTCCACATTATGTTGGAGGAGACCGGGCTCACGTATCGCGTCCACGGCGTCAACATCCGCGAGGGCGACCAGTTCAAGGCGGAGTTCCTCAAGGTGAGTCCCAACAACCGCATCCCGGCGATCGTCGATCACGACGGGCCGAGCGGCAAGCCGATCT
>Ga0137455_1000168_pt1 | contig 15883 bp, 11 predicted proteins | sample EasRivERMGT600_2_FD_102334 | JGI IMG/M metagenome (GOLD analysis project Ga0137455, IMG submission 102334) | Soil microbial communities from meander-bound floodplain in the East River, Colorado, USA - East River MetaG ERMGT600_2 | ecosystem: Environmental > Terrestrial > Soil > Floodplain ... | reverse complement strand
TGCAGCGTCCAGTAGTGCAGCTCGCGCGAGAGCGGGCGGTACCAGTGGAAGGCCAGGTCGCGCGGCGCGAACAATGAGAGGAACGACGCGTCCCGGGTCTTGTCGAGGAACAGGAAGTCGTCGTTGATGAACGCGGCCTGGAGCGCGTCGCCCCAGCGCAGCGCGAGCACGCCGGCCAGCAGGGCGAGCGCCACCCACGCGGTGACCGCGGTGCGACGCTGGGTGGTGGGGAGCGCGTCGACGCCCGCGCCCGCCGGCGGCCGGGCGCGGCGCGTGGCGCCGCGCGGCTTGCTCAGGGGCGCCACTCGGCGAGGAACAGATTGGTCTCGCCGCGCTGCTTGGCTCCACGGTTCGAGGCGAACACCAGCCAGCGACCGTCCGGCGAGAACATCGGGAACCCGTCGAAGCTCTCGTCGCGCGTCACCGGCGTCGGCGTCCCGCCCTCGACCGGCACCCGGTAGAGGTCGAAGTTACGCCCGCGCGGGTTCTCCCAATTGGATGAGAAGACGATGGCGCGCCCGTCCGGCGTGAAGTAGGGGGCGAAGGAGGCCCCCGGCTTGCTGGTGATCTGGCGCTTGGTCGAGCCGTCGGCGCGCATCACCCACACGTCCATCTGCGAGGGCTTGACCAGGTGCCGGCCCAGCAGCCGCTGGTACTCCGCGACCGCGGTGTCGGCCGGGTAGTTCGCGCGCCAGACGATCCACTCCCCGTCGCGCGAGAAGAAGGCCCCGCCGTCGTAGCCGACACGGTCGGTGAGCCGGACCAGGCCGCTCCCGTCGGTGCGCATCTTGTACAGATCGAGGTCCCCGTCGCGCACCGAGGTGAAGACGATCCACTTGCCGTCGACCGACACCGTGGCCTCGGCGTCGTACCCGGGCGTCTGCGTCAGACGCTTGAGATCGGAGCCGTCGGCGCGGGCGGTGAAGATGTCGTAGTCCGGGTAGAGCGCCCACACGTAGCCCTGCGAGAAGTCGGGCGCCGGCGGGCACGAGTCGCCGCCGTTGTGGGTGGACGAGAACAGGACGCGCTGGTCCTTGTCGTAGAAGTAGCCGCAGGTGGTGCGGCCGTGCCCGGTGCTCACCCGTCGCACCGCGCCGGTGGCCAGCTCGAAGACGAACTCCTGGTCGCAGGACCAGCCGTCGCGCGTCGACTGGAAGATCAGCCGCCGTCCGTCGGCCGACCAGTAGGCCTCGGCGTTCTCGCCGCCGGAGGTGATCTTCCACAGCGAGGCGAAGTGTTTCTCGCCCGGGCGGATCAGATCGTCGACCTGGTCCGCCCCCGGCGGCACCGGGCTCAGGTCGATGCGCTCGTCGGCGTGCCCCGCGCTCGCGAACGCGAGCGCGGCCATCGGCAGGAGCAAGGCGTAGAGGCGGAGCTTCATCGAACGTCGAAGGTAGCCGGTCCGCGTTCGGGGCGGCAAGCGGCCGAGGTCGACCTCCACGCCCTCACGGCCGGCGCCGCAGCGTCGCGACCAGCTCGCGCTCCGCGCCGTCGCGCTTGATCGTGATGCGCACCTTCTGACCCGGCCTCCGCGAGCGCAGTGCGAAGGTGTAGTCGTAGATGTTGTCGACCCGCACGCCGTCGAAGCGGACGATGGTGTCGCCGCCCTTGAGCCCGGCCGAGTCGGCGGGGCTGCCGCCGCGCACGCCGGAGAGCAGCACGCCGCCCTCGGTCTGGAGGTAGTCGGGGATGGTGCCGAGCCACGCGCCGTAGCCGCCGCCGCCGGAGATGCGCCCGAGGTTGGAGTCCGCGGCGGCCTGGACGTAGTGGACGCGCGGCCGCGCGTCGAGCGAGTCGACCAGCGCGGCGGCGTAGTCGGCGATCCGCTCCATGCCCGGGGCGTTGAGCTTGTCGGCGGTGTCGCTGGGCTTGTGATAATCGGCATGCGAGCCGGTGAAGAAGTGCAGCACCGGGATCTTCCGCTTGTAGAACGAGGTGTGGTCGCTGGGGCCGAAGCCGTCGCTCGCGGTCTTGAGGTCGAACGTCCCCTGCGCGCGATTGGCTCGCTCGAGCAGCCCGGGGAACTCCTGCGCGGTGCCGGCGCCCATCACCAGCAGCTTGTTGTCGCGCAGCCGCCCGACCATGTCGAAGTTGATCATCGCCTCGACGCTCTCGATCGGCCGCGGCGCGGCGTCGACGAAATGCCCTGAGCCCAGCAGCCCGCTCTCCTCGCCGGTGAAGGCGCAGAACACCAGGTTGTGACGCGGCGCGCGCGGACCCGGGCGCAACTGCCGGGCGGCGACGCCGAGCATCACGGCCACGCCCGAGGCGTTGTCGTCGGCGCCGACGTGCGGCTCGCGCGCGTCCGGGGTCAGCGAGCCCTCGCCGCCGAGACCGAGGTGGTCGTAGTGGGCGCCGACCACGATGGTGCGCGCCGTGTCGCGCCCGGGGATCCAGCCGACGACGTTGCGCGCCCTGGCGCGGGTGCGTTGCAGCGTGATCGTGAGGGTCGCCGAGTCGCGCAGCGCCAGCCCGTGGGGACGACCGTGCCGGTCGATCGCCTCCTGCAGCGCTCCCAGCGTCGCTCCGGTCGAGCGCAGCAGGGTCTTGGCCGCCTCCTGCGACACCCGCGCGGCCAGGATGCCGCTGGTCATGTAGCCCGACCCGTCGGACCGCGGCGGGCGCAGCGGCTCGCCGGCGTGGTGGATCGGCCCGTCGACGACGAGCAGTCCGAGGGCGCCGTGCTCGCGCGCGTTGATCGCCTTGGTGCGCAGCTCGGCGTGCGCGGTGTTGACGTTGCCGTTGAACCGGCTGGTCGAGTCCATTTCACCCGGCTCCTGCGACAGCACCAGCACCAGCTTGTCGCGCACGTCGAGCCCGGCGTAGTCGTCGTAGTCGAACCCCGGCGCGGTGATGCCGTAGCCGGCGAAGACCAGCGGCGCGGTGAGCGTGCCGTTGGCCGAGAAGCCGAGCGGCTGGAGATCCTCGCCCAGCGCGATGCGCCGGTCGCCGATCGCCAGCGCGGTCGGCTCGCCCACCTTGACGCCGGTCGTCAGCTCGAACGACTGGAACCAGGTCGCCGAATCGCCGCCCGGCGTGAGCCCGATGTCCTGCATGAGGCGAGCGATGTAAGTCGCTGCGGAATCGATGCCCGCCGAGCCCATGCCGCGGCCTTCCCAGCGCGGATCGGCGAGCCGGCGGGTGATCTCGAAGAGGACGGCCCGGTCCTCGCGATGGGCCGAATCGACGACGCCGACCGCCAGGCAGGTGATCCACACCGCGGCCAGCGACGCACGACTCCGAACCGTCACCGATTCTCCTCCCAGAGCAGCGCCATCCCCTTCAGCGTCAGCGCCTCGTCGACCACGTTGATGGTCTCGCACTCGGGCGCAATCAGCTTCGCCAGGCCGCCGGTGCCAATGACATGCGGCGTCCCCTTCATCTCGAGCGCGAGGCGGCGGACGAGCGCGTCGACCTGTCCCGCGGTGCCCCACACGACGCCGGCCTGGAGCGACTCCTCGGTGTTGCGGCCGAGCGCCCGCACGGGGCGGCGCAACTCCACCCGGGGGATGCGGGCGGCGCGGCGGAACAGCTCCTCCGCCGAGGTCATGACGCCCGGCGCGATGACGCCGCCGAGATAGGCCCCCTGCTGCGAGACGCAGTCGAAGGTCGTCGCGGTGCCGAGGTCGACGACGATCGCCGGCGTGCCGTAGAGCCGCGCCCCCATCGCGTTGGCGATGCGATCCGCGCCGACCACGCTCTTGTCGTGATAGCGGATTGGCAGGCTCTTCGCCGTCGCCGCGGTCACCTCGATCGCGGGCGCGCCGGTGAGCGACTCCAGCGCCTCGAGCCAGGCCCCGGTCAGCGCCGGCGCCACCGAGCAGACCACCGCGCCCAGCCGGCGGGCGTCGGCCCCCACGCCATCGCGGCGCAGCAGCGCCTCCAGCCGGAGCCCGATCTCGTCGGCGGTCGTCCGCGCGCTGGTGAGCCGCCAGAAGCCGCGCACCTTCCGGCCCTCGAGCACGCCGACGACTGTGTCGGTGTTGCCGATGTCGACCGCGAGCAGGCGCGCCTCCGTCGCCGCGCGCTTCGCGGGCCGCTTCGCGCCGCGCGCGCCGGCCGCCTTCACCACCGCCTTCTTCCTAGGCACCTTCCTCCACCTCCGCGGCCGAGGCCGAATCTTCGCCGCGGCGACGCCGGGCGACCAGGAACGAGAGCGCGATGCTGGCGAAGTAGAGCACCACCATCGGACCTCCCATGATGAGCTGCGCCGTCACCACGTCGCCGGGCGTGATCGCCGCGGTCAGGACGAAGGCGCCGACGATCGCGTAGCGCCATTGACGGAGCAGCGCGCCCGGCGTCACCAGGCCGATCGCCGTCAGCGTCATGGTGACCAGCGGGAGCTGGCACACCAGCCCGCAGGCGATCGCCAGGTTGTAGAAGAACCCGAGCAGGTCGCCGAGCCGGATCTGGGTCACCATGCTGGGTGTGGCGAACTGCTCGAGCACGCCGACGACCAGCGGCACGACGTACGCGAACGCCGCCCACACCCCGAGACCGAACATCGCCATCGAGCCGAGCGCCATCGGCAGGATGAGCGAACGCTCGCGGCGCATCAACCCCGGCACCACGAAGCGCCAGACCCGATAGAACACGTAGGGAAGCCCCAGACCGAGCCCGATCAACAGCGCGAGCTTGAAGCGCTCGTTGAAGGCCTCGAGCGGCGACAGCACCAGCGCCGTCCCCACCGTGCGCTGGATCAGATCCTCGAGCACCCGCGGCGCCAGCCACCAGCCCAGCACCGCCCCCACCAGCGCCGCGATCATGGTGTGCATCAGCACCGACCGCAGCTCGTCGAGGTGAGCCAGGAACGGCATCTCCCCCGTTTGCCGGGCGTCGGTGGTGTTCTGAATATTGTTGCTGTCGGTCATGAACCCCTTACGAGACAACTGTTTCCGTCGTGAACTTCACGCGGCGCGACATGGTTGGCTCAACTTCTGCCTGTGCCGCAAGCTCCTCCCCCCCATCTGCAATCTTCAGATCACAACTTAGGCCACGCCACCTGGAGGTCGCCGGCGAGGGCGACCACCTCGCGGCCACCCTCGAGACGGACGACCAGGCCGCCGCGCTCGTCGAGGTCGCGCGCCACGCCGTGGAGCGGGCCGGAGGGCGTCATGACCGTGACCGGCCGGCCCCAGAACGACGCGCGCTCGCGCCAGGCGGCGACCACCGACTCGCGGCCGCCTTCCTCGTGCGCGCCCCACAACGGCTCGAGCGCATTGAGCAGCTCGGCCGCCACCTGCTCGCGGGTGACGCGCCGCCCCTCGAGCGCGAACGAAGTCGCGCGCTCGCGCAGCTCGGGCGGGAAGTCCTCGGTCTGCTCGAGCACGTTGACGCCGACGCCGATCACCACCGCGTCCTGGCCGCGCGCCGCGACCCGCCGGCTCTCGCACAGGATGCCGCACAGCTTGCGCTCGCCGACCAGCAGGTCGTTGGGCCACTTGAGCCGGGTCGTGAGCCCGAGCCGCTCGCACGCCCGCGCCATCGCCAGCCCGGCCGCGAGCGGCACCGTGCCGAACCCGGGGCCGTCGCAGCCGCGCACCAGGGCGACCGAGAGCGCGAGCCCCTTGCCGCGGGCGAGATGCCAGCGCCGCCCCTCGCGTCCGCGGCCGCGCGGCTGCGCGTCCGCCACCACCACGACGCCCTCGGCCGCGCCCTGGGCGACGGCCTCCCAGGCGACGTCGTTGGTGGAGTCGGCCTCGGCGCGCGCGATCAGCGTGCGCCCCAGCCGCCGGGTCGCCAGCCGCTCCGCGAAGGCGCGGCGGTCGAAGGTGGGCTCAGCCGACATCTTCGATCTCCAGGCTGAGGTTGAGCGCCGGCGCCGAGTGGGTCAGCGCGCCGACCGAGATGAAGTCGGCGCCGGTCTCGGCGTAGCCACGCACGTTGTCGAGCGTGATCCCGCCCGAGACCTCGACCTCCGGCCGCCGCACCGCGCCCTTGCGCATCAGCCGCGGGTCGGGCCGGTGCTCGGCGCACCAGCGATCGACCTCCGCGACCGCGTGCAGCACCTCCTCGACCGGGCGGTTGTCGACCAGGATGCGGTCGACCTCGGGGCGCAGCGCCTCGCGCAGCTGCGTCAGCGACTCGACCTCGACCTCGAGCGGCACGTCCTGACGCGTGCGCTGGATGCGGTCGATCGCGGCGGTCAGACCGCCGGCCGCGCGGATGTGGTTGTCCTTGACCAGGTACATGTCCCAGAGCGCGAAGCGATGGTTCTCACCGCCGCCCATCTTGACCGCGTACTTCTCCAGATAGCGCATCCCCGGCGTGGTCTTGCGGGTATCGAGGATGATGACACGCGTGCCGCGGACCGCGTCGACGAAGCGCCGCGTCAGGCTCGCGATCCCCGACAGACGCTGGAGGAAGTTGAGCGCCGTGCGCTCGCCGGTGAGCAGCCCCCCCGCCGGCCCCAGCACGCGCGCGACCGCGATCCCCGGCTCGACCGCGCTGCCGTCGGACACCAGCAGCTCGACGCGCAGTGCGGGGTCGACCTCGCGGAAGGTGAGCTTGGCGATCTCGAGCCCGGCGATGACGCCGCGCTCCTTGACCACGATGGACGCGCGCGCGCCGACCCCGGATTTCAGCGTGTTGAGCGTGGTGATGTCGCCCTGGCCGACATCCTCGGACAGGGCCCACTTGATGAGCGGCAGCGCGATCTGCTCGAGCATGGCTAGCGCCTCGACGCCTGCATCGCGCCCGCCGCCTGCAGCGCGGCGCGGGTTTCGTCGAGCAGCGCGACGATCTCGGGATCGGGGCGGGTGACGGTGCTCGACAGCGTCTCCCACTCGCGCCGCGCCTCGTCGATCCGGTTGGAACCGGCGAGGATCCGAGTCATCCGGGCGCGGACGTAGGTCTCGGTCAGGCCGTTGGCGATCACGATGTGCACCGGTCGGCCCGGCGGCTCGAGCATGAGGCCGAGATAGGCCGACGCCGAGTCGGCCCGGCCGGCCTCCGCGAACGCGTCCGCCACCAGCCAGCGGTACGTCTGCCGCATCAGCTCGAGCTCGGAGCCCGGCTCGTAGGTGCCGACGCGTGCCTTGGGCGCCAGTCTCCCGATGACCTCGTCCCAGCGGCGGTGCCGCCGATCCAGCGAGGCCTCGACCAGATCCGCACGCGCGCTGGCGGACTCGGAAGCCCCGTAGTCCGGCTGGTGAATCAGCTCCTCCGCCCGCCGCAACGAGCGACGAGCCTGTGACGAGTCGCCGTCCCACGCGGCGCGGAGGGCTTTCGAGTACTCGACGTGGCCCGGCTCGCGTACGCCGCGCATGAAGTCGGGATCGCGCCCGGCGGCCAGGTCGATCTGGAGTCGTTGCCACCACAGCCCCGACAGCCAGGCCTCATAGGGCCCCACCATCCTCGCCTCAATGGCGTCCATCGTCGCCCGGGCGTCGGCCATCTGTCCGCGCGCCCCCAGCACCGAGGCGCGGGAGATCATCGCGATCATGCGATAGAACAGGGTGATCTCGGGCTGCGCGAGGATGGACGCGGCGAGGCTGTCGCCGCGGTCCCATTGCCGCTCGTTGAAGGCGAGCTCGAGGGTGGAGAGCGTGCCGGAGATGCCCTTCATCTTTGCGATCTCCGTGCGCGCCTCGTCGAAGCGGCCGAGCGAGATCAGGGTCCCGACGATGCTGGCCTGCGTGACCGGCGGCACTTCGACCGGCCAGGCCTTGGCGGCCCGCCGGTAGAGCGCGAGCGCCTCCTCGGTGCGTCCGGCGGTCACCAGGCCGCCGGCCTTGTTGTGCAGCGCCACCGCCGCATCCGCGGGCGTCGGATCGAGCGCGATCATCGCGTCGTAACGTTCGAGCGCCCGCTCCGGACGGCCCTCGAGGTTGTCGATCTTCGCAAGGATGTCGAGCCGGCGGGCCTCGTTGAGGCGCTCGGGATGGCGCAGGGCCTCGCGGTGGGCGGCGAGCGCGGAGTCGGTCATGCTGAGGTTGCCGAACGCGGTGCCGAGCCCGGCCCAGGCGGCGCCGAAGTCCGGATCGACGGCGATCGCCTGGCGCAGGAGCGGAATCGCGTTCTCCGGCTCGTTGGCGTTGATCCTCCGCCGGCCGGCGACGTAGAGCTTGAAGGCCTCGAACGACGGCGTCCCGGCGTCGTACACGCCCGACTGCGCGCGCAGCGCCTCCGGGCGCTCGCCGAGGGCCGCGCGCAGCTCGCGCGCGAGCCCCGTGAGGGTGGGGATCAGCGCGCGTTCGTCGCGCGCCGTCGCGGCCGGGGCGATGTGCAGCTGCCCGTTCTCGGCGTCCAGCGCACGCAGCGCGATCTGGTAGCCGCCGCCGAGGCGCGAGATCCGTCCCGAGATGACGACGCGCACACTCGAGCGGTAAGCGAGCTGGCGCGCCAGCTCCTCGTCGACGCGGGCCGTGTCGGCACGCCCCGCGTTGCGCAGCGCGATGCGGACCTGCTCCTGCGGCACCGAGGCGAGCAGCCCCGACTCGTCGAGCGCCGAGCCGATCACGTCCCGCGCCGCAGGCGCCAGGCTCGGATCGTCGGGCGGGCCCTCGAAGCTGGCCACCCAGACCCATTGCCGCTCCCCGGCCTGGGCGGGCCGCGAGCGGAGCAGCGCCTCGAGCGCGCCGAACCGCCAAGCCAACGCCAGCGCCGCAACCACTACCGCCACCGCCGCCGCCGCGCGCATCCATGGGTTCCGCCGTGGGGATCGTCCCACCCGGACCCGTTTCGTCACTGCGCCCTCGAGCGCATCGGCGAGCTGCCCCGCCGTCTGGAACCGGTCCCCCGGCGCCTTGGCGAGCGCGCGATCGATCGCGGCCGCGAGCGCCGGCGGCGTCCCCGGCCGCAGATCCGCGAGCGGCGGAGGCGGGAGGTTCATGTGCTGGTGCCCGAGCGTCTCCGCGGGGCCCGTGAACGGCGGCCGGCCCGCGAGCAGCTCGTAGAGCACGCAGCCCAATCCGTAGACGTCGCTGCGGCCGTCGAGCTCGCCACCGCCCGCGACCTGCTCCGGGCTCATGTACTCCGGCGTGCCGACCGCGACCCGCGTCCCGGTCAGCGCCGGGCCGCCGGCCGCGTCGATCGCGCGGGCGATACCGAAGTCGGTGACCATCGCCTGGCGGTCGGCGAGCAGGATGTTCTCCGGCTTGATGTCGCGGTGAACCACGCCCTGGCGGTGCGCGTAGTCGAGTGCGCGCGCGACCTGGGCGCCCAGGCGCGCCGCCTCCTCCACGCCCAGGCGCCTCTCCTGCCGGAGCCGCTCGCGCAGCGACTCGCCCTCGACCCAGGGCATCACGTACCAGAACAGGCTGTCGCCCGAACCCGAGTCCAGCAGCGGGACGATGTGGGGGTGCTGGAGCCGCGCCGCGACCTCGATCTCGCGGGCGAAGCGGTCGCCGCCCAGCAACGCGCCGAGCTCGGGGTCGAGCAGCTTGATCGCCACTTGCCGGCGATGCTTGAGGTCCTCGGCCAGGAACACGGTGGCCATGCCGCCGTGCCCGGCGGCGCGATCGACCCGGTAGCGCCCCGCCAGCGCGGCGCGCAGCCGCTCGAGCAGCGCGTCCACCGGCGGCGTGCTCACCGGCGCGACCGGCCGCGCGCTCGACCACGCGACGGGGGCGCGTCGCGATGCGGCGACGACGACGCGACCACGCCCATGCCGCTCGCCACCGCCAGCATCGAGCGCACCTCGTCGATGCGATCGCGCAGCGAGGCGGCGCGCTCGAACTCGAGCTTGCGGGCCGCGTCGAGCATCTCGCCCTCGAGCCGCGCCAGCAGCGCCTCGTGGCCCTCCTGCTCCGCGGCGGCGAGCAGCGCGCGCACGTCGTCGCGGCCGCTCGAGCCGATCGCATCGGCCACCGAAGTCGCCTGCAGGATCTCCTCGCGGCTCTTGACGATGGTCTGCGGCACGATCCCGTGGGCCTGGTTCCAGGCGACCTGCTTGGTCCGCCGCCGGTTGGTCTCCTCGATCGCGCGCCGCATGGAGTCGGTGAGCCGGTCGGCGTAGAGGATGACTCGGCCGCCGGCGTTGCGCGCCGCGCGGCCCGCGGTCTGGATCAGCGAGCGCTCGGAGCGCAGGAAGCCTTCCTTGTCGGCGTCGAGGATCGCGACCAGCGAGACCTCGGGCAGGTCGAGCCCTTCGCGCAGCAGGTTGATGCCCACCAGCACGTCGAACTCGGCCAGCCGGAGCCCGCGCAGGATCTCGACCCGCTCGATCGCGTCGACGTCGCTGTGCAGGTAACGCACGCGCACGCCGGCCTCGCCGAGGTAGTCGGTGAGGTCCTCGGCCATGCGCTTGGTGAGCGTGGTCACCAGCACGCGCTCGCGGGCCGCGACGCGCTGGCGGATCTCCTCGAGCAGGTCGTCGACCTGGCCCTGCACCGGCTTCATCACCAGCTCGGGGTCGACCAGGCCGGTCGGGCGGATGACCTGCTCGGCGATGACCCCGCCGCTCTTCGCCAGCTCGTACTCCGCCGGCGTGGCGGACAGGTAGATCGTGTCGCCGGTCAGCGCCTCGAACTCGTCGAAGCGCAGCGGCCGGTTGTCGAGCGCCGAGGGCAGCCGGAAGCCGAACTCGACCAGCACCTCCTTGCGCGAGCGGTCGCCCTCGTACATGCCGCCGATCTGCGGCACGGTGACGTGCGACTCGTCGATGATCAGCAGGAAGTCCTTGGGGAAGTAGTCGATCAGGCAGCCCGGCCGCTCGCCCGGCTGGCGGCCGGAGAGGTGGCGCGAGTAGTTCTCGACCCCCGAGCAGGTGCCGATCGTGGCCAGCATCTCGAGGTCGTACTCGGTGCGCTGCCGCAGCCGCTGCGCCTCGAGCAGCTTGTTCTCGCCACGGAGCACGTCGAGGCGCTCGCGCAGCTCCTCGCGGATCGTGCCCAGCGCCGTCTGCAGCCGCGGCTCCGGGGTGACGAAGTGCTTGGCCGGGTAGAGCGCGAGCCGGTCCATGCGGCGGATGACGCGGCCGGTGACCGGGTCGACCGCCGAGATCCGGGTGACGACGTCGTCGTCGAGCTCGAGCCGCACCAGGTGGTCCTCGTAGGCGGGATGGACCTCGATCACGTCGCCGCGCACCCGGAACGTGCCGCGCTCGGGCGCCACGTCGTTGCGGGTGTACTGGATCGCCACCATCTTCTCGAGCAGCGTGTGCCGCTGCATGCGCGCGCCGGCGGTGGCGTCGACCCGCATCCCGCGCCAGTCATCGGGCGTGCCGAGGCCGTAGATGCTGGAGACGCTGGCGACGATGATCACGTCGTCGCGCTCGAGCAGCATCGAGGTGGCCTGCAGCCGCAGCCGCTCGATGTCGTCGTTGATGTTGGCGTCCTTGGCGATGTAGGTGTTGGTCGAGGGGACGTAGGCCTCGGGCTGGTAGTAGTCGTAGTAGGAGATGAAGTAGCCGACGGCGCTCCCGGGGAAGAACTGGCGGAACTCGCCGTAGAGCTGGGCCGCCAGCGTCTTGTTGTGCGAGATCACCAGCGTCGGCCGGTTCCACGTCGCGATCACGTGGGCGGCGGTCAGCGTCTTGCCCGAGCCGGTGACGCCGAGCAGGGTCTGGTAGCGCTGGCCGTTGCGCAGGCCGTCGATCAGCGTGGCGATCGCCGCCGGCTGGTCGCCGCCCGGCTCGAAGGGCGCATGGAGCGTGAAAGGCATGGGCCCCGGGATGCTACAGGAGGGGCCCGGATCGGCCTAGCGGCGGCGCTCCGTCCCTCGGACCACGGCGGCGGCGGCCGCCGGCGCGTCGACCGCCGGCGGTGCGTTGTCCACCGGGACGACGGAGACCGATTCGTCGGTCGCGGGTGCGGCGGCGTTCGGATCGTCGACCGGCAGGTAGATCAGCCGCGGGGCCCGCCGGCTGCCGCCGACCGGCTGGAGCGACTCCGAGATCGACCCCAGCTCGCCCTCCAGCCGATAGCCCGTGATGATCGAGGCCCACAGCTCGCGCGACGCGCCGCCGCCGGTGCCGAGCTCGACGTCGGCGACGATCATCGGCCGGTCGGGCCCGCTGCGCAGCGCCGCGAACATCCGATCGAAGTACTGCGGGTCGCCCGCCAGCAGCCGGTTGCCGCGGGCCCGCACGATGCGCTCGAGCGCGATCTCGTGCATCGAGCTGCCCTTGCCCGCGCTCCAGCCGTAGAACCCGTGATCGGGCACCAGCGCCGGGCCAGGATGCGAGCTGAGCCGTTGCAGCAGCCCGGCGCGCGCCTCGCCCGGGTGCGGCGGCGGGAGCTGGCTGCGCACCGGGTAGGCGAGCAGCAGGAACTGGAGCGAAAGCAGCACGTACAGCACCGGCGAGCGGCCTCCGCGCTCCGAGCCGGGCCAGGCCGCGACGTGATGGATCACGTTGTGGAGCGCGATCGGACCGAGCACCGACAGCGCCGCCAGCATCGGACCGAGCGCATGGCGGGCCGTGTCGGGATCGAAGGTGGCCAGCAGACCGCTGGCGAAGGCGCCCAGCCCGGCCCAGGTCCAGATCGCCGCGGGCCCGCGCCACGGTCGCGCCGGGAGCCCCAACGCCAGCAGCACCGGGATGGTGAGCGCGCCCATCTTGCCCATCATGCCGGCGCCGATGAACTCGAGGATCCGCTCGAGGCCGAACTGCCCGCCGCGGATCGGCACGTCCCAGGTGAAGAAGCTGAACCACGGACCGAGCCGGGTGGAGAGCAGCAGGTAGCCGCCGGCGCAGCCCGCGATCACGGCGGGACCGAAGACGATCAGCCGGCGGCGATCGTTGAGCGCGAGGTGGACCAGCGCGGCCACCACCAGCCAACCCGCCTGCAGCCCGGTGAAGAAGGCCAGTGAGAGCAGCGCCGCGGCGCCGAGCGTCCCCCAGAGGCCGGTGAGGCGCAGCAGCGCCAGCCCGGAGAAGCCGAGCAGCAGCATCAGCGAGTCCGGCCGGCCGACGTCGTAGAAGCCGCCGGTGACGCCGAAGCCCATCAGCAGCAGGCCCGCGCCGGCGGCGGCCAGCGTCGCGTTCTTCGTTTCCGCGCGCACGATCCAAAAGACCAGGGCGGCGAGCCCGAGCATCGAGAGCAGCGAGATCAGCCGGAGCTCCCAGAAGTGCGGCCCGAAGACCCGCGCCAGCAGCGAGCCGATGGTCGCGAACAAGGGCATGCCCGCGAACGGGATGAATTGGAGCGTCGGCTCGACGTAAATCGGCTGGCCGGTCGAGAGGCGGACGACGTGGTCCATCATCAGCCCCTCGACCGGGTCGAGCTCGAGCGGATGGACCAGCCGGCGCGCGCCGAGGTAGCCGAAGACCAGTGCCGCGCCCCCGGAGAGCAGCCAGACGAACCCACGAGCCACGGTCTGGATCATGCTCACCCGGCGAGCGCCCGCGGTTGCCAGCCGCGGGGCGCCGTCATCATAATGCGCGGTTCCGCCGCGCGTGCCGGCTCAGAGGGCGTCGCCGTCGGCCGATAACCGGTACGGTCTCCGCGCCCTGGCGGCACGACGGCCGCGCTGCTGGAGGATTTCCGATGCACCATCACCCCACCGTTATCGGCCGCGGCCTCCCGGGACTTGCCGCTTGATCTTCGTCATTTTCCCCGCCTACAACGAGGAGCGGGTGATTCGCCCCACCCTGCTCGCGCTGGCCGAGGCCTACCGCGGACGGGAGTCGGAGGTCCACGCGGTGTTGGTCGACGACGGCAGCCGTGACCAGACCGTGGCGGAGGCGCGGCGCGCCATCTCCGAGTCCGGCAACCGGATCCGGCTCACCGTGCTCCAGCACGAGGTCAACCGCGGCCTCGGCGCCGGGCTCCGCACCGGCATCTACTGGTGCCTCGACCATGCCGCGGACGACGACGTCGTGGTCACGCTCGACGCCGACAACACCCATCCCCCGGCGATGATCCCGACCCTGGTCGGCAAGCTCGACGACGGCCACGAGCTGGTGATCGCCTCGCGCTATCGCGCCGGCGCCGCGGTGCACGGCGTGCCCGGTTACCGGCGGGCGCTCTCCGACGTCGGCCGGCTGGTGTTCCAGGCGCTCTACCCGATCCCCGGCGTGCGCGACTACACCTGCTGCTTCCGCGCCTACCGCGTGCCGCTGCTGCGCCGCGCGCGGCTGGTCTACGGCGAGGAGCTGTGCACGGCGCGCGGCTTCGAGGCGGTGATGGACCTGCTGCTGCGCCTCGGCCCGGTGGGCGTGCGCGCCCACGAGATCGGCTTCGTGCTCGACTATGGCGAGCGCGTCGGCCAGAGCAAGATGAAGGTGCTGAAGACCATCCGCTCGACGCTCGCGCTGCTGGCACGGCGCCGCGTCGAGCGCCTCCTCCACTACTCGCCGCGCCAGGTGGAGGCGCGCCTCGCCGCGGCCACGCACGCGCCCGGCGCCGCCGCCACCTCCCAGACCTCGTGACCCGGATCGCGATCGTCGTCGGCACGCGCCCCGAGATCGTCAAGATGGCGCCGGTGGTGCGCGCATGCCAGACCCGCGGCGTCCCCTTCCTGCTGCTCCACACCGGCCAGCACTACTCGTTCGAGATGGACGGCGTGTTCTTCGAGGAGCTGGGGCTGCCGCAGCCGCACCACAACCTCGAGGTGGGATCGGGCTCGCAGGTCTATCAGATCGGGTCGATCGTCACCGGCATCGAGTCGCTGCTCGAGGCCGAGAAGCCGGACGTGCTGCTGGTCGAGGGCGACACCAACTCGGTGCTCGCCGCCGGGCTCGCGGCGCACAAGATGGGGATCCAGGTCGGCCACGTCGAGGCCGGACTGCGCTCGTACGACCGCCGCATGCCGGAGGAGATCAACCGAATCCTCACCGACCACCTCTCCGACTGGCTGTTCGCCCCCACCGCGCGCGCCCGCGACATCCTGCGCGGCGAGGGCGTGGCGGAGTCGCGGATCCACGTCACCGGCAACACCGTGGTCGACGAGGTGCTGCTGCAGCGCGAGCGCGCCCGGCGCCCGGGGCTGCTCGAGCGCTTCGCCGTGACGCCGCGGCGCTTCGCGCTGGCGACGGTGCACCGCGCCGAGAACGTCGAGCACGAGACCCGCCTGCGCGGCATCTTCGAGGGTCTCGCCCGCTGCTCGAGCGAGCTCGGCCTCCCGGTGCTCGCGGCGCTCCACCCCCGCACCTCGAAGAAGCTCGAGTCGCTCGGCCTCGCGGTCGACGGCGGCGTGCGCGTCCTGCCGCCGCTCGGCTACCTCGACTTCCTCGGCCTCCAGTCCGACGCCGCGCTGGTGATCACCGACTCGGGCGGACTCCAAGAGGAGGCCTGCTGCCTCACGGTGCCGTGCGTCACGCTGCGCGACAACACCGAGCGGCCGGAGTCGGTCGAGGTCGGCGCCAACATGCTGGCCGGCGCCGAGCCCGACCGCATCGTCGCCTCGGCGCGGGCGATGACGTCGCGCCCGCGCGACTGGAGCAATCCGTTCGGCGACGGGCACAGCGGCCTGCGCATCGTCGATCTGCTCACGGGCCGCGGCACGGCCTGAACCGGCGAGACGCGATGGGCCGCGGCGATCAGACCCGCATCCTCGCGGTCGTGCTCGCCGGCTTCATCCTGCGGATGTGGCGGCTCGGCGCCGAGAGCCTCTCCACCGACGAGGGCCGCAGCTGGACGGCCGCGACCTCCTCGCTGCCGCGGATGATCGAGCTCGCGGCCACCCGCGACGCCAGCCCGCCGCTCTTCCATCTCCTGACCTCCCTCGTCCTCCGGCTGGTCGACGACGAGTCCGGCCTCCGGTTCCTGTCGGTGCTGGCCTCGACCGGCCTGATCGTGCTGACCTATCGCCTGGCCCGGCTCGCCACCGACCGCCGCGGCGCCACGGTGGCGGCCGCGGTCACGGCGCTCTCGCCGTTCCAGCTCATGTACGCGCAGGAGGCCCGTGCCCATGCGACGGTGGCGTTCTTCGCGGTGCTCTCCCTCTATCTGTTCGCCCGCGCCGCGCTGCTCGGCCGTCCGCACGCGTGGCTGCCCTG
>Ga0137455_1000167_pt1 | contig 15885 bp, 17 predicted proteins | sample EasRivERMGT600_2_FD_102334 | JGI IMG/M metagenome (GOLD analysis project Ga0137455, IMG submission 102334) | Soil microbial communities from meander-bound floodplain in the East River, Colorado, USA - East River MetaG ERMGT600_2 | ecosystem: Environmental > Terrestrial > Soil > Floodplain ... | reverse complement strand
GCGCGGAAGGAATAGAGATCCTCGGGAACTTTCTCGGCCGACCGCACGACGAATCCGCTCAGTGCGCCGAATTGAATCTTGGCGTTGGCGGTCATCGGGTTGGCGGTTTGCGCGAATCCGATCGCAGGTGTGGCGACGAGCAAGGTGACGAACACGAAGTGGCGTAGGTTCATCACCGGAGCATACAACGGCGACTTATCGATCGCCACCTCGGGGTGGCGCGCTATTGACCGCGAAAGGTGCACTCTCCTGTGTAACTAAAGGTGGGGTTGCCGTCGGCATTGAGCCCGGTCCCGACCACGTCGAGAGCGCACCTGACTTTCGGACCGGCGATGTGATTGAAAAGAAACACCTGACCGGCTTCTTTGCCCGTGACCAGGTTCACCTCGAAGCGGAACTGGTCGTCGTGAATCATGACCGGCGCCGAGCCCGCGACCGTTCCCGAGTAAACCTGCTCTCCCGTATTCACGAGCGTGCCGTTCACGAAGTCGAACACGGACGTGACGTGATACAGCACGCGTCCTCGTAAGTCGCCTGACAGTTCGACGATCTCGGTGCTCTGCTGGATCATTCCGGTCGGCGTCGGCTTCTGCGAGTGCACGATGGCGTTGTTGAGATCGTCGTAGCCGGTGCCGGCGACCTTCACCGTGATGGTTCCTTCGAGACTCCTTGCCTGCCCGGAGAGAGTTGCCGCAACAAACAGAGTTGAGATCAGCGCAAGTCGGATCAGCATGATTGATACTCCTCGAGCGACCGTACGCCCTGCCCGGGGCGGCGCCAAGACCACAAAGGCGGCCGGACCGGCGATGGCCCTCTTTGGCCACTTCGGCGGCGTCATTGATGGGGGTCTAGAATGAGTCCGCGTGCCGGACTCTCCTGACGATCGCCTCGATTCGTGGAAGGAAATCGCCGCCTACCTGAAGCGCGGCGTGCGCACGGTGCGGCGATGGGAACACGAGGAAGGCTTGCCCGTGCACCGCCAGCTGCATCGCGTGCTCGGCAGCGTCTACGCGTTCAAATCCGAGATCGAATCCTGGCGACATACTGCCAGAAAAAAAGCCAGCAAGGATGCGACTGTCAGCCGCATCAAGTCGATCGCGGTCCTGCCGTTCACCAACCTGAGCACGGATCCGGAGAACGAATACTTCGCCGACGGCCTCACCGACGAAGTGACTGCCGATCTTTCGAAGATCGGATCGCTGCGCGTCATCTCGCGAACGTCGGCGATGACGTTCAAGCGGACCACGAAAGACGTCGGCACGATCGCGCGCGAGCTGGGCGTGCAGTACCTCCTCGAAGGCAGCGTGCGCCGTGCCGGGGACCGGCTGAAGATTACCGCGCAGTTGATCGATACCGCCAACGACGATCACCTCTGGGCTGACAAGTACGATGGCTCAGTCACGGATGTCTTCGCGATACAGGAGCGCCTTGCGCGCGTCATCGTCGAGGCCCTCGAGCTCCGGCTGACGGCTGACGAAAACCGGCGATTGGGCGGCCGTCCCATCGCCAACCTGCACGCCTACGAGTGCTACCTCCGGGCACGCCAGGAGGCGTGGCGGTGGAGGAAGGACGCGATCGATCACGCCATCCAGCTCCTGCACAACGGACTCGCGCTGGTCGGCGGCAACGCCAGGCTCTATGCGGCGCTCGGGCACGCCTATCTTCAGTACCGCGAGGCCGGCATCGATCTCGGCGAGGGCCCGCTCGATCGCGCGGAGGACTGCGCGCGGAAGGCATTCGCGCTCGAGCCGGAATCCGCGTCAGGGTTGCAGCTGCGCGGCTGGATCCATTACAGCCGCGGCCGAATCCAACAGGCGGTTCGCGATCTGAAAGCCGTGCTCGAGACCGAGCCGAACAACGCCGACACGCTTCTGCTGCTGATCAACTGTTACCTGATCTCAGGAAGGGTCCCGGCGGCACGTCCACTCATCGAGCGCGCGCTGGCGGTCGACCCCCTCACTCCGCTCACTCGCTGCATGCCGGCGTTCGCCGACGCCATGGACGGCAACTTTGCCGCGACCGTCGCGCCGTACCGGCAGATGAGTGACATGGATCCAGGCAACCCGATGGCGCGGCTGTTCTACATCTGGGCGCTGGCGATCGATGACCGCACGAATGACATCGACGCGGTGCTCGAAGGATTTCCGCGCGAGGTGCGCGAGACGGTGCCGGCAAGGATCGCGGTTTTCCTGGCGTGTGCGCTTGCGGGGAACGCAACGGACGCGCACGCGGCAGTGACCGAGGAGATCCAGGCGGTCGCCACCGCTACCGACGTGTTTCCCCGGATCCTCGCGCAAGGCTACGCCGTGGCCGGCATGCCGGATCGCGCGTTGCACTGGCTCGCGATCGCGGTCGACCGTGGTTTCATCAATTACCCGTTTCTCGCGCGCCATGATCCCTTCTTCGAGGGGATGCGCGGCCAACCAGGTTTTCAGAAACTACTGGAGAGCGTACGTGAGCGGTGGGAGAAGTTCACTCCGTGATCATTGCAACTGCGATACAACAGAAGGATGCCACGCATCGCCGGTCTCGAGTCCCATCACACGCCATTTCTCATGCGGCTGGTCTTCGGCCGCTTCCGCAAACTGTTCGGCAAAGATCTCACGCCATACACGATCCAGGCGCGAGTGCCGCGCGTCTTCTGGATCAGCATCATCATGGAAGCGCTCCTCGGCCAGAGGGCCAAGGTGTCGCGCCGCGTCCGCTCGATCGCGCAGCTGCGAACCGCGTCGCGCGTCGGCTGCCCGTTTTGAATCGACATCATTTCTGCCGGCGGCAGAACCTGCGGATTGAGCGACGACGAAATCGCGGATTTACTGAGCGACCGGCTCGAGAAGTTCCCCGCACTCGAGCGGGCGCTGATCACGCTCGCCGATGCGCTCGTCGCCACGCCAGTGACCGTCAGCGACGAACTCTACGCGGAAGTCCGATCGCACTTTTCCGAAGAGGCGTTGATCGAGCTCGCTGCCGATATGGCGCAGGAGAATTATCGCGCGCGATGGAATCGCGTGTTCGAGATTGGGAGCGACGCGCTGTATTGCCCGATCAACCGGCGGTCATAAACGCAAGGCATCGGTCGGATTCACCGTCGCCGCCCGCCATGCCGGCAGCAGCGCCGCGCTGAAACCGACCAACGCGAGCACCGAGCCGGCCACGACGATCGTCGGCAGGTGCAGGGACGAGACGCCAAAGAGATCCGCCTCGACGAACCGCCTGAGCGCCCACACCGCCGGCAGCGCGATCAGCGTGCCGCCGGCGATCATCACTGCGGCGTCACGCATGATCAGCCATAACGCCGCCGGCCGCGTCGCGCCCAGCGCCATCCGCAGCGCAATCTCCTGTGTCCGCTGCGTGACCACGAACGCCATCACGCCGTACAACCCGATCACCGCGAGCAGCAACGCGAGCGTGCCGAACGCACTCGACATCGACGCCAGCATGCGCTCCGTTCGCAGCGACCGCTCGACCTGATCGTCGAATATCGTGAGCGTCACCGGCAGTTCCGGATCGACTTGCGCGACGGCCGATCGGATCTGACTCACGGCGGTCTCCGCTCTGCCGCGGATCCGGACGTAGAACGTGCCATCGCCCGACTGGTTGTCGAAGTACTGGAGGAAGATCGTCTCGACCTGCTCATCGCGAAGCGTCCGCCGGCTGAAATCCTTCACCACGCCGATGATCTCGATTGTCGTCTTGGTGTCGGGCCGGTTGCCGAGGCCGATGCGGGCGCCGATCGGATTCTGATCCTGGAAATAGCGCCGCACGAAGCTCTCGCTGACGATCACGGTTCGATACGCGCGCGGCTTGTCGCCGGGCGGACGCACATCGCGCTCGTCGAAATCACGACCGGCGATCACCTGCGTGCCGAGCGTCGGGAAAAATCCGGGACCGACGCGCATCCGGGCGGCCGCGCGGTCCGAGGCGAAGCGCCGGCCGCTGTCGATGGTCACCATTGTGGACGCCGCGCCGCCGTTGAGCATGCCGCTGTTGGCCGCGGCTGCCCGTTCGACAACGGGAACTGCCTGCAGCCGCTGGAGCACCTCACGCATCACGCGTTCAGCGTCGGCCTCCGAATACCCGTTCGCCGGCGGATCGACCGAGACCGTCACGAGATTGCTGCTGTCAAAGCCCAGGTTGTCGTGGAGGTGCGTCAGCGTCTGCACGAACAGGCCCGATCCGATCAGCAGGACCAGCGTGAACGCCAGTTGACCGGCGACGAGGATCTTGCGCAGCCACACGCCGCCGCCTGCGGCCACTCGCGATCGATCGTTCAGCGACGCAACGAGCGGCGTGCGCCCGGTTTGCAGTGCCGGCGCGATACCGCACATCACCGCGGTGATCACGCTGGCCAGGAACGCAAAGGCGAGGACCCTGCCGTCGATGTGCAGGGCGACGTCGCCGTCCCGCGGCAGGAAGAACACGATCACGCGCGCGAGGGCCGGGGCGGCGAGCAGGCCGAGCAGGCCGCCGCCAAGCGCAATCAGCATGCTCTCGACCAGCAGTTGGCCGGCAATGCGGCCGCGTGACGCGCCGATGGCCATGCGCGTGGTGAACTCGCGCGCGCGCGCGGCGCCGCGCGCCAGGAGCAGGCCCGCGACGTTGAGCGACGCGAGCAGCAGCAGGATCACGCTGCCGGCCATGATCATCCACAGTGGACGCTGGAACGCGCGTCGACTCGCGGAGAGTCCCCCCGGCACCGCTTGCAGATCGAACGTCGACGAGAAGAACCGCTGACGCTGTTCCTCACTGACGTTGGGGAATCCCGCAGTACTCGGTTCGTTCTCGAGCATCGTTCGGAACCATGGCTCAAGCGTCTTCTTCGCAGCTTCACCAGTGAGGCCCGGCTTCAGGCGTCCGAACACGTGCAGCCACGCGGCGCGGCGATTCAGCAGCTGATCCCAATAGGCGTCGATGTTGCCGGCTTGCGCGGCCATCGTCGCCGGCATCCACAGCGACGCCGCCGCGAGCGGATCCATCCCAACGAACGTCGCGGGCGCGACACCAATCACGGTCATCGGGTAGCCGCTGACCGACACCTTTCGACCAATCACATTCGGATCGCTCGCGAGGTAATTGCGCCAGTAGTTCTCACCGACGACCACCACCGGGTGGCCGCCCGGGTTCACGTCATCCGACGGATCGATCAGCCGCCCGAGCCGTGGCTGCACGCCGAGGACGTTGAAATACGTACCCGACACGATCTCGGCGCGCACTTCTTGCGGCTGCTGCCCGATCGACAGACTGACCGTGGTCGGGTGACGGCAAACAACACCATCGAAGACCTGTCGCTGTTCCTGGAGCTCGCGGCACAGCGGATAGGAATTCAAGTAGTCGTATCCCCACCCCGTCGAGAGCGTGCCGCCTCTCCAGTTGAAATACACCAGGCGATCCGGTTCGCTCACCGGCAGACGTCGCAGCAGCACCTGATCGATCAGCGAGAAGACCGCGGTGCTGGCGCCGATTCCGAGGGCGATCGACAGCAGTGCGGTGGCGGCGAAGACCGGACTGCGGCGCAGGAGGCGGCCGGCGTATTGGAGATCCCGCTGGCCATTCGAGAGCCAGCGCCACACCCAGGCATCGCGCACTTCTTCCTGCACCTGCAGGACGCCGCCGAATTCGAGCGCGACCTGGCGGCGCGCGCCGGCGTCGCTCAGCCCGCTGCGCACGAGATCGTCGAATCGGCGATCGACGTGGTAGCGCAGCTCGCGCTCCAACTCCTTTTCCATCCGCCGTCTTCGTCCAGGCAACAGATTCAGGAGCTTCCACATCGCGTTACTCCTCGTTGAAGATCAATTGCACGGCGGTCGTCAGGCGATCCCATGTCTCTTTCTCGAGCGCCAGTTGCCGCTCACCGGCGCGGGTCAGCGAGTAGAACTTCGCCTCGCGCCCGGTTTCGGACGGGCGCCATTCCGCTTTCAACCAGCGTTTCTGTTCGAGGCGATGCAAGGCCGGATAAAGCGATCCCTGATTGAGCTGCACCGCCTCGCGCGAGACCTGCTGCACGCGCTGCGCGATCCCGTAGCCGTGCGCCGGCTCCAGCGACAGGATCTTGAGAATCAGCATGTCGAGCGTGCCTTGTGGAATCGGGAATCGTGGTGTCGCCATTACCTCAACCTTCTACGCCTCAACCTTCTACACATTGAGCATACGACCGTCGCGGGTGGCACGTCAAGCCGAGCCGTTTCGGCCCAGCCGGGGGGCTTGACAATCAATAAGTAACTGCTTATATATAGTCATGCAGACTGCGGTGGCCGCCGAAGACAAGATCTTCTATGCGCTGGCGGATCCCAGCCGGCGGGCGATCTTCAAGTCGCTGATGCGCGGCGAAGCGGCGGTGAAAGACCTCACCGCGCGCTTCGACATTTCGCAGCCGGCGGTCTCGCAGCACCTCGGCCTGTTGAAAGAGGCCGGCCTGGTGTGCGGCCGACGCGATGGGCGCAGTGTCTATTACCGGGTGGAACCGAAGGGGATGAAGCCGCTAATCGACTGGGTCGCGCACTACCGCGCCTTCTGGACGGAGCACGTCCATCGCCTCGAGAAGCTGCTGGAGGGGCTGGACGAATGAGCGTCGCTGATACCACCGCGCGATCGCAAATCGAAACCGTTTCTTTCGAGTTCGACTTGCAGCATTCGCCGAACAAAGTGTGGCGCGCGCTCACCGATCCCGTGCTGCTCAACGAGTGGCTGCTGCCGGTGTTCGATCTGGCGCTCGAGTCCGGCCACGCCTTCACGTTCAAGGCGCCGCCGCAGCCCGGATGGGACGGCACCGTCAATTGCCGGATGCTCGAGATCGACGCGCCGAAAAAGATCAGCTACGCGTGGGTCGTCGGCGACATCGACACCGTCGTGACCTTCACGCTGGCGCCGACGGCGTCGGGCACCAGGCTGTCCCTCGTGCAGTCGGGATTCAAGGAGCACCAGAAGCAGAACTGGGGCGGCGCGCGCTACGGCTGGAAGTTGATGGGCGGGAGACTCGTCGATCTGCTCGCGAGGATCCCATGAATTTTCAGAGGAGGTTCGAGTGAACAAGTGGATTCGGCAGACGCACCGCTGGTTGTCAATTGTTTTTACGGTGACGGTCATCGCCAACTTCGTCGCCCTGTCACGGGGGACACCTCCGGACTGGGTGACCTATTCGCCGCTGCTGCCGCTCGCGTTGCTGCTGTTCAGCGGTTTGTATTTGTTCGTGCTGCCGTATACGGCCAAGAGGCGCAGCGGGCGAAGCACCGATTTGGTTGGAGGGTGATCGTGGCGAAGAAAGCAAAAGCACAGCCGAAGGCGGACGCGAATTGGCGCGAGGACACGCTGGCCCGCATGCGGGCGCTGATCCTGGAAGCCGACCCCGAGATGATCGAGGAGCGCAAATGGCGGAAGCCGTCGAATCCGGCGGGGGTCCCCGTCTGGTCGCACCACGGGATCATCTGCACCGGCGAGACCTACAAGAAGGCGGTGAAGCTCACGTTCGCCCGCGGGGCCGACGTGCCGGATCCATCTCGCCTCTTCAACGCGGGTCTGGAAGGCAACATGCGACGGGCGATCGACATCGGCGAAGGCGATACGGTCAACGCCGCCGCGTTCAAGGCGCTGGTGAAGGCTGCGGTCAGGATCAACCGAGTTGAGCGTTCCTGAATCCGAACGCGAAGAAGGCCGCGGCGCCGAGGCACACGAACGCCACCGCGTAGTTCCACGCGAACCGCTCTTTCAGGAACATGATCGCGAACACGCTGAAGACCGCCAGGGTGACGACCTCCTGCATGATCTTCAGCTCGAACCCGGTGAACTGGCGGTAGCCCAGTCGATTCGCGGGGACGGCGAGGCAATACTCGATCAGCGCGATGCCCCACGAGATCACGATCGCTTTCCAGATCGGCCACCCTTCGCCGTACTTCAAATGGCCGTACCACGCGAAGGTCATGAAGATGTTCGAGGCAAACAACAGGAGTAGTGTGGTCACCCCTGCATTTTAGCCGTCACTCTTCGCGCAACGCTTCGGTCGGCTGGATGCTGAGTCCTCGACGCGCCGGCCCTGCAACCGCGATGGTGCCGACGATCGTCATGACGAGGATGACGAGCGGCACCAGGACGGCGCCCTGTCCCTGGAACATCTCTCCTTCGAGCGCGGTCTCGAGCGCGAACGCGCCGAGCAACCCAACCGCGACTCCCGCCATGATCTGACCGAGCGCGCGGGCGAAAATGCCGGCGAGCAGGCGATTGCGGTTCGCGCCAAGGGCGGCGCGAATGCCGATCTCCCGCTTCCGCTGCGCCACCGTGAACGACATCAGCGCGTAGATGCCGGCGGCCGCGAGCACGATGACGCTGAGCATCACCATCACCATCACGCTGCCGATCAAGCGCATCAGCCCCTGCTCGCGGATCATGATGCTCTCCGCCGTCACGACGTCGCGCAGCTGCAGGTTCGGATCGACCGACGCTCCGATCTCGCGCAGCCTGCCGGCGAACGCCGTCGGATCGACGCCGCGGATCCGGATCGCAATCTCCGCGGGTTGCACATCGCCGAACGCGGCGGCGTGATAGAGACGGCACACCGGCCTCGGGTCGAGCGATCGCGTGGTCGGGAAATCCGGCACCACGCCGACGATCTCGTACCAGCGATCGAGGACCACGTCACGCTCGGCCGCTTCGCGGCTGCGGCCGACATAGCGAACGCGCGCGCCGAGCGGGCTGGCGCCGCCAAACAGCGTATCCACCATCGTGCGGTTGACCAGCACTGCCGACGCCGCGAGTCCGGCATCCGATGGCTGAAGACCGCGGCCCATGATGATCGGCACATCGAACGCGTCGAAGAAATTGGTCGCGACGCGGTTGAACCACACCAGGTGTCCGCGCTTCGTGCCGGCGACGATGCCGTAGTTGGCGGGCTCGATCGGCGGCGGTTGTCCTTCGATCTCGAGGACCACCGCGCGCTCCTCGCCGACGCCGGCCATCGAGAAGGTGACCTCAGACACCGTCGCGACGTCGCGCACGCGGCGCTCGATCTCGCGATGAAGCGTCGCAAATTCTTCGGTGAACTCGCGGTCACCATCGGCGGTCGGCGGTGCCGTCCCGCGGTCGAGCACCAGTTGCGCCGTCAGGAATTCGCCGGCCGCAAACCCGGGATCGCCGGTGCGGAACCGAAGCGCCGTCCAGGCATGGAACATCGATGCCGGCAGCACCATGACGGTGAGCGCGACCTGCGCCACGATCAATGTCGCCCAAACCCGTCCCATCACCATCCGCGATCCGCTGCCGGGCGACAGCGTCTGCAGGCGCATGTGGACGCGGGCGCTGGTTGCCTTGAGCGCCGGAATGACGCCGATGATGGACGCCGAAACCACCGTCAGTACCGTGACGTACACAACCTCCTCGATCGAGAGGCTGAGCGACATCCAGAACGGCAGCGCCCGTCCGGCGACGATGAGCATCGATCCGTTGAGTTGGCGCAACGCGACGTCGGCGAGGGCAACACCGGCGATGGCCGAGACGCCCGCGAGCATCATGGCTTCGCCGAACAACTGCGCGACGATGCGCCGGCGGCTGGCGCCGAGCGCGCCGCGCACGGCAATTTCGCCCAGCCGCGTGGCGGTGCGCGCGTAGACGAGGATCGCCACGTTCACGCTCACCACGACGAGCAGGAGCAGGATCGCGATCTGCATGAGGTAAACCGCGATGGCGTTCCCCGGATCGTCCATTTCGCTGTACTCGTGGGTGTAGCGGATCACTCTCGGGATCAGGGTGTCTAAGGTGCCTGGGGTGTCTAAGGTGCCTGAGGTGCCTTGGGTGCTTGAAGTGCGCAGGGCGTCAATTTCCGCTTGTGCGCTTAGAAGCGTCGCGCCTTTCGCGAGCCTTCCGAACACGTTGACGCTGGGACCGGTGCGCGGAGCGTACATGCCCGGATCGACGCGAGACGGGATCCAATAGTCATGAAAGAGCGGAAACTTGAAGCCCTTCGGCATGACGCCGACGATCGCGTAGGAAATACTGCCTAGCTGCAGCGACCGGCCGACGATCGCCGGATCGCCGTCGAATGTCCGCACCCACTCGTCGTAGCCGATGACGATCGCATCCGGCGCGCCGGGCCGCTCGTCTTCCGGGAGCAGATACCGGCCGCGCAGTGCCGGGACGCGCGCAACGCGGAATGCCGAAGCCGAGATTTCAGCGACCGTCACTTCCTCAGGCGCCCGACCCTCCAGCATCAGGTTGCGTCTGATGGTGCGCGTGACGCCGACGTCCTCGACGGATGTCAGGCCGCGCCACGCGACGAGGTCGTGCAGCGAGCGCTGCTCGCGATGGCCGGTGACGGCGTCGGTGTTGCGGATCGACACGATGCGATCGCCTTCGTCAAACGGCAGCCTCGCATCGCTCATCGTTGACAGGATGGCAAAGCCGCCGACGGCAATGCCGATACCGATCGTCATCCCGAAGATGGCCACGATGCTGAGTCCGGGATAGCGAAGCATCATGCGCCACGCCAGGAGGAAATCGAGACGCGAGAAGAGGACGTTGGTGTGTAGCACCTGTCGATGCCGGCGCCGCTCGCCAATACCTGCCGCGATCGCATTGGCGCAAGCGGCAAGGATGAAGAGCATGGCGCTCAATCCGTGCTCACGCCGCGCCAGCAATTCGCGCTCGAATGCCTCGATCATCTCGGGCGCATACGCGGCGCGATGGCGCCTGGGGAAGGCGTTGAGGGCGACCGTGTAAAGGCGTCGGGCCGCGCTGTTCGCCGCCATCATCGATCTCCGACGATCTTCTGGGCGCGGGCCACGTCGAGTAGAGCGCTGAGGCGCTCCGATTCGGCGCGCGCCACGGCGCGGCCGAAACTGGTGCGGCGGTAATAGCGGCGCTGCGGACCACCGCTCACGTCGGCGCCGTCTTTTTCCTCCACGAGCTTGTCGTCCACCATCCGGGCGAGGGCCGCATAAAGCGTCCCGGGCAGGATCGCTTCGCGGCCGTCGGTCATCTCCGAGATCGCCTGCATGATGGCGTAGCCGTGCATCGATTCGTCACCCAGCGCCAGCAACACCTGGAATGTGGCGCGTTTCAGCGGGAGCAAGGTTTCGGGATCGCGGGCCAGCCGTTTCATATTCGAATTAGACTATAGTTCAAATCGAATAGTTCCGCCGGTCGCTATTTTCGTGGGACGAGCGTCAGCGGCCTGAAAGGAAGGCTCGAACGGCGGCCTCGAATTCCTTCGGCGAGCTGAGATTGACGATGTGCGTGCCGCCGGGCACGACGACGAGGCGGGCGCCGGGCACGCGGGCGGCGATCAGTTCGGCATGATCGCGCTGGAAGACATCGTTCTCGCCGACGATCACCAGTGTCGGCACCTTCACCTGATCGAGCCGGCCGTACGTGGGCTGCTGCATTTTCATCAGCGCGCGATCGACGGTCCACAGGCGTTCGTTTTCCGTGACCATCTGCCGCGTCAACGCCTCCGCCTCGGGCGCTACCGCAAACACCGGCGACTTCAGCAGGATCTCCGACACCCGCCGGTAGTCCTTCGCCTGGATCGCCGCATACATTTCCGGGGGAAATGTCGGCGGCACTTTCCCGGTGTAGCCGCTGACCCCGGGACCCGCGAGAACGATCCGTTCGACACGATTTGGAATATCGAGCGCCGCGTCGAGCGCGATGAACGCGCCCGCCGACAAACCGATCAGCGTCGCCTTCTCGATCTTCAGCGCGTCGAGCACGCCGGCCAGATCGTTCAGGTGCGTGAACTCCCTCGTCGCGGTGTCCGACTCCCCGTGCGCGCGCAGGTCGTAACGCCCGACCGTGTAGGTCTTCGACAGCCACTCCGCTTCGCGATTCCACATCCGGCGATCGAGGTTCGACCCGGTGAGCAGGACCAGGAAGGGGCCGGAGCCCTGCACGTCGTAAGCGATGCCGGACGCGGTTTTTCCTTTGCGAATCAACTGAGCCGCGGCGGGCGGCCCGAGGACGATGACCACGGCCAGCACCGCGAGAATGATTCGCTTCATAGACCCGCCTATCTTCTACCAGTACTTCCAGAACGGCACGATCCGCTGTTCGAAGGCAAACGACGGCGTCTCTCCCGGCGTCACCACGACGCGCACCCAGCCCACGTCCGGCGATCCAGGCACTTCCAACCTCGTCACGTTACCGATCGTTCGTCCGGTTGCGCGCGCCTTGAGCGGCGTGTCGATGATGAACTCATGCGAATCGCCATGGATCAGCAGCACGGGGTGACCGAACGCCGCGGCCTCTTCCGCGACTGCGTCGAGCAACGGCTGGAATGGGTTTCGTGAATTCCACTCGAAACCCGGCTCGCCGTGAAATGCCAGGACGACGGCGGTCGCGGATTGCGACGTGGCTTGCATGAACGTGCCGCGCAGCCATGCCAGCGCCGCCTCGAGCCGGCGACGCGCCTCCGCGTCGTCTTCGCTGGTTCGGGCAGGAAACGGCTGGGTGAAATTACCGCTGCCAACGACGTGAAGCGTCGCGAAGACGATGGCATTCGTCGACCATCGCGTATGTTCGACAAACTCCGAGTATTGGGGATCGGTGGATTGTGTTTCGAGCGGGAAGCGCTCGAGGCCGAGCGTGAGACCCGGACGCGGATACATGATCCTGCGCAGCAGTGCCAGGCGATCGCGCGGATTGAAGCTGCCTTCCTGGGCCGTCCAACAATCGGCCCACTCGTTGTCGCCGGGCACGTAAATCAGCGGGTGCTTCAGTCCCTCGAACCAGCGCAGGCTGCGCTCGTAACGTTCCGTACTGCAGGGCCGCCAGAAAATGTCGCCGACATGAATGGCAAAGTCGAGGTCGTGCTGGTCAAGATCCTGGAGCATCAGCGGATAGCGCCAGGACTCCAGCGGGTCGTAGGGCGCATCGCCAAGCGCGCCAAATGCGAATGTGCCTGGAGGATTCGGCGTCGCCGGCGGCAGGCCGCGCGTCAACAGGATGAACGCCCCGACCGCCAGAACGGCGATCGACAGAAGCGTCACCGGACGCGTGATCGATCGACTGTCCGTCATGCCGCCATCTGCGACGCTAATGCTGCAGCACGCCGCCGATCAGTTGCAACGTCGCGCCAATGGCAAACCACGCGTAGCCGATACGCGCCGGCTTCTTCACGAGCATCCATGCGCCGATCGCCGCGGCGAGGTAGCCAACAAGCCTGAAACGATGTGCCCACATGACGGGTCCTTTCGATGAGCGCAGGATGTCAGTGCCACCCTGAACGTCGGCTGAACGCGATCACGGATGGCGTCCAGCGAAACCCCTTGACGGTTGATGGCAACGGCGGTATCGTCTGCCCTCATATAGATATCTATGGGAGACAACAAAAAGGACCAGCTGCAAGGCACGCTCGACCTGCTCGTGTTGCGCATTCTCTCGAGCGCCGAGGCGATGCACGGCTTCGCGATCGCCGAGCGCATCGAGCAGGTCTCGAAGGACGTGCTGCGCGTCGAGGCCGGATCGCTCTACCCCGCCCTGCACCGGATGACCGAAGCGGGCTGGGTGAAATCCTCGTGGGGCGTGTCGGAGAACAACCGCCGCGCCCGCTTCTACACCATCACGGCGGTCGGCCGGAAACGCCTCGCCGATGAAGAAGCGCATTGGTCGGCGCTGACGAGCGCCGTGGGCCGCGTCCTCAAGAACGCCTGATCGCCATGTCGGCCCTGTCGCGCTTCGTCAACCTGTTCCGGCGGCGGTCGGTGGACCGCGAGGTCGACGATGAGCTGACGTTTCACGTCGAAATGCTGACTGACAAGTACATGCGGCAGGGCCTGTCTCGTGACGAAGCGGTGCGGGCGGCGAGGCGGCACGCCGGCAACACCCTGGTTGCGAAGGAAGACATGCGCGAGGTGCACATCATGATGTGGATCGATTCGCTGGCGCGGGACCTGGCCTACGGCGCGAGGATGTTTCTGCGCCAGCCGGGCACGTCGTTTCTCGCCGTGCTGACACTGTCGCTTGGCATCGGTGCCAACACCGTCATCTATTCGCTGCTGCATGCGGCGCTGATCCAGCCGCTGCCCTTCCCGTCGCCGGATCGACTCGTCGCCGTGGTCGACGATTTCGTCACCCAGAACCAGTTCGATGCGTCGCCAACGGTGCCCGAGACGCTCGACGTCCGCGCCGCGAGCCAAACGCTCGATCCGGTGTCGTTCTTCGACACGCGCGACGTGCAAATCAACGGCGGCACCGAGCCGGTGCGCGCGATCTCGGCGCGCATCGAAGCGGACTTTCTGCGGACGCTCGCCGTGCAGGCGGCGCTCGGCCGCACCTTCAACGCCGGCGATCACCAGCCAGGGCGTGATCGCGTCGTCATCCTGAGCGATGCGTTCTGGCGCCGGAATTTCGGCGCCGATCCGAAGGTGATCGATCGCACCATCATCGTCAATGCCGCTCCGCATACCGTGGTCGGTGTGCTGGCGCCGGGCGTGAACTTCGATTACTTCACCCCCGAACCGATCGAGCTCTACGTCCCCTATCCGATGACGCCGGAGTACATATCGCGCACGGGCTCGTTCTCTTCAGTGCGCCGGGTCATCGCGATTGCGCGGCTGCGCGACACGGCGACCGTCGAGCAGGCCGATGCCGAGCTTCACACCATCGGCCAGCGGTTGAAGAGCGATCATCCGCAACTCTATCGACGCGGCTCCGACGGACAGGATCTCGGGTTCACGATGGGCGCGGCGCCGCTGCGGCGCATCGTGCTCGGGCGCGGCGCGCGAACCGCCGTACTGTTGTTGTTCGCCGCCGTCGGCTTGGTGCTGTTGATTGCCTGCGCCAACACCGCGCAGTTCCTGATGGCACGCGCCATCGAGCGGCGGCCGGAGGTGGTGATTCGTGCAGCGCTCGGCGCGGGCACGGGCCGGTTGCTGCGTCAATTCCTGACCGAGGCATTCCTGTTCGCCGCCGTGGCCACGGCACTCGGCGTGCTGCAGGCATCAGCGCTGGTCGGCGTGCTGCGGGCGCTCATCGCGTCCCCGTCTCCGCTCCTCGGCGAGCTCGGTCTGAACGCCTCGGTGATCCTGTTCACCGTGTTCGTGACGGTGCTGGTCACGGTTATCGCGGGTCTGTTTCCGGCGCTGCACCTGGCGCGGCAGAGAGTGATCGCCGGCGATGCGTCGCGGCTCACCGGCACCACGCGATCGCGAACGCGTCACGCGATGATCGCCGCGCAGGTCGCGGCCTCGGTCGTCTTGCTCGTCGGCGCACTCCTGGTCGCGACGGGTCTCCGGCAGCTGCTGGACACGCCGACCGGATACGATCCCGACGGCGTGACGGTGATGCGGCTGCGCGCTGCCGGGCGGCCCGATCCGCGTGGAACCGGCGGTGGATACCAGCAATACCTGCAGGCGCTCTCCTCGGTACCCGGGCTCAGCTACGCGGCGATCGCGGATGGTCCACTGCAAGGTTTTGCCGGCGCTGAATTCTCCATCATTGGCCGCGCCGACGACGCGGCCACGCTGTCGCTGCAGCGGGCGGGCTGGGCAATCGTCAGCCCGGAGTATTTCAAGCTGCTCGGCATTCCGCTTCGAGCGGGGCGGACGTTCACCGACAGCGACAGCGTGGATGCGCCGCAGGCCATTGTCATCAACGATGTGATGGCGCGGCGCTTCTGGCCCGATCAGAATCCGATCGGTCAGCAAATCAAATCAGGCGCCGGTCCGCGGATGCGCGTCGCCACCATCATCGGCGTCGTTGGTGACGTGCGGCCGACACATCGGCTCGAGGTGCCGCCGCAGATCTACACGTCGTACCTGCAGCAAAGCGAGCCCAACGCGACGCTGCTGGTGAAGACCGCCGCAGGCCAGGGCGCGCCGATCGACGCCATCAAACACGCGATCAGGACGGTCGTGCCGGAACAAGCCATCTTCGACATCCGGCCGCTCACCGCCGTGATCGCGC
>Ga0137455_1000165_pt1 | contig 15961 bp, 14 predicted proteins | sample EasRivERMGT600_2_FD_102334 | JGI IMG/M metagenome (GOLD analysis project Ga0137455, IMG submission 102334) | Soil microbial communities from meander-bound floodplain in the East River, Colorado, USA - East River MetaG ERMGT600_2 | ecosystem: Environmental > Terrestrial > Soil > Floodplain ... | reverse complement strand
GCGGTGAGCGCGGGCCCTTCGTCTTGCGCTCGGCGTCCATCTCGCGCGCGGTATCGAGCGCCCTGGGATTGACCAGGATGACCGCGCGCAGCGCCGGGCCCTTCCGGTCATAGGCGTCGATGCGCGCGAGAAACATCTGCGTCAGGCGCTCGGACGTCAACGTGCCTTTCGCAAATGCGGCGTTGACGTCGGCAATCGTCGCCTGATCGAGGTCGACGGTCCGCTGCGCGGAGACCGGCGTCATGGCGGCTATCAACAGGACGGCAACAACGGCGCGTTTGAGCGTGGTCATGGCAGGAGACTCTACAAGAGTTTCGTCCACGGATTACGCGGATTACACGGAATCGAAGGCGCGAGCGACACCGGACTGCAGTTCGCCGTCGCCGGGCTTCGCCCGGCGATTGACCGATGAATGACGGCGAAAAATAAGTCGGCGAGCGATCAACGGACTTATTTTGTCGCCGTCATTCGTCGGTCTAGCGGCGCGTAGCGCCGCCGGCGGACTCGTATCCGTGTTTGTCCGTGAAATCTGTGGACCGTGAAGACGGCGCTCGCGCGAAGCGCGGGTGGGTTAACATGCGACGCCTATGAAGACCATCACCCGCCTCGTCCTCACCGTCGCCGTCGTTGCCGTCATCACCACTACGCCGGAGGCCCGGCAAGCGGTAACGATCGACACGCTGATGGCGACGCCGTTCCCGACCGACCTGGTCGCGGCGCCGGCCGGCGGCGCGATCGCGTGGGTGTCGAGCAATAGCGGTGTGCACAACATCCTGATCGCGGAACCGACACCCGGTAGCGGGCCGATGGCCGGCCGCACCGATCACAAGTGGAGGGCCGTCACCACTTACACCGGAGACGACGGGTTATGGATCACGGAAATCGGTTTCACGAGCGATTCGAAGACGATCGTCTATGTGCGCGGTGACGGCGCGAATCGGCAGGGTGAATCGCCCAACCCGGCGCAACTGCAGGACGGAACCGAGCAGGCGGTGTTTGCCGTTCCGATCGCGGGCGGGACACCAAGGAAACTCGGCGTGGGCAATGGCCCCGCGCCGTCACCGCGCGGCCAGCGCGTGGCATGGGTGTCGCGCGGACAGATCTGGAGCGCGGATCTTGCCACCACCGAAGCACCCGCTCGTCTCGTCAACGCGCGCGGCGGCGCATCCGGCCTGTCGTGGTCGCCGGATGGATCGATGCTCGCGTTCACGAGCGGCCGAGGCACTCACAGCTACATCGGCGTATTCACGCTCGCATCGAAAGAGCTCCGCTACATCGATCCGTCGCTCGATCGCGACGGCAACGCGGTGTGGTCGCCGGATGGATCGCGGATCGCGTGGATCCGCCAGGGCGCCGCGCCCAGAGCGAGGATGTTCTCACCACGTCGCGAAGTCGATGAACCGTGGTCGTTGCGCGTGGCCGATGTGAAGACCGGCATGGCGACACAGGTATGGAAGGCCGACGCCGGATACGGCAGCGCCTTCCAGGGCGTCGTCGCCGACAGCCAGTTGTATTGGGGCGCCCGCGATCGCCTCGTGTTCCCGTGGGAAAAGGACGGCTGGTTGCATCTGTACTCCGTGCCGGTCAGCGGCGGCAAGGCCACGCTGCTGACGCCGGGAAATTTCGAAGTTGAGTACGTGAACATCACGCCCGACCGAGCACGCATGATCTACAACTCCAACCAGGACGACATCGACAGGCGGCACATCTGGTCGGTTGCGGTCGATGGTTCGTCGACGCCCGCTCGAAATGCGCTGAAGTCAAGCGGCAGCGAATGGCAGCCGGTCGTGACGAGCGACGGCAACATTGCGGCGATGCACGCGGACGGGCAGGTGCCGCCGCACGTGATGGTGATTTGGCCCGACGGCAATGCGCACTCACTGCTCGAAAACATGCTGCCATCGACATTCGCGGCGACGGCGCTCGTCGCGCCCCAACCGGTGATGATCACCGCCACCGACGGCATGCAGATCCACGGGCAGTTGTTCATGCCGAAGGATTTGAAGGCCGGCGAGAAGCGGCCGGCACTGATCTTCTTCCACGGCGGATCGCGCCGGCAGATGCTGCTTGGCTGGCACTACAACTACTACTACCGCAACGCCTACGCGATGAATCAGTGGCTCGCGAGCCAGGGCTACATCGTCATGTCGGTGAATTATCGCAGCGGCATCGGCTACGGCATGGAATTCCGCGAAGCGCTCAACTACGGCGCGTCGGGCGGCGCCGAGTTCAACGACGTGATGGGCGCAGGGCTGTATATGAAGAGTCGCGCCGACGTCGATCCGGCGCGCATCGGTCTGTGGGGCGGATCGTACGGCGGCTACTTGACGGCGATGGGCCTGTCGCGCGCCTCCGATTTGTTTGCCGCCGGCGTCGACTTCCACGGCGTGCACGACTGGAACCAGGGCATCAGGACGTTCGTGCCCGAATACAACGTACTCGACGACCCGGACTTCTCGCGCCGCGCCTTTGCGGCTTCGCCGATGGCGAGCGTCGACACGTGGAAATCACCGGTGCTGTTGATCCATGGAGACGACGATCGCAACGTGTCGTTCATCGAATCGATCAACCTGATCACGGCGTTGCGCAAGCGAAACGTCGAAGTCGAGCAGCTGGTGTTCCCGGATGAAGTGCACGACTTCCTCCGCCATCAGAACTGGGTGCGCGGCTATAAAGCGACTGCCGAATTCTTCAATCGGCGATTCAAGAACAAGGCGGCTACCGAAACGCAGAGACATTAGTCCACGGATTACACGGATTTCACGGATTGATGCGCGAGCGTCACCAGACTACAGTCCGCCGGCGCCGGGCTCCGCCCGGCGCTTGGACGGATGAGAGGTGGCGAAAAATGAGTCTGATCAGAACACCCGGAGACTCATTTTGTCGCCACCTCACATCCGTCTAGTCGCGCGAAGCGCGACCGGCGGACTCGGATCCGTGCAATCAGCGTAATCCGTGGATTGTTACGACAGCGCGCGCACGTTGTGCACGGCCGAGCGGCGGGGTGTATACTCCGCGCCTCATCCGTTAACCAGGAGGCCGTCGATGCGTATTCGTACTCTCGCCGTCGCCGTCGCCGTCGTCGCTGCATTCGCCACCCCCACATTTGCGCAGAACCCCGTTGGCGTCTGGAAGGTCAACCTCGCGAAATCCAAGTACAGCCCGGGACCGGCGCCGAAGAGCGGCACGATCACTACGATCGCCGTAGCCGGCGGCAGCTTCAAGACCATCAACGAGCAGGTTCCTGCTACCGGTGCTCCGATCAAGTTCGAGGTCACTTTCAAGTTCGATGGTAATGACGTCAAGCCCGTGGGCACCAACCCGAACGCCGACATGCAGTCTTATACCAGGGTCGACGACCGCCACTGGACCGTGGTCAGCAAGTTGAAAGGCAAGGTCACGCTCACCAGCAAAATCGAAGTCGCCGCTGATGGAAAATCACGGACGACGACGCAGACAGGGACCGACGCTCAGGGCAGGGCCGTCAACAACTACATCTGGTACGACAAGCAGTAACGCCGAAGGGACCTGCTAAGGCAGCAGGTCCCTCACTTTCGGTCGCCGTCAGCTGGTGTATGCTCCAAAGCCCAGCAATGGCCCCCCAGCCCGGTCAGATTATCGGCACCTACGAGATCATTGCCCCACTCGGCAGCGGCGGCATGGGCGACGTGTATCGCGCCCGCGATCTGCGCCTGGGCCGCCACGTCGCGATCAAGTTCGTCTCGTCGCGGCTGCATGGCAATGCCGACGCCGAAGCGCGGCTCGATCGCGAGGCGCGGATGGCGTCGGCGCTCAATCACGCCGGCATCGTCGCCGTGTACGACGTCGGCCGCCATGAGGAGCGGCCGTACGTGGTGATGGAACTGATCGAAGGACGGCCGATGACCGCCCTCCTCGCCGAGAGCCGGCTGCCGCTCAAGGAGGCGATCGATCTCGCGGCGCAGATCGCCGACGCGCTCGCCACGGCGCACGCGGCCGGCATCATCCATCGCGATCTCAAACCGCAGAATGTCATGGTCACCGCCGACGGCCGTGCGAAGGTAGTGGACTTTGGCCTGAGCAAGCTCGCGCCGGCGCAGGTCAGCGGCACGGCCGAGACCATCCAGGGCGAGGCGCTGACCGGCGATTACGCCGTGCTTGGGACCGCCGGGTATATGGCTCCCGAGCAAGTGATGGGGCTGCCGGCCGACGGCCGCGCCGATCAGTTCGCGCTCGGCTCAATGCTCTACGAAATGCTGACCGGCCGCAGGGCCTTCCGCCGCGACACCAGCGTGCAGACGATGTCGGCGATCCTGGAGGATGACCCACCGCCGATTCCCTCCGTGCGCCCCGACGTGCCGGCGAGCGTCATCTCGATCGTCGGCCGCTGCCTCGCGAAGCGGCCCGAGCGCCGATACGCCTCGACCCGCGATCTCGCACACGACCTGCGTGACGTGCACGAACAGCTCGTCCTCGACAGCCGATCCGGCCCGCAACCCTGGCGCCCGAGACCGACCGCATGGCGATGGGTCGCCGCGGCGGCGACGGTGGCCGTGCTCGCCGTCCTGGCCGGCGTGCTGATCTGGACCCGCATCGCTGGACGGCCGGCGGCGACCGCCTCGCCGGCGCTGCGGTATGTCGTGATCATGCCGCTGACGAACGTGACCAAAGAGCCGAGCGATCAAGTGTTCGCCGACGGTCTCGTGGAGACGTTGACCAGCTCGCTGACGCAACTGGAACGCTATCAGCGGCTGTTGCGTGTCGTACCCGCGAGCGAGGTTCGCGCCGGCCGCATCGAAAGCATCCGGGACGCGCGCCAGGCGTTCGGCGTCACGCTGGCCATCAGTGGATCGATCCAACGGCTGCCTTCGAGCATGCGTTTGACACTCAACCTGGTGGATGCCGCGGAGCTCGTACAACTCGGTTCGCGCACCATAGACATCGGACCTGCAGACGAAATGGTCACCCAGGACACTGTGGCCGGCGCCGCCACCGCGCTCCTGGCGCTCGAGCTCGAGCCGGACGAGCGGCGCGCGCTGGCCGCAGGCGGCACGTCGGCCCGCGGCGCATTCCAGCTCTACGTGCAGGGCCGCGGCTATCTCTATCGATTCGATCGCGGCGCCGAGAACGTCGACCTCGCCATCGAGCTGCTCGGCCGCGCCGTGGCGGCGGATCCACGGTATGCCCTTGCCCACACCGCGCTGGCAGAGGCGTTCTGGCGCAAGTACGAAATCAGCCGCGACCCGACGCTCATCGATCGTGCCGTCACCCACTGCGAGCAGGCTCTCGCCATCGACAGCCGCCTCGCACCGGTGCACATCACGCTCGCGATGCTGGCGCGCGGGCGAGGCCGTTACGAAGAAGCGATCGCCGTGGCGCAGCGTGCCATCGAGCTGGACCCGGTGAACAGCGAGGCCTATCGCGAGTTGGGCCGCGCGCAGGAAGCGGTGAATCGTCTCGCGGATGCGGAAACGACCTACCGGAAAGCCATCGAGGCGCGCCCGGACGATTGGCAGTCCTACAACACGCTGGGCAGCTTCTATCTCACCCGGTCGCGATGGCCGGAAGCCGAAGCGGCGTATCAGCGCGTGATCGAGCTCACGCCCGACAACACGCGCGGGTATAACAACCTCGGCGTGACCTATTTCCGCATGGACCGCGACGAGGACGCGGCGAGGATGTGGGAGCGCTCGCTCGCGATCAGACCGAACTTCTCCGCCGCATCGAACCTTGGCACGTCCTATTTCCGCCGCGCTCAATACTCGCAGGCGGCGCGCGCGTTCGAGCGCGCGGTGGCGCTGGCGCCGGCCGACGTGCGCGTGTGGCGCAACCTCGGCGCGGCGCTGTATTGGGCGCCAGGTGAGCGGCCGAAGGCACGGCCGGCGTTCGAAAAGGTCGTGCAGCTCGCCGAGGCGGAACGACAGGTCAACCCGCGACAACCCGCCCTGCTGGCGCAACTGGCCGACGCCTACGCGATGCTCGGCTCGACGAGCGAGGCGCTTGCCGCGGCCACCGCGGTCGAGCGGCTCGGGGCCGACGCCGAAACGGCTTTCGTCCTCGCAGGCGTCTACGAACAGCTCGGCAATCGAGAGATCGCCTTCACCTGGCTGAGGCAAGCGCTGGCCAAAGGCTACGCGCTGGACACTATCCAACGCTCACCGTCGATGGCGGAACTCCGGAAGGACGCCCGCTATAAAACGCTCATTGACCCCGCTATCACACGCTAAGGAGACAAGATGGAAACGGTGTATGTGTACAAAAATAGTTACGGCGATTATCGGGTCCACCCGGCCGTGGTCGTCCTCAAGGGGGGAAATAATCTCCGCATCGTCAACGCCTCCGGCGTCACTCTGAAAGTCGTGGTTCCGGCTGGCGCGTCGAAGCCCAGCGACCCCGTCGAAATCGAGATCCCGTCGGAGGACCGGGGCGACATCAAGAGCCGCTCGCAAGGCGACGGAAAGACGCGCGCCTATTCATACAAGGTGGCGACGAAGTCCGGGCAGAAGAGGGCGCACGGCAATTCAGACCCCATCATGATCGTCGAGAACTAGCAGCGCCGACAACGAGCCGCCGACAGCCAGGGCCACGCGCTCGGCGGTCGCTGACAGCACCCGCTTGACCTGCGTCCTGGCCACCTGGACCGGGGCATAGACAATGACCAGGAGTTCCGTCGTCGCAGGCGTCACCATCGTGCGCGCGGAATCCGACGTCGGATTGCCGAACGCGCCGATGTCGTCGGCGACGGTGATCCTGCCACCGACGTTCACCTCGTCCTTCCGGATGCCTGGGTATTTCTCGCCCTCCGCGCCGATGCGCATCGTGACCGCGCCTGAAATCTTCGACGCGTCGTAGAGGCCATACGGCAACTGGAATTCGAGCGAGCACCAGTTGACGACGTCGACAGCGGAGTTGATGCGCGGGATCGCGTCGCCTTTCCGCACGCGGCGCAGCAACGCTTCGTTCGACGGACGCGTCTTGGTCGGATCGATGCCGACTTTCTTGTACATCGTCCGCACCGAGAGGGATTCCGCCGGTGGCGAAATGCGTACTTTGGCCTCGGCTTCCGCGAGCAGCGAATCGAGGCGATGCTCGTGCAGCACCACCGTCGCGCCGCTCCACCAGATCACACCGGGGCGGACGATCGACGTGAGCTCAGGGGCGAGAGAGAGAGTCAGCGGCTCAGTCTCCGTTCGTTCCATTGATTCACCAGGTCGCCCATCAGCACCGACATTGCCAGACACGACCAGATGATCGGCTCGACCATGGCTGGGTTGTTCTCGAGGCCGGTAATACCGCCGATGAAGCGGCCTTCGAAGAACACCAGCGCCACGGCGTAGCTGCGAATCATCCATTGGCGATGGAGCGTGATGTTCCGCCGCATGGCGTAGCGCAGGGCGATCGCCGTCGGCACGACGAGCAGCACCACGTTCACGACTGCGAGGACGGTGAACGACCGCGTGGCGCCGACGACGGTTCCCTCGACGAGATACTGAATGATTGCGCCAACCGGTGCGAGCACGAACACCCCGGCGACGTAGACGCGACCGATCACCCGGTGCAGCTTGGTATGCCGCTTGCGGAGACGATCGGAGAATTGCATTGGCGCCGCGAGCACCGCGCAGGTGCCGGCGAAGGCGTGAGGTATCAGCCACCACTTGATCTGCGCATAGTGCTCCCAGATCGGATGCTGTGGCTCGATCAGGAAACGCTCGTTGTGGGCGAGCACGTAGGCGGTCATCACGCCGACAAACGCGAAGAACGCATATTTCGGCCGTAGCCACGAAGAGGCGCGTGGCAGCGGCGGGTTGGCGAGCACGACGCGCAGTATAGCCGGTCCACCTTCGCTCGACGACGTCTCCGAGCTTCGGTGGATTGACGGCCTACGGCGTCGCAACTTCGGCTTCGACGGGCGGGCGGATGACTTCGCGGACGCGGTCGGCAAGCTCCCGGACGTCATGCGTCGACGGGTGGTCCGTGGCCACCGTGGCGATCGGTTCGTGCACGATCAATTGCACACCGCCCGGACGCGTCGTGAGCTCGCCTTTCTTCATGACGTGCCGGCTGCCGACGACCGAGATCGGCACGAGCGGCAGTCCCGCCTGCATCGCCAGCATGATGCTGCCGCCCTTGAACTTGCCCAGCAGCCCGGTGCGGCTGCGCGTGCCCTCCGGAAAGATGATCAGCGACAGCCCGTTCGAGGTGAGGCGGCTCGCCCATCCGATGATGCCGGCGCGATCCGGATGTTTGCGATCGACCAGCAGGTGCCCCGTGCGCTTCAGGTGCGGGCCCAGCATCGGAAAGCTGCCAAGCGATTCCTTCGCGATGATGCGCAGCTGATACGGGATCGACCAGAACAGGCAGGGGATGTCGTAGATGCTCTGGTGGTTCGCCACAAACACATAGGTGCGACCCGGCTCGAGCTTCTCGAGGCCGCTCACCGATATCTCAACGCCCGTCGTCGCAAGAATCAGCCACGACCATGCGCGCGCGCAGCCGTGCGCGAAGTAGCCGCGCCGATCGAAGAAGCTCGACGTAATCGACGCGATGCCGAGCACGATCGTGTAGATCGCAATCGTCGGGATGAGGAAGAAGACTGTGCGGAACCAGTGGAAAGACAAATGCTAGTGATCTTTTGCCACGATCGGTGATGGCGGCGTGACCGATTGCGTCGTGCCGGTCGCCGGTTGCCGCGCCGGCGCCGGTGCCTGCACGCCGCCGGGCTCGAGATACCGCCCGAAGATCATCTTGCCCGCCGTCGTCTGGAGCACGCTGGTGACGACAATGTCGATCGTCTTGCTGATCATCTTGCGGGCGTTGTCGACCACCACCATCGTGCCGTCGTCGAGATAGGCGACGCCCTGGTTGTATTCCTTGCCTTCCTTGAGGATGAACACCTTCATGATCTCGCCGGGCAGCACGACCGGCTTGAGCGCGTTGGCGAGCTCGTTGATGTTCAGCACGTCGACGCCGCGCAGCTGCGCGACCTTGTTGAGGTTGAAGTCGTTGGTGACGATCTTGCCGATGAGCGTGCGCGCCAGCTCGATCAGTTTGAGATCGACCTCCTTGACCTCGGGGAAATCGACGTCGGAGATGACGACCTCGACGCCGGACATCTTCTGGATCTTCTGCAGGATGTCGAGGCCGCGGCGGCCGCGGTTGCGCTTCATCGAATCGGACGAATCGGCGACGAGCTGCAATTCCTTGAGGACGAACTGCGGAATCACCAGCGTGCCGTCGATGAAGCCGGTCTCGCAAAGATCGGCGACCCGGCCGTCGATGATCACCGAGGTGTCGAGAATCTTGTAGTGGCGCTCGGGCCCCGCGGCGCGAAACAGGGTCATCAGCCGCGCCGGCTCGAGCCACTCGCCCTTACGCCCGCCCACGACCAGGCCGAGGTACGGGAAGACCAGCAGGATGAAGCTATGCAGGAACGCAACACGCTGGTCGCCGTGATCGATCCAGAACAACGCGGCGCTGATGCCCTTGGCCAGCAGGAGTCCGGCGGCGCCGCCGATGAAGGCGCCGAGCATGTGGGTGACGGCGGTGTTGCGGAGCCCCCACTCGAAGACCACCGACACCACCGCGAGGGCGATGCCGAAGGACACGTTGAGCACCGCGTCGGACCCCAGCGGCTTCAGCATGAAGGCGGAGTACGCCACGGCACCGATAAAGGCGAGGCGCGCGATTATGAACCAGGCCATATGAAAGACCCGCGGTGGTCTGCGGGAAGTATGGGCCAACCTTAGAACGGTCAGCGGAGCAGGTCAAGGCCGCAAACTCCCCCAGGGCCACAGAAGGCGCAGATGGCTCAGAGCAAAAGATCGAGGGCCTCTCCGACCGAGCGCACCCCGACGAGCGTGGCTTTGCCCGGTTCTTCACTCGCATCCATGTTCGACGCCGGCAGAACGATCCGCGTGAATCCCATCTGCTCGGCTTCGCGGATGCGGAGGGGCGCCTGCGCGACGCCGCGGACTTCCCCGCCGAGACCGACTTCGCCGAATACCGCGGTGCCCTGCTGAATCGGGCGGTTACGCAGGCTCGAGGCGACGGCGGCGACAATCCCGAGATCGACGGCAGGCTCGTCGATGGTCATGCCCCCGGCTATGTTCACGAACACATCGTCGGAGACGAGATGCAGCCCGGCGCGCTTTTCGAGGACCGCGAGCAGGAGTGACAGGCGGTTCTGATCGATGCCCACGGCCATGCGGCGCGCCATACCGTAGCTCGACGTGCTGACGAGCGCCTGCACCTCGACGAGCAGCGGCCGCGACCCTTCGAGACAGCACAACACCGCGGAGCCCGGCGTCGCGGTCGGGCGCTCGGCCAGAAACAGCGCGGACGGATTGGGCACCGGCCGTAACCCCGTGCCGGTCATTTCGAACACGCCGAGCTCACTCGCCGCGCCAAACCGGTTCTTCACCGCACGTACCACGCGATGCGAGTGGTGGCGCTCACCTTCGAAGTAGAGCACGGTGTCGACGACGTGCTCGAGGGCCTTGGGACCGGCCAGGCTGCCGTCCTTGGTAATGTGGCCGACAAGGAACGTCGGGATGTTGTGGCCCTTCGCGGTGAACAGGAACTGCGTCGCCGCCTCACGGACCTGGCCGATGCTGCCGGGCGCGGACTGGAACTTCAGCGAGAACACCGTCTGGATCGAGTCGACAACGATCAGCGCCGGCTTGATGCGGCCGACTTCCTCGAGGATCCGTTCGATGCAGGTTTCCGAGAGCAGGTAGAGCGGCGCATCGCCAACGCCAAGGCGATCGCCGCGTGATTTGATCTGATGCTCCGATTCTTCGCCGGACGCATACAAGACCGGTCCCACCGCATGCGCAAAGTTCGCGGCCGCCTGCAGTAATAATGTGGACTTGCCGATGCCGGGCTCGCCGCCGAGCAGGATGAGCGATCCGGGCACGATGCCACCGCCGAGCACGCGATCGAACTCGGTGATGCCGGTCGTGATGCGATCGGCCTTCGATGTTTCAATTTCCGCGTACTTCTTCGCGCCGGGTGTGGCAATTCCTGGCATCGCATAGCGATGCGTCGTCGGCCCGCCCATGACGCCTTCGAACGGGCGCTCCTCGACAAACGACGACCACGCGCCGCAGTCGTCGCACTTGCCCTGCCACTTCGGGCGCTGCACGCCACATTCCTGACAGACAAATACCGGTTTAGCTGCTTTCATCACTTTCCACGGACGTTAGCCACGGAGGCACGGAGACACGGAGACATTTTTTCTAAACACAAAAGCCGCGGACCGAAGTCCCATTGTCGCATCGTCTTTACAAAATAAGTTACTCCGCGCCTCCGCGCCTCCGCGGCTTGTCCCTGTCAGTCGTATTTCCGTTCAACACGGGATCCAAGCCGACACAGAATCTCGTACGGGATCGTTCCAATCCACGCGGCCATCTCTCTCGCATCGATCGTCTGCTGCGGCTCGGATCCCTGCGACCCGAGGAATACGACCTCGTCGTTCGTGCTCACACCGTCGATGTCCGTCACATCTGCCGTGAGCATGTCCATGCTGACGGCGCCGACAATCTTGGCCCGGTGGCCGCGGATCAATACGTAACCGTGATCCTCCAGGCGTCGATCCAGGCCATCAGCGTATCCCGCGGGAATGACAGCTAAGGTCACGGGGCGATCGGCGGTGAATCGCCCGCCATATCCGACGGCCTCGCCCACCCGAACACCCTTCACGGCAACGACCCGGCTGGCCAGGGACATGACCGGCTTCAGCTCGATCGTCGATGCGAGCGGCGGCGGCACGAGGCCGTAGAGCAACAGGCCGGGGCGCACGAAATCGAACCACACGCGCGAGTCGCGCAGCAGCGCGGCGGAATTGGCCGCGTGACGAAGGCGGGGGCCGGCGCCGAGCTCATCGAGCGTGCGGCACGCCGACTCGAATCGCGTGCGCTGCGTCTCGAACAGCTTGTGGCCAGGCTCATCAGCGGTGCCGAAATGGGTGTGCACCGCGTCGATGACGAGGTTCTTGCTCGCGAGCAGCGCCGGCAGCGTCCGCTTCAGATTGTCGTGGCGGAAGCCGAGACGATTCATGCCGGTGTCGATCTTCAGGTGATAGCGCAGCGTCGCACCGCGCTTCGCGGCGCCTTCCTGCAGCGCGTGACCGGCGGCCGGGCTGGAGATCGTCGGCGTCAGATCGTGATCGAAGACGCCATCGAGATCGCTGACGCTGAGCGCGCCGAAGATCAGAATCGGCGCGCGAACGCCGGACTTGCGGAGGTCGACACCTTCCTCGATGTCCGCGACCGCGAGCATCATCGCTCCCGCGGCCTCGAGTGTTGAAGCGACGCGGCGCGCGCCATGTCCGTAGGCGTTGGCCTTGACGACGGCAATGATGCCGGGAGCGATCGCGGGCCCGCGGCCCGCGCCGCGATTCAATCCTGATTCGTTGGTGAGATACGCGCCGATCGCCTTGAAGTTGGATTCAAGGGCCTTCAGATCGACGCGCGCCGTCGTGCAGCGGATCACTGCTCCGGAGAATAGCCGCCAACCGCCAGATTTCCAAACCTCGTTTGCTCGCGAATGAACGCCAGCTTCACCGTACCGGTCGGGCCGTTGCGCTGTTTGCCGATGATGATCTCGGCGACGCCGTCGGTATCCGACGGTTGATCGTCGGTCTTGTACATCTCCTCGCGGAAAATCAGCATCACGACGTCGGCGTCCTGCTCGAGGGCGCCGGATTCGCGGAGGTCGGAGAGCATCGGGCGCTTGTCGGAGCGCGCTTCGGGCGCGCGCGACAACTGCGACAGGACGATGATCGGGACGGCGAGCTCCTTGGCGAGGCCTTTCAGCGATCGCGAGATCGACGCCAGTTCGAGCGTGCGGTTCTCGAAGCGGCCGCGGCCGGTCATGAGCTGAATATAGTCAATGGCCAGCACGCTCAGGCCATGCTCCGCCTTGAGGCGCCGCGCTTTCGCGCGCATCTCGAGCGCGCCGATGCCGGCCGTGTCGTCCACGAACAGCCGCGCCTCGCTCAGCGTTTCCATCGCGTGCGTGATCTGCCCGTATTCCTTCTGGCCGATCTGCCCGCTCATCAGGCGATACATGTCGATCTTCGCTTCCGATGCGAGCATGCGCATAAACAGCGACTCTTTCGACATTTCGAGCGAGAAGAAGCCGGCGATGCCGCCGTGCGTGGCGACGTGCTGGCACATGTTGAGCACCAGGCTGGTCTTGCCCATCGACGGCCGGGCCGCGACGATGACCAGGTCGCCGGGCTGCAGGCCGCGCGTCTTGCGATCGATGTCGTCGAAGCCGGTCGGCACGCCGGTGATGAAGGTCTTGTGCTCGAACAGCCGCTCGATCTTCGGGAAGCTCTCGCGCACCAGCTGCGACATCGACACGAAGCCGGCCTTGATGCGATCTTCCGCGACCGCGAAGATCGCGCTCTCCGCTTCATCGAGAATCAGGTCGGCTTCCTGGTCGGCTTCGTAGGCGCTGCCGAGAATCTTGTTCGCCGAGAAGATCAGGTTGCGCAGCGTCGCCTTCTCCTTGACGATCTGCGCGTAGTACTCGACGTTGGTCGAGCGCGGCACGCCGTCGACGAGCGACGCGATGTAGGCCGGCCCGCCGACTTCTTCGAGATCGCCGGCCCGCTCGAGCTCTTCCTTCAGCGTGACGAGATCGATCGGCTGGCTGCGCTCCGACAGATCGAGCATCCGATCGTAAATGCGGCGGTGCGCATCACGAAAAAACGCCTTCGCGTCGATCATCGCCGCCGCGACGTTCATCGTCTCGTTGTCGATCAGGATCGCGCCCAGCACCGAGCGCTCGGCCTCGAGGTTGTGCGGGAGCGTACGTTGTTGAGCGGTTGCTGTCGCGGTCTCAGCCATCTTGCGGAACTGAAATTATACGTCCGCAAAAACAAAGGCTGGCCCGTTTAGGGCCAGCCTCAGAAAAATAGTTTCTCGGGCGATTGCCCTTTACGCTTCCTTCACGACCGTGATCTTCAACTGCGCGGTCACGTCGCGGTGCAACTTCACCGGAACATGCGCCTCGCCTAGCGCTCGCAGCGGATCGGGCAACAAAATCTTGCGTCGATCGACGTCGAAGCCCTTCTGCTTGAGCAGATCAGCGATGTCGGCGTTGGTCACCGAGCCGTACAGCGTGTCGTTGTCGCCGACCTTACGGCCGATCTGCAGCTCGAGTGCGACCAGGCGCTCGGCCAGCCCCTCGGCGGCTTCGCGCTCCTCACCCTCGCGCGCTTCCGCGATTTTCCGCTCGCGCGAGATCCACTGCTTGTTCGCGTCGGTCGCCGGCAAGGCGAGCTTCCGCGGCAGCAGGTAGTTGCGGGCGTAGCCGTCGGCGACTTTGACGACTTCGCCGCGCTTGCCCAGGTTATCGACGTGGTCCCGGAGAATGACTTCCATGTTCCTGTTCTCCTCTTAATCCGCCGCGTACGGCAGCAACGCCAGCTGCCGTGCGCGCACGATGGCCACGCGCAGGCCGCGTTGATGCTTCGCGCACGTGCCGGAAATCCGCCGCGGCAGCACCTTGCCGCGCTCGGGAACGAAGCCGCTCAGCAGCTTGACGTCCTTGTAGTTGATGTCGTCGATCTTGTCCGCGCAGAACTTGCAGACTTTACGACGGCGGAAAAATCCGCCGCCACGACGCTTGTCGCCGCCCTTGGCGTCTTTGTCGCCGGCCTTACCGCGGCCACCAGGGCCGCTCTTTTTCGGTCCACCAAACGCCATGAGTTATGTCTCCATGTCGGCGACATCGAACATCATGTCGCCTGAATCGTCGTCGTTATCACCCTGCGGACCCTCACCCGGCTGCCGATCGGGCGGCAGGCCGCGCGCGACGCGGCGGCGCCGCGACTCTTCGGTGCGCTTGGCGCGGGCGCGCTCGGCCTTGATCGTCGACTCGTCGACGCGGACGATCAGGTGGCGCAGCAGGCCTTCGGTCACCTTCAAGCGGCGATCGATTTCCTTCATCAGCTCGCCGCTGCCGGTGATCACTTCGAGGACGTAGAAGCCTTCCTTGTGATGGCCGATCTCGTAGGCGAGCTTGCGCCGGCCCCACGGCATGCCGTTCTCGGTTTTGTCGATGGTGCCGCCCATGCGTTCAACGATTTCGGCGACCTGCTTGTGCATGTCGGCGACCTCGCTTTCGGGCGCGTCCGGCTTCAGGACGTAGATCAGTTCGTACGTGCGCTTGCTACTCATACTGCTCCTTATGGATACTGTCGATCTCGGATTTCGGATCGAGTGGATTGCGGATCAATCGGCGATCGCCGATCTGACATTGATCCGAAATCCACTCGATCCGAGATCCGAAATTGACAGCAGCCCCTCAGGGGGCAAGGATCCCCGGCAGCTTATTCCGCCGGATCCGTTTGTTCCGCTGCGTTGAACGCGTTCATCACGCGTCCGATGCCCTCGGAGAGAAACATCTCCGTGGCATCGGCGGCGCGCAGCACCGCCGCCGAAACCGTGTCGCGCTCGTCCGCCTCGAAGCGGCCGAGCACGTGATCCGCGAGATCGCGGCGATCGTCGCCGCGACCCACACCCACGCGCATGCGTGGAAACGCCTGCGTCGCGAGGGACTGAATAATCGACTTCAGCCCGTTGTGCCCGCCCGCACCGCCCTCGCGGCGCGCTCGCAATCGCCCCAGCGGCAACGCCACGTCGTCCGTGACGATGAAAACATCCGCCGGTTCGATCTTGTAGAACCCCGCGAGCGCCTGTACGGCCTGCCCGCTGAGATTCATGAACGTCAACGGCTTGGCGATGATGACCTGCTCATCGCCACGCACCGTCTTGATCTGCAGCGCCTCGAACTTTTCGCGCCACTGATCCGCCACCCGCCATCGATCCACCAGCGCATCGACGACCATGAAGCCGACGTTGTGCCGCGTGTCCCGATACTCGGAACCCGGATTTCCGAGACCGACGATCAGTTTCATTCCCTGATCCCTGATCCCTGATCCCTGATCCCTGATCCCTGATCCCTGATC
>Ga0137455_1000164_pt1 | contig 16035 bp, 10 predicted proteins | sample EasRivERMGT600_2_FD_102334 | JGI IMG/M metagenome (GOLD analysis project Ga0137455, IMG submission 102334) | Soil microbial communities from meander-bound floodplain in the East River, Colorado, USA - East River MetaG ERMGT600_2 | ecosystem: Environmental > Terrestrial > Soil > Floodplain ... | reverse complement strand
GTGCCTTCTACACGCGACGCGTCTCGCCGAAGCTGGCGCTGGGGATCGGGTCGTTCAGCAACTTCGGACTCGGCCTCGAGTACGACGGCGGGTGGGTCGGACGCTACTACGCGGAGAAGGGCGTGCTGATCGGGCTGTCGGTGATGCCCGCGGCGGCCTGGCGCGTGAACGAGCAGTTCTCGGTGGGCGCCGGCTTGAACGCGATGTACGGGATTTTTTCGGCGGATGTCGCAATCAACAACATCGGCTCGGCGCAGCCGGACGGACGGCTCGCGCTCGAGGACCGCGAGTGGGCGTTCGGCGCCAACCTCGGCGTGCTGTTCGAGCCTTCCACGGAGCGGCGCTTCGGTCTCACCTACAGCTCGGAGAGCAGCCTCGACTTCGGGGACGTGCCCGAGTTCACCGACCTGGGGCCGGCGCTGGATGCCGCCCTGACCTCCTCCGGGCTCAAGACTTCCGAGCTCGGGCTGGGCATGAAGGTGCCCCAGACCGTGATGGCAAGCTTCTTTGTCTCGACCAGCGACGAGCTGGCGCTGCTCGGGAACCTGGGGTGGCAGAACTGGGCCCGCTTCGGGCAGGTCGCGGTCGAGATCAACAACGGGTCGCCGTCGGATCTCACGGTGGACCTCGAATACAAGGACACCTGGCACGGGGCGCTCGGCGTCCAGAGCGGCATGTGGGACCCATGGGTCACCACCTTGGGCATGGCGTACGACTCGAGCCCGATCGAGGACGATCAGCGCAGCCCGACAATGCCGCTGGGGTCGAGCTGGCGCTTCGGCGTCGGAGCGCAGAAGCCTCTGAACGATCGGATGAAGCTGGGATTCGCCTACGAGCTGGGCTGGGGCGGCACGCTGCCGATGGACGTCAATCGTGGGCCGCTGGCCGGGCGCGTGGCTGGTGAGTACGACGGCACGGCCCTCCACTTCTTCGCGATCAACCTGGACTGGGCGTTCTGACGGCCGCAGCCGATTCGTCGACAACTCCAGCCGCCGCCAACGGAGCGTCCGCGCGACGTTCGCCGCCGCAGCGAAAAAAGCGCGAAAGCCCGCGACGAGGATCGCTTGGGGGGGCTAGTATTATGGCCCTGACCCCCATCCGAGAAGGAGCACCCATGCACTGGCGAACCTGCTGTTCGTTGCTCGCCCTGGCGCTGATCGGCGCGGCGGGCTGTGGCTCCGATCAAACGGGCGCCGTCGGCACCGGCACCGTCCGGCTGCGCCTGACGGACGCGCCGGCCGCCATCGAGGCCGTCAACCTGGTCGTCGACGAGGTGAGCGTGAAGCGCCTGCTCGGCGACGACGACGAAGGCTGGGAGACCATCCGCACGGACGACTTCACCGTCGATCTGCTCACGCTGCGCAACGGCGTCTTCGTCGACTTCGCCGAGGGCGTCGTCCCGGCGGGCCGCTACGGTGAGATTCGGCTGCTGCTGGGCGAGGGATCCAACCTCGTCGTCGACGGCGAGATGCATCCGCTGACGGTGCCGAGCGGCATGTCGAGCGGATACAAGATCAAGGGCGAGTTCGAGGTCCCCGACGGCGGGGAGGTCGTGCTGCTGCTCGACTTCGACGCCGAACGGTCGATCCACCAGACCGGCAACGGCCGGTGGATGCTGCGGCCGACCGTGAAGTCGATGGTCGCCGAGCAGGCCGGCGCGATCGCGGGCTCGGTCGATCCCACGACGGTCGAGACCCGGGTCTACGCCCTGGTCGGCCCGGACACGCTCCAGCGCACGATCACGAACGGCGACGGGCGATTCGTCCTCGGCCTGCTCGGGACCGGCACCTACGACGTCGCCTTCGATCCGGGCGCGGGCTGGCGGGACACGACGCGGGCGGGGATCGGCGTGACCGCCGGGGCCACGACGGACATCGGCGCGACGGCACTGACCCCGGAGTCGGCGGCGCCGCCGGAGTGATCAAACGCGCCAGGTGATCATCACGATCGCCACCAGAGCAACGCCGAGCCCGAGCTTCTGGACGAGCGCGAGGCGCTCGTGCAGAACCATGCGCGCGAGCAGGACCGTGCTCGCGGGATAGAGCGAGGCCAGCGTCGCGATGATCCCGAGCGAGCCGCCGCGCACGGCCAGCACGTAGAAGGCGTTGGCCGCCACGTCGAGAATCCCGGCGCCGACGGTGGCGTAGAGCGCCGGGCGCGGCGGCATCCGTGGCACGCCGCGCAGCAGGGCGAGCACGAACATCCCGCCCGACGACACGACGCGTGCCACCACCAGCGGCCACATCCCGGAGGCCTCCCCGGTGCGGCCGAGGGCGACGAGGAAGAGCCCGATCGCCGTTCCGGAGGCGAGCGCGAGCGGCACGCCGCTCCCACGGGCGGGGCCGCCCGCGGTCGCGCCGGGCACGGGCCCGCCGGCGCTGAGCAGCGCCACCGCCAGCGCGGCAAATCCGATGCCCCAGAGCGCCGTCGCGCCCGGTCGCTCGCCGAACGCGAGCCCCGCCGCCACCGGCACGACGATCGCGCACACCGCGGTGACCGGCGCGACCACGCTCGCGGAGCCGGTGGCGAGGCCGCGATAGAGCAGCGCCACGCCGATGCCGCCGAAGAAGCCGGCGACGGCGCCCCACGCCAGATCCGCCGCCGGCGCCACGCCGCGGCTGGCGAACGGCGCGATCAGGACCAGCCCGACGAGCCCGATCGCCTGCGAGAAGAACGCCACCGTGAGCACGGACGTGCGTCGCGTCGCGATCCCGCCGAGGAAGTCGGCGACGCCGTACACCATGGCCGACAGCAGCGCCAGGGCGTAGGTCAGGCGGTGCTCCAATGGCCGTCGCTCGAGCGGGCCCGGCCCTCGCGCTCGAGCTTGAGCAGGTGCGCGAGCAGCGAGCGCTCCGCGTAGGGCCACAGCTCGCGCGGCGTGTCGTCGTAGACGCGCTCGAGCAGCGCCGGCATCGTGCGTGGCTCGGGGCCGAGCGCCGCCAGCACCCTGGCCTCGCGGGCCTCGCGGTGTGCGAGCAGCGCGGCGATGCGCGCGCGCGCCGCCCCCTGCGGCGCGCCGTGGCCGGGGAAGAGGGTCTCGACCGGCAGCTCGAGCAGCCGGCGCAGCGACGCGACGTAGTCGCCCATGTCGCCCTCGGGCGGGTCGATGATGACCGTGCCGGTGCCACCGACCACGGTGTCGCCGCCGAACAGCGAGCGCGTGCGCGGGTGGAAGAAGCAGAGGTGGCCGCGTGCGTGGCCCGGCGTGTGGATCGCCTGCAACGACCAGTCCCCGACGCCGGGCACGAGCGGGATCCAGTCGCCGTCCTTCAGCACCAGGTCCACCGGCAGGTGCCGCGCCGTATCGGCATGCGCCGCGACACGGGCCTTGGGGTAGCGCGCGCGCACCGCCGCCACGCCGCCGATGTGGTCGGGGTGGTGATGGGTGAGCAGCACGAGCGCGAGCCGGCGGCGGTCGTCCTCGAGCATGCCGATCAGCTCGAAGAGCCGCTCCAGCTCCGCGGGCTCGCCGGACCCGGGATCGATCAGCGCCATCTCCGGCTCGCCCACCAGGTAGGCGTTGGTGTGGGTGGCCGGCGGCAGCGGCCTGGTCTTCATCGGCTGCAGCACGATGCCCCACTTGAGCTCGATCCGCCGCACCGGCGCCGCCGCCGCCTCGGGCGCGTCCGCGAGCCGCTCGGCGAGGCCCTCCTCGCCGTGCGCAAGCCCGATCAGCGTGTAGAGGATCGGCGCGGCGAAGGATTCGTAGCCCTGCTGCCAGCGCCGCAGGGCGTCGACCGGATGCACCCACTCGCCGCTCGCCAGCTCGCCCACCCGCACCGTCGGTTCCTGCCCGTCGGGCACGCGCGCGAGGTAGAACGCGGTCTCGAAGCGTCGGGGTGCGAACGGCGGCGTCACCCAGCGCCCGGCGAAGGCGAGGCCCGCACCGTCGAAGCGCCAGCCGTGCTCGCTGGCCAGCTCACCGAAGCCGGCCTCGCCCGCCAGCAGCCGGCGCCGCGGCTCGTCCAGCGTCGCGGCGGCGACCGGATCGCGCGCACCCAAGAGCACGCCGGTCTCCTCGAAGGCCTCACGGATCGCGCAGGCGCGGAGCACGCGCTCCTCGCCCTCGAAGCCGGCGACCTCGATGGCCTCGTCGCCGGGGTCCACCGAGCCCCCGACGAACCCCCGGAAGCCGGGCATGTAGGAGACGGCGTCGCTGCGCAGCGCCCAGTAGACCTGGAGGCTCTCGCCGCTCCCCCGCAGCAGGATGGCGGCGGCCGATGGGCGGGGCGCAACGGGGGAATGACTCACGCTGGCGCACGATAGCCAACCCGTGCGCGGTCCGTCGAACACCGCGCCGCTCGGGGGCGCGGCCGCCGCGCCGGTCGTCCTCGAGCCGGCTCCGGGCGCCGGGCGCAACCCGGTTCCGCCGGCAGGCGTAATGTGTTTGTCAGCCTCCCCGCTCCGCCATCCACCGTGAGGTGCCCCGATGCTTCAGGTCCGCGCTCTCGTGAAGGTCTATCCCGGCCCGGTCGCCGCCCTCCAGGGCGTCGACCTCGACGTGCCGGTCGGCATGTTCGGCCTGCTCGGCCCCAACGGCGCCGGCAAATCGACGTTCATGCGCATCGTCGCCGGCCTGCTCGAGGCGACGTCCGGCGCCGTCACGCTCGACGGCGTGGACGCGCTCGCCCAACCCGAGCGCGTGCGCGCGAAACTCGGCTACCTGCCGCAGGAGTTCGGCTTCTATCCCCATCTCTCGGGCGAGCAGATGCTGATCCACTTGCTGCGACTGAAGGGAGTCGAGGGGCGCGGCGGGCTCAAGCGGCTCGCCGGCGAGCTGCTGGAGCGCGTCAACCTCACGGCGGCCGCCAAGCGCAAGGTGAAGTCGTACTCGGGCGGCATGCGCCAGCGGCTCGGCATCGCCCAGGCGATCGCCGGCGATCCGCGCCTGGTCATCGTCGACGAGCCCACGGCCGGGCTCGATCCCGAGGAGCGCCTGCGCTTCTACCACCTGCTCGCCGAGCTGGCGGAGAACCGCATCGTGCTGCTCTCCACCCACATCGTCGAGGACGTCGCAGTGCTCTGCCCGCACTTCGCGGTGATCCGCGACGGCCGGCTGGTGGCCAAGACGACGCCGCGCGCCGCGCGCGCCGCGATCGAGGGCGCGATCTTCGAGGGCACGGTCGCCCCGGCCGACCTGCCGGCGCTGCGCGAGGCGCGCAGCGTGACCCAGGCGATCCTGGTCGAAGGGCGCCACCGCGTCCGCGTCTTCGAGCCTGGCGGCTCGCCGCCGCCCGGGTTCGAGCGCGTCTCCCCCACCCTCGAGGACGCCTACCTGGTGCTGATGCGCTCGAGCGGCGTGCTCCAGGAGGTCGGGCAGGACGCGATCCACAACGGCGGCACCCGGACGCAGGACGACCTCGCCGGGGTGCGGGCATGAACGCGCGCTTCTTCGAGATCTTCCGTCAGGAGTTCACCCACAACCTGCGGCGCCCGCTGTACTGGGTGCTGATCGCACTCATCGGCTTCTTCCTCTGGGAGCTGTCGGGCGGCGAGGCCTCGATGGGCTCGGGCGACGCCCGCGTCGGCGGCACCAAGGCCTGGATCACGTCCGAGTTCGCGATGACGCAGCTCCTGATCATGATGGTGTCGATCATCTACTCGTTCTTCGTCTCGGTCGGCGCCGGCATGTCGCTGATCCGCGACGACGACCAGAAGGTGGGCGAGCTGCTGCACTCGACGCGCCTCACCCCCGGCGAATACGTGTGGGGCAAGTACATCGGGGTGCTGGCGAGCTTCGTCTGGGTGCTGGGCATGCAGCTCGTGCTCGGGATGGTGTTCAACCACGTCATGCCCCACGGCACCAACCGCGACTCGATCGGGCCGTTCGTGCTGGCGAACTACCTCAAGCCGGCGCTGATCTTCGCGCTGCCGATGCTGGTGCTCTCGGCCGGCGTCGCGTTCGCCATCGGCGGGCTGACGCGCAAGCCGATCCTGGTCTTCTTCCTCCCGATCGGCGTGCTGCTGATCGGCGCCTTCTTCCTGTGGGAGTGGTCGCCGGCGTGGCTGCCGCTGGTGTGGAATCGCTTCCTCTCCTTCATCGACCTGTCCGGCCTGCGCTGGATCAACGAGACCTGGCTCAACGTCGACAAGGGCGTCGACTTCTACAACCGCCAGCCGGTCGGGCTGGACGCGCTGATCGTCGTCCAGCGCGTGCTGGCCCTCGCCGTCGGACTCGGCGCGGTGTGGCTCACGCACGTGCGCCTGGGCGCCACGCTGCGCGGCGCGAAGCGCGTGCGCGGCGCGGACCGGCGCGACCCCGCGACCGTGCCCGGGACGCCGGGGCGGCTGGAACCGGCTCCGCTCGGCGCGCTGGCGATGCGCTCCGGCACCCCCGGCTTCTGGCCGGGGACGCTCGAGGTGGCGCGGGTGGAGTGGCACGAGCTGCGCAAGCACCCCGGGCTCTATCTGTTCGTGCCGATGATCCTGATCCAGGTGTTCGGCAGCGTCGTCAGCGTCGGCGCCTTCGACACGCCGGTGCTCAACACGTCCGGGATCCTGGCGGTCGGCAACATGAACACGCTCACGCTGCTGATCTCCATGCTGATCCTGTTCTACACCGTGGAATCGCTGCAGCGGGAGAAGAGCAGCGGGCTCGCGCCGATGCTGTACGCGACGCCGATCCGGACCACCTCGATGCTGCTCGGCAAGTGCCTCGCCAACACCGTGCTCGGCGTGGCGGTGCTGTTCACGACGCTCATCGGCAACGCGGTCGTGCTGGCGATCCAGGGCAAGGTCGGCTTCGAGCTGTGGCCGTTTGCCCTCACCTGGGGCCTGCTGCTGATGCCCACGTTCCTGCTCTGGACCGCGTTCGTGTGCGCGACCTTCGCCGCCACCGGCAACCGCTACGGCGCCTACATCATCGGCCTGGGCGCGATGTCGCTGACCGGCTTCTTCCAGGCCCGCGACAGGATGAGCTGGACCTTCAACTGGGACTTCTGGAGTGCGGTGCGCTGGAGCGACATCAGCATCTTCGAGCTGGATCGGACGGCGATCGTGCTCAACCGCGTGATGGCGCTCGGGCTGGCGGTGTTCTTCGTGGCGCTCACCGTGCGCCTGCTGTCGCGCCGCGAGCGCGACGCGACCCGGCTGCTGCACTCGCTGCGGCCGTACGCCCTCGGCCGCGCGGTGCTCGCGATGGCGCCGTTCGCGGTGCTGCCGCTGGCCTGCGGCGTGGCGCTGGCCTTCATGGTGCACGGCGGCCGCGAGGGCGCGGTGGCGCGCAAGCTCCAGCGCGACTACTGGAAGAAGAACGTCGAGACCTGGAAGGGCGCGAAGTACCCGAGCCTCGCCGCGGCCTTCCTGGACGTCGAGGTCGAACCGCGCCAGGGCCGGCTGCGCTCCCAGGGCGTGTACACGCTGGTCAACCGCACGTCCGACACGCTCACGCAGGTCGCGGTCACCGGCGGGCTGCACTGGCGCAACGTGGCCTGGACGATGGACGGCGACTCGGCAAAGCCCGAGGACCGCGCCCGACTCTACGTCTTCACGCCGGGGCGGCCGCTGGCGCCGGGCGACCGCGTCCGCATCGGATTCAAGTTCGACGGCCGCTATCCCGACGGCATCAGCAAGAACGGCGCGGGCATGATGGAGTACGTGCTGCCCTCCGGCGCGGTGATGACCGGCTTCAGCACGCCGACCTTCGGCCCGATCGTCGGCTTCATCGAAGAGGTCGGGATCGAGAAGGACAAGAACGAGACCGACCCGCGCGTCTACCCGGCCGACTTCTGGCGCAAGGAAGTGCTCTCGGGGCTGCCGATGTTCGACGGCTGGAGCGACACGCACATCCGCGTCACCGGGCCGGAGGACATGCAGCACAACGCCACCGGCGTGCTGGTGAGCGAGAAGGTGGAGAAGGGCAAGCGCATCACCGAGTGGCGCAGCGACGCCCCGGTCCGCGCCTTCAACCTGGTCGTGGGGCGCTGGCAGGTGAAGCGCCGCGACGGCGTCGCCGTCTACTACGATCCGCGCCACACCTACAACGTCGACGAGATGCTGGACGCGCTGGCCGGCGCCCGGCGCTGGTACGGGGAGTGGTTCGCGCCCTACCCGTGGCGCGAGCTGCGGCTGTCGGAGTTCCCCGGCATGGCGACCTACGCGCAGGGGCCGCCGACCAACATCACCTTCTCGGAGGGGATCGGCTTCCTGACCAAGAGCGAGCCCAAGGCCAACGCCGCGTTCTGGATCACCGCGCACGAGGCCGCGCACCAGTGGTGGCCGTGCATGGCGATGCCGGGCAACGGCCCGGGCGGGGACGTGCTGTCCGAGGGCATGGCCCACTTCTCGACCATCCTGCTCACCGAGCAGGTGCGCGGGCTCGAGCAGCGCATCGGCTTCTGCAAGTCGATCGAGGACCGCTACGCCAACACCCGGCAGCGCGACTCGGAGCGGCCGTTGACCGAGGTCGACGGCTCGCTGCCCGGCGACCGGCGGCTGATCTACGACCGCGGCGGCTTCGCCTTCTGGATGCTGCACCGGCTGATGGGTCGGGAGGCCAACCTGGCCGCCCATCGCGAGTATCTCCAGACCTGGCGCGACACCCGGGATCATCCGCTGATCCAGGATTACATGGCGATCATGCGCCGCCACGCGCCGGATCCACCCGCGTTCGATGTCTTCGTGCAGCAGTGGTTCTACCAGGTCGCCGCACCGCAGTACCTGATCACCGACGCGAAGTTGATGCGCCTGGGGGAGGGCTGGGAGGTCCAGGCGCGGCTGAAGAACGTGGGTACCGGCACGATGCCGATCGAGGTCGCGGCCACCCGCGGCGAGCGGTTCCCGAAGAAGCGGACCGAGGAGAACGCCTGGAGCGACGCGCGGTCGACGCTGCTGTTGGGACCGGGCGAGGAGAAGCCGGTGACGATCCGTTGCGGATTCGAGCCGCAGATGCTGGTCGTCGATCCCGACGTGACGGTGCTGATGATGGAACGGCAGAAGGCGGAGATGAAGCTGAAGCCCGAGCGGGGGTCGGAGGTGCTGGCGGCTCGCGATTGACGACTACCGATGCGATAGGCCGCTCCAGACGCCGATCGCCAGCGACGCCGCCAATGCCAGCACGGAGAGCGTGCCGAGCATTCGCATACGCCATCCCGGTGGCGGTCCTCCGAGCCGTGTGCTGAGCGGGACCCACGCGCCCAACACGATACCGGCGGCGAGCCCCGCCGCGTGGCCGACGTTGTCGGTGCCGTGGCGGGTGAATCCCGAGACCAGGCCCTGGGCGAGCAGGAACATCAGCGCCGCGCCCAGCGCCCGCGCGCGTCCCGGCGCCAGGCGGTGGCGCAGCCGCAGCGCGGCCACCAGCACCGCACCGCCCAGCGCGAAGATCGCGCCCGAGGCGCCCACGCTCAGGCTCGGCTCCGGCCCGTAGCGATACGCCCGCCAGGCGAGGCTGCCGAGCGAGGCCGCCGCGCCGCCGAGCGCGAGCACCAGCCAGAACCCCCAGCGCGTGAAGATGCGCTCGACCGCCTGGCCGAAGATCCACATGCTCGTCCCGTTGAAGAACACGTGGGCGGCGCCCGCGTGCAGGAACGTGGAGGCGAGGAGGCGCCACGACGTGTCCAGCACCCCGCGTCCGGTGACGCTCGCGCCCCAGGCGACGAGCGCGTCGCTGTTGTCGAGCTCCCCGCGCGCCGCGAACCCCGCGAACACCGCCGCCCACGACAACAGCAGCGCCGTCGTCCCCCACGGCGTCACGTCGCCCACGGCCGACCACAGCTCGACCGGCGGCGGCTCTTCGGGGTCGGGCGGAATGTAGCCCGAGTCGTCGAGCTCCGGATCGAGTGGAGGACGGGAGTCGTCGTCCATGGCGTACGCGGTCGCCGGGCTCAGTCGGCCGGAGCCAACTCGCTCTGGAGCGAGTTGGTGTTCTCAGGCACCGTCGCGCAGCGCCTCGAGGAACGCGTCGCCGTAGCGCTCGAGCTTGACCGGGCCGACGCCGGAGATCAGCAGCATCTCGGGGCGCGTGCGCGGCACGTGCTCGGCCATCTGGCGCAGCACGGCGTCGCTGAACACGATGTAGGCGGGCACGCCCTCGGCGTCGGCCAGACGCTTGCGCACGGCGCGCAGGCGCTCGAACAGGGCGGGATTGGCGGGCTCCGCCAGCGACGGCAGGCCGGCCAGGCCGCTGCGGCTCCTGGCCGCCGTCGCTCCTGCCCTTCCACCCACGGACACCACGAGATCCTCGATCGACGTGCCGCGGCAGAGGTCGCAGGCGTCGCCGCAGGGCTCCATGACCTCGTCGAAGTAGCGCACCAGCGACTGGTGCCGGCAGCCGGCGCCGTCGGCGAGCCGGAACATCTCCACGGTCTTCCGCTTCGTCTCCTCGCGCACCTCGGGGTCGTCGACCTCGTCGAGGAAGCGCTCGTAGCCGATGACGTCGGCCCAGGAGTAGAACAGCACGCAGTCGCTCTCGAGCCCGTCGCGACCGGCGCGACCGATCTCCTGGTACCAGGCCTCGACGCTGCGCGGCATGTCGCGGTGGACGACGAAGCGCACGTTGCTCTTGTCGATCCCCATGCCGAAGGCGACGGTGGCCACGATCACGTCGGCCTCGTCGCGGGCGAAGGCGTCCTGGTGCTGTGCGCGCGCCCGATCGTCCAAGCCCGCGTGATAGGGCAGCGCGCGCACCCCGCGCTCGCGGAGCCACGTCGTCGTGCCATCCACGGAACGCCGGCTCAGGCAGTAGACGATCCCACTCTCGCCCTTGTGGCGCGCGACGATCCCCAACAGGTCGCGGCGCGTATCGCGCCGCTCCGGTTTCTCGCCGCCCTTCTTGTGCGCCGTGATGCGGAGGTTGCGGCGGAAGAACGAGCCCTTGAAGCCGTCGGGCTTGCGCATGCCGAGCTGGCGGATGATGTCGCCGGCCACGCGCCGCGTCGCCGTGGCGGTGAGCGCCAGCACCGGGATGTCGCCGAGCTGCTCCTTCAAGCCGCCGAGTCGGCGGTAAGCGGGTCGGAAGTCGTGCCCCCAGTGGCTGATGCAGTGGGCCTCGTCGACCACGACCAGGCCGACGTTGCAGCCGGCGATCAGGGAGCGCAGCGAGCCCTCGAGCGCCTCCGGCGCCAGGTAGAGCAGCTCGACCTCACCGCGCCGCAGCGCGGCCAGCCGGCGGCGCCGCTCGTCGAAGCCGATCGTCGAGTTGAGCACCATCGCTCGGTAGCCGAGCCGCACCAGCGCGTCGACCTGGTCCTTCATCAGCGAGATCAGCGGCGAGATCACCAGGACGGCGCCGGTCATCAGTCGGGCGGGGATCTGGAAGGTGAGCGACTTGCCCGCGCCGGTCGGCATCACGGCGATGCAGTCGCGCCCGCCGAGCACCGCGTCGATGATTTTCCGCTGCCCGGGGCGGAACTCGCGATAGCCGAAAACCGATTCGAGCACGGCCTGAGGGTCGTGCGGCGAGACTTCGGGGAGGAACGTCGGCTGGCCTTCCATGGCGCGAGGTGTGGTGGCTCCTGGAGTGTGGGTCGCGACGGCGATCGGGCAACAGTGTAACCCAACCTACTCGCCGCTGGCGCTGAACGCCGCCCAGTAGAACGGATGGGTCGAGCGGCGCCCACGGCGCCGCTCGGCGAGGACTCCACGGCTCGCCGCCGCGATCGCCTCCGACCCGCCGCGGACGCCGCCCGTACGCGCCTCGTAGAGCGCCTGCATCCACTCGCGCGTTGCCTCGTCCGCCACGGCCCATTGGCTGGCGATGACCGAGCGGGCGCCCGCCAGATGGAAGGCGCGTCGCATGCCGAGCGCCCCCTCGCGGAAGCCGAGCGGCGCCACTCCCGAATGGCACGCGGAGAGCACCACCCAGTCGGTGCCGGTGAGATCGAGCGTCACGATCTCCTCGGCCGTGAGCAGTCCCTCGTTCTCGTCGCGTGCGGGGTCGGCGGCCCGGTTGGCGCCGGCGAGCGCGAGCCAGACGCGACGCCCGATCCACGGCGAATCCGCGAGGCGCGGGGCAGCCGGGGCCGAAGGAGCCTGGGCATTGACGCGCGCGGGTGGCGGAGTGCCCGCAGGATGATTCGTCGCCAGCGCCGCAACGCCGCCCACGCCGCGCTGGCCGGCCGCCGCGGCCGCGCACGTGTCGTCCGCCACCAGACCGTGGGTCGCGAGGTGAATCACCTCGCGCTGCTGCGCCTCGCGCTTGAAGGCTTCCTCGGTGGCAGCCATGCCGGTGAGGAGTGAGGCGGCCCCGCCGGCCGCTCGCCATCCGCGCGCCACGGCCTCCACCTCGGCGGCGGCGCCAGGCAGAGGATCGAACACATAGCCTTGGCGCGCCGCGCAGGGATCGCCGCTCGACCGCAACGCCACTGCGAGGACCGGACCGGACTCGGGACTCGTCGAGGGGGCGTGCGCATAGTCCGGGGCACCCACCGCGAGCAGCGTGGGGCTGCGCGGCGCGGCCCGCGGCTCGAGCAGCTCGCGTTCGGCGTACAACACGTGGATCCGCGGGTCGCGCTCGACGAGGTACGCCGTGCCGCCGTCCGGTAGCGCGTGCCACGGCAGATCGAGCAGCGCCCCGTCGGGGACGACGTACAGCTCCTGTGCGCCTGCGAGGGCAGGAGCCAGGCGATCCCAGGTCAGAGCCCGCACCGCCTTGCCGAGCTCGCGGCAGCGGCGCTCGGCGGGCGACCCGGCCGCCACCGCAGGGCCGGGCGAAGCCGCGACACCCTCGAGCCACGGATCGAGCGCCGCGCGCAGCGTGGCGGCCCTCCCCAGCTCGACACGCTCGATGTTCGCGGAGCCGGAGCGCGCGACGAAGGCGCTGACGCGCGCCGTGTCGGACCCGACCTCGGTGGTCACGAAGGCGACCAGGGCTTGACCGGGGGCGAGTCGCGCCCGCACGTCCGCCCACCCGGGATCGGTGGCCGGAGGCACGCCTCCATGCTGTCCGATCTGGCGCGCGTAGTCGCGTTCGGCATGATCGGCTTCGAGGCGCAGTCGTTCAAGCTCGGCTTCCTCGTTCGCATTGCCGGGCCCCCTGGGGAGGGCGACGAGCGCGCGCGCGTAGGTTTGCTGCGCATCCACCCGGCGCGCGTGTGCGCGGGCGACCGTCGAGTCGCCACGCAGCGCGGGCGGCAACCGGCGCCGGGCAAGCTCGGCGCGCACCATTCCGCGCGAGCGCACGACCCGGTCCCAGGCGATCTCGAAGCGTTCGGGTCTGCCGCGCGACAGGTCGAGCACCAGGTCGAGCTCTCGATCGTTGATCGAGGAGAGCCCGATCGCGGATCGATCCGGCAACAGGCGCGCGTTGAGAGCCACGAGCCGGCGTGCCTGGCGGTCCGCCTCGAGCGCCGTGGACCACGCCTCGGCCTCGCGGCCGAGGCCGCGGAGGGCACGCGCGTTCCAATAGGTCACCACGTGGGCGGTGATGCCCGGGGCGAGCCGGGTCGAGTCGGCGAAGTGCAGGAGCTCGCGGCGTGTCGCCGCGAGCGCGGCGGTGTCGCCAAGAGCCTCGAGCGTCGCGATCAGCGCATAGTGGCTGCGCGTGATCTCGAGCGGGCGCGGCGCGCGGAGCGCACGCTCGGTGCGGAGCGCCGATTCGAGGGCGGCACGGGCCGCCGCCGGCCGGCCCTCCAGGTAGAGCAGCTCGCCCTGGTAGTGGCGCGCCGAGCCCAGCGACGGATCCGGCGGCCCGGGCTTGGAGGCGAGCAGGGATTCGATCTCGACGAACTCGCGCCCCGCCGCCGCCGTGTCGCCGAGGCTGGCGAGCGCCATGCCCAGCTTCACGCGCGTGCTCATGGTGCGCCAGTGGTCCGCGCCGTACGCGGAGCGAAAGGCGGGAGCCGTGCTCTCGAACAGGCGCCGGGCCGCCGCGTAGTCGCCAAAGCTCATGAGCGAGTTGCCGAGATTGGATTGCAGCCGCAGGAGTCCGAGATCGTCGGGGCGCCGGTGGAGGCTGATCACGCGGACGGCTTCGTAGGCCAGATCGATTCCGCGTGCGACGTTTCCTGCCTCCAGCTCGACGCCCGCGAGATAATCGAGCACCTGCGACTGGATGTACGAGTCCGGCCCCGGGGAACGATTCGAGATCGCCAGCGCGCGCTCGAGCTTCTCGCGTGCGCGTTCGAGCTCTCCCAACCTCTGAAGGCTGTAGCCGGCCTCGGCGAGGAGAAAGACGACCGCCACGCACTCGCCGTGGGCCTGGAGGTGTCCCGCCATGGCGCTGTCGTAGGCGACCAGCGCGGATTCGAAGTCCTGCCGATCCCGGTGCGCGCGCCCGAGCTGCCCCCAGGCTCCCGCGAGCAACGAGTCGCCAGGCACGTGGCGAAGCGTGCGAATCGCGATCGCCCGCCGCGCGGGCGCGACGGCGCTGTCGGCGTGGCCGAGGCTCGACAACCAACGGCTCCGGAGCAGCAGCGCCTCCGCGACCCGGCCATCGTCGGGCGGGAGTGCGCGGTCGCGGATCGCGAGACAGCGGAACGCGGCGCGCTGGCCGGCGGTGTCCGCGTAGACACCACGCGAGTGCTTGGAGAACGACATGAGATAGAGAGCTTCCGCGAGCGCGAGCGAATCGGGGCGCGGATCGGCCGTCAGACGCCCCAGGACCGCGGTGGCGAGGCTCTCCGCGGCGGCCCAACGATATTGAGACTGGAGGAGACGTGCCGTCTCGAGGTCGCGGGAGATCTGCGGGTCGGCGACCCGTGCCACCGCCGCCAGCGAGGCGAGCAGCACGAAGAGTGGTGAGGTCACGGCGCCCCTAGGCTATCAGGATCGCCGACGACGACGAAGAGCCGAGTCGCGGGCGATGTCCGCGCGGGTCGAGCGCGATCATGATCACCGCGACAACGACGACCGCCGCGAGTTGGAGCCCGCGCCGGCCGCGGTGCCGATCGGGATGGTCTCAAGGGTCGCGACCGCGGCCACGACTCGGCTCGCCAGCGGACCCGTCCTCAGCGCGTGCCGGAACAGGCGAACAGCAGCAGCGTCCGGCCGGCTTCGGCGAGCGACAGGTCGTGCTCCAGCCGCTGCGTGAGCTGGGTCAGCGTGAAGACGAACACCAGGTCGAAGAACAACTCGACCGGAGTCACCGGGCCGGCCGGGGCGGCGTTGGCGACGCGCCAGCGCATCGGTGTCATGGCGTCGAAACTAGCAACTCGTCACGCCGACCGTGCAACGGCCCGGAACGAAAAGGCGGGTGGCACGGTACTTAGGGTCGCACGCCCGACACCACGCGAGCCTCCCCTGGCACGCGCACGACGCGGCCGTCGACGAACGGTCGAAAGAGACGCCGCAGGCGACTCTGCAGCCGGCGTTTATGATCGGCGCGCAACCTGGCGAAGGACTCCCGCATCGACGTCTCGCGCTGCATCGCGACGAGGTCGTCGAGGCTCGCGTGGGTGGCGCACGTCGCGACGATCTCGCTCTCGACGTCGCGATAGCCGACCTGCTCGAACAACCGCTCGAGAACGCCGGGCCGCGCGAAGCGGGCGGGGCCGGGCGTGGTCGCCGCATCCGCGGCGGGCTCCTCCTGGAGGGGTCGAAGCGCTTCCGCGCGGAGGGCGGGGCCGGGGTTGTTCAGCCCCCACACCGCCACCACCAGACGCCCGCCCGGCTTCAGGCAGCGCGCGATCGACCGCAGCGTCGCCGGCGGATCCCCCGCGAACATCAGGCCGAAACGCGAGACCGCGCGGTCGAAGCGCGGGCCACGGAGGCGGAAGCGGTCCATGTCGGCCCGCCGGAAGCGGAGCTGCGGCAGTCGCAGGATGCGTGCGCGCCGTCGCGCGACCGCCAACATGCCCTCGGAGACGTCGACGCCCAGCACGCGCCCGCGCCGGCCGACCCACTGCGCGATGGCGATCGCGGGATCCCCGGTGCCGCAGGCGAAGTCGATCACCCGCTGCCCCGGCTCGAGCGCGAGGGCGCGGAAAAGGGGCGCGTCGATGGAGCCCAGGGAGTGCATGAGCACCGGCTCCCAGCGTTCCCAACCCACCGCATCCCGATTCCACGCCTCGCGCTCGGGGGCGGCGGGCGCGTGTCGGGCGCTCATGGCCGTGCCTCCCGGTACGCGAACGCGAACACGATCCCCGACAGCAGGGTCAG
>Ga0137455_1000163_pt1 | contig 16054 bp, 12 predicted proteins | sample EasRivERMGT600_2_FD_102334 | JGI IMG/M metagenome (GOLD analysis project Ga0137455, IMG submission 102334) | Soil microbial communities from meander-bound floodplain in the East River, Colorado, USA - East River MetaG ERMGT600_2 | ecosystem: Environmental > Terrestrial > Soil > Floodplain ... | reverse complement strand
GTCACGAGCGGCGCCAGCGCGCTCACATCCATCGTGATCTCGGCGTCGAACCGCGCGCCCGGATCGCTCTTCAACCCTTTCCAGCGCTCGACCGCCGCGGTCCACTCGGCGCCCTTTGGCGCATGCGGACGGCCTTCGAGAAACGCGATCGTTGTCGCATCGGGCGCGATCAACGCGCTGCGCGCGCCGGCCTCGATGCTCATGTTGCAGATCGTCATCCGCTGTTCCATCGAGAGGCTGTCGATCAGGGGACCGGCAAGCTCGAGCGCGTGACCCGAGCCGCCACTGATCCCGAGGCGGCCCATCAACGTGAGCGCAACATCCTTCGCGGTCACGCCCGTGCTCAACCTGCCCGTGAAGGTGACCCGCATCGCTTTCGGCTTCGCCTGTGCCAGGCACTGCGTGGCGAGCACGTGCTCGACTTCGCTGGTGCCGATGCCGAACGCGAGCGCGCCGAATGCGCCATGCGTGCTGGTGTGGCTGTCGCCGCACACGATGGTCGTGCCCGGCAGCGTCAAGCCGAGCTCGGGACCGATCACGTGGACGATGCCCTGGCGGCCGCTGTTGAAATCAAACAGCGGGACGCCGAATTCGACGACGTTGCTGCGCAGCGTTTCGACCTGCTGGCGCGCCAGCGGATCGGCGATCGGCAGGTGGCGGTTCGCCGACGTCGGCACGTTGTGATCGACAGTGGCGAAGGTGAGATCCGGGCGGCGAACCTTGCGGCCGCTCAGGCGCAGGCCTTCGAACGCCTGCGGTGACGTCACCTCGTGGACGAGATGCCGATCGATGTAGAGCAGGGTACGGCCGTCTTCGAGCTCGCGCACGACGTGCGCATCCCAAACTTTGTCGAGTAAGGTCCGTTGGGAACTAGACGGCATGATACGAGTGCCGCCTGTCTCGGATTTCGTGGAGGGCGTCTTCGATCGCCTGGCCCATCTCGCGCGTCGAGAGCGCGCGTTCGCCGGGTCCGGCGAGGTCCTTGGTGCGGGCGCCGGCGGCCAGCGCGTCCTCGATCGCGTGATCGATCTCCGCCGCTTCCTTGTCCATTTTCGCGCTGAAGCGCAGCAGCATCGCCGCGCTCGCGATCGCGCCGATCGGATTGGCGATCGCCTTGCCGGCGATGTCCGGGGCCGAGCCATGGACGGGCTCGTAGAGATCGACGCGTCCGCCGATCGTCGCCGACGGCAGCACGCCGAGCGAACCCGCGATCGATGCCGCCTGATCGCTGAGGATGTCGCCGAACAGGTTGTCGCAGAGCATCACGTCGAAGCTGGTCGGGAATGTGGCGAGCCGCATCGCCGCCGTGTCGACGTAGACGTGCTCGAGCTCGACGTCCGGATACCCCTTCGCGACTTCCGACACGACCGCGCGCCACAGGCGCGACGTCTCGAGGACGTTGGCCTTGTCGATCGACGCGACCTTCTTGCGGCGCTCGCGAGCGCGCTCGAACGCGACCTTGGCGACGCGCTCGATCTCGTGACGCGAGTAGATCAGCGTATTGAAAGCGGTGTTGCCCGATGCTTCGAAGCCGCGCGGCTCGCCGAAATACAGTCCGCCAAGAAGCTCGCGGACGATCAGCAGGTTGGCGCCCTTGACGCGCTCGGGCTGGAACGGGGTGCGTTTGGCGAGCGACGCGTAATAGATCGCCGGGCGCAGGTTCGCAAATCCGCCCAGTGCCTGGCGCAACGCGAGCAGCGCCGCTTCGGGACGCTCCGACGGCAGCCGGCCGTCGAACTTCGGATGGCCGACGGCGCCGAGCAGTACCGCATCCGCGCCCAGCGCCGCTTCGAGCGTCCGCTCCGGCAGGCCGGTTCCCTCGCTGTCGATCGCGACGCCGCCGATGGGATGCGTCGAGAACGAAAACGCGCGACCGGAATGCTCGGCCACGTTCTTGAGAATGCGGACTGCTTCCTCGGTGACTTCCGGACCGATGCCGTCGCCGGGCAGCAGCGCGATCTTCAGTGACATGTGGCGTCTCCGCGGCCGGTAGCGGCGCCCGCGCCCACGGCCAGCGCCGCGGCCAGCTCCTCGCGAATGATCGCGGTCAGCTGCTCATCGTCGACCGTCTTGGTGCGATCGGCGAGCGCCGTGACCTTGAGATAGAGGCGTTCGAGCTGCGGCTGGCGCAGGAGATGGCCGAGCGCGCGGCAGCGCGCATCGAGACCGCGCAGGCCCGAGTGCTTGCCGAGCACGAGCCGAGTTCCGGGCGCGCCGACGGATTCAGGACGCATGATTTCGTAGGTGAGCTCGTGCTTCAGCATCCCGTCCTGGTGGATGCCGGCTTCGTGCGCGAACGCATTAGCGCCGACGATCGCCTTGTTGGGCGGGACCGAGACGCCGACGATCGCCGACAGCGCGTTGCTGGTCGGCACCAGCGCCTGGGTGTTGATGCCCGTGCCATGCGGCAGCGCATCGGCGCGAACTTCGAGCGCCATCACGATCTCTTCAAGCGACGCGTTGCCGGCGCGCTCGCCGATGCCGTTGATGGTGCATTCGACCTGCCGTGCGCCCGCCTGGACGGCGGCGAGCGAATTCGCGACCGCCAATCCGAGATCGTTGTGGCAATGCGCCGACAGGACAGCGCGGTCGCCGATGCGCTTGCCCACGATGGTGAACATGCGCTCGATATCGGTTGGCAGCGCGTAGCCGACAGTGTCGGGCAGGTTGATCGTCGTCGCGCCGGCGTTCACCGCCGCCTCAGCGATCTCGCACAGGAAGTCCAGATTGCTGCGCGTCGCATCCTCCGCCGAGAACTCCACGTCTTCGCAATAAGCGCGCGCGTGGGCGACCGCCGTCGCGACCTGCGCCAGGCACTGCTCGCGGCTGATACGGAGCTTGTGTTCGAGGTGAATGTCCGACGTCGCGAGAAACACGTGAATGCGCGGCCGCGCCGCCTGCGAGAGCGCCGCCCACGCGCGATCGATGTCCGCGGGAATGGCGCGGGCGAGGCCGGCAATGATCGGCCGCCGTACGGCGCCGGCAATCGTGCGCACCGCCTCGAAGTCTCCATCCGACGAGATCGGGAAGCCGGCTTCGATGATGTCCACGCCAAGGCGATCGAGCTGCTGCGCGAGGCGCAGCTTTTCCGCTGCGGTCATGCTGAAGCCCGGCGCCTGCTCGCCGTCGCGAAGCGTCGTGTCGAACACCTGAATACGGGATGTGGTCGCCATCGTTGGAGTTAGCCCTGTTAGTAATATCGGGCTTGCGACCAAAATAAGTCAAAATAATAATATCTATGGCTGAGTGGGCTGTCGCTTATAGTATGGAATTCCGATGGAATTGTTTCAGTTAGAGGCCTTTCTCGCGGTCGTCCGCGAGGGGAGCTTTTCGGCCGCCGCCAAGGCCCTGTTCCGCACGCAGCCGGCGATCAGCCAGACCATCAAGAAGCTCGAGGACGAGATCGGCCGTCCGCTCTTCGATCGCTCCAGCAGGCGCGGCGTGCTGACCGACGCGGGGAGGGTGCTGGCGGATCATGCCGAGCGCCTGGTGAACCTCCGCCAGCGCGCCATGGCCGCCCTGGACGACGTGCGGCAGCTCAGGACCGGCCGCCTGACGATGGCGGCGAATGAGTTGACGTGTTTATATCTCTTGCCGATTCTGCACGAATATCGCCGGCTCTATCCGGAAGTGCACATTACGGTGCAGCGCGCCCTCGGCAGCCGCGTGCCGGCGCAGGTGCTCGACTACGGCGCCGACTTCGGCGTCATCACCTTCCGTCCCGACACCGCGTCGCTCAACTCGGTTGTCGTCTATCACGACGAGCTCGCGTTCGTGGTGCCGCCGTCGCATCCGCTGGCGCGGCGATCGAAGGTCTCGATCAGCGAGCTGGCGCGCGAGTCGTTCGTCGCGCATCACGTGTCGTCGCCGTATCGATTGAAAGTGATCGAGACGTTCAAGAAGAAGCGCGTCGATTTGAAGATGCCGGTCGAGATGCCGACGATCGATGCGATCAAGAAATTCGTGGCGATGGGGAATGGCGTGGCGTTGCTGCCGGCGATCACTGTCGAGCGCGAGGTGTCGCACAAGGAGTTGATCCGCGTGCAAGTGCCGGAGCTCGCGTTCGATCGCAAGCTCCGGTTGATCTATCGCCGCGAGGGCACCTTGTCGCACGCCGCCGAGGCGCTGCTTGCCGTCGTCGAAGCGCAAACCGAGCTTCGGCGTGGACGTTACGCCTTCGCGGCGGAGCGGTAGCGAGCCTCTGCCATCGAATCCTGAGGCTCCGCCTCGTTAGGCAGCATCTTCTTGCCGCGCTCCGCGCGGCGGGACGGCTCTCATTCTTCGAGCCGTCCTAGCGGCGTCCGCCCTTGTTCCGCGAAACTTCCCAAGCTGCGGCAGGGACCGTAATACTCGTGTGACAGTCGCTACACACGCACACTTTCTGATGAGCGCGACTGTACACGGCTTCCATGGATCCCCCGCAAATCGGGCAAAGTTCAATCACGTCGCACGGACCGGGCGTCTTGGGGTCTGTAGTCACAACCATACTGCAGAGAAGCAGAGCAAGAGGTTTGCCAGCTATTCGCAGGGCTAGTGACCTATTCTGACTTTCGGATACCGCTGCGCTTACGCCGCTGAATCTCCCAGGCAGTCGCGGGGATCGTCAGGCCTGAATGGCAATCCGTGCACACGCATACCTGCTGGTTGAACCGGTCGTAGACGAGTTCCATCGATCCGCCGCAAATCGGGCAATGGGGGCACGGCGGATCATCCCGGCCGGGGGGGACGGTAGACATTTGTAGACAGTGTAGAAACGGCGAGTCCAGTTTTCAAGAAGAAACGCCTTGTAAACTCAACCGTTGTAACGGTTTAGCTGGAGTGTGTCGCGGGCCGTTTTGTTGGTGCGGAAGAGAGGACTCGAACCTCCACCCGGTTGCCCGGACTAGCTCCTGAGGCTAGCGCGTCTGCCAATTCCGCCACTCCCGCACTTGGAGAGGTCAATTACCCAGGCAGTAAGCAATCAGTATACGCTGTCTATCTCATAGACAAAACGGGAGGTCAGCGTGCGTCAGCTTCTCTTCGTCGGCGTTTTCGTCGCGGCGGTTAGTCTGGTAGCGCAGGCGCAAGCACCGCGTCCCACAGCGCGCGCCGCGGCGCCCGTGACCTTCGCGAAAGACGTCGCGCCCATCCTGTATTCGAATTGCATCTCCTGCCATCGCCCCGGCGAAGTCGCGCCGATGTCGCTACGCAGCTACGACGAAGTGCGGCCGTGGGCGCGCTCAATCAAACAGAAGGTGCAGAGCAAACAGATGCCGCCGTGGTTTGCGGATCCCGCCCACGGCTCGTTCAAGAACGATGCGCGGCTGACGGATCAACAGATCGACACGATCGTGAAGTGGGTCGATGCCGGCGCGCCGCGCGGCAATCCCGCCGATGAACCGAAGCCGCCGGTGTTGACGGAAGGCTGGCAGCTGGGCGAGCCCGACTACGTGATCACGCTGCCGACGGTGAACGTTCCCGCCGAGGGCAACGATATTTTCCCGACGCCGAACTTGACGATCGACATTCCGGAAGATCACTGGATTCGCGCCGTTGAGATTCGTCCGAGCAATCGCGAGGTCACGCATCACTCGGTGCTGTTCATGGCCGGAGGACTTGGCGGCGGAATGGTTGGCCAGTCGGGATTCGTCGACGTCCTCGGCGTGTGGGCCGTCGGCACGCCGCCGACGGTGTATCCCGAAGGCGTCGGCCGCTGGATTCGCAAGGGCCAGCAGCTGCGCACCAATCTGCACTATCACCCCAACGGCAAGGCGCAAACGGACACCACGCGCGTCGGCTTGTACTTCGGCCGCGGCGAGTTGAAGAAGGAAGTCGCGTCAGCCGTCGCCGGCGACATCAGCTTCAAGATTCCGGCCGGCGCCAAGAATCACGAGATGCGCGCGCTCTACGTGATCGATCAGGATATCAACATCGTTTCGTACTTCCCGCACATGCACTTCCGCGGCAAGGACATGACGCTCACCGCGACACTGCCGGGCGGGCGCAAGCAGACGCTGCTCCGCGTGCCGAATTACGATTTCAACTGGCAGCTGTATTACTTCCCACAGGAACCGGTGCCGCTGCCGCGCGGCACGGTGATCGAGGCCGTCTCGCACTACGACAACTCGGCGGACAATCCCAACAACCCGGATCCGACCAAGGACGTGACCTTCGGCGAGCAGTCCACCAACGAAATGATGTTCGGCGTCTTCGACTTCACGCCGAAGGATGGCGTGTCACCCGTGCCGACGACGGTCGACAAGCGCATGGACGTTCTGGCCTCGACGTTGCCGCCCGACTCCACCTACACGACGAGCGTGACGATCCTGAAGCCGATCCCCGCGGTGCTGCATCTGCCTCGCACCGGCGACGGCATGTTCTATCTCGGCCAGGGCCGCTTCCAGATCAACGCGATCCCGATCAAGAACATCGTCTGGACCGGCGACAACTTCCAGTTCCGCATGGACGCTCGCTTCGGCCCGAACGCCGCATACACGTTCGATGTGAAGGGCAGCGTGACCACGGATGGCACCGTGCGCGCGGAAGTGACGCCGGTCGGTGTTGAGAAGGCCCCATTCAGCCGTAGCTTCGAGGGCCGGACGGCGCGGAACTTGCTACAACGATGAGGCGTGACCGATCGCCTCACGCAGACGTTCAAGAAACACCCGAAGCCGGTCTTCTGGGTCGGCTTCAGCCTGGCGATCATTGGCATCGTCATCTATCTCGCGCAGGATCCCGCGACCATCCGCGTCGAGAGTCCGGTGGCGGCCGCCGACTCGCGCTTCCCTGATTACGTCGCCTCGCTCGTCGGCGCTCCCGTGCACGTGGGCGATGCTTACACCACCTTGCACAACGGGGACGAGGCGTATCCCGCCATGCTGGCGGCGATCGACAACGCGAAGACGCGCGTGAACTTCGAAACCTACGTGTTCAACGAGGGCGAGATCGCCGATCGCTTCGTTGATGCGCTCGCGCGCGCCGCCCAGCGCGGTGTCGTCGTGCGTATCGTCCTGGATCCGATCGGCTCATCGCTCAAGTCGAAGAGCACCGACAAGTTGAAAGCCGCCGGTGCGAAAGTGGCCTGGTTCAATCCCCTGCGCTTCTTCAGCCTCGAGGATTACAACTACCGGACCCATCGCAAGACGCTCGTCATCGACGGCGATGTCGCCTTCACTGGCGGGATGGGCGTCGCCGATCACTGGATCGGCCACGCCCAGGACAAGGAACACTGGCGTGACAGCCACTTCCGGATCGTCGGTCCCGCTGTCCGCGCGCTCGAAGGGTCGTTCTACGAGAACTGGATAGAAACCGGCGGGCTCTCGGCGCCAGCGCTCGATCCACCCATGCCGCCGCGGGCCACCGGCGCGCGTTCAATGGTGGTGTGGAGCAATCCGATGACCGGCGCGAGCAACATCAAGCTGCAATACCTGCTGGCCATCGGCGCCGCCAGGAAGACGATCGATATCCAATCGCCGTACATCACGCTCGACCCCTCCACCCAGTGGAGCCTCGACCAGGCGCGTCAGCGCGGGGTGAGGATTCGCATGCTGGCCGAGGGCGATGTCACCGACGCCATGCCGGTGAAGCACGCCAGCCGCTATGACTATCAACGGCTGCTCGACGCCGGCTACGAAGTGTTCGAGTATCAGCCGACGATGATGCATACGAAGGCGATGATCGTTGATGGGATCTTCAGCATCATCGGCTCGGCCAACTTCGGCAATCGTTCATTCGAGTTGAACGACGAGCTTGCGATTGGCGTTTACGATACGCAACTGGCGGCACAGCTGACCAGGGACTTCGAGGCGGACCTCCAATCGTCGAAACGCCTCGATGCCGCGACGTGGCCCAAGCAGCGGTCCTTCGACGGCAAGATCAACGAGTGGTTCTGGGATTTCTTCGGCGAAATGTTCTGAGCTTTCTGTGCCTTCTGTGGCCTAGACCTGGTCCTGCACGAACGACGCCAGCGCCTCGACGGTCCGATGCGGCAGGCCGCGGCGCTGCCACGTCTCTTTGGTAACGCGCTCGCACACCGCGAGGTCGCGCTCGAACGTCTGGATCAGCTCGAGCGCGACACCCTGGTCCGATACCGAGACGTTGCTCTCTTCGTTGTGCGAGAACGATCGATTGTCGAAGTTCGACGTGCCGACCGTCGCCCACAACCCGTCGATCATCATGATCTTGTGGTGCATCATCGTACGGTTGTACTCGTACAACTCGACGCCCGCATCGAGGAGCGCGCCGTACAGGCGCACGCTGTTGTAGCGCGTCACCAGCGTGTCGTTGCTGACGCCGGCGACCATGACGCGCACCCGCACGCCGCGCTTCGTGGCATCCCGGAACAAATCGATCGAGACGTGATCCGGAACAAAGTACGGATTCGCGATGTCGATCGAGACGCGCGCCGCCGAAATGGCCAGGCAATACATCACCCGAACCGTCGACGCGCCGGTCTCCGGCGAGCTCATGATCGTCTGCAGCGCGAGCGTGCCGGCCGGGGTCAGCGACGGATAGAAGGCCGGCCCGGTCACCAGCTCGCAGGTGGCTTCCAGCCAGTTCTGCGCGAAGCCGGTTTGCAGCGGCCGCACGGCGGGGCCTTCGATCCGGATCTGTAAATCGCGCCAGTGTTTGACGTCCTGCGCGTCGCCGGTCCAGTGATCGGCGATGCCGGCGCCGCCGGTGAAGCCGATGCGGCCGTCGATGATCAGCGACTTGCGGTGCGTGCGGTTATTGATGCGCCGCAGGTGGCCGATGCGGACCGGGTTGTACCAGGCGACGTGACAGCCGCCCTTCTCGAGGATCCGCAGGATCTCGGCGCCGACGCTTGCCGAGCCGACGGCATCGAGCAGGATCTTGACCCGCACGCCGCGCCCGGCCGCGGCCGCGAGCGCGTTCGCGAACCGCAGTCCGATCTCACCGGCCCAATAAATGTAGGCCTCGACGGTGATCGAGTATTTCGCCTCGTTGATTGCTGCGAGCATCGCCGGATAGAAGCGATCGCCGTTGTTCAACAGCGCCAGCGAGTTGCCCGGGAGGAACGCCACGCCCGCCGCGCCGGCCATCGAATTGAGAAACTCCGGATCGCTGACGGTCAGTCCGTGCTCGAGGCCGTACTGCGGCGGGAACTCCGCCGGCGTCGAGAGTGAACACACTCCCGCCCAGAGACCGATGCCGAACGCCGCCCACCAGTTGTGCCGGTCGAGGTAGTAGACACTCAGCAGCGCCCACGGCCACCACGACCAGAGCAGGCGGCGGATCCGCGTCCATGCCGTGGCGATGCCTTTTGGCTTCGTGTGGCGTGGATCCGGAGGCGGACGATAGCTAGTCCGCCGGCGGAGCGGCTGCTGTCGCAGCAAATGCGGCCGGCTTCGGGGTCTCGGAGCCCGGTAGGTCACCTGTGGTGAACCGACCGATCGTGACGCACGATCTGCACCGCGAGATAGGTCGCGCCGGCGCCCGCCAGCAGGAAGAGGATCATCGCGAAGCCAGGATAGCCGAGGATGCGGAACGTGGTGTCAACCCGCATCACCATGGCGGCGCTGACGATCATGGCGGCGAGGATCAACCCAAGCGTGATGCGATTGGCCACTTTCTGCAGGCCGTCGATGATCGCGCCGTCATCGATCAGCTCGACCTTCATCTTCAGCTCGCTGGCGGCGAGGGCGTCGAGGACGCGATTGACGCGGCCGGGAAGCTTCGCGGCGAATTCCTTGCCTTCGAGGACCGCCGCGATCAGGCTGCCCGACGAGGCCATCTTCTTCATGCGGCGCGACATCAGGTCGACGCCGTTGCGGCGGACGCAGTCGTTGACGTCGAGCGCGGGATCGAGCACGCGCGCGACTTCATCCAGATGGAGCAGCGTCTTGCCGAGCATGGTGAGCTCGGCGGGCGCGCGCATCGCGTTGTCGTTGATCAGGCTCGAGAGCTCCAGGAAGACGCGGCCGATCTGGAAATCGGCGATCGACTGATGGCCGATGCGGCCGACCAGCGCCGAGATCGCGCGGCGGAATCCCGCCTCGTTGAACTCGGGAAGTTTTTCGCCAAGGGTGACGGCGACTTCGGCGGCTTCTTCGCCGCGGCCTTCGCTGATCGCCAGCAGCAGCTTCAGCAGGCGATCCTGCATCTGCGGGCTCAGCCGGCCGACCATGCCGAGATCGATCAGCGCCAGCAGTCCATCCTCGGTCACGAACACGTTGCCGGGATGCGGATCGGCGTGGAACACGCCGTCGAGGACGATCTGTTTGAGATACGCGCGGACCAGCGTGTCCGCCAGCACGTCGCCTTGTATTTCGAGACGGGCAACGGGGCTGATCTTGGTCACCTTGGTGCCCGCGATGTAGTTCATCGTCAGGACGCGCGGGCTGGTGTAGCCCTCGATCGGCTGCGGAATGACGATCGCCTCGAACTCTTCGAGGTTCTTCGCGATCAGCTTGAGGTGGTTGGCTTCCTGCAGGTAATCGAGCTCGGCTTCGAGCGCCATGCGGAATTCCGCAACCATCCCGACGAGGTCGTAGCGCTTGCCCGCGCCGGTGCGATTGGTGAGGAACTGGGCGATCTCATCGAGCGCGTCGAGATCGCTCGCCACGGTCCTGGCGATGTCCGGCCGCTGCACCTTGACCGCGACGAGACGGCCGTCGCGAAGCGCGGCGCGATGCACCTGGCCGAGCGACGCCGCGGCAATCGGCGTTTCCTCGAAGATGGAGAACGCCTTCGACAGGCGGGCACCCAGCTCTTCTTCGACAATTCTCTGGACGTCCGCGAACGGGAACGGCTTCACGCTGTCCTGGAGCCGCGTTAAGGCCTCCAGATATGCAGGGGGGAGCAGGTCCGGCCGCGAGGACAGCACCTGGCCGAGCTTGATGAACGTCGGCCCGAGATTTTCGAGATCGTTGGCGAGCGCTTCGGGCGCCTCGTCGGGCACCTGGTCGTCGTCGGTCTCGCCGACGTTCCGGCCGTACTTCAACATCAGTGACGCGACGGCCGCGTAGCGGGAGAGCTTCTCAGGTAAGACAGCCACAAACGAGACCGTTGCAATCGTCATTCCCGACTTCGCCCGGCTGAATACTTGCCGGGCTTCGTCGGGGCAAGCCCCTGTGTTTCCTACTGTCGGTATCGACCTTCTCAGCCGTATATGATCTCAGCCATGGCGTCGTTCGTGATCGGAGTGGCGGGCGGGTCGGGTTCCGGCAAGACCACGGTGGTGAGGCGGATCGTCGACAGCCTCGGCCTCGAGCACGTCACCCTCCTTCAACACGATCGGTATTACCGCGATCGCAACGACCTGCGTCTCGAAGAACGGGCCGCCCTCAATTACGACCATCCGAATTCGCTCGAAACGGACCTGCTCGTCCGGCATCTGCAGGAATTGAAAGGCGGGAAGCCGATCGAAGTGCCGACCTACGATTTCACGCGGCACGCGCGGCTCTCAGAGCGGGAAACCTTTCAGCCGCGGCGCGCGCTGATCGTTGAAGGGATTCTCGTGTTCACCGACGCGGCGCTGCGCGATCTGATGGACATCAAGGTGTTCGTCGACACCGATTCGGACACGCGGTTCATCCGCCGCCTGCAGCGCGACGTCGCCGAGCGCGGCCGCACGATGGAATCGGTGATCGATCAATACCTCAACACCGTGCGGCCGATGCACCTCGAGTTCGTGGAGCCGAGCAAGCGCTACGCGGACGTGATCATCCCGCTCGGCGGACACAACACCGTCGCCGTCGATCTGCTGCTGACGATGTTGAGGAGCGTGGCCAGCAGGCCTGCCTCGCCGTAGCGTTGGCAGACCTACGGCTGGCGGTTGCGGTTGAAGATGTAGGCGCCGAAGGCGGCGAGGCCGCCGAGCAGCACGATGTCGCGGATCAACTTGAACAGGTTGATCACCCAGGCGATGCCGATGCCGAACGCGGCCCATTGCACCCACCATTCGCCCGGCGACGTCATCACGTTGATGACGAACAGCATCAGGACGATGAACGGGGCAGTGATCAGGAACTTGACGCGGCGGAGGGGTCCGAACACCATATGCTCCTTCTCCTGTAATACGAGTGTTCATCCTAGAGGGTTTCCGGTGAAGGTCAAGGGTGTTCGGCGCGCGCGTCCCCTGTGGACATGCCCCAAATGCGGCCTGAAATTCGTCGGCAGGAACATGTGGCATTCGTGCGGGCGGGCCACGCTCGCCGATTGGAAGGCGCGCATGGGGCCCAACGCGCGCGACATCTACGATCGCTTCGAGTCGTTGATTGCCCGCTGCGGCGAGTACCACGTGTCGCCGGCGAAAACGCGCATCGCCTTCATGGGGCGGATCCGCTTCGCCGGCATCACGAAGACCACAGACGAGGGTGTGATGTGCAACTTCGCGCTGGGAACGCCGATGGCATCAAAGCGCTTCTACAACGTCGAGGAGATTGTGCCCGGCTGGTGGGTGCACCGCATGTGGATCACCGATCCGAAGCAGTTGGATGATCAGGTGCAACGTTGGGTGAAGCGCGCCTATCGAACGATGGGCACGCACGGATTGAAGAAGGTGAGGCGATGATCGTACTGTTGCTGACCGCGTTGCAGCTGATCGCGCCGCCTGAGGCGGTGCGCAAGGAACTCGACACGCTGTGCAAGGGATGGCAGCTCGCGCCGGTCACGCCGGAGATTGCCGAAGAGATCAAGACACGCACACCGGCGTGGCCCCCGAATCTTCTTCCCGGCGATTTCAACGGCGACGACCGGGTCGATGTTGCCGTGCTCATCGAATGCAATGGACACGCGCAACTCGTCGCGTTCTTGTCGGGAACGTCCGGCTTCTCGAAGCAGGTGCTCGAAAAGCCCCAACCGTACGACGCGCGCGAATTCCTTCACCTCATTCGAGGCGAGTTCGAGCACGACGCCATCGGCGTCGAATTCGAAGCGATTGGCGGCCACGCGTGGGTGTTTCGCGACGGCCGCTTCCAGTCCGTCCGCTATTGAGTGGACGTCGGCGCCGGCGGCGCCCCCTTGAGCTCGTACGGCGGCGGCTCCGCGCCGAGCAGGTGGCGCACGAAGTAATCCCAGCGCCGGCGCACCATGTACGGCTCGCCGCCGAAGCCGTGGCCGCGGTTCGGGAAAATGATCAAATCGAAATCCTTGTTCGCCTTGATCAGCGCGTCGACGACCAGCAGCGTGCTGTAGAACGGCACGTTGCTGTCCATCGATCCGTGCGCGAGCAGCAGCTTGCCTTTCAGCTGGTGCGCGACGAGCTGGTTGGCCTGGTTGTCGTAGTTCGTCGTGCCATCGGATTTCTTCTCGAGCAGGCCCTGCCACTTCTCGGCCCAGTCATCCTCATACACGCGGTTGTCGTGGTTGCCGGCCTGTGACACGCCGACCTTGAAGAAATCGGGATAGCGGAACATCGCCGCAGCCGTCGCGAAGCCGCCGCCCGAGTGGCCGTAGATGCCGGCGCGGTCGATGTCGATCCACGGATAGCGCGAGGCGAGCTCTTTCATGCCGGCGACCTGATCGGGCAGCGTGTTGTCGCCCATGTTGCCGTAGTAGGCCGCGTGGAAGCGCTTCGATCGCCACGGCGTGCCCATGCCGTCGATCTGGACGACGACGAAGCCGAGTTCGGCGATCGCCTGCGTGTCGGAGCGCGCCGCGGAGAACTGCCGGCTGCCAACGCTGCCGGTCTGCGGGCCCGGATAGATGTTGTTGATGATCGGGTACTTCTTCGACGGATCGAAGCTGGTCGGCCGATACATCAGGCCGTAAAGATCACCGACGCCGCCGCGATCCTTGACCGTGATCGGCATCGGCGGCTTCCATCCCGTCGCGAGCAGGCGGCTGATGTCCATCTTTTCAAGCGGCAAAACGACCTTGCCGGTTTGATCGCGCAGCACCGACGTCGACGGTGTATCGGGCTTCGAGTAGTTGTCGACGAAGTACTTGCCCGACGGCGCCAGCGAGATGTCGTGATCGGCATCCTCCGGAGTCAGCAGCTGGGCGGGCTTCCCGTCCATGCTCTCGCGGTAGAAGTGACGGAAGTACGGATCGCGTCCGGCCTCCTTGCCGACGCCCTGGAAATACACCGTGCGGGTCGGCTCGTCGACGCGCAGCAGCTGCGTGACGTTGCCCTCGCCGCTCGTGATCGGATGCTTCAGTTTGCCGGTCTGCAGATCGTGCAGATAGAGCTGTCCCCAGTTTTCTTTTTGCGAGAACCAGATCGCTTCATTCGATCCGGGCAGGTACTTCCAGTTGACGCGGCCGTTGCCGGATTCGAGGAACGTCTCGCCCTTTTCTTCGAGGACTTCGCGGATCGCGCCGGTGCCCGCGTCGGCGACGCGCAGGTTCGCCTGCTGGTGATTGCGCGACGTCGAGACGAACGCGACCTGGCTGCCGTCCGGGCTCCACTGCACGTCGACCCAGTCGCCGCCGCACTTGACGTCGTCGCAGAGCGTCGAGCGATGCTGGTCCTGATCCATCTTGAGTCGAGTCACCTTCGGGCCGTCGACGTCGATGACGACGCGCTCGATCATGGTGACGAACTCGTCGCCCGGGAGCGGATACCTCCACGCGCGCAACGTCGGATGGCCCGCGGTCGTGTTCACGAGATACATCTCGCCGGCCTTGCGCTGATCCTGCTGGAACGTCGCGATCTTCTTCGAGTCCGGCGACCACTTGAGCACCGGGCGATCGCTGCTGATCCAGCCGGCGTTGTCGGTCGCGTAGCCGTAATCTTTCACGCCGTCGGTCGTGAGTTGCGTGTCCGTTCCCGTGGTCATGTCACGAACCCACAGGTTCCAGTCCTTGATATAGGCGGCGTACTTGCCGTCGGGCGACAGCTCGCTGTTCGGCACCGGCGCGGGCCGATCGGCCGACGCGCATTGCTTACCCTGGACGTCACAGGTCCATCGCTTGCCGGCATTGTCGAACCAGAACGACAGGCTGTCTGCTGCGAAGGTGATTTGAGTAAACGGCAACTGCGTCGCAGCGGCGGGCTTGCCCATTGCCGTCGTCAGCGCGGCGGCCACGGCGGCGTGATTGAACGCCGGCGCTTTCGTGGCTTTCACTGCATCGACCAGGAAGAATTCGCTGCCGGTCGCGTTCGTATTCCGGTACCAGAATCGATCGCCCGGCAACCACGTCGCGCGGACCGGTCCGTTCGAGACCAGCGGCGTCGTGTTGTAGTTCATGAATTTTTCCGCCCGTTCGTAGTCCGCGACCGTGACGGTCGCGCGCGCCTGGGCCGATCCGGGCACCGTCGCGGCGAAAATAATCGCGCCGGCGGCAAGCAGTTGAGTGGGGCGATAGGAGGGCAGTGCCATAGGGGGGAAGTATTACACTTTCCGCCATGAGAAAGCCCAAGGCCGTGCTCGGAATCGCTCTCGCCGGTTGCCTGGTGTGCTTGCCGCTGCTCCGCGCGCAGGACCGTCCGGCGAGGCGCTCGACGATCGCCGATTGGTTCCAGTCGCCGCTCAGAGAAATGGCATGGCGCAACATCGGGCCGCACCGCGCGAGCCGGACCAAGGCGCTCGATGGCGTGCCCAGCCAGCCGCACACCTTCTACATCGGTGTCGCCAACGGCGGCGTCTGGAAGACGACCGACGCCGGCCGGATCTGGATGCCGATCTTCGATGAGGAGTCGACCGGATCGATCGGCGCTCTCGCAGTCGCGCCTTCCGATCCAAACGTGATTTACGTCGGCAGCGGTGAAGCCGCACAGCGTCCGGATCTCGGGACCGGTAACGGCGTGTATAAGTCGACCGATGCGGGAAAAACGTGGACGCATCTCGGCCTTCGCGACTCACAGCAAATCGGCCAGGTCGTCGTCGATCCGAAGGACGCCAACCGCGTGTTTGTCGCGGCGCTGGGACATCCGTACGGTCCGAACACCGAGCGCGGCATTTTCCGATCGACCGACGGCGGCAAGTCCTTCGAACGCGTGCTCTACAAGGACGAAAACACGGGCGGCACGGACGTCCTGCTCGATCCCTCGAATTCAAACGTTGTCTATGCCGCCCTCTGGCAGGCGCGTCAAGGACCGTGGGAAAACGGCGCCTTCAATGGACCCGGCAGCGGCCTGTTCAAGTCCACCGACGGCGGCACGACCTGG
>Ga0137455_1000162_pt1 | contig 16112 bp, 13 predicted proteins | sample EasRivERMGT600_2_FD_102334 | JGI IMG/M metagenome (GOLD analysis project Ga0137455, IMG submission 102334) | Soil microbial communities from meander-bound floodplain in the East River, Colorado, USA - East River MetaG ERMGT600_2 | ecosystem: Environmental > Terrestrial > Soil > Floodplain ... | reverse complement strand
TTCCAGAGCGGGTCGCGAATGCTGCACTTCGTGAACTGATCGCAGTTGTGATCGTCTTCAGAACACGCGGTCACCGTGACCGGACCGTCAACGGCCTGGATCACGTCGGCGACCGAAATCAGCGACGCACTCCGGCCAAGGCGATAGCCGCCGCGCGTGCCCTGCACCGACACGAGCAGCCTCGCGCGCACCAGGCGCTGCAGCACCTTCGCAAGCAGCTCCAGCGGAATGTCGTAAGACTCCGAAATCTCCCGTGCGCTCGAAGATGCGTCCGGCCGCAACGCAAGGTGCTTCATGGAGATCAGCGCGTAATCGGATTTCTTGGAAAGTCTCAGCATATTTGGGCGCTTTCGATATACGACCGCCGCAGTCCTATATTAGCCCAAAACCGGACCGTACGGGTCGCAGATGAGCTTCAGTACTTGGGCTGAGACGGATCGACCTGGTCGATCCAGCCGAGTACGCCGCCGGTCAGGTTCCGGACTCGCGTAAACCCTTTAGATCGAAGGAAATCCTGGGCTTTCGCGCTCCGCATTCCCGACTTGCACTGGGTGACGATGTTCGCGTTCGGATCCAGCTCGACGTAACGCTTGGGCAGATCCCCCAGCGGTATGAGAATCGACCCCGGCAGCCGGTTGATCTGAAACTCCTGCGGCTCGCGGACATCGACGATCACGACCTCGTCGCCGCGATCGAGCTCCGACTTCAATTCGCGCGACGTCAACGCATCGGCGTTCGTCACCGGCGCCGCGGCGGCCGCGAGTTGATGCGGCGCGACTCCGCAGAACTGCTCGTAGTCGATCAGCTTCTTTACCGTCGGGTGCGTGCCGCACACCGGGCAATCGGCATCCTTACGCAGCTTCAATTCGCGGAAGCGCATGCGCAACGCGTCGTAGATCAGGAAGCGGCCGATCAACGGCTCGCCGGCGCCGAGCACCAGCTTGATCGTTTCCGTCGCCTGAATCACGCCGATGATTCCGGGCAGCACTCCGAACACGCCGCCTTCGGCGCAGCTCGGCACGAGTCCCGGCGGCGGCGGCTCGGGATACAGGCAGCGATAGCACGGACCTTCCTTGGTCGCGAACACCGACGCCTGGCCTTCGAAGCGGAAGATGCTGCCGTACGCGTTCGGCTTGCCCGTCAACACGCACGCGTCGTTGACGAGATAGCGCGTCGGAAAATTATCGGTGCCGTCGAGAATCACGTCGTACGGCTCGAACAGCCGCAGCGCGTTCTCGGAGCTCAACGCCTCCTCGTAGGTCTCGATGTGCACGTTCGGATTGAGCGCGTTCAGGCGATCTCTCGCCGAGGCGAGCTTGGCGCGGCCGACATCCGGCGTGCCGTGGATGATCTGCCGCTGCAAATTGCTGAAGTCGACGACGTCGAAGTCGACGATGCCGAGGGTGCCGATGCCGGCGGCGGCAAGATACATCGCGGCCGGCGAGCCAAGCCCGCCCGCGCCGATGCACAACACCTTCGCGGCTTTCAGCTTGCGCTGACCCTCGAGGCCGACCTCGGGCATGATCAGGTGGCGGCTGTATCGCTTGATCTCGTCGCCGGACAACTCCGGCAATGTTTCCGTCATCGAAGGAACACCGCCTGCGACCGACGGAATGATGCTCACCGTGTCTCCGGACTTGAGCGGCGTCTGATCCTTCTGCAAATACCGGATGTCATCGTCGTTGACGTAAACGTTGACGAAGCTGCGCAGCTTGCCGTCGGCGGAATAGAGGTGCTGCTTCAACCCGCCGTACTTGGTCGTCAGGTTCTTCAGCAGCTCGCCGATGGTTGCACCGTCGACCTCGACGGCATCGAGCTTGTCGGTGAACGGTCGCAACGGTGTGGGAATCAGGATCTTGGTCGCCATATCTTTTTGTTATTCGTTCTTCGTTATTTGTTCTTCTTCAAACGCCGACCGATCGTCCTTCAATTGCCACGACGTCAGCTGTTTGTCTTCGCCGCCCATCACCGAAACGATCACGTAGGAGAACGACGGCCACGCGTGATCGAGATCGTATTGCGACGGCTTCGCCGCGTGATCCGGGTGCGAATGATAGAACCCAAGCAAATCGAGTTCCGCTTCGCGCGCGCGCTTTTCGGCGACGCGGTAATCGTCCGGCCTCACCAGGAACCGCCGCCGCGGTCCTTCTTCGGTCGTGTTCGGCAGCGCGTACGCTTCGCGAACCACACCGTCCTTCCCTAACATCGCGCCGCAACACTCGTGCGGAAATGTCTGGCGGCCATGCGCACGAATAGCTGCGTCCACATCGGAGGTCAGCGCAATCGCCATCCGTGCCGCTACTTGACCAGCCGTCCGTCGGCGTCGCGGATTTCGATCGGCAGGTTGAGCTTGCGCAAATCGGCCTCGATCTTCGAGCGATCGCCGATCGCCACGACGACAAAACGATCCGGGACGAGATATTTCTTCGCGACCGCAAGTGCCTGATCCGCGGTCACCGCGTAGACGCTCTCGGCATAAGTCGCGTAGTAGTCCAGTCCAAGGTCATAGGTATAGATGTTCGAAAGGTTCGCCGCGATGCCGGCGCTCGTTTCGAACGCGCCGGGCAACGAGTAAGCCAGCGAGTCCTTGGCTTTCTTCAGTTCATCCGCGGGCATCGCCGATGCCGCCATGCCCTGCAGTTCCTTGATCATCTCCGCCGCCGCGGCGCCGGTAACGTCGGTGCGCACACCGCTGGCCACCTGGAACGGACCGGCCCCTTTGCGAAACGAGAACTGCGACGAGGCGCCGTAGGTGTAGCCGTTCTTCTCGCGCAGGTTCATGTTGATGCGGCTCGAGAACAAGCCGCCGAACGCGGTGTTCATCACTTGCGCCGGGCGGAAATCGGCAGATGAACGCGCCGCGCCGATCATCGCGACGCGCAGCTGCGTCTGCGGCGCGCCGGGGCGATCGACGATCACTACCTTCGAGGCAACGTTGGCCGGCGTCGTCAATGCCGGCCGCGCCGGCGTGCCACGCTGCCACGCGCCAAACGCTTTCTCCGCCAGCGGCCGCAGTTCGGCCATCGTGATGTCGCCGGCGACGATCAACGCCGCGTTGTTCGGCACGAAGTTCTGCTGCCAGAACGCGCGCAGCCGATCCGTGGTCATCGCCTTCAACGACTCGGCAGTGCCGATCTCCGCGAAACCATACGGGTGCGTGTCGCCGTAGAGCGCGGCGGCAGCAATATTCGCGGCCAAAGCCCCCGCATTCGCGCGCTGTTGCGCGAGCTGGCCGAGGCGAACGATTCGCTGACGTTCGAGCTCGTCGGCGGGAAATGACGGATGCAACGCCACGTCGGCGGCCTGGTCGAGCGCAGCGGCAAAACTCTTCTTGAGCGTTCGCGTGCTGATCGTCGACGCATCCATCGTGCTGGTTGCCGTCAACGTGCCGCCCAGTTGCGCGATGTCGTCGGCAATCTGCAGCGCCGTGCGCGTGGTGGTGCCCTGGGTCAGCATGGCCGCGGCGAAGTTCGCCGTGCCCGGAGCGTCGGCGGGATTGCTGTCGCTGCCGGTCTTGATCACGAGGTTGGCGGCAACGACGGGCAGGCCGCGGCGCGGCGCGAGCATCACCGTGAGCCCGTTGGCCAGCGTGATGGACTCCGGCGTCGGCACCTGCATATAGGTCCGGGAGGCCGGCGCGACCGGCGGATCCTTCCGCCATGGCTCGTCGACGTTGACGGATTCAGCGCCTTGTCCTGGCGCCGACGCCACCGCCGGCGGCGTGGGGGGCGCGGAGAGCTTCGGCGTACCCTTGACCACGTTCACGACGACGCGGGAGGACGGCGTCAGTTGCGTCTTCGCGAAGGCGAGCACGGCCGCGGGCGTGACGGCGCGATAACGCGCGATGTCCTGCTGCAAGTACTCCGGCGTTTTCAAATAGTGGTTGTAGGAATTCAGCCGATCGGCCACGCCGCCAAAGCCGCCGAGCCCCTCGAGCGCGGTGATGATCCGCGTTTCGAACGTGTTGCGCGCCCGCTCGACTTCGCGCGCGTCCGGTGGCATGGTGCGCAGCGCCTGCAGCTCCGCATCGACCGCGCGCTCGATCTCGTCGAGCGTGTGTCCGGGCCGGGCGGTCACGGTGATCTGAAATTGCGAGCCGAGGATCAGCGATTGCTGGACGGCGTTGACGTCCTGCGCGACTTGCAGCTCGTGCACCAGCTTCTTGTACAGACGGCTCGAGCGGCCGCCGCCAAGCACCATCGCCGCGATGTCTGCGTCGGCATCGCCGGGCGCGAAGATTGGTGACGTCAGCCACGTCATGTAGATCCGGGGTAACTCGACGCGATCCTCGACCGTCAGGCGACGCTCGCTCGTGATCTTTGGCGTATCGACCTGAATCGGCGGGACCGGCAGGCCGCGTTTCAGGCTGCCGAAGTACTTCTGCACCAGCGCGCGCGCCGACGCCGGATCGAAGTCGCCGACGATCGCCAGGCTGGCGTTGTTCGGCGCGTAATAACGCTTGAAGAACTGCTTGACGTCGTCCAGCTTCGCCGCCTGGATGTCTTCGTGCGTGCCAATCACGTAGCCGTAGTAGGGGTGGCCTTTCGGATAGAGAAGGTGCACAACCTCTTCTTCCGCGATCCCGTACGGCTGGTTCTCCAGACTTTGGCGCCGCTCGTTGCGGACCACGTCCTGCTGGTTCGACAACGCCGCTTGATCGACCGTGTCGAGGAGGTAGCCCATGCGATCGGATTCGATCCACAGCGCCAGTTCGAGCTGGTTCGAGGGCAGCGTCTGGAAATAATTGGTGCGATCGTAGTCGGTGGTGCCGTTGATGCCGGTCGCGCCGGCCGCCTCGAGCATCAGGAAATGCGAATCGGGCGGCGTGTGCTTCGAACCCTGGAACATCAGGTGCTCGAACAGGTGCGCGAAACCGGTGCGGCCAGGCTCTTCGTTGGCGGGACCGACGTGGTACCACAGGTTCACGGCCACCAGCGGCAGCCGGCGATCCTGGCTCAGGATCACCTGCAGGCCGTTCGGCAGCGTAAACGTCTCGAACGGCAGGCGTGGCACATCCGCGACCGCCGCCGGACGCGCGGTCTGCGCCGACGGCATGGCCAGCGAGGTGAAGATCGCCGCGACAACGAGCGCGACACGAATTGCCGGGATGCGGATCATGGAATCAGGCTCCTGCCATGGACGTCAGTTAGTTTGTGCCGCAGATCGACGCGCCTTCCGGGGGATTCTCCCAGAAGCGTTCCGACAGATACCGCTCGCCGCCGTCGCAGAACACCACCGCCATCACGGCGCCCTTGCGCGCCACCTTCAAGGCGCCGGCGAGGTTCGCGCCGCTCGAGATGCCGACGAGCAGTCCTTCTTCCTGCGCGAGCCGGCGCGTCATTTCGTACGCTTCTTCGGTGCCGACGCGCACATCTTCGTCCGCGAGCTTCGGATCGTAAATGCCCGGCACGATCGCGGACTCCATGTGCTTCAGGCCTTCGAGGCCGTGCAGCGGCGAATCCGGCTGCACCGACGCCAGCACGATATTCCGGTTGTATTCGCGCAGGCGCCGGCCGACACCGATGAACGTGCCGCTCGTGCCGAGGCCCGCGACGAAATGCGTGATGCGCGATCCGGCCTGGCGGATGATCTCGGGCCCGGTCGTGTCGTAATGCGATTTCCAGTTGAACGGGTTGTTGTATTGATCGGCGTAGAAAAACTTGCCGGGATTCGACTCGTTCATCTGCTGCGCCATGCGAATCGCGCCGTCGGATCCCTCGAGCGGATTGGTGAACACCAACTCCGCGCCGTAGGCGCGCAGGATGCGCTTGCGTTCGGGAGTCACGTTCTCCGGCACGCACAGCGTGACGCTGAAGCCCATCGCCGCGCCCATCATCGCGTAGGCGATGCCGGTGTTGCCGGAGGTCGCGTCGAGAATGACTTTGCCGGCGACGAGCTGACCGGAGGCGACGCCTTCCTGGATCATGCGCAGCGCCGGGCGATCCTTCACCGACCCGCCGGGATTCTGCCACTCGGCTTTCGCGTAGAGCTCGACGCCGGGCAGATCGCGCTCGATGCGCCGCAGCCGGATGAGCGGCGTGTCGCCGACCAGGTCGACGATGGAAGGGGTCGCGCCTTGCGTGAATGTGGGGATCGCCATCTCCGACTACAAGGGTCTTACTTTAACTCAATGGGCCTACGGGCTTGCGGGCTACGGGCTTTGCGGGTTGTGCAAATCATTTGCTTATCGCTCTGATAGCGTTACCGAATCATGAAGCCCGACTACCGCGCCGCGCGCCGGCACCTCATGAAGGCCGACCCCAAGCTCAACCTCGTCATCAAGCGCATTGGGCCATGCGAGCTGCACAGCGTTGCACCGAAGGATCCGTTCGTCACGCTCTGCAAGTCGATCGCGTCCCAGCAGCTGTCGATCAAGGCCGCGGCGACGATCTTCCGCCGCTTCGAGGATCTCTTCCCGCCCGATCGCACACCCACCCCAGAGGCTGTGATGACGTTGTCAGACGAGGAGATACGCGCCTGCGGGTTCAGCCGCCCCAAGGTGAGCTTCATCAAGGACCTGGCCAGCCGCGTGCTCGACGGCCGTCTCGATCTGAAAAGCCTGAAGAAGCATTCGGACGAGGACGTGATGCTGCAGCTCGTCGCCGTCAAAGGCATCGGGCGCTGGACGGCGGAAATTTTCCTGATGTTTCGTCTGGGCCGGCCGGACATCCTGCCGGCCGACGATCTCGGATTGATGAACGCCGTGCACCGCGCGTATCGATTGCGCAAGCGACCCGACGCAAAGAAGCTACGGCAGATCGGCGAAGCGTGGCGGCCTTACCGATCGATCGCGTCCTGGTATCTGTGGCAAAGCTTGAACAAATAGGTCTTACGGGCTTGCGGGCTACGGGCTTGCGGGCACGGGCTTGCAGTCAACGCCTTCCGTAGGAGCGCCTCGGGTTCGCGAGTGCGCCGGCGACTCTTTCTCCCAATTCAGTCAGTTCCTTTCCTTCCCTTTCCTTGAGAAACGAAAGTCGTGACGCGAGGCTCGTGAGGTAAACGAGTTCTCGTGAGGAACCGAATGCGATGTCGAGGAATCTCAGATAGTCGCCATCCCCTTCGCGCGCACAGCCTTCCACGATATTGGTCGGCGTCGAGACGGCTGCGCGGCGCACTTGGGACTGCAGCCCATAGCGTTCCGACGCGGGAAACTCGGAGGTCGTTCGATAGACCAGGGCAAGTTGGTCAGCAAGTTTGAACGCGTCGAGCTTTCGATGATCTCTCGGCATGCACTCAAATAGGTGCAGCTCTGCTGCCATCGAACCCTTCGTCGAATTCGTTCCACAAACCATACCGGCCGTTTGGACCCCGATTTGCTGATGTCGCTAGAATTGCGATCACGCGCGCGATGATAGATTGCAGAAACTGCGTTACGCCGCAGTCTGCAGCCCGCAAGTTTGCGGCGTGCGATAGTAGGTTTATGAAGATCGCAATGGCGCTGTTGAGCTTAGTGCTCTGCTCTACTAGCGTGCTCGCACAAACACCCGAGCCTCCGCAGGTCATCGTCACCGGCGAAGGAGTCATCAAGGCAACGCCAGATCAGGCCTGGATCAGTATCGGCGCCGAAAGCCGCTCGAAACTGTCCAAGGACGCGCAACAGCGGAACGCCGAAGCGATGACGGCGGTAATGCAGGAGATCGCGGCCTTCGGCATCATGAAAGACGCGATCAAGACAACGGCAATCGATCTGCAGATGGAATTCGATTACGCGAACGGGAAGCAGACGCCCCGCGGCTATGTCGCCCGCAACACCGTTGAGGTCCGGGTCGACGACCTGGCAAAACTGGGCGACGTCCTTGACGCCGTCGTCAGTTCAGGCGCGACGATGATTCACGGCTTGCGCTTCGACGTCAAGCAACGGGAACAGGCTGAAGCGTCGGCGCTGCAATCGGCGGTCAAGAACGCAATGGCCAAAGCGCAAGCGATCGCGCTAGGTTCCAATCGCGCGATCGATCGCATCCTCAAAATCGAAGAACTATCCGGCGTGAGAGAACCAGTACCGATGATGCGGCAGATGACTATGGCGAGGGCCGACGCGTCAACGCCGGTCGCGGCCGGAGAACTCGAGATCGCCGCTCAAGTACGCTTGACGGTTGCGATCAAATAAACGCGCAGCCGGTGGCCCTTCGGGATCCGTCCGTAAGCCCGTAGCCCGCAAGCCCGTAGACCTAGACGGTGTCGGTCTCTTCTGAACCGTCGTCGGAATACACGACGCGGAAGCCGATGCTGTAGGCGTAGGTATCCGGCGGCACCTTGTGGCGATGCGCGCAGCGCAGTTGATCGACGTCGTGCGTGACCCACGAGCCGCCGCGCAGGATGCGCAGCGTGCCGCTGCCGGGGCCGCGCGGGTTGTGCTGATCGCCGTTGCGCGTCCGATACGCGTCGGCGCGATACCAGTCGGCGACCCACTGCCACACGTTCCCCGCCATGTCGTAAAGCTGCAGATCGTTCGGCGGATAGCAGCCGACCGGCCGCGTGCCGCGATGCCGCTTCAGCGCCGGATCCGGCAGGAAGTTCGCCCGCGACGCATCGACGTCGTCGCCCCACGGATAGCGCGCGCCGTCACGCTCGCCGCGTGCGGCGCGTTCCCATTCAGCTTCGGTGGGCAGCCGCACCAGACGGCCGATGCGCCCGCTCAGCCAGCGGCAATACGCGGTCGCATCCGCGTGCGTGACCATCGTTACCGGATGACGGCCGCGATCGCGCGGCGGATCGCCGCCGCGCCAGACGTACGGCGTCGCCAGGTCCCGGAAATTGGATTCGTGCGCGGGCGTCACGACGAGCGGGAGATCGCGGATGCCGGGCGCGCCGTAGCCGCTCTCGCGCGTGAATTCCGCGTACTGTTCGACCGTGACGGGATAGACCGATGCGTAGAACGTATCGACCAGCACCCGATGCGATGGCCGTTCGTCGTCGGCACCGTCGTCGGATCCCATCGCAAATTCGCGCGCGGGAATGCGGACGAAACGCGGGATGGGGTCTTCGCGCATGTCTTCGGGACCCTCTCCGCCGGCTGCCGCGGGTCAGGGTCCCTGCCAGAAAGTATAAACTGCCGGGCATGAAGCTCGAACAGTTCGCCATGGAGCGAATGCAGTCCACCTACGAGAATCTGGTGGAATTCAACCTGTCCGAAAGCGGCGTGCGCCCGCTGACCCCCCGGGAATTGATTGCCGACGCCGCCGGGCTCGACGGTTTGCTGGACCAGCCGCTGGTCTACTCGCAGTCCAACGGCACCATCGAGCTTCGTCAGGCGATCGCCTCGATGTACCAGGGCGCGGGCATCGAACACATCGAGGTCACCAACGGCGGATCCGAAGCCAACTTCATCACGACCTTCAACCTGATCGAGAAGGGCGACGAGGTCGTGATGCTCGTCCCCAATTACATGCAGACTTGGGGATTGTCGCGCGCGTTCGGCGGCACGATTCGCGAGTGGCGGCTCATCGAGGATCACGACGCCGGACGCTGGCGCGTCGACCTCAGTGCGCTCGAGGTCCTCGTCACGCCGCGCACGAAGATGATCGTCATCTGCAATCCGAACAATCCGACCGGCGCGCGCCTGACCGCCGCCGATCTCGATGCGATTGCGCGCATCGCCGACCAGCACGGCGCGTGGATCCTCTCCGACGAAGTCTATCGCGGCGCCGAAATCGACGGCGTCGAAACCGCGTCGATGTGGGGCCGATCGCCGAAAGCCATCATCACCAGCGGATTGTCGAAAGCCTACGGATTGCCCGGCCTGCGCATCGGCTGGATCGCCGGTCCGCCCTCGCTGATCGCCTCGTTCTGGTCGTACCACGATTACGTGACGATCGCACCCGGCGCGCTCAGCGATCGCCTCGCGCGCGTCGCGATGCACCCTGCGCGCCGCGCGCAGTTGTTCGAGCGCACGCGTGCCATCCTGCGGCGCAACCTGCCGTTGATCGAGGCGTGGCTCACCGAAGCGGGCGGCTTCCGTTGGATCAGGCCGGAAGCGGGCGCGATTGTCTACGTCCGCTACGACCACCCCATCGATTCGTTGACGCTCGTCAACCGTTTACGCGAGGAGAAAAGCGTCCTGATTGTGCCGGGGGCACATTTCGGAATGGACGGTTATCTGCGCCTCGGGTTCGGTGAGCCTCCCGAATACAACCGCGCCGGCCTCGAGCGCTTGAAAGAATTCCTGGCGTCCGTGCCACCTGCGTCACCCGTGTCACCCGCCTCACCCGGTTTCACCCGCGTCGGATGAATCAGCCCGAGCTCACGCTGGTCCTGATCGGGTTCGGCAACGTCGCGCGGCGCTTCGTCAAGTTGCTCGGCGAGACCGCCGATCGTCTCGACTTCTCCTGGAAGATCGTCGGCATCTCGACGCGCCATCACGGCAGCGTCGTCGATCCCGCGGGCGTCGACACGCGGCGCGCCATCACGACGGTCGAAGGCCGCCAGTCGCTCGATCGTCTCGATCCCTTCCCGCGCGAGCGGAGCGGCATCGACGTCATCCGCCAGGTCGCCGACCTGATGGCCGATGACGCGGCGGAGGGCCGCCTCGTCTGCATCGAGACGACGGTGCTCGACATCGATCGCGGCGAGCCCGCCGTCTCGCATGTCCGCGCCGCGCTCGAAGGCCAGGCCCACGTCGTCACCGCCAACAAAGGGCCGGCGGCGTTTGCGTATCACGAGCTCGAAGCGCTCGCCGAATCCGTCGATCGCGTGTTCTTCTTCGAAGGCGCGGTGATGGACGGCGTGCCGGTCTTCAATCTCGTCCGCGAAACGATGCCGGCGATCACGATCGAAGGCTTCCGCGGCGTCATCAACACGACCTGCAACTTCATCCTGTCGGAGCTCGAGCGCGGCATCGAGTTCGATCGCGCGCTGGCCGACATGCAGGCGCGCGGCATCGCCGAAGCCGATCCGGGTCTCGACATCGACGGCTGGGACGCGGCGGCGAAGACGGCGGCGCTCGTCAACGTCCTGATGGGCAGCGTGATGACGCCGCATCACGTGGCGCGGACCGGGATTCGCGATGTCACAGGACTCGATGTCCGCGAAGCGCTCGGCCGCAACAAGCGCATTCGCCTCGTGGCGTCGGCGTCGCGCCAGGGCGGCAAGGTGAAGGCGCGCGTCGAACCGGAGCTGCTCGATCACCACGATCCGCTGGCCGGTCTCGTCGATCTCAACAACGCGCTGTATCTCACCACCGACTTGCTCGGCGAAGTCGGCATTGTTCAACGCGGCGGCAGCCTGACGCAGACGGCGTACGCGCTCGTCAGCGACCTGTCGCGCATCTCTCAAAGGCTCAAAGAACTCTAATGGATGTTGTCCAGCTTATTCGTTGATACGCTCTATTAGATGGCCGGACCGTTGTCAGGATTTACCGTCGTCGATCTCACGCGCGTGTTGTCGGGACCGTACTGCACGATGGTGCTCGCCGATCTCGGCGCGCGCGTGATCAAGGTCGAGCATCCTGGCAAGGGTGACGACACGCGCCACTGGGGTCCGCCGTTTCTCGGCAAGGAGAGCGCCTACTTCCTCAGTATCAATCGCAACAAGGAGAGCGTCACGGTCGACTTCAAGCCCACCGAAGGCCGAGACGTCCTCGAGCGATTGATTTCGCGCGCCGATGTCTTCGTCGAAAACTTCCGGCCCGGCACGATCGAGCGCGCCGGCTTCGGATGGGACGCCGTGCACACGCGTCATCCGCGGCTGGTCTACGCGTCGATCTCCGGGTACGGACAAACCGGACCGCGCAGTGACGAGGCCGGCTACGACGCGGTGATGCAGGCCGAAGGCGGATTGATGAGCGTCACCGGCGATCCGGATCGGCCGGGTTATCGTCTCGGCGTCGCGATCACGGACATGGTCGCGGGCCTCTATTGCGCGCAGGGCATCACGGCGGCGCTCCTCGCGCGCGAGCGCACCGGGCACGGTCAGCGGGTCGACATCGGCATGCTCGACACCACCGCGGCGCTCCTCACCTACCAGGCTGCGAACTGGTTCGCGACCGCCAGGATTCCGCCGCGGCAGGGCAACCGGCACGCGACGATCGCGCCGTACGAAACCTTCACGACGAAAGACGGCGACATCGTCATTGCCGTCGGCAACGACCCGACGTGGCAGAAGTTCTGCCCCGCGATCGGCTTACCCGCGCTCGCCAACGATCCGCGCTTCACGACCAACAAGGATCGAATGGAACATTACGAGGCGATGCGCCCGCCGATCGACGCGGCATTCCGCACGAAGACCTCCGCGGAATGGATCGCGATTCTGAATGCGGCCGGCGTCGCCAACGGCGCGGTGCGCGACATCGGGCAGATGCTGAACGATCCGCAGCTCGCCGCCCGCGAGATGGTGCAGACGCTGATGCATCCAACCGTCGGCGCCACCAGGGTGATCGGCGCGCCGATCAAACTGTCGGAGACCGAGGCGAGCGTTCGCACGCCACCACCGGTGTTAGGGCAGCACACTGACGCGGTCCTCGCCGAGCTGGGTTATGACGCCAACTCGATCGCAGCTTTACGCGCGCGACGAGTCGTGTGAGCTCGCGAGTCAGGTTCGAAGAAGCGGTGTCTAACTAGTCGAATGCCTGCGAAGAAGGAACGCCAGCAACCGAACCTCGCTGCGATTTACGTCGTGACGCTTGCCGTACTCTTGCTGGTTGTTCTTTACGTGATGGTCGCGTGGAGCCCGTGGTGGTACGGCTGGCGCTAGTGAAGCCAGAACCCGGAACCCAACAGAACGAAACCCGTGGAACGTCTGGAACCCTTGGAACCCCTGGAACCTTGGTTCAGATCAGCCACGGCCTCAGCTCATCGAGGAGCATTTCGATGACATCGTCCTCTGTCAGATGAACCAGTGGGTTGCTGCCCTTGATGCTGCGCTCGCTTTGCGCGACACGGCTGCCGCGCACGCGCGTCACGGTCACGAGCGGCTGCGGCGGATCCGCGGTCGTGTCCAGCTCCATCTCGATCGCGTCTTCGCGGCTCCGCTCGGATTGCAGCCGCACGCCGCCCGCGGGCGTCATCACTTCGAAGTTGAGCCCTTCGGACTTCAGCACGTTGGCGATCATCCGGAATGCCGGAATCGCCGCCGACGCCAGGAACTCGTCGTACTTTTGCTGCGCCTCGGCGACACGGCCGCGCCGGTCCGCCTGATCGCGCCGCGCCTGCTCGATCGCCGCGCGCACGCGCTTGCGGACCACCGCTACATCAGCCATCTCTCGATTGTATTCGGGAACTGAAACTGAAACCGAAATCGCGAACTGTCAACTCAACTGGTAACTGCCAACTGGCAACTACGCGAGTCTTTCAACGACCGTAGTGTCTATCCCGTCTCGCTTGAGCTTCTCGAGCAGGCGAGGACGATCGGGCGCCTTGCGGAACGCTTCACGCACGTCGACCGTGCCGGAGCGGACGAAGTCGGCGAGCGTTTCGGTGAACGACACCATGCCGTGCTTGCGGCCGCTCTCGAGCGTGAGCGGCAACTGGCCGAGCTGGCCTTCCCCGATTACGCGCGTCACCGGGGCGGTGGCGAGCAGCACTTCACGCGCGGAGACGAGACCGCCGCCCGCTTTCTTCAACAGCACTTGCGCGACGGCGCCGCGGAACGACTCCGCCATCGCGCTCTGAACGGCCTTGCGCATCTCGGGCGGCGCCAGTTCCACGAACCGCGCCACCGCATCCGCCGTCGAGGGCGCGGTGATCGAGACGAAGATCAACAGCCCTTCCGACGCCGCGGTCAACAGCAACGGCACCATGTGCGACGACACGAGATCGTCGACGACGAGGACGTCGGGGCTCTCACGGAGCGCGGCGCGCGCCGCGACCACCGAATCGTCGGCGCTGCCGCGAATCTCGCGCTGGCTGACGAGCGCCAACCGGTTGTCGTGAACCAGGCGAATCTGCCGCTCGAGCGTGATCACGTGCTCGGCGCGCTGGCGGTTGACGAGATCGACGAGGGCGGAGATGAGTGTCGACTTGCCGCTCGCGCGCGGCCCGGCGACCAGCACGAGGCCCTGCGGCTCGGTGGCGAGCGCCTGGACTTCACGCGCCAGTCCGAGTTGTTCCGCGGTAGCCGCACGCGTCGCGATCATCCGCAACAACACGCCCGGACCGCGGTGGTCGGCGAACGTGGTGCAGCGGATGCGGCCGACACCTTCGAACTCGGCGATCCACTCGGTGGCTTCCCCGCGGCCGATCGATTCCTGGCCCTGCTCCGGCGCGATCTCGAGAATCGCGCTTTCCACGTCGGCGCGCGACAGCGGCGATTCCGAATCGAGGAATCGCAGGTCGCCTTCGACGCGAATCCACGGGCGCGAGTCCGAGGTGAGGAACAACGCGGACGCACCACGCGCCGCGGCCACGCGGAGCAGCCGATCAATACCGGAGGCCGCTCGCGCAGGCGTTGGCCCCGACGTCGCTGTCGTGCGCGGCGGCACTTCGATGCGCACCGTGCGAGTCATCGGCAGAACGTTGCCGGATTCGGGCACATGCGCCGTGGGTTCAAAGCGTTCAATGGGTTCAATAGGTTCAAGGCGTTCTTTAGGTTCAACGGGTTCAATGCGTTCAACCGGCGGAGGGGCTTGAACGCTCTGGGCCTCGCGAGCCATTTGAACTTCGTGCGTCGCGTGAACAGCTTGAACTTCTTGAACGGCTTGAACCTCGTGAACCGCTTGAACGTGTTGAACCGCTTGAACTTCTTGAACCAGTTGGACCTGTTGGACCTCGAGTGATTCCGCGAGAGCGGCAATTTTCGGCGCCTCCTCGAGAATCTGCTCGACCGGTTCGAGCAACTCGATCGTCGCCACCGCCGCTTCGATCGATTCGACGGATTCGACCGGCTCAATCGCTGCCGCCACCCGCCACGCCTCGAGAGCGCTTTCAAGCGGAAGAACGGCTTCGACATCGGCGCTGGCGATCACCGGCGGAATGTCTTCCGCGACCGCTTCAACGTGTTCGATTGCCGGCGGCGGCACCAGTTCGAAGTGTGGCACCTCGGGCGCCAATGCCGCGATCGGTTCGGCCTGCGCAACCGGTTCGGGCTCCGGCTCCGGCGCGGCGAGCACCGGCGGGGCGGCGATCGGCTCGGCGCTTGCGTGCGCGGGCATCGCGCGCGCGAATACCGGAATGGGCTCCTGTGCGGCCTCGGCGACCGGCTCCGCCACGGGTTCGGCGACCGGCTCGGGCACAGCTTCCGCGATGGGCTCCGGCGCGACTTCGGCAACCGGCTCCGGGATCGGTTCAGCGATCGGCTCGGCCGCAACTACGGGCGCGGCTTCGGCCACTGCGACGGGCTGCGGCTCCGGCGCGGCGATCACGGGAGCGGTTTGCGGCGCAGCCGTGGCGGGAGGCGGCGCAGCGACCGCCGCCGGCTGCGGGCGTCGCCGGCGGATCTCAATCCAGATGTCCTCGCCGCCGCGGGCCGCGACCACCGAGAACCGATCTTCGCCCGTCTGCGGAACCTTGTATTCGACGGCGCCAAACTCCTCGAGCTGCGTCAATGAGTCCGCCGGCAGCAGCTGGCTCAGCATGCCGGTCATCGTGTCGAGGTTCATCCCGTGCGTCGAGATGTTGATCGTCTGCGTGTCCACGACGACGTACGGCCGCTCGCCGACGTGCATGACGAGCGCGTCGCCTTCGGCGCGGACAATCGCGGACAGGAGAGAGTCGAGTAAAGCCATTTACGAAAATTTGCGCAGTGTTGTGCAGTGTTGCGCGCGATTGCACCCATCCACATCGCGCGTCACTTACTGACATTCATCGGCCGTTTGCGACGCAACCGTTATCGCGCGCGCTCGGCGAGATGGAGGGACATCAAGCCAAACAATAGCGGAATCACCGTCACGTGATCGAACCCGCGGGCGGCGAGCCGATCGGCGACGCCGCGCGCGCCTGGATAGCGGCGGATCGACGCGGGGATATAGCGGTAGGTGTCCGGATCGCGATGCAGGATCCAGCCGAGCGTCGATCCGACCACCGTGAGGTAGGCAAGATACACCGAGCGGACGAGCGCATTCTCGGGCCGGTTGAAATCGAGCGACAGCAAGCGTCCCCCAGGCTTCAAGACGCGCGCAATCTCGTCGATCGCTGTGTTGAGGTCGGGCACGTTGCGTAGTCCGTATCCCGTGGTCACGAGAT
>Ga0137455_1000161_pt1 | contig 16124 bp, 18 predicted proteins | sample EasRivERMGT600_2_FD_102334 | JGI IMG/M metagenome (GOLD analysis project Ga0137455, IMG submission 102334) | Soil microbial communities from meander-bound floodplain in the East River, Colorado, USA - East River MetaG ERMGT600_2 | ecosystem: Environmental > Terrestrial > Soil > Floodplain ... | reverse complement strand
TGCCCTAGAGGAAACGTACGCGGGTACGCAACTCGGGTCTCAGGAACTATACGGCCGGCTACTTGAGCAAAACGAGAACGCTCTGTGGACACGAGAAAGTATCGAGTCCCATCGCGTGCGACCTGATGATCTGCCTGACCTGATACGTAGCACTGTCGGTGTGGATCCTTCCGGCGGTGCGGGCGAACAGGGGATCGTCGTGACGGCCAAGTCCGGGCCACTGTCCGGACAACATCACGGCTACGTGTTGGACGATCGTACGTGCCACCTGTCTCCCGATGGGTGGGGACGTAGGGCAGTGCAGGCAGCCATCGACTGGGAGACGGATGACATTTGCGTCGAGGTTAACTACGGGGGTGACCAGGCTGTTGCCGTGATCGGGACTGCAATGGAGAAGCTAGGCGTGCAGATACCTGTTCGTCAAGTGCGGGCGACCAAAGGAAAAGTCATCCGAGCGCAACCGGTTAGCGCGCTCAGCTCGCAGGGGCGCATGCATCATGCGGGTGTGTTTGAAGCGCTGGAGGATCAACTTACTACGTGGTATCCGGAGCTTGGTTGGTCACCTGACAGGCTGGACGCGATGGTGTGGGACGCTTGGCACCTTAAGTTGGTGCGCGCCACGGTAGCTGGCAAAGGTTCGTTTGGTGCGCAAGCGTCAAGGCGAAAGATAGCTTAGGAGGAAACATGAACGATAGCCTGTTGTTGGTTGTGATGTCGTTGGGTTCGTACCGGCTGACCCGACTGGTGGTTACAGATGATTTTCCGCCTGTGCTCTGGGTGCGCGATCGGTTGGTGGGCGGGTGGCGTGTTGCCACGGAGACCGAACAGAAGGTTCTCAAGGAGTCTGGTTCGTTGTCCAAAGCCGCGAACGGAGACTTGCTCCGTGAAACACACCGCGCGAAGTGGGTACCGGGTTGGTTGGCGTCGTTACTGTCGTGTTCGTGGTGCGCGTCAGGTTGGGTCTCTGCTGGTGTCGTGGGTGGATCTGCGGCCACAATCGGGGTGCCTGCCCCCGTATTGATGTGGCTCGCGGTGTGGGCACTGAGCGCGCTGGTTGCAGCACAGGAATGGTCATGAATACTCCTCGACTTCTTGATTTGTTCTGCTGCGCCGGCGGGGCATCCATGGGATACCACCGAGCTGGGTTCAACGTGACGGGCGTAGACATAGTCCCCCGACCCAACTACCCTTTTCGGTTCGTGCGGGCAGACGCGATTACCTACGCCCGCGAACACGGTCACGAGTACGATTTCATCCACGCTTCTCCGCCGTGCCAGGCGAAGTGCGCCTTGACCAAAGGTACGAACGCGGCACTTTCCGACCGGTACACCGACTTGCTGCCGGCCGTGCGTGTTGTCCTGTCTGCGACTGGCGTCCCGTACGCAATCGAAAATCCCGATGCGCGCGCGGATGTTGTGCTGTGCGGAGAGACGTTCGATCTCGGGGTAATTCGACACCGCAAGTTCGAATTGAGCGCTTGGATCACCGCCCGCCCTGCCCACCCGCGACACCGTGGTCGGGTCCGGGGGTGGCGGCACGGCATCTATTACGACGGACCGTATATCGCCGCCTACGGCAAAGGTGGGGGCAAAGGCGCGGTGCCCGAGATCCAAGTCGCTATGGGCATCGACTGGACCGACGTACGCGAGGAACTCACCGAGGCCATCCCGCCCGCGTACGCAGAGTGGGTCGGCCGACGCTTCTTGACCCGGCAGCCGGCTCTGTTCGAAAAGTGAGCGAGCTGGTTGCGGTGCAAGGCCGGACGTGACAAGCTAGGAAGCGTCCGGCCCACGCCGCAAGGCCCCCTTGGTCACCATCTCCCGAGGGGGCTTTGCGCTGTCCGGCGGCTCGTGCGACGCTCTCCGGCTACAGTGGGTGTCGGGAGGTTTCGGCATGCCATGGTGGACGTTTGGGCTAGGTGGACGATCCCCGCAAGTTTCACGTGAAACAGCGGGGATTCTTAGGGAACGTGCACTTACCGCAGCGGCAGTTACAGTACGTGGTCTCGATTCATCGTTCCTACCTAATCAAGAATCGTGGCAACGAGAAGTCTGGGGATACTACAATACCCTAGGCGAGTTTCGGTACGCTGTTGACTGGAAGTCTCGGATGATGTCTCGTGTGCGTCTCTATGCTGCGCGCATCGAACCAGGGCAAGACGAGCCGGTTCGCGTTGAAGACAACTCTCTGGCTATGCAGCTTGTATCCGCCATTGGCGGGGCCACGACTCAAGCTGCCATCATGGACGATTTGAATACACAACTTGACGTACCTGGTGAGGGGTACGTGATCGCGGAAACGTTGGACGGACGAGAGTTTTGGTCCGTCAGATCGACAGAGGAAATTCGTAGACGATCGGGCAAGTTCGAAATCGTTACAGAAAATCCGATGGATACGGCTCAAGATTGGCGCCCCCTGGCACCCGACCATTTCGTCATGCGTGTATTCAAGCCTCACAAGAGGCGGCATAGCATGTCGGATTCTTCCGCGCGCGCTGCCCGTGAAACTATGCGAGAACTTGAGTTGGTTAACCGACACATCACCGCGCAGTATCTATCTCGGTTGGCGTCTGCCGGGGTAGTTATATTTCCGGATGAAGTCACGTTCCCCACTCGGGAAGAATTTGCGGACCAACCAGATCCTTTTATGGCCGAGTGGATCGAGATTGCAGCTCAGGCAATCAAGGAACCAGGTACCGCGTCGGCGCTCATACCGATCCCTATGAAAATACCGGGCGAATGGTTGGGCAAAATTCAACACATTGATTTCACACTCAAGATCGATGAGAAAATTATCGAGAAACGAGACAGTGCAATCAGGGGCCTGGCTACGAAACTCAACATACCCGCAGAAATTCTAACGGGCATGGGAGACGTGAATCACTGGGGAGCTTGGCAACTAGAAGAAGGCGCGCTCAAGACGACGATTGCCCCGGATGCCGAGTTGATTTGCGCCGCGTTCACCACACAATACTTGCAACCCAGACTCAGAGCATCGGGTGTAGAAGACGCTGACAAGTTTGTCATTTGGTACGACATGTCCGAGCTGACACTTCGACCGGACCGATCTGCCCACGCGATCCAAGCGTACGATCGCCTAGAGATTTCGGGCATGGCGTTGCGCCGCGAAATCGGGTTTGATGAAGCCGACAAGCCGAACGATGAAGAACTGCGCGAGCAAGCTCTCAAGGTAATTATTAACAGCTTGCCGTCTGGCGCCGCTTCCGCTCTCGCGCAGTTGGTCGGGGAGGAGTCTGTCGCTCCGGTCATCCCCGTGTCCGCACAAGCGCCCGAGGTGGCGGAGGAAGCTTCTAAGCAAGCTGGGGAAGAACAACGAACCACACCGATTACGCAAGATCAATCGCCCCCCGATGCGGCTGCTGTTCGTACGACGCGTCTCGTCAAACAAGCATCGACGCCGCACGCTATCCGATTCACCGGAACCGACAAGTGGGAATTGTTGCACCCGAACATCTGCGAACAACACGCGTACTCGTGTCCCTATACGCATGCCGCGTTGTCTCTTAAAACAGGTGCGTTCCCGGGGCGCGCAGGTATGTACGAATGCTCTCTCGACAGTTTTGGACGGTTTCGCATTGGAGAACTGACTCCACACGCGGACGCCACTCAGTTCGTTGCAACGTTGAATGGAGGAATCTAGTGGTAACCGTACGTGAAGACTCGTTCTTCCACCTCCGGGGTAGACACGTTCAACATGCGCACGGCAAGTCATCCACGTCAGGTGGTGAACATCTGAGCGGAGCGATGGTTGCACTGATGCCTACCGAGGCGGATGCTCGCAGATTGCGATTGTCCGGGGGCGAGAAGACGGATGATCTTCACTTGACTCTGTATTTTCTAGGGGAAGGTGTGGACTGGTCAGATGATGACCGAAACGTGCTGATCAATTCACTCATTGACTCGGTGTCCGAAACAGGTCCGGGACCGGTGACCGCGCGGGCATTCGGAGTGAACCATTGGAACGGGGATGGAGACTCGCCGTGCTGGGTCCTGTCTGTAGGAGACCGATCGGACAGCGAAACTGTTCCCTTGGAAACGGTGCGACAAGTTGTCACAGACGCCATGAACGACGCAGCTATTCCGGTCCAACACACCCCGTGGGTTCCCCACGTATGCATGGCGTACACAGATGACCTGAGCTTGGCTAAGGAACTCCAGAAACGGCTAGGTGACGTTACGTTTGATCGCATTCGAGTGGCGTTCGCAGGCGACTACACGGACATCGCGTTGGGCGAGTCGTTGACGGCCGGCGCCGTCTCGCTCCGACGTAACTTGAACGATGCCGAGACTAGAGCGGGTACGGATTTTGCACGCATGCAAGGCGACTGGGAACGACTAGTGGACTCTGCTGTCCGGGATATGGCGTCCGTCCGGGACAGTCAGCGGGAACAGATCGTAGCTCAGGTTCGGGCTGCCGCAGAGACTGACGACCTGGATGCATTGAACGCCGTATCGGTGGATGACTCCGGACTGTACTCAATTCTGTTCGACACACTGATTCAAGCGGCCACGGATGCGGGGGTTGAACAACAACGAGAGGCGGAGAGCCAGGGCGTTGAGGTCCCTGAATGGAGTCTAGACAATCTGACCGCTGCCGCAGGCGCGCGGCTACTCCAGTCTATCGCTCGTGTGACCGCCCGTATCCTATCTACGTCACTCGTGCAGAGCGCAGTACGTAGGTCACTTACACTGATTGGCCGTCCGTCTGTCAGCCCTGAACAAGTCGCATCCGAAGTGGACACTCATCTGTCGGAGTTGTCTGAGTCAGGGCCGCGTGAATCTATCGGGGGTGCAATTAGTGCAGCACAGAATGAGGGACGTAGGGCAGTCTTGTCTGTGACACCGATCGCATCGTCTTACACAGCTTCTGAAATTTTGGACAAGAATGCTTGCGGCCCGTGTCGTGCGATCGACGGAGAATCGTTTAGCACGTTGGCCGACGCCAATCAAGCTTATCCGTCAGGCGGATATGTGGACTGTCTCGGGGGAGTTCGATGCAGGGGCACAATCGTGGCGGTTTGGGATGAAGGAGAATAGACGTGCCGTACAACGTTGTAGAAAACCATGAAGGGTGCCCAGAAAATTCCCCGTGGGGGGTGGTCAAGGAAGCAGATGGGGAGTTGATGGGTTGTCACGCTTCGGAGGGTGAAGCGGCCAACCAGGTTGAGGCTCTCTACGCAACCGACGAGAATGACTACTCAGGCGATATTGCGCCGTGGCGTGGCCCGTTGGCGATTGAGGGAATCACTACGGGTGACGGTAGGGAGTTCGCCCGTGACTCCCTTACGTGGGTCGATCCTCCGTTGCCCCTGCGTTGGAACAAAGAAGACAGCCACGGCGGGGATGCACACACGGTAGCTGTCAACGTGGGTCGTATTGATAGGATTTGGCGCAAAGATGATCAAATCATGGGCGAAGGAGTTCTCAACCTAAAGTCCGAAGATGGACAACGGGTCTACCAATTGATTGAAGACGAGTTCATCAAAGGGGTATCTATTGACGCGGACTCAATTACGGATGCGGACATGGAGTTCATCTGGCCTGAAACCGATACCATCGGAGAAGACGACGAAGAAGACGATTTTCTCTCCTTGCTTTTCGCCCAACCAGAAAAGGTAATTTTTCACGCAGGGCGCATTCGAGCCGCAACCCTGGTAGACATCCCCGCATTTGCTGAAGCGTACATTGAACTGCTTGACGAGGCCGGCGCCGTAGTAGCGGGTGGAACTCGATACCAGTTCGGTGCGATCGGTCCGCACGACACGGCTACGTCTGATGCTGAATGGGATGGTCCGGCCAACGAATCCCGCCTCCCTTCTCCGCTGACGCTGAATCAAACCCGCGAGGCATACGCTTGGTACGACAGCGCCCGAGTAGAAGATGACATGCTTCCCAAAGACGCGTGCAGCTTCATTCACCACGAAATCGGTGAAGACGGATCTATCGGTGCCGCCAACCTCACTGCGTGTTCATCGGGCATCGGAATCCTCAACGGCGCGCGGGGCGGCACTACGATCCCGGCCGGAGACGTGCAAGGTGTTTATGATCATCTGGCCGCGCATCTCCGTGACGCCGGCCGCGAGCCGCCTGTTCTTGTTGCGTCGGGGGCCAAAGCTGTGGTTGCCTCTGTGGAGGTAGATTGGCAGCCACCTGCGGAATGGTTCCAGAACCCTAAGTTGAGCCTGCCTACGGCCATCACAGTGGACGCGTCGGGGCGTCTGTACGGACATGCCGCCCCGTGGGGTAGCTGCCATATCGGGTACGCGGACGAATGCGTATCAGTGCCGCGTGAAGACTCGCACCCGTATTTCATGACAGGCGAGATGATCACTGCAAGTGGATCTGTCGTCTCTGTGGGGCAGATCACCGTAGGTACGAGCCATGCGAACTTGTCGGCGACGCATCAAACCGCGACAGCTCATTACGACAACACAGGTTGGGCAGTGGCCGACGTGACCGTGGGGAACGATCAACACGGCATCTGGGTAGCCGGCGCGATACGCCCCGACGCGGACGCGGACAAGGTCCATTCGCTGCGCGCAGCGGGTGAAGTCTCTGGCGACTGGCGTCGTATCGGGGGGCAGCTTCGATTGGTGGGTCTTCTCGCGGTGAACGTCCCCGGATTCCCGGTTCCTCGGATGAAGGCCCGGGTAGCATCCGGAGCGACATACGCGCTGGTTGCCGCAGGCGGTCCGTCCGTGTCTCGCTTGCGCGGTGTAGACATGAGTGATCAACAAGCTCTTCGCATTGTGATGGACATGCTTGCCAAACGTGTTCGGGGAGGTGAGTAACGATGTGTGCATGCAACAAGAAAGCTCCGAAGCCTGTCATTCCGCAACCGGTTCCGATCGGCTGAACATACAGTGTGGCCCGGGTACTCAACCAGTACCCGGGCCACACTGTATGTTCATTTTTTCCTAGAACTCTATGTAGCACAGACAAATATCTGTGAATTTTCCCGTGCACCTGCCTGTCTCGTCTACGAACGCAACCTTCACGGTGTCGTATTGAAGGCTATAGCTTCGCGCGATTCCGCACCTGTCGATCGCGTGCCCTGCTCCGGCACTTATGCGGACGATCTTCCGATGGAGTATGGCGTCGTCTATACGGGCATCCATCTCAGCTCCCTAGGCCCGACTGATTTAAGTAAACCAGCCGGGTCTAGTTTCCGTCAAGACCCTGCGCGAGCCATGTCGTTGAAAAATTGCTCTCCTTGTCCGACGTTCGTGACATTTGCGTCGATCATTTGGCCAAGCAACGCGCAAAACTTCCAAGGACTCATGGCGTCGATAAGTGCAATCAAATTACCGTCAACTCGGCGTCCTGAAATGTGTTTGTCATAGGCCAGCCACGACCCGTATGCGAAACCGAACAACTCCGAACGATCGTCGGAGTAGTAACCCGGAATCCATGCGTTGTTGGCGATACACTCCAAGATATCCTTGTGCATGTTGCGACCTGCACGGTGTCGACGCGTGCGCGGACCGATTCCGAGATTGCCCCTCATTCGTCTCGCGAATCGTTGTCCGTTGGTTGTGTTCAACATGGCTTACCTCTCTGTCCGATTGATTTAATTAAATCATCTTCTCAACCTGTCGTCAACATCTCTGTCCGATTTGATTAGTTTAATCAAACAAAGTGCCCTTTGCCCGAATGGGGCAAACTTTGCTACATTGGCATCGATCTCTGAATACGCATGGCCAAAGGTCCCTCGGGAGGGTACGACATGGCTGATGAGTTTTTTTCCGCCCCACCTGACTTGACGCTGGTCAACGACGCGGATCTGCAGCAACTTGAAGTCGCCGGCGTGGCAGAGTTCGACCGGATCAACGGACTTGAGAATGTCACCCCCGAACGCGTCCAGTACGCATCGCAGCTCTCGGGTGATCTCGACCGGATCCGGGCGGAGCTTGCTGCGCGGGCGACACGTGCACAAAGTCTCGCGGAACGGGAACGCGTGCACGTAGCGGATCAAATGAACGCGCTTCAGACCAGGGTGCACGGACAGGCAACACTCGCCACACCCGAAGGTGCGGGCCCGAACGCGATCACTCCCGAGGGAATTGCCGCTGCGGTAGCCGACGCGGTCACGGCATCACTCATGCGCGTGGTGGGAGACAAGGCGACGCGAGCACGAGCCGTCGCCACATTGTCCGAAACCGCCAATGCGGCGCCGGTCCCGCAGCTTCCTACCCCGAAACTGACTGTCACGGCTAGCGTGGATATTCCGGGTCGTTCTTCGGGAGACAGTCTGGCTTCGCTCGAATCGCTCGCGGATTCGTTCAATCGCAAGGCTCGCGCGCTCCCCGTGTCCCGGTTCGGATCGACCGACAACGGCCACACAGTCGCCACGATCAAAAACAACTTTGATCATACGGTAGATGACCGTACGTCGCCCGCTCAGGTCGGCACCTTGATCAAGAGTCTGATCAACCAGGATGCAAAGTCGGCTCTCGTAGCGGGTGGTGGTTGGTGCGCTCCCTCTGAAATTCGATATGACTTTTTTAATATCGCGTGTGAAGACGGACTCATCGATCTACCCACGTTTGGTGTAACACGAGGCGGCATTCGATTTCCGATTTCTCCGTCTCTGGCAGACGCGATCGGATCGAACGCATTCGGTGGCTTCGCGGTCCCGTTCTCCAATACTTCGGTTCCGTTCCTTTGGACCGAAGGCAGCGACATCGCAACCGTCACCGGTTCCCCGAACAAACCTTGCATTCGGGTGCCTTGTCCGAGCTTTGATGAAGTGCGCCTAGAATGCTATGGCGTTTGTTTGACAGCGGGCAACCTGACGGACGACGCGTATCCCGAGGTAACACAGAACACAATTCGTCTGCTGATGAGCGCTCACGCACGCGCGATGAACGCGCGACTCATCGCATTGATGGTGGCGCTGTCGTCCGTTGCCATCACCACGGGCGAATTTGCCGGAGGCGGTACGCCGGCTACGGCTAAACCCGCGTTCCAACAAATTCTCTCCGGCATCGATCTAGGTGCCACGGATTATCGTGCACGTTACGGCATGTGTATCGATGACGTTCTAGAGGTGATTGCTCCGTACTGGCTTCGCAATGTGATTCGTGCGGATCTGGCGTGGCGAACAGGTGTGGACTTGCTCTCCGTAGATGACACGGAAATCAACGCATTCTTCACCGACCGGAATCTGGCGGTGCAGTGGGTCAACGATTGGCAAGTCCGGGGATCGGGTCAGTTCGGCAACGTCACCCCCATGACTGCGTGGCCTACTACGGCCGATATCATGATCTACGCTGCTGGTACGTTCCTTCACGGCAACGGTATGAGCCTGGATCTCGGTGTAATTCGAGACAGCGTGTTGAACGCAGAGAACGACTTCACCGCAGCGTGGTCGGAAGAGTGTCATCTGATTGCCCGGGTCGGTCACGAGTCCCGCCAATACCGGATCACCTTCTCTGTGATGGGTGCGACGACGGTTGCCCAGCTTGTTCCGGGAACCAACATCGACGCGTTCCCGAACCTGTAATCCGAGAGGGGTGAAGTTCAATGGCCGGCGCACGTCCAATAGTCGATCCACCATCGTTCACCCCTTTGCCGTTCGGGCTTTGGGATTCGATCCAACAACCGACTGCCACACCTCATTGGCAGTACGGCGTAAGTTGGATCGAACGTTGCCCCGTTGGGTCTACTACGTACGATGAATGCATCTCTGTAACCGGTACGGGATCACCTTCCCCGTCTCCGGCCAAGACAGACAACGTGAATCAGACGTTCCGGGGAGCGACACCCATTACGGTGTTCGCCCGGTTCGATTGTTCGCCGGTCGGTATCGGGGATGCGACCAATGCAGCGGCGGATGCGTTGGCCCGTGTGGAATCCACACAATTGGAGACAGCTTTCTGGACAGGCACGGCAGGTGATCGTCCGGTTGTGTTCCCGCATCTTGCTGCGAACGCCCCTGTCCTGGACGCGCAAGGCTTCACTCTTCAGACAGCCGCATCCATCGTTATTACCGGAGCGGACGTTGCAGATAGTCTAGGCGCCCTAGAGCAAGAACTGTCTGAGTGTTATTCGGGACAAGGCGTCATTCACATTCCACCCAGCGTGTTGCCCACGTTTGTCGCGTGGAATCTCGCGATAGAACGAGACGGCGATTTGTGGACCCCACGAGGTAACCGCATTGTGGTCGGTGGTGGTTATCCGGGTACGAGTCCGAACGGGGTAGCGCCAGCAGCAAATACCACGTGGATTTACGCTACGGGTGCAGTGTTTGGGTACCGAGGTGACGTTTTTCTCACCCAAGAACACGATTCATTCGACCGTGCAGAAAACACAATACAGATGATCGCAGAACGCACCTACGTCATCGGGTGGGAATGTTGTCATCTTGCAACATTGATCACTTTGGGCGTACCCGTATAAGGAGAGTTGGACGATGGCTGGTTCAACGTGCGCAACACCTATCAAGGGTACGCACCTAAGGATCATTGCACTTGACGCCTGTGGCGTTCCCGTGACTGGAAGTGCGGGAATGGTGGTGGTCACTAAGGGTTTCGTAAAAGTTGATATGGAACCTCAGTACCAAGATGGCGAAGAATTCTTCGAGCGCACGGCAGATGGTACCCCGTGCGTAAATCAAAAAGACGATCCAACGTTGACTCGCATGCAACTCACGATCGACTTCTGCGAGATCAACGTGTTGGGAGCTGCGTACATCTCGTCCGCGCGTCTGCTCACAACGGGCGTTCCTACCACGGGCACTGGCTTCGCGGTGTCTGAGGGTAACGCTCCCAACAGGTACTCCCTTGAAGTCTGGCAGGCGGTAGCTGGTTCGGGAGCATGTGACGCATCAGGTGTTCAGAGATATATTTACAATGCGTGGCCGAACGTGGGTGCGTCTCAGTTTGGCACGTACACCATTGAGAACGGCCGGAGTACACTTCAAATCATCAGTGAGACCAAAGCTGCGTACGCGCTCTGGGACACTCGGGTCGGTGCTCCGTGGTTGCCTGTGGGTGCGTTCGTGGATACAGACGAACACTGGGTGTGGAACGTCACCACTACACCACCGCCTACGATCGCGTGTGATTCTACAACGCTGGTCTAGGGACTGGACATGTTGGCGTTGTACTCGAATTACCTTCAGTTTCCGGGTGGTGGACCTGCCGCCAACTACCCGGTAACGGTGCTGCCCGTGGGATCGAATCAAGCCGCTCGGCTGTTCACGGATTCCACAGGCAGCACCCCAGCGACCAATCCCGTAGTTACCAATGTTGAAGGTTTCGTCAGCTTTTGGACTGCCCCCGGACACTACGAAATAGTCATCGCGGGTGATCACATCAGAATTCCACTCGACGAATCGAACAAATCACTCGTATGGCCGGATCTCTGGGTTCATGAACAATTCACTCCGGCAACAGTGTGGACAATTAACCACCACTTCGGGGTGTATCCACACGTGGAAATTTTGATATCAGGAGAATCCACGGAAAGTGCAGTGTCTCACCTAGATGATGAAACAACCGTCATAACGTTCGGTGCTCCGACATCGGGCACTGCCCACCTGCGGAGGTAACCTTGCCCGGAATTCAGTTCACCAATCAATCCGATATGAATGGGTTCAAGGTCACGGAACTTGGACCGGGGGCAGCGGGTACTGATGCTGTAAATCTCAATCAACTCAACGCGTCATCTCCGCAGGGATTTGCGCAAAATATCGGAGACGGGTCCGCGCTCACTTTCACTGTGACTCACAACTTGAACACCACTGACGTGATCGTCGTTTTGTATGAAATCTCATCCGGCAATTTCGCCTTTGTTGACGTTAGAGTAGCCTCTGTTAACACGGTTGTCGTGTCATTCGGTGCGATTCCCACGGTCGGTCAATATCGTGTGCTCGTTATTCCGGTACCCTGATGTCCCTTCATGTACGTAGCTTGCTCCGATTGTTCAACACGTCCTCACACCCGCTCGGGTCCGCAGTGGGAGATATGTGGTGGCGAAACGACCTGTCTCAGGCGCACGGATCAGACGGTGGCGCTACACCGATCGTGCTCGGTCCAACAGGAAACCTGCCCGTAGTCCGCTCGACAGGTTGGCACAGTGTTCCTCCGGCTGGGTCATCTTCGGCAATCACACCTGTTCTTAACCGTGCGTATGCGCTACCTGTTTGGCCCGGCAAGTCTTGCAATCTTACGGGCGTAGCCGCAGAGGTTACGTTGTTGGGTGTGGGTAACTTGCGATCAGGTCTGTACGCGGACAACGGGGCATCTGTGCCGGGGACGTTGATAGCGGATTTCGGTACGGTAGCAACGGGCTTGGCCGGGGTGAAGACGTGGACGCCTACCCCGGTCGCCTTGCGTCCTGTCCTACACTGGTTGGTTCTCGTACAACAGGGAATTATCAACGTGGGACTTCGCGCCCGGGACACGTGGGATCCGCTGGTGTCTGAGACGTCGTCGTCTCTCTCCGGCAACAGGACCGCGTACTTTGCGGACGGAGTAAGCGGCACGCTGCCGGCGTCATTTGGGTCGGTGTCCGGCACGACACAAGGGCCGTCCGCGATCGTGCAACTTACGTAAGGGGATGCCGTGACGCTGGCACAGTACACAGACACGTTCTGGTTCCCGTCCGGAATCCTGGCAACGTCGATGGCTGCTACGGTGTTCATGCGAGGCAATAGCGCTCCGGCGACTCTTTGGGCTAACTCGGTCGGCACGATTCCGCTGCCCAATCCACTGAGCACTGATTCATTTGGCGTGCTGACGTTCTTCGCGGCTGTCGGAGAATATTGGATCAACATCGACACGGAAACATTTCTTGTTGACGTGGGGATGTCTCAGGAACAAGCCGATTTGTCGTCGGGCACAGCTTCGGGCGGCGAGATCAATGTCAACGGATTGAACACTAAAGCTATCGACATATCTCCGCTTGTTGGGTACGTGGTGGCCAATGATCTCGTAGGTGCGCAAAGTCCGGGTATTGTAAAAATAGATTTCCCGGGGGCGACCGTGGTTATGGACGCTGCGGCTCAGACTAGGCCCCAGACGTGGTGGTTGATGGACATCACGGGGACAGTAATCCAGCAAGCTACTCAACCAACCAACTCGCAGCGACGAACCCATCTGATTTTGGGTGTCACGTTTTACGATACGGTTGCGGGGATGATTATTGAGGATCAAACGTTGCCCGTTATCCTTCCCCAACAGGCCAACCAACTAGCCGATTTGATGGACTCGCTGAAGCCATTCAATATTTCGGGCAATGACGTGGCACCCAACGGAACGAACCTCAATTTTAACAAGTCGTCAGGGACGATATTCGCCAGGGCGTTCAACCATTTTTCCGGAGCTGTACCGACAAACGATCCTCACGTCTCCGGCACACTCGCGCATTTGCCTGCGCAGTTCCGTAGAGTTATACGCAATGATTTGGTTCCTACGCCCACCGTTGTGACGACACTCAATCCGGCCAACTATGATCTGAACGGTGTACTCACCCCAGTGGGCGGAGGGGTGAATACGGCTACCATTCAAAGGGTTTATCTATTTGCCGCGAACAATCCAACTGCTCAGTTGGTTGTGCAGTACGGACAGATGACCTATTCAAGTTTGGCTAACGCTGTAGCCGCTATAGGAAGTGGAACGTTCGTACCCGCACCATTCACCGCAAGTGGCACGCTCATCGGGTATATAGCCGTGATCAAATCTGCCACGAATTTGTCCGATCCGACGCAAGCTGTGTTCACCAAAGCCGGGAAATTCGCTACGCCCTAGGGGGGATTCATGCCCGTCATTAACCCGTCGTCTCCCACGGGCGTGGGGTCGGAGCAAGGGGCCAATTTCGGTCCGTGCGACAACTGGCCGTACCGACTTCTGTGCGAGGTTTCCGCAGAGTCCGCACCTATCACTGGCTATGCAGTCGCCATGGCAACGGACTTGCTTTGGTCGATGACCGGCATGCGATTCGGACTATGCAACGTCACATTGCGGCCGTGTCGGAGAGACTGTTACGACACGTTCCCGGATGGGTGGGGTATGTGGCCTCAACCGGCTCTAATCGGTGGCCAGTGGTTCAATCTTACATGCGGCGGGTGTTTTGGAGATTGCTCGTGTTCTTCAGTCAGTGATTTCGTTCTACCGTCACCTGTTCACCAGATACTCGACATCACCATTGACGGCACCCCGATGGTGACTGGGTCGTACCGACTGGACAACAATAGAATTGTAGTCCGTACCGATGGTGGAGTATGGCCCGCATGCAATGACCTGTCTGTCGATGACGGGCAACCTGGAACATGGACAGTGACAGCTACGTTCGGAGAACCTGTTCCCGATGGCGGCGTGCTGGCCATGGGCGAGTTGATTTGTGAGATCATTCGGGGCGCCACGGGTGGGGACTGTCGGTTGCCTGCCGGCGTTACGCAACTCATTCGGCAAGGTGTGACGATTCAATACCCGGACATCGGTGAGATGTTTCGGCGGGGTCGCACGGGCCTATACCTGGTGGACATGTTCATCAATACCTGGAACCCTTATGCACTGAGACAGCGGTCCCGAACGTACAACGTGGACCGACCAACAGCCAGGCGTACGAACACATGAAGAAACCCCCACCCGATCGGGTGGGGGTTTTCGCTTACTTGCTTACGATCGTGATTTCGAACTCCTGGTCTCGAATGACGACTGTCAGTTTAGTGTCACCTTCTTGCACCCGGTAGAGTCGCGGGAGGATCTCACAGACCAGTTCCCTTTTCAGCAGTTTGGATATTACGTAACTCAGATCAAGAGAATCTATTTTATCGTTCCACCCCTTGTTCGATCTCTTCCAGGGTCCGGTTGCAGTGGTCGCATCGATCGGCGTTCGCCTGGAAGATTTCGCAGATACATTCTTCTTCAACGTCTTCCGCGTGCAACTCAGATGATCTGAACCGAAAACCCGCCCCGTCCACCTGAGTCCACGGTTGGGGATCATGCGCGTTGCGTGGGTTGTACGTCACGTCCCACGATGATCCGCACACCTCATACCGAATTGCCTTGCCTTCGACGCGCATCCGGAGAAGCTCTCGGGTGGTGCCGATCCATACGCCCGTGAAGGGCAGGTACTTAGCCACGTTTTGTTCCTATCTCCCTGCGTAAGTTCGACCGGCCTTATTAAGCGTCGTTTTCCATCATCGTAGCCCACGGGTCGTACAGTGTGTTGAAGTCGGTTTCGCTGATTCGGTCTCGTACAACCAATGCGAGGATAGCGCCCCACGCAGTGTCCCACGCAATGTCCCACGCAGCATCTCGCGCAGCATCCCACGTATCATCTCGCGCAGCGTTTCGCGCAGCGCCCCACGCAGTGTCCCACGCAATGTCCCACGCAGCGTTTCGCGCAGCGTTTCGCGCAGTGTCCCACGCAGCGTTTCGCGCAGTGTCCCACGCATCACCCCGCGCAGCGGACAGAGATTCAATTTGTTCCGAAGTCAACTGCCTAGCTCGCGCGATCAGAGCTTCAATCGCAGTTGTCTGCGGTCCGTACTTCATGTCCTGCTCTCCTTCTCTCGATTGATTTAATTAAATCAAAATTGGCCGACCCTGTCAACCCCGTATCCTGGCCTCATGATCTCAGGACCTATGAAGTGGTACACAGTAGCGGAGACACTCAGACAAGCCGTGGACGCGGGGCTGAGTGTCTCCGTGCAGCGATCCGGGGTAGTGCCCGGGGTGATCGCGTGGGACGCGTGTGATTGTGGCCTGATTGCAATCAGTGTGAACCAGATTTACCCGTCCGAAATGTTCCCGGAGTTGTTGACCAATTCATCGGGTAGCTGCGATGCATCTCATGAGGTTGCGGAGATCATCATTCAGGTAGTCCGATGTGCACCTCAGCCGGCTGAACCGAACTTCGCGCCTACCGTGGCGGAACTGGACACATCCGCTCAAGAAATACTGAGAGACGCGCACGAATTGATGAAGTTCGCACGTGAGACATTGTGCGCCATGGAGAGCAACGGAGACATCTACGCGTGGATCTTGCGGCCGCTTACCGCACAAGGTCCATCAGGTTCGTGCGTGGGCAATGAACTACGCGTGTTGGTGGGACTTCTGCGCGGCTGAACCTCCGCCCGGTTCGGGCGGAGGT
>Ga0137455_1000159_pt1 | contig 16186 bp, 14 predicted proteins | sample EasRivERMGT600_2_FD_102334 | JGI IMG/M metagenome (GOLD analysis project Ga0137455, IMG submission 102334) | Soil microbial communities from meander-bound floodplain in the East River, Colorado, USA - East River MetaG ERMGT600_2 | ecosystem: Environmental > Terrestrial > Soil > Floodplain ... | reverse complement strand
CGCCGACATCGAGTTCAGCGCCGACCTCGAGATCCAGCAGACGCTGCACGATCTCACCATCTTCGGCGAGATGGAGGCGCTGCGTGGCTCCTACTACTTCCTCAGCAACCGCTTCACCGTCGAGCGCGCCCGCTTCACCTTCGACGACGTCGGCGGCATCGATCCGCTGATCGACGCGGAGGCGACCACCCGGCTGCGGATGAGCGTCGAGGAGCCGAGCCAGGGCGACCGGATGGAGAAGGTCACCGTCGTCGTCGCCATCCGGGGGAGGGCGAGTGAGCCCACCTTCGACTTCAGCACCGAGGAGCAGAACGTCGCGCTCGACGACGCCCGGATCCTGCAGGCCCTGACCCTGGGGACGGACGTCCAGGGCGGGGTGGGCCAGCAGACGGTGGGATCGGTCGACAGCTGGTTCACGCAGCGGCTGATGCGCACGCTCTCGCCGGAGCTGTCGCGCGCCTTCCGCGGCTACATCACCGACTGGGAGATCGCGCGCGAGACCGGCGGGCTGATCCGTGGCAGCGGGGACCTGGTGGTCGGCGTCGGCATCCCGGTCACCTCGGACCTCGCGCTCCGCGTCCGCAGCCGCGTGCCCGGTACGGCGACGTCCAGCCTGACCTACGACGTCACCGACGTCGACCTGATCGAGCGCAGCCTCGAGGCCGAATACCGGCTCACGCGCTTCATCTCGGTGACCAGCGAGGTCGCACAGCCCCGATCGGCCGCGACGCCGACGACCGCGACGCCGGCGCGCTACAACGTCAAGCTGCGTGCGCGATGGGAGTACTGACGTGGAGTTGACAGGGGGTTGCCATGGTCGCCGGGGGCAAAATCACCCGGCCGGCCCGCCGCCGGGAGAAGGTATGCTACCCGCGACTGGCCGGGCTGGAAGGTGGGGGCGGATGATTGGACGTTGGGGGTCGTTGGGGCTGCTCGCGATCGCGGCGCTCGGCGCGGCGGCGTGGGTCGAGCCGGCCGAGGCCCAATACTTTGGTCGCAACAAGGTCCAGTATCGCCAGTACGAGTGGCGGTCGATCACCTCGGACCACTTCGAGATCTACTTCTATCCCGAGATCGACAGCCTCGCCCGCCGCACCCTCGACCTGGCCGAGAAGACCCACGCCGTCCTCTCCATCCGCATGGGGCATTCGCTCGGCCGCCGCGTCCCGATCATCCTCTACGGGTCGCACAACGACTTCGCCCAGACCAACGTCACCCCGGAGCTGATCGACGCCGGCACCGGCGGCTTCACCGAGCTGCTGCGCAACCGCGTCGTGCTGCCCTTCACCGGCTCCTACGAGGACTTCCGCCACGTCGTGGTCCACGAGCTGGTCCACGCGATGCAGTTCGACATGATGTACGGCGGCTCGGCCGCGGCGATGCTGGCCCGCCAGAGCTTCTTCCAGCTGCCGCTGTGGTTCGCGGAGGGCACGGCCGAGTACTACTCGCTGGGGATGGAATCCAACGCCGAGATGTTCCTGCGCGACGGCACCATCACCGGCTACCTGCCGCCGATCCACTACTCGGGCGGCTATCTGGTCTACAAGCAGGGGCAGTCGGCGATCGGCTATCTGGTCGAGCGCTACGGCGAGGAACGGCTGCGCGACCTGCTGCGTCGGACCCGCTCGATGCGCAGCTTCGAGCGCGCCTTCCAGCGCAGCATCGGCCTGCCGATCGCGCAGTTCGACCGCCAGTGGCAGGAGTGGCTGCGCAAGAAGTACTGGCCGACGATCGCCGTCAAGGACGACCCGGAGCGCTTCGCCCGCCGGCTCACCGACCACCGCCGCGACGAGAGCAACGCCAACATGGCGGGTTCGATCTCGCCCCAGGGCGATCGCATCGCCTACTTCACCGACCGCCGCCAGTACACCGACGTCTATATCATGTCCGCCTTCGACGGCAAGGTGCTGCGCCGCATCATCCGCGGCGAGCGCGGTGTGCGCTTCGAGGGCATCCCCTCGTTCCGCAGCTCGCTCTCCTGGGCGCCGGACGGGCGCAGCCTGGCGCTCACCGCCAAGAGCGGCGGGCGCGACGTGCTCTACCAGGTCGGCGCCGACGACGGCCGCGTGATGCGCCGCTTCGAGCTCGACTGCGACGCGCTCTACTCGCCGGCGTGGTCGCCGGTGTCCGACTCGATCGTCGTCGTCGGGGTCAAGGCCGGGCGCTCCGACCTCTATCTCGTCCACGCCTCGTCGGGTGCGGTCAGCCGCATCACCAACGATTCCTTCGACGAGAAGGAGCCGAGCTGGACGCCCGACGGTGCCACCATCACCTTCGCCTCCGACCGGCGGGCGGCGGTCGTGCTGCATGCCCTGCGCCAGGAGAAGGGCTGGGGCGCGTACGGCATCTACCGTCTCGAGCTCGGCAGCCGGCGGGTCGAGCGCGTGGTCGACACCCATGGCGACGAGCACTGGCCGGTGTGGTCGCCGGACGGCCGGAGGCTGGCCTTCATCTCCGACCGCACCGGGACGCCCAACCTGTTCCTGTTCGACACCATCGACAGCACGATCGTGCAGCTCACCGACGTCCAGGGCGGCGTCACCAGCCTGTCGTGGGCGCGCCACGCCGATCGCCTCGTGTTCTCCGCCTTCCATCGCGGCGGCTGGGACGTGTTCGCCGTGACCGAGCCGCTGTCGAAAGAGGAGGTGCTCGACCGGCTGCGCCACGCGATGCCGCAGTCCGTGATCGCGTTCGAGCAGGCGGAGGTGCCGGCGCCCGACACCATGGTCTTCCGGCCGTCGGCCGGGGCCCTGGCCGGCGGCTGGCCCGACACGCTCACGCTGGCCGCGGACACCCTGAAGACCGAGCCGCAGCTGGCCTCGGCCGAGCCGATGCTGGAGGCCACGGCCGACTCGTCACGGGTCCTGCGCGACCAGGAGCCGCCGCCGTGGCAGAGCAGCGACACCTGGCCCAACTCCGCGCCGTCGACCTACGCGCTGCGGCCGGTGGCGGCGGCGCCGCTGCCGACGCTGTCGCCCCTGGTCGAGGACGGCGGGCCCTTCGCGGTGTCGGACTCGGTGATGTCCCAGGAGGCGACGCGCTACCGGGTGCGCTTGGCGCCGGAATACGCGGGCGGCGGGCTCTACGCCTCGAGCTTCGGGGTCTACGGCGCCACCCAGATCCAGCTCACCGACTTCCTCGGCAACCACAGCGTGTACCTGGCGACCGACGTGTTCAGCGACGCGCTGTCCGAGACCAACGCGCTGGTCCTCTACAACTACCTGCCCCGGCGGTGGGACCTCGGCCTCGGCATGTTCCACTTCAAGAACTACTACTCGTCGAACATCACGTCGCTCGGCGAGCCGCTCGGCGCCTCGCGCTTCTTCGCCGAGCGCAGCTACGGCGCGCTGGTGTCGATGGCCTACCCGTTCGACAAGTTCCGCCGGGTCGAGTTCAACTTCACCCAGATGTTCGTCGAGCGCACCTTCTTCGACCGCGACGTGTTCGGCGACTTCTTCGAGACCGGCCAGGAGTATCGCGCCGTGACCTCGCCCGGCATCTCGCTGGTGGGCGACAACGCGCTCTACGGCTACTACGGGCCGGTCAACGGTGGGCGCTGGAACCTGAGCTTCTCGCCGTCGATCGCCGTGATGCCGAACGGGCTGTCCTACCGCACGGTGACCCTCGACGTGCGGCGCTACGTCGACTTCACCGGCGGCTATCAGTTCGCCACCCGGCTGCTGGGCGGCGTCAGCGACGGGCGCGACCCGCAGGTCTTCCGCGTCGGCGGTTTCTCGACGCTGCGCGGCTACGACGACTTCTCGCTCTTCGGCACCCGGATGGCGATCGCCAACCTGGAGATGCGCTTCCCGTTCCTCGGCCTGCTGACGCCGGGGCCGCTCGGCTTCTTCAGCCTGCGGGGCGCGGCGTTCACCGACTTCGGCTACGTCTGGACCGAGGCCCACGAGCCGCGGCTGTCGCACGAGCTGGACGGCCACCGCCGCGTCAAGGACCTGAAGCTCGGCATCGGCGGCGGCCTGCGCACCTCGTTCGGTCTGTTCATCCTCAAGTACGACGTCGCCTGGGCCACGGACGGCTACGACACCAGCAAACCGAACTGGTACTTCAGCATCGGCCCCGAGTTCTAGCCCGGCGCCGCCTCAGGGCTTGGCGTCGGACTTCGTCTCGGGCGGTACCGCCGGGGCGACCTCCGGCTGTACCACCGGCGCCGCGGCCGGTTGCGGAAGGTCGGCCATCCGCTCCCAGATGCCGGTGAACCGACCCGACCAGCCGTGGACGAAGGCGCCCTGCACCTCGAAGCTGCCGTCCGGGCCCGCCAGGGCACGGAAGCCGCCGGTGCACCCCGCCAGATGCCCCTCGGCGGCGTCGGCGGCGTAGCGGAACGCACCCCAGAGGACGCGGCCGTCGAACACGCCCACGCCCTCCCAGACGCCGGGCCGCTGGAGGCGGAAGTTGCGCGCGTCGATCGGCTCGATGATCAGCAGGGCGGCGGAGTCGCCGTTGACCATGTAGTGGCCGGGCAGGGTGCCGCCCGGGACGGGAACGCCTTCGGGCGCGGTTTCCGCCGAGACGGTGAGAGGGAGGATCGCCAAGACGGCCAGGGCGAGGAGGAGCTTCGCGGGGTGCATGAGGGACCTGAGCTTTCCGTTGGCGGCCCTCCCTGGCATGCCGGGATGAAGTAAGAACCGAGGGACGACGCCCGGACGCGGCGCCCAGCGCCGCGTGACGCCAGGATGCGGCCGCCCAGCGACGCCAAAAGCGTAGACGCGCGGCGCACCCGCCGCAATGCCGATCGTGCGGCGCCGCCGTGTTGGAGCGGCCGCCGGACATCGGCTAGTGTGCGGCTTCCGTCATCGCATCGCCCTCCCGACCCCTCCGGACCCGCCGTGAACACGACCTTCACCCTCAACGACGCCCAGCGTGCCGCGGTCGAGCACCCGGCCGGCCCGGTGCTGGTCATCGCCGGCGCCGGCAGCGGCAAGACCCGCGTGCTCACCGCCCGCGTCGCCCGGGCACTCGAGCTCGGGAGCGCCCCGGACCGGGTGCTGGCCTTCACCTTCACCAACCGCGCGGCGCGAGAGATGCGCGAGCGTATCGGTGGCACGGTGGGGGACGACGCGGCGCGGCTGTGGGTCGGCACCTTCCATGGCACCGGGGTGCGCATCCTGCGGCGCGAGGCGGGTCGCGGCGGCCTGCCCGGCGTGACGCCCGACTTCACCATCTACGATCGCGAGGATCAGGAGAGTCTGCTGCGCGAGGTGATGGCCGCCCTCCAGCTCCCCGAGGCGTTCCGGCTCGGCGAGGTGCTGGCGCGGATCTCGGACGCCAAGAACGCGCTGGTGAGCCCGGCCGAGGCGGAGCGGGCGGCGGTGAGCCCCTGGGAGCGCCGCATCGCCGAGACCTACGGCCGCTACCAGGCCGAGCTCTCCCGCCGGGGGGCGCTCGACTTCGACGACCTGATCGGCGAGGTGGTGACCCTGTTCCGCCAGCGCCCCGAGGTGCTGGAGCGCTACGCGCGGAAGTTCGAGCACGTGCTGGTCGACGAGTACCAGGACACCAACCACGCGCAGTTCCGCCTGGTGGTGGCGCTGGCCGGGGTGCATCGCAACCTGTTCGCCGTCGGCGACGAGGACCAGAGCATCTACCGCTTCCGCGGCGCCGACATCGGCAACATCCTCGACTTCGAGAACAGCTTCCCCGGGGCGGCAGTGCTGCGACTCGAGCAGAACTACCGCTCGACCGGCAACATCCTCAAGGCGGCGAACGCGGTGATCGCGAACAACCGCGACCGCAAGGGCAAGACGCTGTGGTGCGACCGCGAGGACGGTCCGCGGTTGCGCTTCGTGCTCGCATCCGACGAGGTCGACGAGGCACGGCGCATCGCCTCGACCCTGGCGGATCGTGTGCGGCGGGGGGGCGCGCTGTCGGACAGCGCGGTGCTCTACCGCACCAACGCCCAGTCGCGCGCGCTCGAGACCGAGCTGCGCCAGCGCGGCATGCGCTACGAGATCGTGGGCGGCGTCTCGTTCTACCAGCGCCGCGAGGTCAAGGACGTGCTGGCCTACCTGCGACTGGCGGTGAACCCCGCGGACCAGGTGGCGTTCTGGCGCTGCTGGAACACGCCGCGCCGCGGGCTCGGCGACGCGGTGCGCGCGCGGGTCGAGCGCCGCCTGTCCGCCGGCACGCCGCACCCCACCGCGGCGCTGCGCGAGGTGCTGGGCGAGGGCGATCTGGCGCGGCCGGCACGGGCCGGTGCCGAGGACTTCCTCGGCCTGATCGAGGAGTTGCGCGCCCGCGCCGCCGAGCCCGCCGACCTGCTGGTCGGCCTGGTGCTGCGGCGCAGCGCCTACCTGGCGATGCTCGACGAGCTGCCGCCGGGCGAGGCCGCCGACCGCCGCGCCAACGTCGAGGAGCTGGCGGTGTCGGCCGGACAGTTCGCGTCGTCGCGGCCGGAGGGCGGGCTCGCCGCCTGGCTGGCGGAGACCGCGTTGCTGACCGACGCCGACCGGCTGGTCGAGGGAGCGGACCGCGTGCTCCTGCTCACCGCGCACAACGCCAAGGGCCTCGAGTTCCCGCTGGTGATCGTCGCCGGGCTCGAGGAGGGGCTGATGCCGCACGGCTCGTCGCTCGAGAGCCCGGCGGAGTTGGAGGAGGAGCGGCGGCTCTTCTACGTCGCGCTCACCCGGGCGCGCGACGAGGTGCTGCTCACCGCGGCGGCCTACCGCCGGCGCTTCGACGGCGCCCGCGGCGGGCAGGTGTCGCGTTTCGTCGACGAGATCCCGGCCGAGCTGCTCGACCGTGAGGAGGAGCCCGCGTTGCCGGCCTGGAGTGGGGCGGCGGTCGGCAACTGGCCGGCGTGGAGCGCGGGCGGCCCGGGCGGTGCTCCGCGCCGTCCCCCCGGCGGCCGGGTCGCCGACACGGCGCGCTCGGGCCCGGCCTATCGCACCAGCGGGGCGCTGGCCAGGACCGTCGGCCGCGAGGTGTTCCACGACTCGTTCGGCCGCGGCGTCGTGGTCGCCGCCGAAGGCGAGGGCGCCGACCTCAAGTTCACCGTCCGCTTCGGCACCCGCATCGTCAAGGTGCTGGGGCGCTTCCTCACGGGAGGGACCGATGCCGATTGACCGCGCCGAGGTCGAGCGCATCGCCGAGCTGGCGCGTCTCGAGATCCCCGCCGAGCGGCTCGACCGCATGGTGGCCGAGCTGTCCTCGGTGCTGGACTTCGTCGCCACGCTGCGCCAGCTCGATCTCGCCGGCTGCGAGCCGATGGTGTTCGCGCCCGCCGCGGCGCCGCTGCGCGACGACGCGCTCGACGAGCGACGGCTCGACGTCGACCGCGCGCTGACCGCCGCGCCGGCCGCCGAGCATGGCTTCTTCCTCGTGCCCCCGATCGTGGAGAACGTTAATCCTTGAGCCGCGACGGGTTGTGGAATAGCTCGGCCGCGGCGCTCGCGGAGCGCGTGCGCGCCGGGACGGTCGAGGTCGACGCCGCGGTCGAGTCGGGCTGGGAGGGACCCGCGGCCGCGTGGGAGGAGGAGGTGCACGCGATCGTCCACCACGATCGCGCCGCGCGCGCGGCCGGCGCGGCCGCGGCCGCCGCGCTGACCACGCTCTCGAACGAACCGCTGGCCGGCGTGCCGGTGGTGGTCAAGGACAACCTCTGCACCGTCGACTACCCGACCACCTGCGCCTCGCGGATCCTGAAGGGCTACCGCGCGCCCTACGACGCCACGGTGATCCGGCGGCTGCGCGCGGCCGGCGCCGTCGTCACCGGCAAGGGCAACATGGACGAGTTCGCGATGGGCTCGTCCACCGAGTTCAGCTGCTACGGCCCGACCCGCAATCCCCACGACCTGCGCTGCGTCCCCGGTGGCTCGAGCGGCGGCCCGGCGGCCGCCGTCGCGTACGGCCTGGCGCCGCTCGGCCTCGGCTCCGACACCGGCGGCTCGGTGCGCCAGCCGGCGGCGTTCTGCGGCGTCTTCGGCCTCAAGCCGACCTATGGGCGGCTGTCGCGCTACGGGCTGGTGGCGTTCGGCTCGTCGCTCGACCAGGTCGGGCTCTTCGCCCGCCACGCCGGCGACGTCGCGATCGCCTACGGCGCGCTGGCCGGGCCCGATCCCTACGACGCGACCACCCGTCTCGGCCCGGCCCCGGACGTCAGCGGGTGGGAGTCGGGGGTGAAGGGGCTGCGCTTCGGCTGGCCCGACAACCTGTGGCGCGCGGGCGTCGAGGCCGAGGTCGTCGCCGGGCTCGAGGAGGCCGCCGCCGCGCTCGAGCGCGCGGGGGCGGAGCGCGTGCGCTTCGAGTTCCTGCCCGGCGAGTACGCGGTCGCCACCTACTATCTGGTGGCGACGGCGGAGGCGAGCTCGAATCTGGCGCGCTTCGACGGCGTGCGCTACGGCGCGCGCCACGACGACAGCCCCGACGTCCGCTCGCTCTACGTGCGGACGCGGAGCGAGGGCTTCGGGGTCGAGGTCCAGCGCCGCATCCTGCTCGGCACCTACGCGCTCTCGGCCGGCTACTACGACGCCTACTACCTGACGGCGCAGCGGGCGCGCACCCGCATCCGGCGCGAGTACGAGGAGGCGTTCCGCCGCTGCGACTTCATGCTGCTCCCGGTCGCGCCGACGCTGCCGTTCCGGCTCGGCGAGAAGACCGAGGATCCGCTGGCGATGTACCTCAGCGACATCTTCACCATCGGCGTCAACCTGGCCGGTATCCCGGGACTCTCGGTGCCGATGGGGCGGTCATCGTCCGGCCTGCCGCGCGCGGTCCAGCTGCTGGCGCCGGAGGACGGCGAGCCGGTGCTGTTGCGCGCCGGCCGCGCGCTCGAGGTGCGGGGCAAGGTGGCGCGGCTGCCGCGCGCGTACGAAGCGGAGGTGGCATGGCCCTCGAAGCGGTGATCGGCCTGGAGTGCCACATCCAGCTCACCACCCGGGCCAAGATGTTCTGCGGCTGCCCGGCCGGCTTCGGCGCCGCACCCAACACCCAGGTGTGTCCGGTCTGTCTCGGCCTGCCCGGCGCGCTGCCGCGGGCCAACCGCGCCGCAATCGACGCCGCAATCCGGCTCGGGCTGGCGCTCGGCTGCACCGTGCGCGAGACCAGCGTGTTCGCGCGCAAGCACTACTTCTATCCCGACATGCCCAAGAACTACCAGATCACCCAGTACGACCGGCCGCTGTGCGAGGGCGGCGCGCTGCCGGTGCGGCTCGAATCCGGCGAGCGCGCGTTCGCGCTGACCCGGGTGCACGTCGAGGAGGACACCGGGAAGTCGTTCCACCCCGAGCGTCTCGGCGATCGCCGGGTGTCGCGGGTCGACTTCAACCGCGCCGGCGTGCCGCTGCTCGAGCTGGTGACCCAGCCGGTGTTCCACGAGGCGGCGGAGTGCGCGGCGTTCCTGACCACGCTGCGCCGGCTGGTGCGCTGGCTCGAGATCTCGGGCGGCGACATGGAGAAGGGGCAGCTGCGCTGCGACGCCAACGTCAGCCTGCGCCCCGCCGGGACCACCGGGCTCGGGACCAAGACCGAGCTCAAGAACCTCAACTCGATCCGCGGCGTCGAGCGCGGCATCACCGCCGAGATCGCCCGCCAGCGTGCGGTGCTCGAGTCGGGGGGGAGGATCGAGCAGGCGACGCTGCTCTACGACGCCGACCACGACAAGCTGGCGGTCATGCGCAGCAAGGAGCACGCGCACGACTATCGCTATTTCCCCGACCCCGACCTGCCGCTGCTGCAGGTGGAGAAGGCCTGGCTCGAGGAAACGCGCGAACGCCTGCCGAAGCTGCCCTGGGAAGTCGCGGCGGGACTGGAGCAGCGCTTCGGCCTGCCGGCCTACGACGCCGCCGTGCTGGCCGAGGACCGCGAGCGCTGGCGCCACTTCGAGGACGTCATGGCCTTGGGCGCCGACGCCAAGACGGCGAGCAACTGGATCATGACCGAGGTGCTGCGGGTGCTGAAGGAGCGCGGTTGGGAAATGGCGGCCTGGTCGGCGCAGGTGCCGCCGGCGCGCCTGGCCGAGTTCCTCGCGCGGGTCGCGGCGCGCGAGCTCCCCGGCCCGCTGGCCAAGCAGGTGTTCGCCTGGATGGCGGACGAGCCCGGCGACGTGGCGGCGCTGCTCGAGCGCCACGGCGTCCGCGTGCAGTCGTCGAGCGAGGACCTGGTGCCGCTGGTGCGGGCGGTGATCGAGGAGAACCCCGGCCCGGTGACGCAGTACCTGGCCGGCAAGACGGCGACGCTCGGCTTCCTGGTCGGCCAGGTGATGAAGAAGAGCGGCGGCCAGGCGGTGCCTCAGACGGTGCGCGAGCTGCTCGAGCGCGAGCTGGCGAACCGTCCCGCGAAGGCGTGAGCGCGGGCGGCCCGGCCGCCACCCGCGATCGCATCCGACCACGACGGCGCACCTTGACCCCTCGTCGGAGCGCCGACTAGATTGCCGCGGTGAGCGAACGGATGCGCATCCTGATCGTCGGCGAGGGGGGACGCGAGCACGCCCTGGCGTGGCGCCTGGCCCGCGATCGCGACGTCGCCGAGGTCATGGTCGCGCCCGGCAACGACGGCATCGCCCGCGGCCACCGCACGCTGCCGATCCGCGCCGACGACCACGACCTGCTGATCGACGCCTGCCGCGCCGAGCGCGTCGACCTGGTCGTGATCGGGCCCGAGGCCCCGCTCGCGGCGGGACTGGCCGACCGCCTGCGCGCCGCGGGCGTCGGCGCGTACGGACCGAGCGCCGAGGCCGCGCGGCTCGAGTCGAGCAAGGCCTTCGCGAAGACGATTCTGGCCGAGGCCGGCGCGCCCACGGCGCGCGCGGAGGTGTTCGAGTCGATCGAGCCCGCTCGCGCCGCGCTCGCACGCTTCGGCCCGCGGTGGGTGATCAAGGCCGACGGCCTCGCCGCCGGCAAGGGCGTGCTGGTGACGGCCGATCGCGGCACGGCGGAAGGCTTCCTCGTCGAATGCCTGGTCGACGGCCGCTTCGGCGCGTCCGGGCGCCGCGTGCTGATCGAGGAGCACCTCGAGGGCGACGAGGCGTCGTTGATGGCGGTGTGCGACGGGCGGGTGGCGACCGCGCTGCCGACGGCGCGCGACTACAAGCGCGCGCGGGACGGCGACGAGGGCCCCAACACCGGCGGCATGGGGGCGATGGCCCCCCATCCGGCGATGACACCGGAGGTCGAGCGCCGGGCCATGGAAGGCATCATCATGCCTGTTCTGGCGCGTATGGCCGAACGCGGCACCCCCTTCAACGGCACGCTCTACACCGGGCTCATGCTCACGGCCTCGGGCCCGCGGGCGCTCGAGTTCAACGTCCGCTTCGGCGATCCCGAGGCCCAGGTCGTGCTGCCGCTGGTCGAGGGGCCGCTGGCCGCCACGCTGCACGCGGCCGCGATCGGCCGACCGTCGGGCGGTGCGGTTCGGCGCGCCTCCGGCGCGGCGGTGGCCGTCGCGCTGGTGGACGATGGCTATCCCGACGCCGTGCACGGCGCCGGCGTGATCGAGGGTCTCGACGCGCTCGAGGCGCGCGACGACGTCCTCGTGTTCCACGCCGGCACCGCGTGGCGCGACGGGCGCTGGTGGGTGCGCGGCGGTCGCGCCGCCTATGTCGTGGCGCAGGCGCCGAGCCGCGAGGCGGCCCGCGAGCAGGCCTATGCCGCCATCGCCACCCTCGGCGGGCGCGGGTGGCGTTGTCGCCGCGACGTCGCGTCGGACGGACCGGCGCCGGTGCCGGCGTCGCGTGGGGCGCGCTGAGATGGCGCGCGCGCGGCGGCAAGGTGGCGTGCGGGTCGGCATCGTCATGGGCAGCGAGTCGGATCGCGCCGTGATGGAGGAGGCCGCCAAGGTGCTGGAGGAGTTCGGCGTCGGCTGCGAGCTGCAGGTGCGCTCGGCGCATCGCACCCCGGACGCCGCGGCCGAGTATGCGAAGACGGCCCGTGCCCGCGGCCTCGCCGTGATCATCGCCGGCGCCGGCGGCGCGGCCCATCTCGCCGGCGCGATGGCGGCGCACAGCCGGCTGCCGGTGCTCGGCGTGCCGCTGGCGACCTCGCCGCTCGGCGGCTTCGACGCGTTGCTGGCGACGGTGCAGATGCCGCCCGGCGTGCCGGTCGGCACGCTCGGCGTCGGGCCGTGGGGGGCGCGCAACGCGGCGCACCTGGCGCTCCGCATCCTGGCCGTGTCGGATGCGGCGCTGGCCCGCCGCCTCGAGGAGCACGTCGCCCGCGTCGCGGGCGGCGCCGCCAAGTCCAGCCGGTGAGGATCCTCCGGGTCGACCCCGATTCACCCGATCCGGCCGCGGTCGCGGAGGCGGCCGAGGCGGTGCTGCGCGGCGGCGTGATCGCGTTCCCCACCGACACGCTCTACGGCCTCGGCTGCTCGCTCCTCGACGTGGCGGCGGTCGAGATGGTGGCGCGGCTCAAGCGCCGCGATCCGTCGCTGGCGGTGATCTCGCTGATCCCGGAGCCGAGCCAGGCCTACGGGGTCGCCGCCGAGGTCAACGAGACCGCCGAGCGGCTGATCGCACGCTTCTGGCCGGGCCCGCTCTCGCTCATCTTCCGCGCCGGACGCATCGTTCCGCCGCGGGTGCGCGGCGCGGGCGGGACGGTGGCGCTGCGCTGCCCGCACCACACGCTGTCGGGGCGGCTGCTCGACGCCATCGGCGGCCCGGTGGTGTCGAGCTCCGCCAACCTCACCGGCCAGCGACCCGCCGAGACCGCCGAGGAGGTGGTGCGCATCTTCGGCAATCAGCTCGACCTGATCCTCGACGGCGGCCCCAGCCCGGGCAGCGTGCCGTCGACGCTGGTCGACGTCAGCGGTGCCAGGCCACGCCTCCTGCGCCGCGGCGCCCTCGACGTCGCCGCCGAGCTCGGCGATTTCGAGGATCTCACCGCCGAGCGCGACTGACCGCCGGGCTGCGGCGCGTCGATTGACGGGCACGCGCCCACTACCTATCCTTTCGCGGACATGACTCGGTCACCGTCCCCCTCGGACCCCCTCTACCGCGTGCTCATCGTCTGCACCGGCAACACCTGCCGGAGCCCGATGGCCGCCGGGGCGCTCCGCAGGATGCTGGGGGCGGACACCGAGCGCATCGCGGTGGAGTCCGCCGGCACCGCGGCCTGGGAGGGACAACCGGCCACCGAGACCGCCATCTCCGTCGCCGCAGGAGCCGGCGTGGACATCTCGGAGCACCGCTCCCGGCGGGTGACGCCGATGATGGTGCGGGCGTCCGATCTGGTGCTGGTGATGGAACGGAGCCACGCCGGTGCGGTGAGCAGCCTGGGCGCGGCGCCCGACCGCACCCACGTGCTCAGCGAGTGGCCCGAGCCCGGCGAGCCGGCGTTGCCGGTCTCGGACCCCTTTGGCGCCTCGATCGAGGCCTATGAGGAGTGCTGGAGACGCATCAACCACCACCTCGAGCGGGTGGTGCCCCAAATCCGTGACGCATCCCGGGCCCGCTCGGCGTGAGCGCGAGCAGGCCGGGTCCCGAGAGCGAGGAACGACGATGGCCCTGAGCAAGGTCGAGAAGATCTGGATGAATGGAAAGTGGGTCGCGTGGGACGACGCGAAGATCCACATCCTCGCGCACGTCGCTCACTACGCCTCGAGCGTGTTCGAGGGCATCCGCTGCTACGGGACGCCGCGTGGTCCGGCGATCTTCCGGCTCGACGATCACATCGACCGGCTGATGGGCTCGGCCAAGATCTACCGGATGGAGCTGCCGGTGTCGCGCGAGCAGATCCACGACGCCTGCGTCGAGGTGGTGGCGGTCAACAACCTCGAGGAGTGCTACCTGCGGCCGCTGATCTATCGCGGCTACGAGAACCTCGGCGTCAATCCCTTCGGCTCGCCGGTCGAGGTCGCGGTGGCGGCGTTCCCCTGGGGCAAGTACCTCGGCGAGGACGCCCTGACCAAGGGCGTCGCGGCCAAGGTCAGCTCGTGGTGGCGCATCGCCCCCAACACGCTGCCGGCGCTGGCCAAGGCCTCGGCCAACTACATGAACTCGCAGCTGATGAAGATGGAGGCGCTGATCGACGGCTACGACGAGGCGATCGCGCTCGACACCCACGGCTACGTCAGCGAGGGCAGCGGCCAGAACATTTTTGCGGTGTTCAAGGGCGCCCTGGTCACCCCGCCGCTCTACAACAGCATCCTCGCCGGGATCACCCGCCAGTCGGTCATCACCCTGGCCGGCGAGCTCGACATCCCGGTCCGCGAGGACATCATCCCGCGCGAGCAGCTCTACCTGGCCGACGAGCTGTTCTACGCCGGCACCGCGGTCGAGATCTCGCCGATCGCCTCGGTGGACAAGATCCCGATCGGCGCCGGCAGGGTCGGGCCGATCACCAAGGCGCTGCAGGACGCGTTCTTCGCCGTGGTGCGCGGCAAGGCGGCCGACCGCCACAACTGGCTGACGCCGGTGCCGCAGCCCGCCGCCGCCCGCACCCGCTGACGCGCTGAGGGCCGTGCGCTTTCCAGCTTCCGTGTCATGAAGCTCGCGATCGGCGCCGACCACGCCGGGTTCGCGCTGAAGCAGCGGGTGGTGCGGGCGCTGCAGGAGTGGGGGCACGAGGTGCAGGACCTGGGCACGCACGCGCCCGAGCCACCGGTCGACTACCCGGATTTCTGCCTCCCGGTCGGCGAACGGGTGGCGCGCGGCGAGGCCGAGCGCGGCATCGTGCTCGGCGGCAGCGGCATCGGCGAGGCGATCGCCGCCAACAAGGTGGCGGGCATCCGCGCCGCGCTGGTCACCAGCGACGAGACCGCGCGCCTCACCCGGCTGCACAACGACTCCAACGTGCTGGCGCTCGGCGGCCGCACCAACCCCGATCACGAGGCCTGTGTGCGCTGGCTGCGCATCTGGATCGACACGCCGTTCGAAGGCGGGCGCCACGTGGCGCGGCTGCGCAAGATCCACGACTACGAGGCCGCCCAAGCGGCGAGGAAGTAAGCCATGTCCGATCTGGAAGACCAGGACAGCGTGATCTTCGAGGCCATCGCCTCCGAGCGCCGGCGCCAGCTCGCGACGCTGGAAATGATCGCGTCGGAGAACTTCGCCAGCGCCGCCGTGCTCGAGGCGCTGGGCTCGGTGATGAACAACAAGTACGCGGAGGGGCTGCCGCGCAAGCGCTACTACGGCGGCTGCGAGTTCGTCGACGTCGCCGAGGAGCAGGCGCTCGAGCGCATCGGCCGCCTGTTCGGCGCCGACCACGCGAACGTCCAGGCCCACTCCGGGGCCTCGGCCAACCTGGCGGCCTACCTCGCCGTCGCCGACCCCGGGGACGTCCTGCTCGGCATGAGCCTGGCACACGGCGGCCACCTCACCCACGGCCACCCGGTGTCGTTCTCGGGGCGGCTGTTCAAGGCGGTGCAGTATGGCGTGCGCCCGGAAGACGGGCGGATCGATTACGAGCAGCTCGAGGCTCTGGCCCGCGAACATCGGCCCAAGTTGATCGTCGCCGGCGCATCCGCCTACCCGCGAGTGATCGACTTCGAGCGGTTCGCGAAGATTGCCAAGGAAGTAGGGGCGAAGCTGGTGGTCGACATGGCCCACATCGCGGGGCTGGTGGCCGCGGGGCTGCATCCGAGCCCGGTGCCGCACGCCGACCTGGTGACCAGCACCACCCACAAGACCCTGCGCGGCCCGCGCGGCGGCTTCGTGCTGTGCCGCAAGGAGCACGCCGAGAAGCTCGACAAGACGGTGTTCCCCGGCCTGCAGGGCGGCCCGCTGATGCACGTCATCGCCGCCAAGGCGGTGTGCTTCGGCGAGGCCCTGAGCGAGGGATTCAACGGCTATCAGCGGCGGGTGGTCGAGAACGCGCGCACGCTGGCGGCGGCGCTGATCGAGCGCGACTTCGACCTGGTCTCGGGGGGCACCGACACCCACCTCATGCTGCTCGACCTGCGGCGCCGCGGCCTCACCGGCAAGGTCGCCGAAGAGGCGCTCCACCGCGCCGACATCACGGTCAACAAAAACGCCGTGCCCAACGACCCCCACAAGCCGTGGGTGACCAGCGGGGTCCGCATCGGCACCCCGGCGCTGACCACGCGCGGCTTCGGCACCGAGGAGATGCGCGCGATCGCCGGCTGGATCGCCCGGGTGCTCGACAAGCCCGACGACGCGGAGACCGCCAAGGCGGTCGCGCGCGAGGTGCACGACCTGGCCGACCACTTCCCATTGTTTTCCTGGGAGCCCGTCACCGCGCGACGGTAATCGCCCCTTCTCCGGCTGAATTGCTTG
>Ga0137455_1000157_pt1 | contig 16269 bp, 14 predicted proteins | sample EasRivERMGT600_2_FD_102334 | JGI IMG/M metagenome (GOLD analysis project Ga0137455, IMG submission 102334) | Soil microbial communities from meander-bound floodplain in the East River, Colorado, USA - East River MetaG ERMGT600_2 | ecosystem: Environmental > Terrestrial > Soil > Floodplain ... | reverse complement strand
TGGAGGTCCACACCCATCCGCAGCGGCACCTTCCCGGCGGCCCGCGTGGCGGTCAGACGCACCGCGGCGTCCTTGGCGTCGACGTCGGCCTCGCGGAGGACGCGCGTGGTGGTGGGCGTCGCGAACGTATCCCGGTCGGTGACGAGCCGGTAGGCCCCCGCGAAGACGCGGAGCTCGAGGGCCTCGAAGCCCGCCAGGCCGCTCCAGTCGGAGCCGAAGCTGAGCCGTTCCGAGTCCTCACGCGGGTAGAAGGTGCGCGTGACCGTGGAATCGATCGCCGGCTTCCCTTCGTCGCGGCCGCGGTCGACCTGAAGGCCGAAGGACAGGCGCGCGCTTCCCGCCGGGAACCCGCCTCGCAGGAGGGCGCCGCGATCGTCGGACGCCGAGTTGAACACCTCCCCCTCCGGGGAGTCGTAGTCCTCGTAGCTCCTCGCGTGCGCCGAGAAGAGCAGCGCCCCGGAGCCGACGGGGACGTTGATCTCCGCCGCCCCGCCCAGCATCGGTGATCCCCAGCCGCCGGAGACCTCGGCGCGGCCGCCGAGCTTCTCGGGATCGGGGATCGGCGTCCGCACGTGGAGCACGCCGCCGATCGCGTCGGAGCCGTACGCGACCGAGCCGGGGCCGCGCACGATCTCGACGCTCTCGAAGATGAACGGATCGATGTAGCCGCCCGACGGGCCCGCCCGGCGCTCCGCGGTAATGCGGCCGTCGTCGATGAGCAACAGCGTCCTTCCGCGGGAGAGGCCGCGCACGGCGGGGACCACGGTCTGCCCCTCCTCGAGCCGCCCGGCCCCCGGAACCTCGTCGAGCACATCGGCCAGGCGGTCGGGACGTTCCTGCTCGCGCTCGCGCGCCCCGTACAGCGTCGCCGCCGCCGCCGGGGACGACCACGTGGAAGGCGCGATGCCGGCGCGCACGGTGACGGTCTCGGAGGGCGCCTCGGGGAGCTTCAGGGCGCGCGTCTCGAGGTCCGCGGACTCCACATGCACGATGCCGAGCAGGGTGCCCCGCGCGTCGAAGACGGCGAGATCGAGCGGCGGCTGCCAGCCGGCCTGCAGCCGGAACGTGCCGTCGGAGGCGGTCTCGCTCGAGCCGTTCCGCCCGACGACGGTGACCGTCGCGGCGGCGACCGGCTTCCCCTCGTGATCGACGATCGAGAACGGACCGGATTCCTCGGCGTGCCCCGACGATGCGGAGACGGCAAGGGACGAGGCAAACGTCAGCCTTCTCAGGACGGACATCGGGGGTTCCTCAGGAAACGCGGTCGAGCACGGCGCGTACGCGCGGGAACATCTCCGCGATCTCTTCCATCGAGACCGCTCCGACCGAAAGCCGGAACCACCCCGTCTCCTCGTCGAGCGCGAACGCCTGGAACGGCACGATGCCCAGGCCCGCGTGCTCGAGCACGAGCTTGCGGATCGCCTCGTTCCCCCCGATGCGGGCCCCGTCGAGCGTGCGCCCGACGACGTCGATGCGCAGCGAGAGGTAGATCGCGCCCTGAGGATCCACGCACTCGACCGGGTAGCCCGCGGCGCGCAGCTCCGAGAAGCCGTCGTACAGCGCCTGCAGCCGCTCCCGCACCCGCCCGTCCATCTGCTTCCGGAACGCCTCGACGGCCGCCTCGTTCTTCAGGAACGCGGCGACCGCGACCTGCTCCGGCCGCGGCGCCCACGCGCCGACGTGACCGAGCAGGTCCCGCATTCGCGCCGTCACCTCGGGCGCCGCCAGAAGCCACCCGACGCGCAGCCCCGTCGCCGCGAGCGACTTCGAGATCCCGTCCACGGTGATCACCCACGGCGCGACCTCGGGGACGAGTGCTGCGGGATGCTCGTGCCTCCGCGTCCCGTACACGAGCGAGCCGTACACCTGATCGAACAGGAGGAACACGGCGCGCCGCCCCGAGGAGCGGCGCCGCTCGTTCTCCTCGACGATCGCACGCGAGATCGCCGCGAGCTCGCCCGGGTCGATGACGGTCCCCGAGGGGTTGAGCGGCGTGTTGAGCACGATGAGCTGCGCTTCACCCAGGTGCGGCTGAAGCTGCTTCAGCGTCGGCTGGAACCCTTCCTCGATGTGCGTGGGCAGGCACACGCCCTTCGCCCCGACGAGCCACACGTAGTGGTTGTTGTTCCACGACGGCGCGGGGTAGACGACGACGTCGCCCGGATTCACGACGCACCGGTAGGCGCCGTAGAGTATCGGCCGCGAGCCCCCCGCGATTAGCACCGACTCGACCGGGTAGCGCACGCCGAGCTCGCGCGCGGTGAAGTCCGCCGCGACCTCGCGTAGCCGCAGCAGTCCGTCGGAGGGAGGGTAGTTCGTCTCCCCGGCGTGGAGCGCCTTCTCGATCTCTTCGAGGAGCAGATCGGGGATCGGGAAGTACTGCGGGTTGAAGTCGCCGACCGTCAAGTTGCAGATCGGCTTGCCCGCGCGCACGAGCATGCGGATCTGCGCCGCGATCTTCAAGATCTCGGAGCCGACGAGCCCCCGCGCGCGCTCGGACAGCGATGCGTCGACAGAGCCTTTCGCCCCGAACCCCATTTCGACCATCGTCCTGTTTGGCATCCGGCGGATTCTATCAGCGGTCCGGGTTACAGCCGCCCGTCCGCCCCGCCCCCGCCCGACGCACCGCCACCGGCCTGGAATGGCCTATCTCCCGAGGCGGCCTGCGGCGCGTGGCCCAGCGTCGCCGCCAGCGCCGCGACCCGCAAGGCGGCGGCGCCGCGCGGGTCATCGAACAGCGGATCGGCGGTGATCCCGCGCCATTCGCGCGCGGGCGCGCGGTCGAGGAAGCGGCGGACGAGGATGGCCGTAACGAAGCACGCCGCCCCGCCCGCCGTGAGCGTCATCCACAGCGGCAACCACGGCCAGTGGTAACGCCAGGTCGACAGCGAGACGCCGACGAGCAAGGCGCCGATCGCGATCGCGACCCGGTCGCGCCGCCGGACGCCGAAAGCGAGGATCGCGACGGGAAGGAGCGCGGTGAGCACGGCCGACACCGCGAGCGCACCGCGGCCCCAGTTCTCGGGATCGTAGAGCCAGCCGAACTCGCCTCCCTTGACACTGTCGTAATGAATCGCGAGGTAGAGGGCGAGCAGCGAGGCGCCGAGCGCGACGCGAAGGCATCGGCGATGCGCGGGCGCCAGGCGCTCGAGGCGCGCGCGCGCGCTCGAGACGACGATCGCCACGAGGCACGCGGCGATCCACCACACCCGGCCCATCGGAAGGCGCGCGAGCGCGAGCAGCGTGAAAAACGACGCCAGTGCCCCGAGCGATGCGAAGCCCCAGCGCCAAGCGCCGGTGGCTGATAACAACGCCGCGATCGCGAACGGCACGGGCCCTTCGATGTCGCGCGTGAGTGCCGCGACGCCGCCGCATGCGGTCAGGACCGCAAGGAAGGCCGTCGCCAGCTCGGCGCCCGCATGGGTCCGGCGAAGCGGGCCGGTCTGGTACTCCGTCAGGACGAGGAATCCGATGCTGCAGAGGATCAGCACCGTCCCAATCTGGGACAGGGTCCATACCGTGGCGCCAACGAGCGCGAGGCCGCCGAAGAAACTTGCGGTTCCCGCGAGCACGGCGAGACCCAGCGTGAGACGTCGCCGGTCGTCGGGATAGAGCGCATCGATTTGGGTTCGCTGCTGCTCATCGATCGCGCCGGCGCGGGTCCACGCGCGCGCGGCTTCGCGCACGGACTGGAATCGGTCGGCGCGAGCGGCATCCGCCCTCATGTGGTGGCTCGGAGCGCGCGATGCGCGCGAAGCACGACGACGACCACGCCTCCGGCCACGGCTGAGCACGCGAGCAACGCCATCTCGAACGGCGCGTCGATCGACTCGCCGAGGCGCAACACCAGGCCGCCCAGACCGGCGCCCACGCCACCGATTCCGAGCGCGAGCCGCCCGATCCGCCGTTCGTCCCACGCCCACCACGCGAGGAAGGCCCCGACGAGGATCAGCGCCGCGGCCACGAGGCTCCGCGCCGGCGGCTCCCACATCCGGACGGCGAGCGCGCCCAGCACAAGCAATGATCCGAGCCAGAACGCCACCGGCTCGAAGGCCGCCTTCCAGCGGAAGCGCTCGAAGAGCTGCCCCAGCACGATGAACAGCGTCCCGCAGAAGACCGCCTCGGTGAAGAGCGTTCCCTCCGAGCTCCACGTCGTCGCGACGAGCTGCAGGCTCACGCCGCGCCACGCGGCGAACGCGGTGAGCGCCAAGCCGAAGACCGAGCGGGAGTCGAAGTGGATCGCCAGCACCGCGTAGAGCGCCGCCACGATCGCCAGGTGCCAGGGCCAGCTCGCCCCGAGCGGCGTGAACTTCACCTCGATGAACGCGAGGTCGGCCGCCACGAGCAGCGCGCCCAGCGTCAGCACGTACTCGAACGCGAGGTCGGTCCGCTTCCCCTTGCGCCAGCACCAGGCGAGGCAGCCGGCCGCCGCGGCGCCGATCGCGATGGCGACCGTCAGCGGGCCGAGGCGCGCGAGGTTCCGCTTCACGAGCAGGCCGACGCCCGCCACGACGAGCGCGACGCCGAAGTAGAGGAGCACCTCCAGCTCGCGGCGGATCGAGATCAGCTCGCCCGCGGCGATGCGGCGCAGGCGTGGAACGATGTGCGGCGGGAGGATCCCCTTGGAGCCCAGCTCGTCGACGGCGCGGACGACGTCCGGGCTCAAGGCTTCCTTCTGCGGAACACGGGGAAGAGCAGCAGCGCGACGCCGCCGAAGGTGATGGCCATGTCGGCGACGTTGAAGATCCCCGTGCGGAGCTGGCCGATGCCGACGTTGAGGAAGTCGCGGACGCTCCCGTCGAGCACGATGCGGTCCACGAGGTTCCCGACGCCGCCGCCGACGATCGAGGCGACCGCCACGATCTCCGGAAGGTGGAACCGGTGGTCGACGAGGGTGAGCACGAGCAGCGTCGCGAGGACGACCGCGACGCCGACCACGAACAGCCAGAAGCGCAGCTCGGGCGAGAGCGCGTGCCCGAGGCTCAGGAATACGCCCGTGTTCTCGACGTACCCGATGCGAATCGTGTCACCCATGAGGGATTTCGTCTCGCGCCCGGGGAGCTTGCGCTGCGCCAGCTCCTTCGTGCCGAGGTCGACGACGAGCACCGAGGCCACGATCGCCACGATGATGGTGACCTTCGCGCGAAGGGCGACGCCGGGCCGCGCCTCGTCCGGCCGCGCGGAATCGGCGAGCCCCGTCATGCCTTCGGGACCTTCCCGGCGGCCTTGGCCGCCTCTTCCTCGACCAGCACGCGCCGGAGGACCTTTCCGATCATCGACTTCGGCAGGTCGTCGCGGAACTCGATCGAGGTCGGCACCTTGAAGGCTGCCAAGTGAATGCGGCAGAATCTGATCAGCTCGTCGGCCGAAAGGGACGCTCCGTCCTTGAGGACGACGTACCCCTTGACCGTTTCGCCCCGGTACGAGTCCGGCACGCCGGCGACGACCGCCTCCTTCACCATCGGGTGCATGAAGAGCACCTCCTCGACCTCGCGCGGGAGGACCTTGAGCCCCGAGGCGGCGATCATGTCTTTTTTCCGGTCGACGATCGAGATGTAGCCCTCGTCGTCCACCTTCGCCACGTCGCCGGTGTGCAGCCAGCCGTCGCGGATCGTCTGCGCCGTCTCGTCCGGCCGGTTCCAGTAGCCGAGCATCACCTGGGGCCCCTTGACCGCGAGCTCGCCCTCCTCGCCGGGGGGGAGCGTCGCTCCGGTCTCGAGATGCACGATCTTCGCGTCCGTGTCGGGGACCGGAAGCCCGATGCTTCCGACCTTGCGCTTGCCGAAGAGCGGGTTCGCGGTGGCGACCGGGGAGGACTCGGTCATGCCGTACCCCTCGACGAGCCGGCCGCCGGTGATCCGCTCGAACGTCTCGGCGACCTCCATCGGTAGCGGGGCCGCGCCCGACAGACAGAGCTTCACGCTTCCGAGCGCGTACTGTTTCACGTTGGGGCGGTGGTTGATCGCGGTGTATAGCGTCGGGACGCCGGGGAAGATCGACGCCCGCGTCTTCTGGATGACCTTCATGACCCCCTCGATCGGCTTCGGCCGGGGGACCATGACGACGTTCGCGCCCGCGGCGAGGCCGAAGATCATGCAGACGGTCATCCCGTAGACGTGGAAGAAAGGGATCGCCGCCATGACGACCTCCTTCCCGTCCTCGGCCTTCACGAACCACGCCCTGAGCTGGAGGGTGTTGGCGACGAGGTTCCGATGGGAGAGCATGGCGGCCTTGGGGGTGCCGGTGGTCCCGCCTGTGTACTGGAACAGGGCGACGTCGTCGGGCGCGATCTCGACCCGGGGCGGTGACGGGGGATGCTTCGCGACGAGCTGCTTCAGCGAGAAGACGTCGGCTTCCGGCTTCACCCGGACGTACTCGCCGTGCTTTCTCTGGACGAGGTGGACGAGCTGCCGGAACGGGAACCGGATCGAGCCCGCGACGTCGGTGACGATCACGCGCTTGACCCGGGTCAGGTGGCGGATCTCGCGCAGGCGCGGGAAGAACTGGTCGAGCAGGATGATCGTTTCGGCGCCCGAGTCCTCGAGCTGAGACTTCAGCTCGCGGGGTACGTACAGGGGGTTCGTGTTGACCGCGACGGCGCCCAGGCGCAGCAGGCCGAAGAAGGCGACCGGAAACTCCGGGCAGTTCGGGAGCATGATCGCGACACGGTCGCCCTTGCGCACCCCCAACTGGTGCAGGGCGGTCGCGAAGCGTAGCGTGGCGTCCCGGAGGGCGCGGTAGGACATGTGCGACGGGGGCAGCTTCGGATCGACGAAGAAGGTGAGCGCGGTCTGATCGGGAAAGGTGGACGCGGAATGATCGAGGAGGTCGGGAAGGCTCCACTCGGGGTACTCGATCGAGGCCGGGACGCCCTCTTCGTAGAACCGTGTCCACGGCGCGTCCATGCCGGGATGCTACACGAGCCCGCAGGAGGTGATCGATGTTTCGTGCCGTGGCGTGGGGATCGGCGGTCCCGGCGATGATCGCGCTTGCGGCGTGCGCTTCGGGCGGGAGCGGCTCCGCGAAGGGCGCGCTCGATGCCGCGGCCGAGTCGTACGTCAAGCTCGTGCTCGCCGTGGGCCGCCACGATCCCAACTACGTGGACGCGTTCTACGGCCCGCCCGCATGGAAGGCGGAGGCCGAGGCCGCGGAGCCGGTTGCGCTCCCCGAGCTGGCGCGCGGCGCGCGGGACCTCCTCGCGACGGTGCGGGCCGCCAAAGGCCCGGCCGACCGCAAGCGTTACCTCGAGAAGCAGCTCGTCGCGGTGTATGCCGAGGTCCGGAGGCTCTCCGGGGAGCGGTTCACCCTCGACGACGAGTGCGAGGCGCTGTTCGACGCGCGCCCGCCCCGCCATGACGTGGCGGAGTTCCAGGCGGCGCACGACGCGCTCGAGAAGCTCGTCCCCGGGACGGGGCCGCTCGCCGACCGGATCGAGGCGATGCGGAGGGCGATCCGCGTCCCGAGAGAGCACGTCGAGGCGACCGTGCGGGCCGCGCTCGCGACCGCGCGGGCGTCCGGTGCGCCCCAGGCCGGTCTCCCGCCCGGCGAGAGCTTCGAGTTCGTGCTCGTGACCGGAAAGCCCTGGGGGGCGTACAACTGGTACCTCGGCAACGACAGAAGCCGGATCGAGTTCAACGTCGATCTCCCGACGGAGCTCAACGGGCTGCTCGGGACGATGTGCCACGAGGGGTATCCGGGCCACCACACGTACAACGTCCTCGTCGAGGAGCACCTCGTGAAGGGCCGCGGGTGGGTCGAGTGGTCGGTCTATCCCCTCTACTCGCCGCAGTCCTTGATCGCCGAGGGCACCGCCAACGCGGCCGAGGACCTGATCTTCTCCGACGACGAGCGCCGCCGCGTGCTCGCGAGCGTGCTGGCGCCGGTCGGGCACGTGGACCCGCAGGCGGTGCTCGCGTGGGACGCGGTGCAGGAGGCGATGCTCCCGCTGCGCCACGTGCGCCCCGAGGCGGCGCGCATGCTCCTCGACGACGGCACGCCGGACGAGGAGGTCGTCGCCTTCGTGAAGCGGTGGTCGCTCGTGGACGACGCGCGGGCGAAAAAGGCGCTCGACTTCGCGCGCGTCTACCGCTCGTACGTCTTCAACTACACGCTCGGCGAGGACCTGGTCCGCGCCTACATCGGCGACGGCCCCGACCGGATCGAGAAGTTCTACGGCCTGCTCTCGCGCCCCGTCGTCCCCTCGGACCTCAAATAGGGGTCAGACCCCTTTCTCAGCCTCATCAGGATCGCGCAGACGACGAGCGCGACGCCGAAGCAACAGACGATCGTGGGGCCCGTCGGCAGGTCGGCGGATTCCAGCTTGACCGACAGTGCGAGCCCCGAGATCCCGGCGGCGAGAGCCACCACCCATCCGATCGCCAGGCGCGTCCGGATCCTCGCGGACAGCAGCGCCCCGCACACGGCGGGGACGATCAGGTACGAGAACACGAGGTAGACGCCGGTGATCTGTACGAAGCTGGTCACGGTGAGGCCGAAGGTCGCGTAGAAGAGGAAGTCCCACGTGCGCAGCGAGATGCCGCGCCGCCGCGCCTCGTCCTCGTCGAAGCTGAGCATCATGAACCTCCGGCGGAGCATCACGTGGACCGCCGCGATGCCGACGAACAGCGCGAACGTGCGCAAGACCTCCGCGCGGGTCACGAGCAGCACGTTCCCCACGAGCAGGTTCTTGAGCGCCTCGTCCCCCTCCGCCGAGTGGCTGAGCACGAGCGTCGCCGCCGCCGCGGAGACGACGTAGATGATCCCGATGATCGACTCCTGCGGCACCCGCGGGTGCCGGAACCGCGTCCACGCGAACAGCCCCGCGCCCAAGAGCGTGAAGACGAGCGAGAGGACCCACGGCAGCGCGTCGTGACCCGGATGCGCGCCGAGCGCGACCGCCACGCACACCCCGAGCGCCGCGATCTGCGCCAACGCCAGGTCGACGAAGATGATCCCGCGCTCGACCACGTGCAGGCCGAAGTAGACGAGCAGGCCCGGGAGGAGGATCAGCGCGAGCAGCGGCCACAGCCAGAGCGTGAAGATCTCCATCGGGCGCCTACTTCGCCGCCGCGAGCGCGGAGGCGATCGCCTTCACGTCCGCGTCGAGGAGGCCGACGTAGTCCCCCTCGGTGCCGGAAAGCCCGCCGGGGAACTGGCAAACGTCCACGACCCGGGCCCCGGTGCGCTCCGCGACCGCCTCGGCGGTCTTGCGCGACTGGAACGGCTCCACGAGCACGAGGCCGATGTGCTGCTCCTTCATCTTCTGCATGACCTCCGCCAGGTGCGGCGGCGAGGGCGGGATCCCGGGCTTCGGCTCGAGGTAGACCTCGGAGACGAGGCCGAAGCGAGCCGCGAAGTACCGCCAGGTCGGGTGATAGGTGACGATCGGCTTCCCCTTGAACGGCGCCAGCGCCTTGGCCCACTCGTCCACCTTGGCCTGGAGCTTCGCGGCGAACGCGTCCCGGTTGGCCTTGTAGGCCGGGCACGACGCGGCGTCGAGACGGCAGAAGACGTCGCAGAGGTGATCCGCGACGACCTTGGCGTTGGCGGGGTCCATCATGAAGTGAGGGTTCCCTGCCGCGTGGAGATCGCCGAGGGAGCGATCGAGCGCCGCGGGGATGTCGAGGAGCTGGATCCCCTCGCTCGCCCGGACGCGGCCCGGGCCGCCGGCGTTGATCTTCGCGTTGCGCGCCCCCTCGACGAGCGGCGGCAGCCAGCCGACCTCGAGATCCGCCCCGCCCTCGATGAGGATGTCCGCCTTGCTCAGCGCGACGATGTGGCTCGGCTTCGCGTCGACGAAGTGCGGGTCCTCGGTCGCCTTCGCAAGGTTGGTCACCTTGACCTGGTCGCCGCCGATCGCCGCGGCGACCGCGCCGTATTCCGGGGTGGTCGCGACGACCTTGAGCGCGAGTAACAGGGTGATCATGATCGTTCTCCCTCAGAACTTGTGCGCGGCGTGCGCGCCCAGCAGGAACTCGAACTGCAGCCACACGGAGCTCGCATCTTTCAGCCCCGTGCGATCGTCGTAGGCGTACTGGAGGCGGAGCTTGGAGTACTCGGTCGGGTACCAGGTCCCTTCCAGCGACGCGCGCTCGCGCGGCTGGAAGGCGGGATCGGCCGGGTCGTCCCCGACATCCCCGCCCACCCGGTCGTAGCGCGCCCCGAGCGTCCACATCGGCTTGATCCCCCAAACCGCCTGGAGATAAGTGCCGTGATCCTCGAACGTCTCGGCGGGGAGCAGCGGGGTCGCCGCGGCTTCGTAGCGCCGGCTCATCGCCTCCCCCTGGACCTTCACGAAGGGAAACCCCTTGTCCGCGCGCGCCGACTTCCACTTCCACAGCGCGTCGATCCCCACGATGCCCGTGTCCGCGCCCGCCCCGGTGCCGTTCGGGCCGAAGGCGCCCGACGCACCCACGACGACGGTCTGCGTCTCGCCGATGTCGAACGACGCGTCGTACCGCGGCACGTAGAGCAGGTCGCCGGCCGACTTCACGTCGTCGGGGTCGAGGGGGCGGCCGAACATCACGTCCCCCGTCACTCCTCCGAAGCTCGTCGCGGTCTCGCCCTTGGCGTTCTGTGCGGAGACCAGGAGCTCCGAATAGAACGGTGTGGGCATCAGCCACGAGATCCGGGCGCCGACGCTGCGCAGCCCGTCCCCTCCGAACATCCGCCCCGAGACGAGGGGCTGATCGACGAAGTCCCAGGTGTGCGGGTGCGTCGGGTTGAGGCGGCCGAATTCCGTGAAGTACTGCCCGACCTTGACCTGCAGCCCCTTGGGGAGCGACGTCGTGACCGCGTACGCCTCCTCGAGCTCGACGACGGTCTCGCCGTCGGGGTCGATCTGGAGGACGACGTTGGCCTGCCCGCGGAAGTACGGGTCGACCGCGCCGTCGAAGACGACCTCGACGTTCTGGACCGTGAAGCCGCGCTGCGACGGATCGTGTCCTCCGGTCTGAAGGCCGGGCACGTCGGGCTCGGTCGAGGCGCCCACGACGATCAACCCGTCGAGGGAGAGGTTGAGGTAGTTCTTTCCGGCCGTTCCGGAGGCCACCGTGATCGGCGGCGGTCCGGCCGGGGCGGGCGTGGGAGTGGGCGTGGGCGTGGGCACGGGCGCGTCCTGCGCCGAAGCGATGCCGATCGCGAACAGAAACCACAAGACCGTCAGCCAACGAGCGATGTTCATCGTGCTCCTCACCGGAAATACCGGACCGCGAGAGCCCGCCTCGTGTCCGAAGACACATGACGCGAGCGGTACGAACCTCGGTCGGGATCTAACGGGGTGGAGCGCGCGGGACGTTCGGCCGGAGCGGCCCTTCGTCAGACGGCTGGATCGGCTCGAAGCTCGCTGCGAAGGCGCCCGAATCCGTCACCTCGGAAACACCGAACGGAACGGGAGCCGCCGCGCAGGGCTCGTGGGCGAGCCGGCACATGGCGCAGTCGTTGATCCCGTCGGCGTGCGCGTGGCTCAGCGCGTGAACGCCGCCCGAGACGACGATCACCATGACGAGCGCGGCGAGAAGACACCGGCGGGAGGGCATGAGCTTCGGGACGGTAACGCGGGCTCCCGGGCGTGTCAAACGCGTGACGATCCGATGCGCCTGGGTTGACGCACCGGCGTTCGGGGCGTAGAACGACCACCGGGGAGCGCCATGAAGCTCGTGACCGGACCCTCGCGACTCCGCGCTGCCGTGCTGCTGGCGGCCGCGTGCTACTTCGCCGGGGCCGCGGCCTATCACGCGCACGACCTGCCGCGTCCGGCGCACGATCGGGCCGCGCTCGAGCCGTCCGCGGTCTCGCATCGCTCGGTGGACGAGTGCGCGGTCTGCAAGCTGGCCCGGTCCACCGCCCAGGTCGCGACGCCCGTCGGATTCGTGCACCCCGACGACTCGCTGTCGTTCGCGCTGTTCGTCTCGGCCCCGCACGTGCTCGTCGCGTGCGACCTGTTCCCCTCCTCGCCCCGCGCGCCTCCTCTGGCGTAACGCCTCCGCATTCGTCTCGGGTTCCTTGGCGTTCGCACGCGCGGCGCGCGACTTCGCGTCCGCGCGAGGAGGTCTCCATCATGGTCTCGATTCCCGTTCGTGTGTCCGGTCTCATGCTCTGTGGGTTCCTGTTCACGTCCGCCGCCGTCGCGGCCCCCGGCTCGGTCGCCGGGTCCGTCATCGACGCCCAGAGCGCCGCGGTCGCGGGTGCCTCGGTGTCGCTCGTCGAGCTCGATCGATCGACGAAGACCGATGCCCAGGGCGCGTTCCGCTTCGACGCGGTACCTCCCGGTGCCTACCTCGTCGAAGTCATCAGCGCCCGCTCCGGCAATGCGATCGGGCACGTCGTGGTCGAGGACGGCAAGGACGCCACGATTCAGCTCAAAGTCGACGTGACCATCCATCACGAGGACGTGCTCGTCACCGCGGGAGCCTCGCCGCAGAGCGTGGCCGACATCGCGCAGTCCGTCGTGGTCCTGGACGACCGCGAGCTGACCGCGAAGGCGACGGCCACGATCGGCGAGACGCTCGGACAGGAGCCCGGCATCAGCCAGACGTTTTACGCGCCGGGAGCGAGCCGGCCGGTCATCCGGGGGCTCAGCGGCGACCGCATCCGCGTCCTCCAGGACGGCCTGGGCACGGGCGACGCCTCGAACGTCAGCACGGATCACGCGGTGAGCGTGGACACGATGACGGCGGAGCGGATCGAGGTCGTGCGCGGCGCGGCGACCCTGCTCTACGGCTCCAACGCGATCGGGGGCGTCGTCAACGTCCTCGACGAGCGAATCCCCGACCATCGCTCCGAGGAGCGCTTCACCGGCGACGTGAGCCTGCGCTACGGGTCGAACAACGATTTGGCCGCGGGGGCGGCCGGCATCGGTGGATCGGTCGGGTGGTTCGGCTGGCACGTCGACGGCTCGAAAGCCGAATCGAACGACTACAGCGCCGGCGGCGATTTCGGCACGAAGCCCAACAGCGACATCGACAACGAGACGTGGTCGGCCGGCGCTTCCTGGCTGGGCGAGAGCTCGTTTCTCGGAGCCGCGTACCAGGACTTCAAGTCGAACTACGGGAGCGCGTTCGAGGAGGAGGTCCGGATCGACCTCGAGCAGAAGCGGTGGGACGTGCGTGGCGGGATCAACAACCCGTTCGGGCCCTTCCGCTCGCTCCGCGCGAAGCTCGGGGGGACGGACTACGAGCACGTCGAGCTCGAGGGCTCCGAGGTCGGGACCCGCTTCCTCAACGACAGCATTGAGGGACGCATCGAGCTCGCGCACGGGAGCACAGGCGCGTGGACGGGGAGCTTCGGCGCGCAGGCGTGGTCCCGCGACTTCGAGGCGATCGGCGCGGAGGCGTTCGTACAACCGACCTCGACCGACGCGCAGGCCCTGTTCGCCTTCGAGGAGCTCGGGTCCGGCTCCCTGAAGTGGCAGTTCGGCGCGCGCTACGAGCACCAGAACGTGGACAGCTCGGACCCGACGTTGCGCGACCGCTCGTTCAACGCGCCGTCGGCGTCCGCGGGAGCCCTCTGGAAGCCCGGCGACGGCGGCTATGTGATCGCGGGAACGCTCTCCTACTCTTCACGTGTCCCCACCGCCGAGGAGCTGTTCGCCAACGGACCCCACATCGCCACGTTCACCTTCGAGGTCGGGGACAACGACCTCTCGCTCGAAAAGGGGCTGGGACTCGACGTCACCCTCCGCAAGCTCACCGGCCGGATCACGGGAGAGGTGAGCCTCTTCTACACCTCGTTCGACGACTATGTCTTCGAGGCCGATACGGGAACGACCTTCACGACCGACGAGGGGGACGAGCTGCCGATCGTGCAGATCTCGCAGTCGGCCGCCGAGTTCTGGGGAGGCGAAGGACACGTGGACTTCGGTCTCATCCACGCCGAGCCACACCATCTCGACCTCGAGCTCCGCGCCGATTACGTCCACGCCGAGCTCACCGACCTCAACGAGCCGGTGCCCTTCCAGCCGCCGCTGCGGGGTGCGCTCGCCTTGAAGTATCAGGGACGAGCGCTGTGGGGCTCGATCGAGGGCTTCCATGCCGCCGAGCAGGACCGCTTCGGAGCGTTCGACACGAGCACGCCCAGCTACACCTGGCTCAACGCTTCGGTGGGCTACCGGCTCGCGCCCGGGCGTTTCGTCCACGACGTCATCGTTCGGGGAACCAACCTGACCGACAAGCTCTCGTTCAACGCGCTCTCTCGGTTCCGCTCCGAGGTGCCGCTTCCCGGTCGAGACGTCACGGCGACGTACCGGCTCCAGTTTTGAAAAGGGGTCTGACCCTATTTGATCCGGGCGCCGAGCACCTGGAACAGCGCCATGAGCCAGTCCCCCTCCGACTCCCGGTGGGAGGCGTTCATCCCCGGAACGTCCTCGGGGGCCTTCGGCTGGACGCGGATCTTGTCGATGGACGCCCGCTCGCGCTCGTGCCGCGCCTTCTCCTCCGCGCTCTGCTTCTCGCCGCCGAGCTTGACCCACGCGAGCGCGGCGTCGAGCTCGTGGGCGTCGAACCAGGTGCCGTGACCCGGGCACCGGTCGAGCAGCACGCCGCTCTGCTTCCCGAAGTTCATCCGCGACATGCGCACCGCGCACACGGGGCAAGGCCGGTAGAGCGGGCCCGCCTGCCGCGCGATCGGCTTGCGCGCCTTCGACATCGTGTCGCGGATCGCCCGCGCGTCGGGGAAGGGCTCCGCCTCCACGCGCGCCTTGTCGGAGAGCGACCGGAACGCCTCCTCGCCGAGCCACAGCCCGGCGCAGCGGTCGCACTCGAGCGCCGTGGTCGCCCCGAGGGCCCGGCTGCGCAGCCGGTGCTCGCCGCCGCAGGCCGGGCACCCCCGCTCGGTGAGATCGCCGGCGTCGTCCTCCGGCTGGATCGGCGTCGCGCAGTGGTGGCAAAAGCGGGCGCTGTCGCTGATCCGCGCGAAGCACGCCGGGCAGATCGTGTCGAGGTCCTGCTCGTGGATCGTGAAGTCCGACCCGCAGTACGCGCACGCCGCAGCGCCTTCCGCGCGCGTCCCCCCGCACGAGCGGCACGACACGACCGCCGCCTCGTGCGCTTCGACCGCGGGCACCTCGATCGACGTGCCGCAGCGGCAGCGGAACCGGGTGCCGACGGGACGCCGGCTCGCGTCGTACTGCCTCAGGCACGCGCCGCAGCGGACGAGACGGCGCAAGCTCAGTGACCCGCGCCGTGGAACGTCTTCTCCCCCGCCTCGATGCGCACCGGGAGCCAGTTCTTCTTCGGCGGGAGCGGGCAGGTCGCGTACGGCGTGAAGGCGCAGGGCGGGTTGTAGGCCTGGTTGAAGTCGATCGTGACCTTCCCGTCCTTCGGCATCTCGGCGTACAGGAAGCGGCCGCCGCCGTAGGTCTCCTTCCCGCTCGTCGCGTCCTTGAAGATGAACCAGAGCTGCGGATCGGCGGGGTCGTCGATGACCGGCTCGAGCGTGAGCTCGCGGCCGTCGAGCGTGAACGTCACGTTCCCCTGGACCGTCATCGGCTCGGTCGTGCCGAGGACGTTCGGGATGTCCACGGTCTTCGGCTTGTCGTAGACGTGGAACGTCGCCGCCACCCGGTATTTCGGATCGGGAGCGTAGGCGTCGATCCCCTTGAACCCGGTCCGCACGGGGCTGTTCTTGTCGCGGACCCGCACGCCCAGCCGCTCGCCGCGCTTGATGACGAAGAACGCGAGGTCGCCGAGCTGCACGACGTCCGTCTTCTCGGCGGTGTCGTCGCCCAGAACCTGCTCGGCGGCCGGCTTTCCGCCGATCGTCAGCCCGGCCCCCGGCTCGGGGATCAGGCGCACCGCGCCGTCTTTCAGCAGGAGCACGCCGGCACGCTTGGGCGCCTTCCCCTCGGGGAGCGGGACCGCGGCGTCGGGATCGGCGCCGAGGACGTTTTCCCCCGGGGAGAGCCAGTGCAGCCCGACGAGCGTCAGCCAGCCGGTCTCGGAGGCGAGGCGCGCGTGCCGCTTCTCGCGCCAGGCGGATTCGGTCGCGAGGAAGGTCGTCGGGTCCACCGCGGCCGCCGCGACGAGGAGGAGCAGGAGCGCCGTCTTCGTCATGCTCCCCTTGTAGCACACCCGGGCGCGTGCTCTCATCCTGACGATGGGCGACCCCTTCTCCTCGTTCCTCGCCAGGCGAGGAGCGGCGATCCTCGACGGCGGGCTCGCGACCGAGCTCGAGCGCCGGGGGCTCGACCTGGCGGATCCGCTGTGGTCGGCGCGGGCGCTCCTCGAGCGGCCGGCGCTCGTGGAGCTGGTGCATCGCGACTACCTGGCGGCG
>Ga0137455_1000156_pt1 | contig 16294 bp, 20 predicted proteins | sample EasRivERMGT600_2_FD_102334 | JGI IMG/M metagenome (GOLD analysis project Ga0137455, IMG submission 102334) | Soil microbial communities from meander-bound floodplain in the East River, Colorado, USA - East River MetaG ERMGT600_2 | ecosystem: Environmental > Terrestrial > Soil > Floodplain ... | reverse complement strand
TCCTCGCGTTCCGAGGCGTGGTGTCGAAGTATCAGATTGGCGCCCTCGGCGTGGATGTGAAGTGCGACTTCACGGCCGAGATTACGCCGCTGTCGGCGTATACCTTGCCCTAGGTGAACCATGGCGAACAAGGAAAAGGGCGAAGTCGGCGTCGTGGTCGGGGGCAAGCCCTACACCTTGCGTCCGACGTTCGACTCCCTCTGTGAGTTGGAAGACCTCGTCGGGAAACCGCTGCACGAACTGATCGACGGCATCCAACAGGGGCGTCTGTCTGGCGTGCGGGCGGTAACGTGGTGCTTTCTGCAGGACGAACATGCGGCCGAGATCCGCACGCTCAAGGATGCGAGCAAGTGGATCGAGAAGGCGGGCGGGGCCGATGCCGTGCTCGGCTTCATTCATCAGGCGTTTGGCCTGAACGAACCGGAGGAGAAGACGGTGGACCCTCCGGAGGCTCAGGCTGGGACTGGCGAGCCCTTATCATCGGCGCTCGTCGAATCGGTCTGAGCCAAGCCGCGTTCTGGCGGATGACGCCGCGGGAGTATTACCGGGAGCGCACGGGGGCGCGAGAGCGCGATCTGGAATTGTCGTGGACGATGGCGAACCTGATCGGCCAGGCGCAGGCGGGGACACTCAAACCGCTGGAGACGATACTGGGGCATCGCGACGGACCACGGCGCACGTCGCGTGAGGCACAACGACAGATGCTGCATTTCTTGAGTGAGCGTTACCAGATTCCGCTGAAGGTCGTCCACTGATGGCCGCGGCGAATCAGGCGGTCGTCGGCATCCTGCGGGCGCTGCTGACGGCGGATACCGCCCAGTTTGACACGGGGATGGCGAAGGCCAACTCCACCCTTAAGCTCGTCGAGAAGAACACCAAGCAGGTCGGGGTCGAAGTCCAGAAGCTCACGCCACAAGCCGAGAAGATGATCAGGTCGTTCAGCGGTGACAAACTGCTGTACTCGGCCAATAACCTCGTCACGGCGATCACCAAGATTGGCGGGGCAACCAAGCTCACCGAATCAGAACAGGCCAGGGCGAACCGGACTCTCACCTCCGCGATCGAGAAGTATGCCCTGCTTGGGCAGAAGGCTCCACCAGCGATGGTGGCCTTGCAGAAGGAGACAGCTGGCGCGACCGCTCAGACCCAACGCTTCGGGATGTCGCTGAACCAAGTCAGCACAGTTCTGGGCGCGTTTGGGATCTCGCTCGGCGTGAGCAGCGTCGTGGCGTTCGGACGGGAACTCCTGAACACCGCCGATCAGTTAGTCAAGGTCGCGGATCGCACCGGCCTGACGACCACCGAAGTCCAGAAGCTGCAATTCATCGCGGGCCAGTCAGGGAACAGCATCGACGAACTCACGGGCGCGATCTCACGCCTGCAGAACAATCTCATTAGTGGCGAGAAGTCGGCGGTCAATGCCGTCAAGGTGCTCGGCCTCAACCTCACGGCCCTGAAGGCGGCGTCGCCGTTTGAGCAGCTCCAGATGATCGCGACCGAGATCGCGAAGATCCCAGATCCGGCTGCGCGCGCCGCCATTGCGATCGACCTGTTCGGGCGCACGGGCGCCGCCATTCTCCCGACGTTGATCTCGGACTTCCAGAAGCTCGGCGAAGCGGCCCCGGTGATGTCTGACGCTACCGTGCGCGCCCTCGACCAGGCCGGGGACGCCATTGGGAAGTTCCAGATGCAGCTCAAGGTCTGGGCCGCAGAGTCCTATAACTTCCTCGGGCGCTTGTTCGACCAGTTCGTGAACTTCATCCGGCGTGGCACGGCCTCGTTACTCGACGGCATCGCGGGCGTCATGGAGTTGCAGGCCAAGATCCCCGGCGTGGCGGCGCTCTGGGGGGCCTTGGGCATCAACATCGACGCCGTCCGACAGAAGGCCCAATGGTTCCGGGATGCGGCGGACGCCAGCACGGCCGCTCTGAACCGCACCGACGTCGAAGTCCGGAAGAACACCGGATCGCTCGTCGACTACGAGTCGCTCCTAAGCAAGAGCACTGGCACCACGAAGGGCGCCAAGACGGAAACGGACAAGCTCGCCGACTCCTACGCACGACTGAATAGCGAGATGGCGAACCTCACAGGGCAGGCCCTCTTCGAGCATGACGCGGAACTCCTGCGCCAGAGCCGGGTCACGGGCGACCCCCTCGCGGGCCTGTCGCCGGTCGGCGATCAAATCTTCCTGCCCTCGCAACGGGTCGCGGGCGCGATGGGGGCGACCGTCCCTGGAATCGGGAAGAAGCGCGCGGAGGAACTGAGCCAAGTCTGGACGGCGCTGACCGAAGGCGTGACCCGCTCGATTCAGATGATGGACACCGCCATCGCGGGCTCCTTCGCGCAGATGATGATCGGGGCCAAGAGTTTCAAGGAAGGCTATCTCGACATCTGGAAGTCGATTCAGGCCGGGGTAGCCAACATCCTCGGGGAGATCCTGTCGTTCTTCACGAAGCAATTCCTCGGCGGACTCATCAAGAGCCTGTCCAGTGCGAAGCTGGCGCAGAGTATCGGCAACGCGATTGCCGGGGGCGTCTCGGGGACGGCACTGGGCGGGGGCGCGTCGGCGGCGAGTGGCGCCGGGAGTGCGGGCCTCGCAGCCTTCGCGACGAACCCGTTCACGCTGGCGGCGCTCGGCGGGGCGGCACTCGGAGTGGCCGTCTGGAAAGGCGGACTCTTCCGAGGCGGCGAAGAGGCGACCGACATCAGTCCGAGACGGGATCGGTTCTTCGGGCAACTGCAGGACATGTTCGGGGGGACGCAGTTTGAGGCGGCGGTCAAGGCCTCGCAGAAAGCCAAGATCTCCGGCCCCGTCGCGGAGCGGCTCATCGGAGAAGTCTATCGGGCCGACAGCAAGGGCGAATACGACCCGGCGCAGGCGGCGTTCGTGAGTGCCCTCAATGCCGGGGGACTCAAGAACGTCAAGGGCTACAACCTGGGCGGCTTCGTCCCGCCTGGCGTCGTGCAGCCCGCCATCCTGCACGGGGGGCGGTTCGGGGAAGACATCGTCCCGCGCACGAGCGCCGGGAGCGGGGCCAAGATTGAACTCCACCAGCATTACAACACGACGTTCAATGCCAACGCGATGAACACGGAAGGCTTCGACCGCGTCTTCAAAAACGAATTTCTGCCGCGGCTGCACTTTGAATACCGGCTGAATCAACAGGGGACCGTGACGGTGCTCGAGAAGGCGCTGGTCCGCTGATGGCGACGGGTCCAACCCTCGCGCCCGGTGCGGCCTTCGGGCGCTATGCCTTGCCCGAGGATGACGTCGCGGGCACGGCCGACACCGTCATCGGGAGTGCGGAGGATAGCGAGTATCCCGCCGAAAACATCGTCGCGCCGACGAACACGGGGCACCTGAACCTGCCGTCCAGGCCGGCGAAGCTGACGACCTTGAGTGGCTACTGGGAACTGGTGTTCCCGGCACCCGTGGAGATTGTCGGGGCCGCGATTATCTATCACAACTTCGAGGAAGGGCTCGACGTCACGATTGAAGCGGGCAGCGGGTCGCCCTTGTCCTTCTCGCAAGCCATCGACATCCCGGCGTCCTTCGAGAACGACTGGACGATTAGCCCGTGGGTGCTGTTCGACACGCCGCAGACGTTTGACACCTGGCGCTTGTCCATCAACGAAGACAACTACATCGCGCCCAGCGTCGGGCGGCTGCTCCTCCTGACGGCCTTGCACGACCTCGACAACGACGTGCGGTGGGGGGTCATCGAGGAAGAGGAACAGGGGCAAGTCGAGCACCGGACGGAAGGCGCCGTCGAAACGCTGTATGAACTCTGGGGGCCGCGGCGCTCCTTCATGGGCGAGCTGGCCCTGATGAATGGTGCGGCTGGCAACCTCATCAGCCTCCACCGGGCGGCGCGCAACCGGATTCTCCCGTGGCTGCTCATCCCTGATGAGGGCATCAACGATGCCTGGTTCGTGCGCTTCCAGGACAGCAAGTGGAGCCGCACGTTCGAGATGATCGAGCACAACATCTTCCCGTTCCGCGTGCAGGAACTGTCCCGCGGCTTGCCCTGGCCGTAAGGCGATGCCGGCACCCACGAACATTTCCGCCCTGACCGCGACGGATCTGGGGAGTCTCCCGGCCTCAGTCACGCAGAACGTCCACGACGCGGGCACCACGTATACGGTCTGGTTTGGGCCCATCACGGTCGCCTCCGCCACCGTGATCCGCGTGCATCCGTTCGGGGCGTTGGGTGGCTATGAGCCGAGAGCCATCATCTACACGGGGCCGGCGTCGTCTCCGGTGAATACGGACATCTCCGGGAATGCCAATAGTCCGGTGCAATTTCTGGCGACGCCTGCGGAGACGTATTACCTCCGCGTGCTCACGAACGCGGGTAATCCGACCCCGGCGATGCTGCAACTGGACGTCTCTGCGCATGTTCCCGTCGCCGTGCCGGATGGATCGATCGTGGTCCCGTCTGATGAGTTTGCCTATGCGGCGATTATCTCGTCGACCATCGATCACGGCCTCTTGCGCTTTGTGGAGATGTCACCGGGCGAAGCCGGCGACACGATGTCGACCGGAGAAATCCTCATGGAGGACACGATCGACGATGACGTGAATGTCTATCAGCCGGACTTCTCGCTCGCCACGGAGATCCCGTTCAATACGCAGAACATCGGGGGGAGCATTCGCGCGAATTGGACACTCAATAAGTTCGTGATCGGATCACCGTCGGACCCGCCAGTCGTCAAGATCGTCTTGCCTGATGGCACAGTGGAATCCACGCATACTCTCACGGGCGAAGACGACAACCTCCGCGCCTGTGCGATCAACAACGCCGGCACGATCCTCTATTGGGGGCGCAAGACGAGCGGCATCGAAGATACCGGCATCGTATATCGGTGGGATCTCACCAACGACGTCGCGCTGTCGGACCTCGTGAACCATGCGACAGAGCCCGCGCACGTCTGGGAAATCATTGTTCTGGACGACGATACGATTCTCGTCCTGTTTGTCGCGGCGAGCGGTTCTACACCGTTGATGACGGAAGTCCACCACTACGAACCGGACGGGACGCTGCTGCACACCTACGACTTCATCGCCGAGCCGGACCAGTGGTTTCCGGCTGATGCGCCTCCCCGTATCGCACGAGCCTTAGACGATCCGTTGTCCTTCTGGATTCGCCTGCACTACGACACGGGGTTTACGAAGTTCCGCAACGTCCTCATCAGTGACGGCTCGACGATCTCTGAAGTCGAATACCTCGATTATCTCGGCGGGGCCTATATCGCCGAAGAAACAGAGACACCCGTCGCTGACTGGGGCGTGTCGATCTCCTGCCCGTTCTGGATCACGCCTGGTGAACTCCCGCCCGGCGGCGGTGGTGGTGGGAGCGGCGGCGTCATCGGCCCACTGGTCTGGGTCCACATGACGAGGCGCACCTAGTGGCCGCCGTCTTCGATGTCACCGCCGAAGGGCTCGTTAAGACGACTGGCATCGTTCCGGCCTCGAGCGACTACACCCTGATGGGGTGGTTCTATTTTTCCGGCAACCCCGACGCGGCGAATCGGACCATCTTCTATGTCGGCGACGACCCTGTCGCATATACCGAGTATGTCCACATCGCGCAGGACACATCAGGCCTCATTGACATAGACGTGTCCGGGAGCAGTGACATCGGCAGCACGCCCATCACGGTGGGCTGGCATCACATCACCTATACGCATTTCGGGAACGTGCATTCGGTGTATCTCGACAGCTTTCTCGAAGCGTCAGTGACCCTCGACATTAGCGCCCAGACCCACACGCACGTCTACATCGGCACCGACACCTATGACCTCGGGTGGGATCCCGGAAAGGCCAAGCAAGTCCGCGAGTGGTCGATCGTGTTCTCGGACAACCTCCGCGACATTGAGATGAACTCATCGACGGCCGGCATCCTCGCCGGTCTCGTCTCTGACGAACCACTCATCGACGCGTTCGGCATCTGGACGCCGTTCGGGGATGTCACCTTCGAGAGCGAGGAGCGCCCACCCGCGAGCGAATACGGCGGCGGGACTCCCACGATTATTACGGACACCTACTCCGATCACGACATGCAGTGCCCGGCCGAGTGGGAGAACGGGTTCAAGGCTGGCATCGTCAAGCGGTTTGGCGAAGGCGACCGCGCCGCCTCGCATCCCTGGACGGGGGACTGGCAAGGGTCCAGTTTTAGCCTGACGCTCATTGACAACGGCCAATTTCGGCGCCAGCTCCGGAGCACGACCGACCGCTATTGGGTGGAGTCGCTGACCATCCGCATGACCACGCGGGCGAATCGGGCCGCGCTCGGCGTGCCCTGGACTGTGTTCGTCGGGCCGATCATCAACATCACGCTCCCGGAACCGACGCTGATGGAGTTGACCCTCGGAGACATCGTGTCTCAGGGCATTCTGTCCGACCATCCCATCCCGTTCCGGAAGATTGGCGACGGGCCGATGTCGCTGTTTGAGGTGTCCGAGAACCTCGACCGGGAAGCGCCCGAGCCGCAGATCTACGGCATCCACATTCGGACGGTGGCCGACGTGGCCTCCCCGCAGGGCTTCGAGTATGTCCCAGCTTATCTCGGTATCCGCACACTCGGCGCGGACCAGTGGCACGCGTGGCTCGTGGCGGGTCATGCCTGCGCGGACATCGCGGACGTCATGACGGTCACGGGGGGTGTCGGCTCACCGGGGGCGATTCACACCAGCGTGCTCGGGGACGAAGGCACCATCTGGCTGATTCCTCATCATGCCGGCTACCTCGGGCAGTTTGGGGCGCACTACGAAGATCTACGGAGTGATACCTACGGGGTCGATCGCCGCTACACCATCGTCTATGGGAAAGTTGGCGAGACGGATCCGGACCTCGTCGCCAATGGGGATCTCACCCTCGCCGTGCATGTCTGGGGCGTGGAGCCGAATGGAGACGGGACCGGGGCCGTCATCACGGATCGGATTCAGCAGTATAAACACTGGCTCGTGAACTACGTCGCCAACTACGGGGCGGCGTCCTACATGGCCGGGGCGTGGCTCACGAATCCCTCATGGGACGTGTTCGGCGTGGCGAAGACGATCATTGAAGAATCCACGTTCGATGCCTGTAGCGCGATTGCCGCGACACGCATCTTCGGGCACGGACCCCCACAGGACGCGGGCTATATCGGCGCCGCCATCATTGGGGCGCGGTCTGGCGATCGCTCCTCGGTCAAACGTTGGATCGCGGATTGGAACCGCTCGTGTCAGGTGCGCTTCGGGGTGAATCATTACGGGCAAATCCGGGTGTTCATGCTGCACCCGACCGAAGCCATTAAAGGCAATGCTCCGCTCTACACCGACAACTACGAGATCCTCGAAAACTCCTTCCGGCCGACGTTCGGCTGGTCGGAGAAGGTGAACCGCGTCCCGTTCAAGACGGACTATCACCACGAGACGGGGGTGTGGCGGACGGTCGACGTGGCGCAGTCCCCTGACGCGATTCTGAACTACAACAAGGCCATCAGTAGTGAGGACCGGGAGTATCCCTTCGCGCCCGGCATCACGATGGCGAATCATCTCGCCGTGCTCGAGTCGCGCATCCGGAAGCACCCGCCCGTGCACATCGTCATCGAGGCCACTATCGGGCCGGACTACAACAATGAGTCCCTCGGGTATCTCGACCTCGGGGACTACATCCGCTATACACACTACGGCGCCATTGCGGAGGCGAACGAGATTCGGCTCGCGCAGATTGTCCGGCATCAGGTGCAGGCGGGACGGCGCGTGGTCCAGATTGAGGCGTTCGACTGCGAGGAACTCATCGGGTTTGACGAGCCGGACGTGCTGCAGCCACCCGCCCAAGAGGCGAGCCCGGCTGAGTTCAACGAGACGTGTGCCACGGCGATGCTGATTACGCACGCCCCGTGGACGCCGTTCTCTATCGTCATCGACACGACGGAGCACGCACGCGACACCAGCGTCGAAGGCTCTCCGGCGCTCTTGCCGCCCCCGGCCGAGGCGCACCACGCGGCGTGGTTCACGTTCACGCCTTGGGCCGACGGGACGCTGTTCCTCACCACGGTGCATTCCCTCTATGACACGCAGATGGCCGTGTTCACGGGCGGGTGTGGCGCGCTGGAGTTGATTCAGTTCAACGATAACGACGGCGTGCTGTCGACGTCGATTCTGGAGTTTGCCGTCACGGGTGGCGTGCCGTTGCACATCCTCGTCTATGGCTACGGGCCGGATGACGGCGGCAGTCTCACCTTCGGCCTCTACTTCTACGAGCCCGAATGACGCGCTTCCTCTACGACCGATTGCGGGCGGAAGTCGCCGAACTGCGGCGGCGGCTGTCCGTGGTATCGCTGACCGGCGGCGGCGGGGGTGGTGGCTCGCACGCGTCATCGCACGAGGACGGCGGGGCAGACGAAATTGACGTGACCGGCCTGTCGGGTGTCCTCGCGGACCCGCAGACACCCGCGGCACACGCGGCGACCCATTCGGACGGCGGCGGCGACGATGTCAGCGTCCTCAACCTCGCGGGCTATCCAGGCGGGGCGACGACCTTCCTCAGGGACGATGGCACCTTCGCGGCTCCTACTGCCGCCGCTCATGCGGCCAGCCACCAGAACGGCGGCGGGGACGAAATCAACGTCGGCGGGCTCTCGGGGCAGTTGGCCGATGCGCAGCTCGTCGGGGTCCGGAAGAACTCAGCTGGGTCGACCTTTACCCGGCAACGGCTGAACTTCATCGAGGGCAGTAACGTCACGCTCACGGTCGCGGATGACGTCGGGAACGGGGAAGTCGACATTACGATCGAATCCACAGGGCCCGGGTCGCCCAGTGGGAGCGGCATCGACGAACTCACCGGGCACGTCACCGCGGGGCCTGGCAGCGGCTCGCAGATCGCGACACTCGATGAGACGTTCCGCACGCGCTACATCACGGTCACCGTGGGCGGCGCGGGCGTGGACATCACGACCGGCCCAAAGTCTGTCTACGTCACCCTCCCGGCCGGGACGCTCACGGACTGGCGCCTCGTCTCGCCCGATTCCGGCAACATCGTGATCGACGTGCTGAAAGGCACGTTTGCGGCCTTTCCAACCATGTCCTCGATCACGGGCACGGCCGAGCCCGAACTGTCCGGCGTTGACAAGGACGAAGACACGACCGCGGGCTGGACGACCTCTGTCTCGGCCGGGGACATCCTCGACGTGGACGTCATCTCCTGTAGCGGCATCACGCGCGCGACGCTCGTGTTGACGTTGGTGCAGCCCTAATGGCCCTCTCGCTCAATACCGTCTGGGAAGTGCAGACCGGCGGCAACGATACCAACGGCGGGGGGTTCGTCACGGGGGCCTCCGGGAGTGACTATTCCCTCGTGGCGGGCAAGCGCACGGGCGGGGACGTCACGGACATTTCCACGACGGATGGCGTGGCGAACGGGACGACTACGTACACGTCCGCGACGGCGAATTTCCAGACGTCGATCATTGGCAACATCATCTATCTGCAGGGCGGGACCGGCGGGATCGCGGCCGTGCGGCGACAGGTGACGGCGCGCGCCTCGACGACCTCGATCACGCTCGATGCGAGTGTGGCGGCATCCACGGGCATGACGCTGAACATCGGCGGCGCCTTGCTCTCGCCTGGGATTGCGTCACTGTTCGCCACGATTCTCGGGATGTATGTCTACATCAAGGCTGGCACCTACACCATTACGTCAGCGTCCACGAACGTCGCGGGGGGCTGTGTGAGTTCCACGGCTGGCGTCGGATGGGAAGGCTACCAGACGACGCGGGGGGATATGGGGACTGCGCCACTCCTGCAGGCGAGCGGCATCAGTTCCTTCACGCTCATCGGTGGCACGCAAACTCGCTGTAGTTATCGGAACATCCATGTCTACGGAGCCAGCCTGACCACGATTCGCGGGTGGGGTGTCTCTGGCAAGGGCTATCGGTGCGGCGCCTTGAACTGCACGAACTCCGGATTCGGCGACAACGCGACCTCCACGACGTATTACCAGCGCTGCTTTGCGACGGGGTGCTCCTCGGTCGCGGCGTTCCTCATGGACAACGCCGGCTTCGGCAACATGATCGAATGCATCGCCTACAACAACAGCGTGACCGGCTTCTCGATGGAGTTCGGGCATCTCTGCCTCCGGTGCATCTCGGACAGTAACTCCGGGGCCACGTCTGACGGGTTCCTGCTGGTGGACTGGTCAAATGGTCTGTATGAGTGCGTGGCCTACAACAATGGGCGGGACGGGTTCCGGCTCGAGGATGCGACGAGCATCGTGCAGAACTGCATCTCCGAGGATAACGCCGGGTGGAGTTACCTCATCACCGGGGCCAACGCGCACCATAACCAATTGATCCACTGTGCCGGGTTCACCAATGGCGGGAGCGGGGAAACGTCGATCGCGAATCCGGCCGGCAATCGGAATATTGACTACATCACGGGGACGTCCTCATTCTTCACCGACGCGGCGGGGCAAGACTTCTCGCTGAACAACACGAACGGCGGCGGGGCCGAGGCGCGCGGCACGGGATTCCCCGGCGTGTTGGATCTGGGCGGGGCGGGCTATCTCGACCGCGGGGCGCTGCAGCATCAGGACGGGAGCGGCGGGTCGCCTGGAGGCTCGCCGACATCGACCCCGACGGAGATCGCGTTCGGGTATATCGGATGACGCCTGAAGTGCGCACCATCTGGTTACTCACGGCGATCTGTCTCATGGCGCTGTCGGTCATGGCGTGTCCGGCTGCGCCACAACTCACACATAAATCTGACATCTTGGGGCCTTTGCACAACTTCTCGACTCGGCGGGTGCCCGCGCGCGATCTACTTGATACCGTAGGGACGACCGAACCATAGGAGGCGCATGGACAAGGACATCTCACCAGATGGCGCGCTCGCCGACGCCATCGTCAAGCGGCTCAAGGCCGAGCGTAGCATCAAAAAGAACGGCGAGCCCTGGCCGGAATGGTTCGCGAAAGTCATCACGCCTGGCCGGATTATGTGGACGATCCTGGCCATCGCCAATGTCATCCAGGTCATTTGGCTGTTAGGTGTCCAGTTCCGCGACGTGCAGATACGACTGGAAGCGAGCGATCAGACGGCGGACATCGTGAAGGGGTTAGAAAAGAACACGGCGGTGCAGGGCGAACTCACCGAAGAACTCGGGAATACGTTGAACGACCTGATGGTGCAAACCGCCCTCCTCGAACGCACCACGAAGGGCCTGAACGATCGCGTGAATGCCACCATCACGCGGGGCGAAATCAATCGCATCGTCAACCTGCAACTGATCCCGCGCTTGGAAAAGATTGAAAAGGCGCAGACCTCGGCGGCCGCATTCTCAGGGGAGAAGTGAATGGACATCCTCGTCATCCTCGTGATTCTACTGGTCGTCTACGTGTGCGGAAGCTGGTCGCGTAACGTGGTGTATGGGTTGCGCCTGACGATGGCCGTCTTGGTGGTGCTGCTGATCCTGCGCATGCCCGGCGTGCTCACGCTGTGACGATACGATCCGCTGGCGTCGGGGGTGTGCGGCGACGGGCCGCCGATACGGGTGTCTGTCCGCTCTGTCGGGCCGATCCGAAGATGCTGGAACGCCTGAGCCTTAATCGCGTGTTCTGTAATTCCTGCGGGCGCGTGGCGCAGTTGGATGCCGAGGGGCGTCTCGTGCGCTCAGGGGCGACGAACCACACCGCGCTCGACGTCTGCGGGAACGAGATCGACGGACCCTAGTCGTCTACGGGAAGGCCGGCGAGTGCGTCTCCTAACCGCTGGGACGTGGGCTCCCCCGGCCTGCGTGGTTGGGGCGCACTCCCGGCCGAGTTTCATACCTAAAACAAAATACTTGACAGGGTCAAAAGCCTAGTTGTAGAGTCTCGCCATGGTGATTTCCGGGGCAGACGAACTACGGGACTGGGCAGCGCGTCGGGGCTTCTCGCAGGTCGAAGCCGCTGACTACATCGGCGTCTCGGAGTCGTTCTATTCGCTGCTCGTGAACGGCAAGCACCGGGCCGGGCTGACGCTGGCCCTGCGCATCCACGACCGCACGGGCATCCCTGTGCAGGTCTGGGCGGATACAGAGCCGGTAGCGAGTGACCGATAAGGTTTGGTGAGGAACGTCAATGACCACAGCGCTTTCGACCACGCTCGTAACGCCCTTTGGACACGACCTGACCGTCCTCGAAGGCGCGGCCATCGCGGCGGCGCAGCAATTCGCCGATCGCAACGAGGCTCCGTGCGGCGTCTGGGAACGTGACGGCTGGTTTACGTGTTGCGAGATTGCCCCGGAAGAGATTGAGCCGAACCCGGAATTGTTCGGATGGGTGCTGTGGGCGATTGTCAGCCCTACAGAGTCCGCAGACGGCGACCGATAAGTCTCGCGAGGGAGAAGTCACATGCACATCACAATCGGCACGCAACGGTATTGGGTCAGGACAGAGGCGGACTTGGTCATCCTGTGCCTGCGATCACGGCTCGGCTGGCTCGCGGCGGCGTGATGCGGATCACTGTTGGCGGGTGCTGGGTCGCTGTGGTTGCCGAGTATCAACTCGTCGAGGCCGTGCTCGAACAGTGGAGCTCCAGTTAATGGCTATACCAGCAGTCGCGCACGAGTTCGGAATGCCGGTCCTCGCGCCTAGTCCCGTGCTCACGATGGTCGCCGCGAAGTGGCCTGCCACCTGCGGCAAGGACGGTTGCGCGCATCCGATGTGCCTTCGGATACACGAGAGCGCCAGACGCCTTTGTCACCTGTGCGAGCGGCCGATCGAACCTGGTTTGCAATATGTTGAGTTCCGCAATCCACACAACGGGGCGCTGAACTTTCAAGAGCACGTAAGTTGTCAGGAGGTGAAGTCGTGAAGTTGTCTGAGGCGATCCGGCTGGGTTCGATGATGAAGCCGCAGTGCTTCGGATTGATGCACGACGATGGCGCCACCTGCGCATTCGGTGCAGCGCTAGATGCCATCGGTAAACTCCATGAGTGTTACTCAGAAGAGCCTCAGGAGTGGCATGACACCGGCGCATTCATAGCCGAGTGCCCGCAATGTCACGACACGATGCGTTACGTGGATCAGTACAAGGCGAATACGCTCGCTCACCTGAACGACACGCACCGCTGGACCCGTGAACAGATCGCGGACTGGGTATCCACCATCGAAGCGCAAACCGAACAGCCAGCAACAGAGCAACCTGTCGAGGTTCGCTCGTGATGCACCAGGACTTCACATGCCCAGGGCGTCTGTGATGGGCGACTTCTGGGACGCGGCATGGATGCTCGGGGTCGTGACGGCTGGCGCGGTCTTGGTGGTCGTGGTGTTTGCCCTCGCGTTCAAGGCGATGGACCAGTGGTTTAGCGAATGAGCAGCCCCTTCGCGATTGATGGCCCGGCGGTGATTTCGTTCAGCGGTGGGCGGACGTCGGCCTACATGCTGCGGCGCGTATTGGATGAAGGCTTGCGGCCGGATGTGCATGTCCTCTTTGCTAATACCGGCAAGGAGCGCGAGGAAACGCTGTCATTCGTCGAGGAAGTGGCGTTGCGATGGCAAGTCAACATCCGTTGGCTAGAACGTGGCTACGATGGATCCCCGGTCGAAGTTTTCCCGGTGACAGCGTCAAGGCAGGGCGAGCCGTTTATCCGAATTGTCAGCCAGCGTGGATACACACCCGGCCCCGTGTCTCGGTTCTGCAGCACCGAACTCAAAACGCTTTTATTCGACAAGTGGATGCGTGCGCAAGGTTATCCCCTTGATTGGTTCAACGTGGTCGGCATTCGCGCCGATGAGCCTCGGAGAGTCGCGAAGATGCGCGGTGGCAACCATAAGCGCGGATGGGAGATCGTGTTGCCTCTCGCCGACGCTGGTATCACCGAAGCGCAAGTAATGGAGTTCTGGCACTGGAATGCTTTCGATTTGCGCCTGCGTTCCGACCAGGGTAACTGCGATCTCTGTTTCCTAAAGTCTCGGAAGAAGCTGGTGAACCTCATTCGTGACGAACCCACACGCGCGGCGTGGTGGGCCACGATCGAGGCTGAGTTCGGGGCGTTTCGTCGGGACCGCCCAGGTTATCAGGCCATGCTCAACCAGCCGGACATGTTCGCAGCCACGATCACAGACGATCTCACTGATTGCTTCTGCACGGATTGATAAATGACATTGGCAATAATTGACTTGACGCATGTAGCGTCAGAGGGCCAAACTCGGCCCCATGCGGATTGTGCATCAGAACTCCTTGATGACGTGCTCCCGACCGGCAAAGGGCTGCTCGCCATGATGAGGATTTATCTGGATCGTGGAGAAAAAACGATCAGCGACAAAGGAGTAATGACTGTTGGCACGGTTGTGTTCAAGCCCGTGTCATACAAACAATTCGTCCGGCCATGGGTCCGAATGCTTAAACCGTGGGGCGCGAAGGCCTTCCATGCGACCGATTTTTATTGTGGGTATGACGAGTTCAAGCGGGACACGCCTAGGCGGAAAGCGTTGTTTGAAGATGACTCCAGGCGGATTCCAGGGCTCATCGCCCCACACATCGAAAAGGCGTTAGCGGTTGCATTTCGCCCGGATGAAGTGTTGCCGCTCTTGTCCGATCGATGGAAGGAGTCATTCGGCACAAGTTTGCACGCCATGAGTGTGCAACTAGCCTTGATTCTTCTTGGTTGGTGGGCAAAGGAGATCCGGTACCACGATGGATTTGCTGCCTTCGCGGAGGGCGGTGATCCTGACAGCGGTTACGTGGATTTGGTTGTCAATAACATGAGGCGCGATCCAGTGGCAGCGCCGCACATTCAACTGAAGACATTTACAACGGTGACCGAGAGAGGCCTCATTCGTGGCATCGAGGCGGCAGACTTTTTTGCGTGGCACTGGAATCAGCACTACTTACATCGTGACCGGATCGGCAAAGGCGATCGGCCACGCAAGGACTATGAAGCCTTCGCGCGAATGGCTGGCGATAAGGCGCAGGAAACGTTTCTAACTGGGTGGAAGCTAAAGCACTTCCTAGAGCTAGGCGATGAGCACATCCGTTTAACGGAAGGCTAGTCTTTGCGTCGTTTCTGTTGCCATTTCTTCTCGCGTTTATCGATCTCTGACTTGGGCACGGAGAACACCTTCGATGCGAGTTCAGAGAACTTCTGGCGCGGTGTGCCGTCATCGTCCGCGTTTGGCGGACTTGGGATCAGTTTTTCTTTTGCCACGGTGTAATTGAGGCCATGACTTCTCAGCACGTTTCTGGAAGCGCATTGCCGGTAAGGGCGGTAAAAGTGAGCCGCTTGCCGAACACGGAAGCGGCGGCTTTGGCGAATCGAGCAGCGTCGGTCATCTTGCGCGAATTGAAACGGAACGCCTGTTCGTCGAGGTAGCGGAAAAGATGGAACGGTTCGACGGATACGTAAGTGCCCTTCAAGGTTCGCTTCAGCAGCGACCAGAAGTTTTCCATACCGTTGGTGTGGACCTGTCCGTCCACGTACTGCTCGGCGTGGTTGATGACGTTGTGAACGAAGCCGGACTTGTCGAGGCCCTGATAGGAGGGCAATTCGTCGGTGTTGATGGTTGCGCCGACTTCGACCATGCGCCGCACGTTGTCTTGCAGGACGCGCTTCTGGCGTCCGTCGAGGCCCTGAAGCCTGACGCGGCTATGTCCGTCCTTGGAGTGCCGTTCCAGCAGTCCCATGACGGCTACCTTGCCGGTCATGGAGCGGTGCTGGCTGATTCCAAGGCGGGCCTTTTTGGCCGAGTGCATGTTGCGCGCCCGTCCGCCGATGAAAGTCTCGTCAACTTCGACGGTGCCGCCGAGCTTCCCGCCGTACTCGTCCTGCATGGCAAGACGGATACGGTGGAGCATGAACCACGCGGACTTCTGAGTGACGCCAATCGAGCGGGCCAGTTCGTAAGAACTGATGCCGTTCTTGGCAGACGAGATCAGCCACATGGCGATCAACCACTTGTCGATGCCGAGTGGAGAGTCCTCCATGACCGAGCCGATCTTCACGGAGAACTGCCGCTTCAGGTGCTTCTCTTTGCACTCCCACACTCGGCGCGACTTTGTGAAATAGACGTTCTCGCTACCGCAGGCGGGGCACTTCACCACGCCATCCGGCCAGCGGAACTTCACCATTTCAGCGAAGGCGGTTTCGGGATTCGAGAAGTAGACGATTGCGGCCTGAAGTGTCTTGGGCCAAGTCGAAGTAGCCATGACCCGAATTGTATCGAGTCATGATACATGTGTCAACTATATTATTGCCAATGACATTCCTCTTTGCGCTCGCGGTCGTGTTCCTATTTGCCCTGGTCATTTTCGCCGTCGTGGACTGGATCAT